>Ga0207678_10000235_pt1 | contig 49747 bp, 46 predicted proteins | sample KBSC63metaG_FD_184319 | JGI IMG/M metagenome (GOLD analysis project Ga0207678, IMG submission 184319) | Corn rhizosphere microbial communities from Kellogg Biological Station, Michigan, USA - KBS C6-3 metaG (SPAdes) (version 2) | ecosystem: Host-associated > Plants > Roots > Rhizosphere > Soil ... | reverse complement strand
TGGTGACCCCTACGGGAATCGAACCCGTGTTTCAGCCGTGAGAGGGCCGCGTCCTGACCGCTAGACGAAGGGGCCACAAGCCGCTCAGGCAGCGAGTGAGGTGCCGCGTTTAGGATCGCGTGTCGACGTCGTCAAGGGAAACTCGCACGACTTATTGCGGCACATAAAAAACCACCCCATGCGATTCGCACGGGGTGGCCAAGGTTCAGGGAGGAGACGCCTCCAAAGGGGGAGGCGCCCATACGACACACCCGAAAGGGGGGCAGGTGCGCCGTATGTTCAGTAAATAGAGAAAGTCGCGCGGTGTTTCAAGTGGCACCGTGCAACCTTTTTCCTTAAATAACTGTCACAAATGCGTAATTTGCTTAAGCGTTCGCCGCTTCCGGCGCGGAGGGCACGGCAATCGGGCCCTTCCCCTGCGCGACCTGCGCCTCGAACAGTTCACGCATGAGCTGAAGCGAAAAGAGGTGCGCATAGATCAGCGGCAACATACCGTTCTGACTGATCTTGCGAAGCTGGTCGCCTCGCATGTCGCGCAGCTTTTCTTCGTTTACCATGCGAAAACCGCGATAAACGAAGGGCTGCTCATTGCCGGGCACCTGAATGGCGACTTCGCCGTCCATTAGCAGGTCGAGATCCTTGAGGTCCTTAATGAACTGACCGGTGCGCGCCGCAGCTTGCTCGAAATCCTCGCAGAATTTCAGCACGCCCTGTGTGAGTTCGCTGGGCTTGCCGTCTTCGAACAGGGGCTGGCCCTCCTCGAATGTGCCCAGCGCGTCGCTCGTCGGATCGAAGCAGAGCGAGAGTTCGTCGCTGTCGGGGCGCAGCTTGGCCAGCATCCAGGGATAGCGGCGGACATAAGCGGGCACATAGGCCGGTCCGCGCAGCTTGCCTTCGTCGTCGAGGAAGGTGTTGACGCCTTCGCTGAGGCCCATCAGCGCCAGTGGAATCGACTCGTCACCGGCGGAAAAAATGATTGGCACGAAGCGTTGGGCGGCGACAAATTCGTCGACAGTCAGCGGGATGGCATGCTGCGTCGTCAGGAACGGCGCCGAATCGACCGTGCGGCTGTGCCAGGCGACGTGATCGACGCTGCTCAGCGGAATGAGGTCGTTGTAGAAGACGGGAAGACCGTTCGCGGGCGCGCTTGCCATGATGTGCTAGTCCATTTCCAACAAAAAGCGGCGCATATTTCCTTGCGCCGCGAGCTTGATACTGGGCCGAGTGGGATAAAGCCGTTGAGCGTGGGAGGCAATCGCTTTGTCGATGCCCCGTGCTCCGGCGGAGGCGTCTTCAGCCTTCGTCCGGTCGAGGGATCAGCTTGTCCGGGTTCATGATGCCCTGCGGGTCGAAAGCAGCCTTGATCGCCCGTAGCGCGTGCAGGCGCGCGGGACTGGCAAGGCGGCCCAGTTCCGCGCGCTTCATCTGGCCGATGCCGTGCTCGGCGGATATGGAGCCGCCCGCGGCGACGACCGCGTCGTGGACGAAAGCGTTGATCGCCAGCCCCTGAGCTGCGATCCAGGCCGGCCCGTCGGTCGTGCCCCTTGGCGCGCGGACGTGGAAATGGACGTTGCCATCGCCCAGATGCCCGAAGGAGGAAGCTGTCGTGCCCGGAAAAGCCCTTTCCGCCGCCGCCGCCGCATCCACCATGAAGGCGGGCATGCGGGCGACCGGGACGCTGATGTCATATTGAAGTGCCGGTCCCTGCGCCCGTTCCGATTCCGATAGCGATTCGCGAATACGCCAGAAGGCGTCCGTCTGCGCTTCATTGGCGGCAATCGCTGCATCGACGGCAATGCCCTGTTCCAGCGCGGTGGCCAGAGCGCCTTCCAATCGTTCGGCTGGGCCAGGATCACGCAGATCGCCATGGTCTATCTCGATCAATACATGCCAGGGCGTGCGCGTCGCGATCGGGCAACGGGTGCCGGGAATGTGCGAGAGGACATGGCCCAGTCCATCGTCGGCAATCACCTCGAACCCCTCGACGCTGTCGCCCAGATGCGCTTCGCATAGCCGGAGCAGAGCCAGCGCGTCAGTGGGCGAGGGGACTCCGATCCAGGCTACGGCGCGCGCGGCGATCGCGGGCACGAGGCGCAGCGAAGCGGCAGTGATGATCCCCAGGGTCCCCTCGGCGCCGATCAGCAATTGCTTGATGTCATAGCCGCGATTGTCCTTCTTGAGCGCGTCCAGGCCATGGAAGATGCTGCCGTCAGGCAGGACAGCCTCCAATCCTTCCACCAGAGCGCGCATGGTGCCGTGGCGCAGCACCTGCGTGCCGCCGGCGTTGGTGGAAATGAGGCCGCCGATCGTGGCCGAACCCTTGGCCCCAAGGCTCAGGGGAAAGCGGCGACCAGCCGCGGCGGCGGCATCGTGGAGGTTCGAGAGGATGACGCCCGCTTCGCAGACAGCCAGATTGTCTTGCGGGGACAGGCTGCGGATATGGTTCATCCGGCGCAGCGACAGGACCAGGGCGGAACCGTCTGGCGGAGGCGTGGCGCCGCCCACCATGGAAGTGTTGCCGCCTTGCGGGACAAGGGGCACGGAAAGATTGGCGGCAAGCTGGACGGCGGCCGCGACCTGCCGTGTCGTTTCAGGCTGAAGAATGGCGGCCGCTGCGCCACGATAGCGACCGCGCCAGTCGCTGAGCCACGGGGCGATATCGTCCGCATCGGTCACGACACGCTTTTCCCCCAACAGGGTCGTGAATTGCGCGATAACATCTTGTCCTATCATGGGACCGTCCTATGCCTTGGAATTCATCGGCGGTTCAACCTCTGGCACATAGCGTCTCCGTCCCAAAAGGGGTTCGACTTGTTTCATTCTGTCCTGCTGCTGTTGACGGCGCCGGCCGCCGAGCCCGTGCAATGGGCGCAACTGACGATCGAGCAACGCGTCATCATCCGCGTGCCGATGGCGAAGAGGGGCAGGGCGCCCGGACGTCCCGCGCCGCAGGCGAGGAACGACTGGAAGGAGAAGAAGGGGCCGCGGTGCATCGCGCTGCGCTCGATTCGGTCGGCAAGCATATTGATGGACAACGCCATAGACCTCCTGCTGGCGGACAACCACCGCTATCGCGCAAGGCTGGAGCGGGGGTGCAACAGCATGGGTTTCTATTCCGGCTTCTATGTCGAACCCGATGAGGACGGCTCGCTCTGTTCCGGACGGGACGAGTTGCAGGCGCGTAGCGGGGCGAGTTGCGCGATCGACAGTTTCCGCCGGCTGGAGCAGGCCGATCCCGACGATTAACGCCATATCTTCGCGATTTTCTTGACAAGAGGCCGATATTTTCGCAAGGCGCGCCCGATTTCCCCTGCGCTTTTCGCGCGGGTGGAGAGCCTCCTGTCCCGGACCCCTGAATGACCTTTGCCGATCTCGGCCTTTCCGACGAATTATTGAAGGCCGTTATCGAGGCCGGATATGACACGCCCACGCCCATCCAGGCCCAAGCGATCCCTCCCGTGCTGATGATGAAGGACATCATCGGTATCGCGCAGACGGGGACGGGCAAGACGGCCAGTTTCGTGCTGCCGATGATCGACATCCTTGCCCATGGCCGTGCCCGGGCGCTGATGCCGCGATCGTTGATCCTGGAGCCGACGCGGGAACTCGCGGCACAGGTGGCGGAGAATTTCGAGAAATACGGCAAATATCACAAGCTCTCCATGGCGCTGCTGATCGGCGGCGTGCAGATGGGGGACCAGGTCAAGGCGCTGGAAAAGGGCGTGGATGTCCTGATCGCGACGCCCGGCCGCCTGATGGACCTGTTCCAGCGCGGCAAGATCCTGCTCAACGGTTGCAGCATGCTGGTGATCGACGAAGCCGACCGGATGCTCGACATGGGCTTCATTCCCGATATCGAGGAAATCTGTACCAAGCTGCCGGCGCAGCGGCAGACGCTGCTGTTTTCCGCGACAATGCCGGCGCCGATCAAGAAGCTGGCCGATCGCTTCCTCAGCAATCCCAAGTCGATTGAGGTGGCGCGGCCCGCCACCGCCTCCACCAACATCACCCAGCGGCTGGTGAAGGTGGATTCGCGTAAGAAGCGCGAGGCCCTGCGCGCGATGCTGGATGCAGAGGACGTGCTGAGCGCGGTGATCTTCTGCAACCGCAAGACGACGGTGCGGGAACTCAACAAGAGCCTTCAGCGCCACGGCTACAAATCGGGCGAGATCCATGGCGACATCGACCAGTCGGCGCGCATCGCTGAACTGGAGCGATTCCGGGCCGGGACAGTCAACATCCTGGTGGCGTCGGACGTGGCGGCCCGCGGGCTGGACATCAAGGGCGTGAGCCATGTGTTCAACTTCGATGCGCCCTGGCATCCGGACGATTATGTCCACCGCATCGGACGCACCGGGCGTGCGGGGGCGAAGGGCGTCGCCTACACCTTCGTGACGTCGGATGATGCAGAGGCGATCGACAACATCCAGAAGCTGATCAAGCAGAAGATCGAGACGATCGACGCGCCTGCCGCCGCTGCTCCTGCCGCAAAGGCGAAGGAAGAGCCGCGCCGTCCCGAAAAGGATCGCAGGCCAGACAAGCGCCGCGACGACCGTCGGGAGGAACCGCGTGCCGCAAGGTCTGTCGATAATGGCGCCCGGCCGCGGCGGCCCGAACCCGTGGACGATGGCCCCGACGAGGGCTGGAACGGACCGGTCCCGGAATTTCTTTCAGTGGGATTCGGCATTTAAGGGCGCCATTGCGGGCTGGCTCGAACTGCATACTGCTTTCATCTGCGGATCTCGGCCCATCGACGGGTATTTTAACAGGCCCCTTTAACCCACCTGGCGTTTCGCCAGTTTCCTTGCCAGCGTTCGCCGATGCATACCCAGGCGCCTTGCCGCTTCGGAGATATTGAAGTCGCTGTCCTTCAATACTTCGTGGATATGTTCCCATTCCAGCGTCTTGATCGATGTCGGGCGCGGCGCCAGCGGTGTGGATGGATCGCCGGCAGAGCGGGCGAAGGCCGCCTCTATATCGTCGGTGTTGGAGGGTTTGGCGAGATAGTTGGACGCGCCCAGCTTGATCGCCTCTACCGCCGTCGCGATGCTGGCAAAGCCGGTCAGTACAACAATCACCATCGCCGGATCATGGGCATGCAATGTTTGCACGCATAGGAGGCCGGACTCCGCGCCCAGCTTCAGGTCAACCACCGCGAAGCCAGGTCTGCTGCCAGCCAATATCGTTTCCAGCGCCGCATGGCTGTCCGCCGTCAGCACGCCATAGCCCCGCCGTTCGAAGGAACGTTTCAGAGTCTTGGCGAACGCCGCATCATCTTCGACAATCACCAGCAGGCGATCCGTCATGGTGCCGTCTCCTCCTCCAGCGCCACTGTACCTAGCGGCAGCCGCAGCAGGATGAGTGCACCGCCATCCGCGCCGTTGCTCGCGCTGACGCTTCCGCCGAGCTTGCGTACGACATTGACCACAAGGAAGAGGCCCAGGCCATGGCCCTGCTTGCCCTTGCTCGACCGATAGGGTTTGCCGAAATCTTCCAGCATGGCGTCGGAAAAGCCGCCGCCATTGTCGCGCACCGCGATATTGAGCGAGCTGCTGTCCCGTCCGATCAGCAGGTCGATATAGCTCGCCCCGGCTTCCCGCGCATTGTCAAGCAGGTTGCCGATGGCCTGGCGGATGACCGGATCAGCGATGATCCGCGGATAGTCATGCGGTCCGAAATCGCAGCGCAGGGGCATGCCGGGATTGGCCCTGCGCCATTCCGTGGCGATGCCTTCGATGAAATCGGGCACATTGGTCACCGCCGGCGCCTCGCCCCGCGCCTCGCCCGAGGAAAGGAGTATGCCCGTAACGATTTCCTTGCAGCGCTGGACCGCCGCCTGCATTTCCTCGACCTCTTCGATCAGCGAGGGATGGACCGTGATCTCCGGCATATGCTTCCAGTCGCCCAGCACGACCGCAAGCTGGGAGAGGGGGGTGCCCAGCTCATGCGCCGCACCGGATGCAAGCAGGCCCATGCGAACGATATGCTCCTCCTCCGCCGCCTGTTGCCTCAGCCTGGCGAGATAGGCGTCCCGCGCCTGGAGATTGCGGGTTACCGGCAGCACGAAGAGCACCAGCAGCACCGCGATCATCGTCAAACAGACCCAGGTGCCGACGATATGCAGGTCGAACAAATGCCCTTCCAGCGCGCCGTGCAGGTCAAGCGGCCGATAGTGCAGCGCCAGCAGCCCCGCGCATAGTGCCGATACGAAGACGATGCCCCAGATGCTCCAGCGGTCCAGCAGCACCGCGCCCAGTGCTACCTGCACCAGATAAAGCGAGATGAACGGGTTGGTCGCGCCCCCCGAAAGATAGAGCTGCGCCGTCAGCAGCAGCACGTCGAACAGCAGCGACAGGAACAGTTCTGCGTGGGAAACGTCCGTCCGCTTGCGCAGCGCGCCGAAACTGAGGCCATTCATCAATATCGCCATGCCGGCGATCAGCAGCATCGGCGCGATCGGCAGGCGGATGTCCATGACAAAATGCACGGCGAGGATGGTGATCAACTGCCCCGCAATAGCCAGCCATCGCAATTGCACCAGCAGCGCCAGATTCTTGCGACCCGCCGCGTGGGCGGGCCACTGGCTGGGCTGCCAGAGGGTGCTGATCGGCAGGTTCCGGTTCATTCCCGACGGTCTTTCCGCTCCTAGCGCATAACGAAGATGTACGCGCCCGCGACCATCGCCGCCAGCGCGAACCATGTGATCGCATATTGCAGATGATTGTTCGGAAATGCGACGACGGTCAGGCCGCCGACAGGGAAGGCGTCGGGATCGGCGGCGGCATCGGCGTCGATGAAATAATTGGCCAATGGTCCCCTGATCCCGCGTGCCGCAGCGATGGCCGCGACATCGCGGGAAAACCAGCGGTCGCTTGCCGGGTCGTTGGAGCGCAGGAAACCGCCGCCCGGCTCGCTGAGCCGCAGCAGGCCGGAAACCGTCACTTCTCCTGAAGGACGCATATAGTCGCGTTGGCGGTCGGGCGGCACGAATCCGCGATTGATGATGACCGTGAACCCCTCATCGGTGATGAGGGGCGTCAACACCCAGAAACCCGCCCCCCGCACCGTGACGGCCTGCACCAGGGCAACGCTGTCGTGCACGAAGTGGCCGGAAATCCGTACCCGGCGATATTCGTCGACCCTTGCGGCCGTGCGGGGAGCGGGGATGGCGGGGGCATGAATGCGCGCGTCGACACGGGCGATCAGGTCACGCTTCCAGGCGAGGCGCTGAACCTGCCAGGCGCCGAGGGCACAAAATCCTGCAAAAAAGAAAAGGGCGATCAGCGTCAGGCCGATCAGAAAGGCCGGGGAGCGCCTGGAGCGCTCCCCGTCTTGGGCCGTTGTCACGGCATCTCGCTCATATTCTGCATGACGCGCATTTCCTGAGTCGGACCCATGTCCATCTCCATCTGCGCATGTGGCATCATGTTCGCGTTCAGATGATACATGACCCACAAGGATCCCGACAGGACGATGACGACCAGCACCACGGTCAACATCATGGCCATGAACGACCAGCCCCCTTCGACGCGGGTGTTCATGTGCAGGAAGTAGATCATGTGGACGACGACCTGTACCGCGGCGAAGCCCATGATGACGATGCCGGTCAGTTGCGGATCGTGCAGCGCGCCGCTCATCACCAGCCAGAATGGAATGGCCGTCAGGATCACCGACAGGCCGAACCCGATCATGTAGCTGCCGAAGCTGCCGTGCGAATGGGCGTCATGATGATCGTCATGATGGTGGTCATGGCCACCGTGCGGATGGACGGCGTCGTTCACCGGAGCACTCCCATCAGATAGACAAAGGTGAAGACGCCGATCCAGATGACGTCGAGAAAGTGCCAGAACATCGACAGGCACATCAGCCGCCGCTTGTTGGCCGGGATCAGGCCCTTCCTCGCGACCTGCACCATCAGCGTGATCAGCCAGACCGAACCGAAGGTGACGTGCAGGCCGTGGGTGCCGACCAGCGTGAAGAAGGAGGACAGGAACGCCGAACGCCACGGCCCCGCGCCCTCATGGATGAGGTGCGAGAATTCGTAGAGTTCGATGAACAGGAACGCCCCGCCGAACAGCAGCGTGACGAACAGCCAGCCCTGCGTCGCGCTGACCCGGTTCTTCTCCATGGCCAGCATGGCAAAGCCGTAGGTGATCGAGGAAAAGAGCAGCATCGCGGTGTTGAGCGCGACGAGCGGAAGGTCGAACAGGTCCTTTGGTCCCGGTCCGCCGGCAAAGCTGCCGCCCAGCACCGCATAGGTGGCGAAGAGGATGGCGAAGATGAGACAGTCGCTCATCAGATACATCCAGAAGCCCAGCATGGTGCTGTGGCCTTCATGGAGGTGCGGTTCCTCAGGCAGGTGATAGGCCCGTGGTTCCATCGTTGCAGTGGCGCTGCTCATGCGTGTCAGACTCCCGCCGCGAGGATTTGCGTGCGCTCTTCCTCGGTGCGCGTCACATCCTCCGCCGGGATGTAGAAGTCGCGCTTGTAGTTGAAGGTGTGGCCGATGGCGACCGCGACGATCCCGATGAAACTCAGTGCCGCGAGCCACCAGATGTACCAGATGAGGGCGAAGCCGCACAGCGTCGCCAGCCCCGCCAGGATCACGCCTGCACCCGTGCTGCTCGGCATGTGGATCGGCTTGTAGCCGCTCAGCGGGCGCTGATAGCCGTTCTTCTTCATGTCCGCCCATGTGTCGCCGTCATACACGACGGGCGTGAAGGCGAAATTATACTCCGGCGGGGGTGAGCTGGTCGCCCATTCAAGGGTACGGCCGTCCCAGGGATCGCCGGTCGGATCGCGAAGCTCCTCGCGCTTCCAGATGGACACGGCGAACTGGATCAGCATGGCGCCGATGCCCATCGCGATGATGCCGGCGCCGATCGCGGCGATGACGAACCAGGGCTGCAGCGAGGGGTCGTCCAGCACGCGCAGACGGCGCGTGACGCCCATCAGGCCCAGCACGTAAAGCGGGCCGAAAGCCAGCCAGAAGCCGATGTTCCAGCACCAGAAGCTGACCTTGCCCCAGAAGACGTTCAACTTGAACCCGAAGGCCTTGGGCCACCAGTAGTTGATCGCCGCGAACAGGCCGAACAACACGCCGCCGATGATCACATTGTGGAAATGCGCGATCAGGAACAGCGAGTTGTGGAGCACGAAGTCCGCAGGTGGGACCGCCAGCAACACGCCGGTCATGCCGCCGACCGTGAAGGTCAGCATGAATGCGACGGCCCACATCATCGGCAGTTCGAAACGGATCTTGCCGCGGTACATGGTGAACAGCCAGTTGAACAGCTTGGCGCCCGTCGGGATCGAGATGATCATCGTCGTGATGCCGAAGAAGCTGTTGACGCTGGCGCCCGAACCCATGGTGAAGAAGTGGTGCAGCCACACCAGATAGGACAGCACCATGATGGTGCAGGTCGCATAGACCATGGAGGTGTAGCCGAAGAGCCGCTTGCCGCAGAAGGTCGAGACCACTTCGGAGAAGACGCCGAACAGCGGCAGGATGAGGATGTAGACTTCCGGATGGCCCCAGATCCAGATGAGGTTGACGTACATCATCGGATTGCCGCCAAAATCATTGGTGAAAAAGGCGGTGCCGGCATAGCGGTCCAGCGACAGCAGGACGAGCGTGGCGGTCAGGATCGGGAAGGAGGCGACGATCAGGACGTTGGCGCAGAGCGAGGTCCAGGTGAACACCGGCATCTTCATGAGCGACATGCCCGGCGCGCGCATCTTGACGATGGTCGCGATCAGGTTGATGCCCGATAATGTCGTGCCGACGCCCGCCACCTGCAGCGCCCAGATATAATAGTCGACGCCCGTCGCCGGGCTGTATGCGATGCCCGACAGCGGCGGATAGGCAAGCCAACCGGTCTGCGCGAATTCGCCCAGGAACAGCGACATCATGACCAGCACCGCGCCGCCTGTCGTCATCCAGAAGGAAAAATTGTTGAGGAAGGGGAAGCTGACGTCGCGCGCGCCGATCTGAAGCGGGACGATATAGTTCATGAGGCCGGTGATGAACGGCATCGCCACGAAGAAGATCATGATCACACCGTGGGCGGTGAACACCTGGTCGTAGTGATGGGCATTCAGATAGCCTTCGGAGCCATTGAAGGCCCATGCCTGCTGGATGCGCATCATGATCGCGTCGGCAAAGCCGCGCAGGAACATGACGAGGCCCAGCACCATGTACATGATGCCGATCTTCTTGTGATCGACGCTGGTGAACCATTCCTTCCAGAGATAGCCCCAGAGCCTGAAATAGGTGAGCGCCGCGACCAGCGCCGCGCCGCCCAGCACCACCGCGACGAAAGTCGCGACGACGATGGGCTCATGCCATGGGAAGCTGTCCCATGTCAGACGACCGAAGATCATCTGTGCTGTTGTCATTGTGCCAGTCATGGGCCTTACCGATGCTGCGCGTGCGCATCAGCGCCGCTGTGGGAAGAGTGATCGCCCGGAATCCGAGAGGCGCCCTTTGCGCCGTCGGCGGCCGGAGCGTCGGGAGCCGTCTCCTGCCCCCTGTTCTGGTCCGACTGTTCGATCACATGGCTGTCGGGAAAGTCGTAGCGCAGGCCGTTCGTGTCGCGCGCCGATTCCTTGCCTGCGCCGCCCATCATGTTGACGTGCATCAACTCGCTCATGCAGCGCTGGCCGGGGCGCGGGCAAAGATTGACCACGGCGTCGAACAGCTTGGGATCGACGGCCGAGAAATAGGCGACCGGCGCCTTCTCGCTGGGCTTGGCCAGGGTCAGATAGACGTTGCGGTCAAGGCTGGCGCGGCTTGCCTTTACCCTGGCGGCCCAGGCGTCGAATGCGGCCCTGTCCAGCGCCCTGTAGGCGAAGCGCATGTGGGTGAAACCGGCGCCCGAATAGTTGGCGGATATGCCGGTGCCCGCCACCGGACGGTTTGCAACCGCGTGCAACTGCGTCTTCATGCCGGGCATGGCATAGATCTGGCCCGCGAGTTCAGGCACGTAGAAGCTGTTCATCACGGTGGAGGCGGTGATGTCGAACCGCACCGGGACATTCACGGGCAGCGCCAGCTCGTTGACCGTGGCGATGCCTAGTTCGGGGTAGATGAACAGCCATTTCCAATCGAGCGCGACGACCTCGACCGTCAGCGGCTTCACCTTGGGATCGATCGCGGTCCTGGCGTCGATGCGCTCCAGCGGCCGATAGGGGTCGAGCTTGTGCGTGCTGACCCAGGTCAACGCGCCCAGGCAGATGATGATCAGCAGGGGCGCCGACCAGATCAGCAGTTCCAGCTTGGTGGAATGGTCCCAATCCGGATCATAATCCTTGTCCGCCGCCTGGTTCGCTGCGCGGTAGCGCCAAGCGAAGAAGACGACCAGCGCCATGACAGGGACGACGATCAGCAGCATCAGCGCGGTCGAAATCAGGATCAGATCGCGCTGCTGCACTGCAATATCGCCCGACGGGTTCATCACGACCCAGTTGCAGCCCGTGAGCGGCAGCGCCAGAATCGGAGCGGACCAACGGAAAATCCAGGCCCGATCAAGGGAGAGGGGGTTTGACATGATCGGGCGCCTATCGTTTCCGCAAGGAGTCGAACAGTGGGCAATTTGTCCCATAGTGCGCAGATGCAAAAAATGCTTGAAGCATGGGATACTGCTTAGATTCCGTGGGTTTTCTGCTATGTTGCCTATCCGTAGCCGCCGGCAGAACAAAAGATGGTTCCGGTGGCTTAGCCAAGGAGCGGATGCCGATGAGTTCACAGGCCATGACCTTCACCTCCCGATCGCTGGAGGATGATGCGCGCCTGATCAATGCGCGGGACCACAAGATCGCGCCGGGTGATATTTCCATTGGTGTGATCATTGGTCGCACCTCCGAATTTTTCGATTTCTTCGTTTACGCCATCGCCTCGGTCATCGTGTTTCCGAGCCTGGTGTTCCCCTATGTGGATGCCCTGACCGGCACCCTCTATTCCTTCGCGATCTTTGCCGTCGCCTTCATCACGCGGCCGATCGGTTCGCTGATCTTCATGGCGATCGATCGTCGCTACGGCCGTGGAACGAAGCTGACCGTCGCGCTGTTCCTGCTCGGCGGTTCGACCGCGTCCATAGCGTTCATGCCCGGTTATGCGACCATTGGCCATTATGCTGCGTTAGTGCTGATCATCTTGCGAGCCGCGCAGGGCATTGCGCTTGGCGGCACCTGGGATGGTCTGGCTTCGCTGCTGTCGCTGAACGCGCCGCAGCATCAGCGCGGCTGGTACGCGATGGTGCCCCAACTCGGTGCGCCGCTGGCCTTGCTGGTGGCGAGCGGGCTGTTCGCCTTCTTCCTGCTTACCCTGACGCGCGCGGACTTCCTTGACTGGGGCTGGCGCTATCCTTTCTTCGTCGCCTTTGCCATCAATGTCGTCGCGCTGTTCGCCCGGCTGCGCATCGTGGTGACGCATGAATTCGAGCGCCTGTTCGAGCAGAAGGACCTTCAACCGTCCGAAATCCTGCCGACTGTCAAGGCGGAAGGGCGCAACATCATCATCGGCGCCTTCGCTCCGCTGGCCAGTTTCGCCCTTTTCCACATGGTGACGGTGTTCCCGTTGAGCTGGGTCGCGCTCTTCACCAACCAGCCGCTGGAACGGTTCCTGATCATCGAGATGATTGGCGCGTCCGTGGGCTTGCTGGCGATCGTCGTGTCCGGCTTCATCGCCGACCAGATCGGCCGCCGCTCGCTGCTGGCATGGTCGGCGCTTGGGATCGCGATCTTCAGCGTCATGGCGCCGCTGCTGCTGAACGGCGGCGACCTGGGCGAGGTAGCCTTCATGATCCTGGGCTTCATGCTGCTCGGCCTCGCTTTCGGCCAGTCGTCCGGCGTGGTCGCGTCCAATTTCGCAACGGAGGCGCGCTATACCGGATCGGCGCTGACGTCCGACCTGGCCTGGCTGGTCGGCGCCGGTTTCGCGCCTTTGGTGGCCTTGCTGCTATCGGTGAAATTCGGGCTGGCCGCATCGGGCATCTACCTGCTGTCCGGCGCGGTGGCGACGATGGTAGCCCTTTACATCAATAAGGAACTGGCGGGGCGCGATCGCTAAGACGGCGACGCCATCCATGAAAAGGGGTCAGGAAAGGAAGCTTTCTCTGGCCCTTTTCATATTCGCCGGAATTGCGCAGAGGCAGCGGTCCTGTTCAAGGGCGCCGACATTTCCATCGGCGCGCATTCACATGTTTCGGACGGAATCTCGCATGCGCGCCAATGCCTTCCGATCGAACCAGCCTGTCGGAAGGGAGCGGGGCCGGAACTGCGGCAACCATTGGGCATATAGGCTGTCCATACGCCCCGGCAGTCCCGAAACGCCTTCGCGGGCCATGATGTCCGAAACGATCCGGTTCTGATAAAAACGAACCGAATAATTGATCATCCGTCGATATTGCATGCGCAGGGTGGAAGGCCTCAGCAGGCTGACAGGCTCGCAGCGGAAACCCGCCTCCTCGCAGGCCAGGATGCGCTCCCGCCGCCAATCGGCGTCGCAACCCAGATCGGTGTGTGCCCATGCCGCCACCAGACCGTCGTCGCCAATCATGTCCTCGGGCAGCCGCAGCCGCGTCGAACGGATCGCCGCGACGAAACGCCCCGACAGGGCGTAGAGATCGCCGAACAATCCCCGTTCCTCGCGCAACCGCTGGCGATAGGATTGTGCGGAACGCCCGTTCATCGGCATTCCAGCGGCCGCATTCGCCTCAGGCTGCGCGGCGAGATCGGACACCAGTGCGTCGATCGATCCAGCCTCGATCTCCGCATCGCCGTCCATGAAGACAACCGCATCCTCTCCGCCGCCCAGCAGGTGATGGACGAAATGGTTCCAGGTTCTTGCCTTGCCCCCAGCCGCCAGATCGTGAACGATGACATGGGCCCGTCCGCCGGCTGCTTCCCGCGCTCGCGCCGCAGTATGATCGCTCGACCCGTTCACCAGAACATGGAACACGGTGTCCGCCCGATCGAGCGGCAGGGAAGCGAGGCAGAGCCCAATCCGCCGTTCCTCCTGATGCGCGAAGATGCCGACCGCGACGTTCATGATCCCTGGCGGAAATCCCAGCTTGGCTGGCCATGCCGGGTGACGTCCAGCCCCTCCGCCTCTTCGCGCGCGCTGATCCGGGCGGGACTGACCACAGACAGCATCAGCGCAATGATCGCTGTGCCGGCCATTGCCCAAAGCGCCACCGCCAAGATGCCGATCGACTGAGCCACGAAGGCGCCGCCAAGGCTGATGCCCGTTGCGAAACCGACTCCGCCCAAAGCGGGCAGCACGAAGAAGAGCAGCAGCAGCACGCCCGTCAGCCCGCCCAGTCCGTGGATCACGAAAATGTCGGCCGCATCGTCGATGCGCCGGCCCAGCAAGGCCTTGGCCAGACGGCAGATGATGGCGGCGATCATCCCGATCGCCATTGCCCCGCCCGGCCCGACCAGGGGAGCGCAGGCGGAGATCGCCACCAGCCCTGCCAACAGGCCCGAAACCAGCCCATTGGCGGTGACGCGTCCCTTGTCGATCCGTTCTACCAGCATCCATCCGAAGAGGCCCGCGCAAGCGGCGAAATGGCCGTTCAAAACAGCCGTCGCCGCATTGTCCGTCGCGCCGAACGACCATCCGCCCAATATGCCGGCCCAGCCGATCCACAACAGCAGGCCGCCTGAAATGCCCAGCACCGGGGCATGTCCCGAAGAGGGGGCGCGCCGTTTGCCGACGACGAGCGCCAGCGCCAGCGCGGAAAATCCGGCGGTCAGATGAACGACGAGCGCACCAGCGAAATCCATGACGCCCAGATTGGCGAGCCACCCGCCGCCCCAGACCCAGTGCACCACCGGCGCATAGACCAGCAACAGCCACAGCAGCGTGAACATTGCCATCCATCCCAGCCGCACCCGCCCGGCCACCGCGCCGGGTAGCAGGCCCGCGGCAAGCATCGCCAGCGCCATCTGGAACAGCACGAAAGTCGATTCCGGCACGGTCAACCCGTCGCGGAGCGCACCCAGATTGGCCAGCAACAGATGCGCCCTTCCGCCCAGCCATCCGCTGCCCGGCGCATAGGCCAGGCTGTAGCCGACAAGCGCCCACAGCAGCGAAACGCTGGCGGCAACCACCAATCCCTGCACGCCTGTCGTCAGGGCGCTACGCATGGGAGCCAGCCCCGCATGGCGCAGCGCCAATCCCGGCAGTGCCGCCAGCAGCACCAGCAGGGCGCACAGCATCATCCATGCCGTATCGCCGCTGTCCGCCACGGCGACTTGCGCAAAAGCGGGCTGGGGCGCCACCATGATCAGGAACAGGGTAATGGCGGGCAGGCGATGCATAAGGAAATCCGGCAGTCCATATCCTGCCCGCCCTACCGCATCTGAGGTAAAGACTTGCCTAACCCTGGCTATTTCCCGGACGTTCCGGAGTTCATGAAGCCTAATAGGCCTCCCCGCCGCAACTGATCCGGCCCGTTCCGCGATTGTCGACGCTGCAGGCGGCTTTGCCCGCCACCGTCACGTCGCCTGATCCGGATGCCGAAACCTTGGCCGATACCTCCGCCGTCACCGCCACATTTCCCGGGCCGTCATTCGCCACAGTGGCCTGGCGGACCCGCAGGCCTTCCGCCATCACCGCTCCGGGACCGGTGACCCGGATGGACGCGACGCCGGTCCGACCGGAGAGGGTCGCCCGGCCGGCTCCGGCCACGCCCAGGCTGAGTTGATCAAGATCCACCGCCGCGACGCTGATGTCCCCGTTGCCGCCCAGCACGATCTCCCCGCGCAGCCCTTTCATCCGGCTGACCGACACCGATCCGCCGCCGGTCAGCACCACGCGGCCGAGATCTCCCGTCGATAGGCGCAACACCGCGCGCCCGCCGGATTTTTCGCCCGGCCGTGGCCGCTCCATGGTGACGGAGAGCAGGCGGCCGGACACGTCCACCTTCAGCCGGTCCAACACTCCCTGATCGCCCTCCGCCCGGGCCGAAGCGCCCGCGCCAGTCGTGATCACCACCTCAACCGGTGCATCGACGCGGATGGCGTCAAAGCTGGTGATGGTGAAGCCGCGCGTGGCGGCCATGGCCGGAGCGGTCCATGCCATCATGGCGCCTGACAGGAGCAGCAAACGAGACAGCGGCATGACGATCTCCCAATCTTTAGCGTCGATTCTGATAGGGACGGGCCGTAGCGGTTCCAAGCCCCTTGTTCGTCGCACCGGATCAGGCAAGATCGTCCGGTTTTCGAAAAGGGGCATGTGGCTGATGCGCAAGTGGATTTCCGTTCTTCTGCTGGGTTTGATCAGCACTGCGGGCGTTGCCGCGCCGGATGATCGGGGCCAAGCCTGGTGGAACCATGTTCGCACGCTCGCCGACGATGGCTTTGAGGGGCGGGGCACTGGCAGGCCGGGCTATGACAGGGCGGCTGACTATGTGATCGGTCGGCTTCGGGCGCTGGGGCTGAAGCCTGCGGGAACCCACGGTTACAAACAGCCCATTGCCTTTACCGAGCAGGTGATCCTGTCGAAGGAGAGTCACGCTTCGTTGAAGGGAGCAGGTGGAGAGACTGCGCTGTCGGTGCCGGCTGACATCATTTTTTCCGGAGGAGGCGGCCCGGTCCCGGAAACCGTGACTGCGCCTCTGGTCTTCGCCGGCTATGGCCTGCACCTGCCGGAGGTGGGGCATGATGATTTTGCGGGTCTCGACCTCAAAGGCAAGATCGTGGTGGTCATATCGGGCGGCCCGGTCGGCATCTCCGGTGCGCTCAAGTCCCATGCGCGTTCGGAACGGGCGGCATGGTTGGCAAAGCAGGGCGCGCTGGGGCTGGTCCAGCTTGTGACGCCCAGGCAGGTCGAGATTCCCTGGGACAGGCGCGGGGCGCTGGCCAGCCAACCGGCCCTGTACTTCCGCGACGCGGCCCTGCGGGAGACCCTGACGCCCTTCCTCGTCGCTCAGCTCGACCCGGCGAAATCCGCTATGCTCTTTGCCGGTTCGGGCCATGATTTCGATCAGATCGCTGCGGCTGCCGACAGTTCCGGTCCGGTCCCGGCCTTCCCGCTTGCGCTGCATCTGGACGCCAGGGTGGCGGCGAAGCGAGCGGACCTCTCCTCGCCCAATATCCTGGCGATCATGCCCGGCGCGGACCCGCGGCTCAAAAAGGAATATGTCGTCCTGTCCGCCCATCTCGACGGATATGGCATCGGCACGCCGATCAACGGGGATGCGATCTACAATGGCGCGCTCGACAATGCATCTGGCGTGGCAAGCCTGCTGGAAATCGCGCGGACGCTGGCCGGCGGGAAGGTGAAGCCGCGCCGATCCATCCTTTTCGCGATCGTCACTGCCGAGGAGAAGGGCCTGCTCGGCTCCAGCTATTTCGTGCGGCGTCCGACAGTGCGGCAAAGGGCGATGGTGGCTGACCTGAATTTCGACATGGCGCTGCCGATCTTCCCGCTCACCAGCGTGACCCCGATCGGCTATGACCAGAGCAGCCTGGGCAAGGACGCCGAAGCGGTGAGCATGGCAATGAACCTGCCAATCACGCCCGATCCCTTCCCTGATCGGAACGTCTTCGTCCGCTCCGACCAATATAGCTTCATCCGGATGGGTATCCCCGCGCTGTTCTTCAAATATGGGTTCAAGGCGGGCACGCCCGAGGCGGTGGTCGAACGGGCATGGCGCGCCAATATCTACCATTCGCCCAGGGACGATACGAACCAGCCGGTGATGCCGGCCGAAGCCGCCAGGCTCAACGATTATGTCGCCGCCGTCGCGCTGCGTATCGCCATTGCTGATCGGCGGCCGGCCTGGAACGAAGACAGCTTCTTCCGCCGCTTCGTCAAATAGAGCGCTGCTGCTTGATCCGAGGAGGGCAGGGGCCTAAACACCCGGCCATGACCCATGCCTCCTATCCGGCGCTTCGCTTGCGCCGCACCCGTGCCTCCGCCTGGAGCCGGGCAATGCACGCCGAGAACCGCCTGACGCCCAGCGACTTCATCTGGCCCCTGTTCGTCACCGAGGGACAGGGGGTGGAGGAACCGATCGGGTCGCTTCCCGGCGTTTCGCGCTGGTCGGTGGACCTGATGGTCGAGCGCGCGAGAGACGCGCAGGCGGCGGGCATTCCCTGCCTTGCGCTTTTCCCCAATACGCAGCCGGAGCGTCGCAGCGATGATGGGGAGGAAGCGCTCAATCCCGATAATCTGATGTGCCGTGCCATTCGTGCCATAAAGGATGCGGTGCCCGACATCGGCGTCCTTACTGACGTGGCCCTCGACCCCTATACCGCGCACGGGCAGGACGGGCTGCTGGACGAAGCGGGCTATGTCGTCAATGACGCCACCATCGACGTGCTGATCGGCCAGGCGCTGAACCAGGCCGCGGCAGGCGCGGACATCATCGCGCCCAGCGACATGATGGACGGCCGCGTCGGCGCCATCCGCGAGGCGCTGGAGGAGGAAGGCCACGCCAATGTGCAGATCATGGCCTATGCCGCCAAATATGCGAGCGCCTTCTACGGTCCGTTTCGCGATGCGGTGGGCTCCGGCGGGCTGCTGAAGGGCAACAAGAAGACTTACCAGATGGACCCTGCCAACAGCGCGGAAGCGCTGCGCGAGGTTGCGCTGGACATTGCGGAAGGCGCCGACAGCGTGATGGTGAAGCCGGGCCTGCCCTATCTGGACATCATCCGCCAGGTGAAGGATCGGTTCGAAGTACCGGTCTTCGCCTATCAGGTGTCGGGCGAATATGCGATGCTGGAGGCCGCCGCCGCCGTGGGGGCGGGGGACCGCGATGCGCTGGTGCTGGAAACCTTGCTGGCGTTCAAGCGTGCCGGCTGCTCAGGCGTCCTGACCTATCATGCGCTCCACGCGGCGCGGCTGCTGGGAGCCTGAAATGGCCGATCATCCCCGCCATGAACATCCCGAAGTTTCGATCATCCCCTTCAACGGCAAGGCGCCCAGGATCCACCCCAGCGCCTTCATCGCGCCGGGATGCCGGATCATCGGAGACGTGGAGATCGGCCCGGACGTCAGCATCTGGTATAATTGCGTGATCCGGGCGGATGTGAACTTCGTCCATATCGGCGCCCGCACCAATGTCCAGGACGGTTCGGTCGTGCATTGCGACAGCCCCGGCGATCATATCGACGGGCGGCCGTCCGAGGGTTGGCCGACGATCATCGGGGAGGATGTGCTGATCGGCCATATGGCGATGGTTCATGGTTGCGTGCTGAAGGACCGCGCCTTTGTGGGGCTGGGCGCCATCGTCATGAGCGGCGGTACGGTGGAGAGCGACGCCATGCTCGCGGCGGGCGCGCTGCTCTCGCCGGGCAAGACGGTGCCTCACCGCCAGCTTTGGGCCGGCCGCCCGGCCAAATATATGCGCGACCTGTCCGACGAAGTGCTGATCGACATGCGTGAAGGGGTCGAACATTATGTGCATAATGGCAAGGCGCATAAGGGCGCGGTGAAGGCAGCGTTCTCGGGAGAATGAGGCGCGCCTGCCGCGGAGGCAGGCCTGCCTTGCGCATTTACGGCTGAGCCAGTCGCCCCTTGAGCGCATCGAGCCGGTCATTCTGGCTGTCGACAATCGTCAGCACCGATGCGCGCGCAGCATCGATCGTTTCGATGCCGCCGCTGACCTTCCCTTCCGCCGCCGCATTGCTGCGCTCGACATAGAGCACGTCCAGGCTGGCAAGCGCCGAAACGCTGTCGTTACGCGCCGATTCCAATGCGCTGAGCGCGGTCTGTGCCGCCACCCAGGCCTCGCTGGAAACCGCCGATCCCGAAGCAGCCCGCGCTGCCTTGTCCGCTGCTGGCCAGGCCTTGTCGAATGCGGTGCCGCCCGCCTGCGCCTGCGCGGTCAGCCGGTCGACACTCTGGACAAGCTCCGGTTCAGGCGCGACCGGGGAGGGCTGCGCCGCCGCCTCAGCAATGGGCGCATCCTCTATGGCGCGCTTGGCGAGCGAGGGGTAGCCCTGGAAGCTGCTGGCGCAACCAGAGAGAAACAGTGCCAGGGATGGAAGCAGCCGACGCAGATTCATGCTTCGCATCTAGGATGAGCCGCGCCGGGAGGCAAGCTTAGCGAGGCAGGGCGGCGGCTTCCCGCGCAAGCGCCTCGATCTTCGCCGGATCGACCGGCCCCTTGGGCACGACCCAGCTTCCGCCCACGCATTTGATGAAGGGCTCTGCCAGCCATTTGGGCGCGCTTTCCGCCGTGATGCCGCCGGTCGGGCAGAAGCGCGCCTGATGCAGCGGCGCCGCCAGCGCCTTGAGGGCCGGCAAACCGCCCGATGTTTCCGCGGGAAAGAATTTGAAGTGCGACAAGCCCATGTCCATGCCGCGCATGATATCGCCTGCCGTCGCCGTGCCGGGCAGGAACGGAATGCCCGCCGCGATGGCCGCCTTCCCGAGGGGTTCGGTCAGGCCGGGGCTGACGATGAAGCGCGCGCCCGCCTCCATTGCTTCATCCAGTTGCGCCGGATTGAGGACAGTGCCCGCACCGACGACGGCACCCTCGACCTGCGCCATTTCACGAATCACGTCCAGCGCCGCTGGCGTTCGCAGCGTCACTTCCAGCGCGGGCAGTCCGCCCTTCACCAGCGCCCGTGCGATAGGCAGGGCATCCTCGACCCGGTCGACCACCAGCACCGGGATCACCGGCGCCAGTTCCATCACCTGTTCAACGCTCAAGGCCATTATTTCTTCTCCCGAAAGGCTGCAGCCGCACCGTACAGCCCGATTTCGTCATGCAGGGCGAGGCGGATCGGCACCGACTTCATCAGGCTTTCAAATCGCCCCTTGGCAGTGAAGCGCTGATGGAAACTGGATTGCGGCAATATGTCCTTCATTCGCTGGGTCAGTCCACCCGCCAGCACCACCGTATGCGGTCCCTGCGCCAGCGCCAGGTCGCCCGCGACCGAGCCGTAGGACATGCAGAACCGTTCCAGCGCCCTCCGCGCGAATTCGTCGGTTCCCTCTATGGCGGCCTGCCACAGCTCGGCATCCTCCATCAGAACGACCCGGTCGTGGCCGATGGTCGCCATCGCCTTGTAGATGTTGTTGAGGCCCGGTCCCGACACGATACGTTCGGTCGATACGCGCAGGAACTTGTCGCGCAGATAGGCGAGGATCTTTTCCTCCAGCGGGTCGAGCGGGGCGAAGTCCAGATGTCCGCCCTCCGTAGCGATGACATGCGGCTCGCCATCGTCAAAGGCGATCATCGCCACGCCCAGCCCGGTGCCGGGGCCAAGGATCGTCACCCCGCCATCGCGTGGAAAGGGCCTGTCTTCGCCGAACAGCAGCGGCAGATTTTCCTTGGGCAGGCGCGCCACGGCGTGGGCGACCGCCTCGAAATCGTTGACCAGCCGCAAATGCCGGAGGCCCAGTTCCTCGTCCAGCGTATCGGGCCGGATGACCCATGCGCTGTTGGTGAGCTTGATGACCTCGCGCCCGATCGCGGTCGCGAAGGCTATGGAAGCGGAGCTTGGCAGATTGCCGCCCTCGTCCTTGACGAAGGCCGCCCAGCAGGCCTGGAGGCTCGGATAGTCGGCTACCTTATATTTGCGCACCTTTCCCAATGTGGGCACATTGCGGGCATCGAGCCGCGCGCGGGCGAAACGGGCGTTGGTGCCGCCAATGTCGGCGGCGATGATGTCGGTCATATCACTCTCCTCCCGTTCGGGCTGAACATGTCAGCGCCCTGCATTTCTCTTCAAGAAAATGAGCAGCCCTTCGACAGGCTCCGGGTGAACGGGAATAATTCAGTTTAAACTTCGGTTTCCATGGCTGCCAGTATGGGCGATGCGCCCGCTTCGGCAAGATCGCTATGGTGGCGGAACAGTGCGAACAATTCGCGGCCGGTGTCATAGGGGGCGGGGGGAGGTGTCGGCATTTCGCGACTGTCCCATTCGGCCGTGTCGACCAGCGCCTCGATCTGGCCGTTCTCGGCACAGACCCGCACCAGATCGCCGTCGCGCAGTTTGGCGATGGGGCCGCCGCCCAAGGCCTCCGGCGACAAATGGATCGCCGCGGGCACCTTGCCCGAAGCGCCTGACATGCGCCCGTCCGTCACCAGGGCGACGCGGAAACCCCGATCCTGCAACACGCCCAGCGCAGGGGTCAGCTTGTGCAATTCCGGCATGCCGTTTGCCCTTGGCCCCTGGAACCGCACCACGACGATCACATCGCGTTCCAGTTCACCCGCCTTGAAGGCGCGCAGCACATCGTCCTGATCGTGGAAGACGGCCGCCGGAGCCTCGATGGTCCAGCGCTCCTTGTCGACCGCGCTCACCTTCATGACGCAGCGCCCCAGATTGCCGGCCAGCAGCCGCATGCCGCCGTCCGGATTGAACGCATCGGACACCGGCCGGAGGATCGACAGGTCCCGCGATTCCGGCACATCCTTCCAGACCAGCGCTTCATTCTCCAGCACCGGCTCCTTGCCGTAATCCGCCAGGCCTTGCCGCGCTACGGTCAGGATGTCGCCGTGCAGCAGTCCGTTGCCGAGCAGTTCGCGGATCACATAGCTGATGCCGCCCGCCGCATGGAAATTGTTCACATCGCCCGATCCGTTGGGATAGACCCGCGCCAGCAGCGGCACGACGTCGGAAATCTCCGCGAAATCCGTCCAGTCGATGACAATGCCCGCAGCCCTTGCGATGGCCGGCAGGTGGATCGCGTGATTGGTCGATCCGCCGGTAGCCATCAGGCCGATGATCGCGTTGACGATCGCCTTTTCGTCGACGCAGTGTCCCAATGGTCGATAATCATCATTGGACTGTCCCTCCTTGGTCCAACCGATGCGCGACAATTGATGCACCGCGGCCCGCGTCAGCTCCTGTCGCAACTTAGTACCCGGATGGATGAAGGATGCGGCGGGCATGTGCAGTCCCATCATCTCCATCATCATCTGGTTGCTGTTCGCCGTACCGTAAAAGGTGCAGGTGCCAGCGCCATGATAGCTGGCGCTTTCGGATTCCAGCAATTCCTCCTTGCCGACCTTGCCCTCGGCATAGAGCTGGCGGATGCGCACTTTCTCCTTGTTGGCGAGGCCCGAAGGCATCGGCCCTGCCGGAACCAGAATGGTCGGCAGGTGCCCGAAGCGGAGCGCGCCGATCAGCAGGCCCGGCACGATCTTGTCGCAGATGCCCAGAAGCAGCGCGCCTTCGAACATCGCATGGGACAGGGCGATGGCGGTTCCCAGCGCGATGGTGTCGCGGGAAAAGAGCGACAGGTCCATGCCTGCCTGCCCCTGCGTCACCCCGTCGCACATGGCCGGAACGCCGCCTGCGACCTGCGCGGTGCAGCCGACCTCCCGCGCCGCCAGCTTGATCTGCTCGGGGTAGCGGCCATAGGGCTGATGCGCGGAGAGCATGTCGTTATAGGCGGTGACTATTCCGATGTTCATCGCTCCGCCCGTGCGGATGACAGCCTTGTCTTCGCCGCTTGCGGCAAAGCCATGAGCCAGGTTTCCACAGGAAAGCTGGTCACGATTGGTGCCCGCGTCACGGCCGCGCTCGATCAGGTCCAGATATTTCCGGCGCGATGCTGCGCTGCGCTTCGTGATGCGTTCGGTGACCTTGGCGATCACCGGATGAAGATCAGTCATTCCAACTTGCTCCGTCTCGTTCGATTAGGGCAATGGCTGAGGATGGCCCCCAGTTCCCGGAAGAATAGGGGGAGGGCTTCACGCCCGCTTCCTTCCACCCGTCGATGATCGAATCGATCCACGTCCATTGCGCCTCGACCTCGTCCCGGCGCACGAACAGCGTCGCGTCGCCGACCAACAGGTCCAGGATCAGCCGCTCATAGGCGATGCGGCGGCGTTGCCCGGCAAAGGCGGCGGTCAGCGACACGTCCAGCGTCACCTCCTCCAGATGCACGTCGCGCTCCAGCCCCGGTCTTTTGCTCATGATCAGCAGGCGGATATATTCCTCTGGCTGCAGGCGGATGATGAGCGTGTTCGGTTCCAGGCCGGTTCCGCCGTTGCGCCCGAAAATGGAATGGCGCACCGGCTTGAACTGGATCAATATTTCCGACTGGCGCGTCGGCATGCGCTTGCCCGTGCGCAGGTAGAAGGGGACGCCCTGCCAGCGCCAATTGTCGATATAGGCCTTCAGCGCGACGAAGGTTTCCGTGTCGGACGGCTTGCCCAATTCGTCAGCATAGCCGGTGACGATCTGCCCGCCGACCGCGCCCGGCGTGTACTGGCCGCGCACGCTATGGGTCTTGACCGTCTCGGCGGTCATGGGGCGGAGCGAACGCAACGCCTTCACCTTTTCGTCGCGCACGGCCGTGGGGTCCATACGCGCCGGCGGTTCCATGGCGATGATCGACAGGATCTGGAGGACGTGGTTCTGCACCATGTCGCGCAAAGCGCCCACGCCGTCATAATAGGAAACCCGGCCTTCCAGCCCCACCGTCTCACCCACGGTAATCTGCACATGGTCGATGGCCGTGGCGTTCCACAGCGGTTCGAACATCACATTGCCGAAGCGCAAGGCGAGCAGGTTCTGGACCGTTTCCTTGCCCAGATAGTGGTCGACGCGGAAAATCTGTTCCTCGGCGAACAGGGCGCCGATGCCGTCATTCACTTGCTTGGATGATGCCAGATCCTTGCCGATCGGCTTTTCCATGGCGATTCGCGTGCGGGGGGTGATCAGGCCTGCTTCGGCCAGTCCCTGGGCGGTCGGCGCGAAGAGAGACGGGGGCGTCGAGAGATAAACGGACACGCCCTTGTCCAACCGCCCGTCGAGCCGCTCTGCCAACGCCTTGAACTGGGCGCCATTGCCCGCCTCCACCGGTTGATAGACGATAATGTCGCGCAACTGCTTCGCGACTTCCGCATCATAGCGGTCAGCGGCAAGGAATTTCCGCAGCGCCTTGTCGATATCGTCGCGAAACTGGTCATCGGTCAGTTCTGACCGGCCCGACGCGATGATCAGGAAATCCTCCGGCAGCAGGGCGTCGGCCAGCAGATTGTACAGCGACGGGAAGATCATCCTGTGCGCCAGGTCGCCCGTGGCTCCGAACAACAGGAATGTGGCAGACGGTTCGGTCAAAGGTCTTCCCTTTTCCGTTAGTGTTTCAGGTCTGCACGAAAGCGCCCTTACACTTGGCCGCCCTCGTTACGCAAGCAGGCTATCCCGGCAAAGATCGTCTCGCAACCGCGAGAGGATGGAGGGAGTGTTTTTTGGCTGGACGCTGGCCGCCGATTTTGCCATTGGCGCTCCACCCTTGGCGTTTTCGAGGAAGATGGATCATCTTTCTCGCGGAACGCGGTTGAAGGGCATGCGGGCGTGGTGAAACTGGTAGACGCGCCGGACTCAAAATCCGGTTCCGAAAGGAGTGTCGGTTCGATTCCGACCGCCCGCACCATCTTTTTCGGACCCTGGCATCCGGCTGCCGGCCCGATGCAGGTTGCCTTCGTCATGGCTGACTGATTTTCTGCCTTGACCGGGCAGGTCAATTCCTTGCTGTGCCCTGCTCCCTGAACCAGGGGATCATCCGGGTGATGGCATCCTCGACCCGGTCTGTGGATACCGCAAAGCTGAAACGGATGTGCCGGTGCCCGTCGACCGGGTCGAAATCGATTCCGGGCGCTGTCGCCACCCCGGTTTCGCGCAGCAGTTTCTGGCAGAAGGACAGGCTGTCGTTCGTGAGATGGCCGACATCCGCATAAATGTAGAAGGCGCCGTCCGGAGGAGCGATCTCCTTCAATCCCAGGGCGGGCAGGGCAGCGAGCAGCAATTCGCGATTGCGCCGGTAGGTCGCGACATGCACCTCCAGTTCATCGATGCAGTCAAAGGCCTTCAATCCGGCATGCTGGGCCAGGGAAGGGGGCGTCAGGAACAGATTTCCCATGCGCGCCCGCGCTGTTTCTATCAGATCGGGAGGAAAGACCACCCAGCCCAGCCGCCACCCGGCCATGGAAAAATATTTGGAAAAACTGTTCACGACGATGGCATCCGGCGTGAATTCCAGCATCGAGCGAGCAGGTTCGCCATAGTTCAGCCCATGGTAGATCTCGTCCGAAATGATGCGAATAGCGCGCGCCCGGCAAATCTCGGCTATCCGCGCCATTTCATCGGCAGGAATGATGGTCCCGGTGGGATTGGCAGGGCTGGCGATAATCGTTCCGTCCACTCCCGAATCCAGCGCCTCCAGCGCTGCTGCGCTGATCTGATATCGTTCGGCGGGTCCGCAGTCGATCTCCAGCGGCTCCAGGTAGAGCGCCTTCAACGTGTTGCGATATGCGACATAGCCGGGCCGCGCCGTCGCGATCCGCGCACCGGGTGCGAACAGGCTGGTCAGCGCCAGCACCAGCCCCGGCGACGCTCCGCACGTCAGCAGGATCTGTTCCGCTTCCACCGCCACGCCATAATATTCGCGATAGTGCCGTGCGATCCGCTCCTTCAGCGCCTGGCTTTCCCAATAGCCCATGGGATCGTTGTCGAGCACGGCATGGGCGGCGGCAATGGCAGCCGAGGGCGCACCCGTGGAAGGTTGCCCGAACTCCATGTGCAGGATGGATCGCCCTTCGGCCTCCAGCCTGTGGGCTTCGCGGCTGATGGCGATGGCGTGGAAAGGGTCGACCTGGGCAATCATGCGCTGCCTCTTATCCGCTCGGCAACCTTGTCACAATTGTTGCGTTGGCGATGGATGAATGAAACCATGCTCGATGCGCTACAATATTATGGCGCAGGCGCCGCCACCATTGCCGCCTTCATCGTCTCCCTCAATCTTGGTCGCCGCGTCACGGGCTGGGCGTTCGTCCTGTTCGTGACGTCCTCCATCGCCCTGATCGGCTGGGGCTTTCTCTCGGAGGACAGCGAAGGCATAGGCTTTCAGAATATAGCGCTGCTCCTGATCAACCTCGTCGGCGTCTGGCGTTATCTCATCTCCCGGCACAAGCCGCGCGACTGAATGTCAGGCCGAAATCCAAACCTCCACCGAAACGGCATGCTGGCATAGCGCGAGCCTGATCGGCAGTTCCTCGACGGGGCCGCCCGCCAGCGCCCGGTCATAGACCGCCTTCTTTGCCGGCCCGCCAATCTGGAGGAAGATATGCCGGCTGGCGAGAATGGCTCTCGCGCTCATCGACATCCGCTGGTGCGGGGCATCGGGCGGCGTGACCGCCAGCGTCAGGGCGTCGGTGGAAAGCCCCTCCGCCAGTTCCTTCGCATCGGGAAACAAGGAAGCGGTATGCCCATCCTCACCCATGCCCAGCAGTACGATGTCGAGCGGCCAGGGCAAGCTTGCAAAGGCGGTCTCGCATTCCGCCTGTCCCGCATAGGCGTCCGCCGCATTGTTCTTCATCGGCACGAAACGCGCCGCCGCAGCCTTTCCCCGCAACAGCGTTTCGCGGATCAACCGTTCATTGCTGTCCGCATGGTCAGGAGCGACCCAGCGTTCGTCGACCAGCGTCACGATCACCTTGCCCCAATCCAGGGTCGTGTCGGAAAGAGCCTCCAGCACGGGCCGGGGCGACCGTCCGCCTGACAGCGCGATGGTCGCAACGCCCCGCCTGGCTATGGCATCGTCCAGAAGCGCGACGATCCGCCGCGCCATGTCCGTTGCAGCCAGCGCGCCTTCAATGAAAAGATGTTCGGTAGGCATGTTGTTCAATCTCGGTGGAAAGGAAGGCGCAGGCAGAACTTGGCGTTCACTCGCCGCGAATCTCGGTCAGCTTGCGCTCCCAGGCGAGGGCGTGGGTGACGATCTGGTCGAGATCGGCGAACCGGGGCGTCCAGGGAAACTCGGCCATGATCGCCCGATTGTCGGAGATCAGCGCATCCGGGTCGCCCGCCCGGCGTCCTTCCATCCGCCGGTCGATCTTGAGGTTCGTCACCCGGTCGACCGCGTCCAGCACCTCCAGCACCGAGAAGCCGCGCCCATAGCCGCAGTTGAGCAGGTAATTCTGCTCCGGTCTGGCCATCAACGCCTCCAATGCCAGGACATGCGCCGCCGCCAGATCGGTGACATGGATATAGTCGCGCACGCCGGTCCCGTCGGGCGTATCAAAGTCCGTTCCGAACACCGAAACATGGCTGCGCTTGCCCAGCGCGGCCTCGACCGCCACCTTGATCAGATGCGTTGCCCCCGCGGTCGATTGCCCGGTGCGCCCTTCGGGATCGGCCCCGGCCACATTGAAATAGCGCAGGGCGCAGAAGTTCATCGCATGCGCCGCGCTGACATCGCGCAGCATATATTCGGTCATCAGCTTCGACATGCCATAGGGGTTGATCGGTCGCTGCGGCGTGCTTTCCTTGACGGGGCTTTCTTCCGGAATGCCATAGGTCGCCGCCGTCGAGGAAAAGATGAAATGCCGCACGCCCACCGCGACCACGCTCTCGATCAGGTCGCGGGTCTTGGCGCTGTTGTTATGATAATATTTGAGCGGGTTCTCGACCGATTCAGGCACCACCACCGATCCGGCAAAGTGCATCACCGCCTTTATGCCATGGTCCCGCAGCGTCTGCCGGACCAGCGGCTGGTCGGAAATGTCGCCCTCGACGAAGGTCACATCGTCGGGCACCGCCCAGCGGAATCCCGTCACCAGATTGTCGATCACGACCACGCCATAGCCAGCGTCCCGCAGCGCCAATACGGCATGGCTACCGATATAGCCCGCTCCGCCCGTGACCAGAACCGTCGGCATTTCGCTCATAAAAATAAGGTCTCCCCGGAGATATCCGGGAAGACCTAAACTAGTGGGGCAACGATTTACAGCCCATTCACGCTGCGGCGCGAGATGAAGCGGGGCGATAGAAGGTCGCGCCGCTTGCCGCCATGTCCAGCAACTGCGCGGTCGGCGCGAAGCGGTCGCCATGCGTGGCGGCCAGCCGCTCCAGAACGGCCACGACATGGCCGATGCCGACCGTGTCCATATGGCTGAATGGCCCGCCGGTATAGGGCGCGAAGCCCCAGCCGAAGATCGCGCCGATATCACCATCCTCCGGCGTTTCCAGCACGCCTTCCTCAAAGCAGCGCGCACATTCGATGAGCTGGCGATAGAGCAGGCGCTCCTTGACTGCCTCCACATCGGGCTGCACGGCGGCGCGGGGGAACATATCCTCCAGACCGGCCCAGAGATGCTTCTTCTGCCCTTCGGGATAGTCATACCAGCCCTTGGCGCTTTTCCGCCCCAGTCGGCCGAGCTCGACCATGCGCGCCATCACTGCGTCGGACGGCTGCGCGACATAGGCATCGCCCAGTTCCTTCTGCGCGGCGACCACGATCTTGTGGCCCAGCTCGATGGAAACTTCGTCCCCCACCGCGAGCGGCCCCACCGGCATGCCCAGTTGCCGCCCGGCATTTTCGATCAGCGCGGGGTTGATCCCCTCGGCCACCATCTCCACGCCTTCCTGCACATAGGTGCCGAAGCAGCGCGAGGTGTAGAAGCCGCGCGAGTCATTGACGACAATCGGCGTCTTCTTGATCTGGGCGACGAAGTCGAGCGCCTTGGCGATGGCGGCAGGCCCGGTTTCCTTGCCAAGGATGATCTCCACCAGCGGCATCTTCTCGACCGGTGAGAAGAAGTGGATGCCGATGAAATTCTCCGGCTTCGACCATGCCTTCGCCAGCCTGGTGATCGGCAGGGTGGAAGTGTTGGAGCCAAAGATCGTATCCGCGCCCAGCACCTCCTCGACCTTCTTGGTCACTTCAGCCTTGATCGCGACATCCTCGAACACCGCCTCAATCACAAAGTCCGCTCCCGCGAGCGCGGCATAGTCTGTCGTGGGCGTCACGCGGGCCAGCGTCTCCGCCATCTTTTCCGGCGTCATGCCCTTGCCCAGCCGCTTCTTCAGCACATCCTCGACATGCGCCTTGCCCTTTTCCGCAAAGGCCTGATCACGATCGAACAGCACGACCTCGATGCCCGCCTGCGCGGCAACGGTGGCTATCCCTGCACCCATCATGCCCGCGCCCAGCATGGCGAGTTTCCTCGTCGGCGCCTTGGGCTGGTCCTTCGGGCGCCGCGCGCCACGCTCGGCTGCCTGCTTGTTGACGAACAGGCTGCGGATCATGTTCGCCGCCTGCGGATCGGCGGCGACCTTGGCGAAATATTTGCTTTCGACCCGGATCGCCCGATCGATTGGCAGGAAGGCCCCTTCATAGACGGCGGAGAGCAGCGCGATCGGCGCGTTCATGTTACGCTGCGTCTGCTTGAGCGTCATCGGCAGGGCACCCGCCATGGTCTGCACGAAGGCCGGATTGAACCCGCCCGCGCCGCCGGGGAATTTGAATCCCTTGACGTCCCATGGCTGAACCGAGGCGCTGGGATTGGCCTTCACCCATTCGCGCGCGGCCTGCACCGCCGTGCCCTGCGGCACGACCTGATCGACGACCTTCATCATCGCGGCGTCAGCCGGGCGGAACAGCTTGCCCTGCAACATGTACATCAGCGACGCCTGCACGCCCATGATGCGCGGCAAGCGCTGCGACCCGCCGCCGCCCGGGAACAGGCCGATCAGGATTTCCGGCAATCCAAGCTGCGTCCGGGGACTGTCGCCCACGACACGGCGATGGCAGGCGAGCGCCAGTTCGAACCCGCCGCCGACGCATGTGCCCTCAATGGCGCAGGCTACCGGCTTGCCGCATGTCTCCAGCCGTCGGAACAACTGGTTCAGGACAAAGACCTTGTCGAAGATTTCAGCGGGAGAGGGGCGCCTGCCGCTTTCGCTGACCAGCATGGATCCGAAATATTTCAGGTCCATGCCCGCCATGAAGCCGCTGTCCTTGCCGGATGCGATGACGGCGCCCTTGATCGCCTCTTCAGAGGAGATGCGCGTGATCGCCTCTTCCAGATCGGCTAGGAATTCCGGGCCGATGACGTTCATCGACTGATCGGGAACATCGATCGTCAGGGTGGCAATGCCATCCGCGTCGATGTCGAAAGTGATGGTCTGCATTGGAGGCAACCTTTCCTATCTCCGTTCGTGCCGCTCGGACGCCAGGTCTGTCGAAGACCGGTATCGAAGCATTTAATCCTTCGACCTGCCATTCCGACAGGCTCGATGGTCACTCGGCACGGACGGTTCCTATGTTCAAACGCGTTCGATGATGATGCCGGTGCCCATGCCTGCGCCGACGCACAGGTTGATGAGCGCGGTGCCCTTGCCGCTGCGCTCCAGTTCATCCAGCGCCGTGCCGAGCACCATCGCTCCGGTAGCGCCCAATGGATGGCCCATCGCGATCGCGCCGCCATTGACGTTGATCTGGCCATGGTCGAGGTCCATCGCCTGCATGTAGCGCAACACCACACTGGCAAAGGCCTCGTTCAACTCCCACAGATCGATGTCGGACTTGCTCATGCCCGCCCGGTTCAGCAGCTTGCCCGCGACGAATTCCGGCCCGGTCAGCATGATCAGTGGTTCCGAGCCGATAGAGGCCATAGCCTTTATCCTGGCGCGGGCCTTCAGCCCATATTTCTCGCCCATCGCCTTGTTGCCGACCAGCACCGCGGCCGCGCCGTCGACGATGCCGCTGCTGTTGCCGGCATGGTGGACGTGATTGACCTTCTCCAGCTCCGGATAGCGGAGCAGCGCCACGGTGTCGAAGCCGGGCATTTCCTCGCCCAGTGCCGCAAAGCTGGGCTTGAGTGCGGCCAGCGACTGCATCGTTGCGTCCGGCCGCATATGTTCGTCATGGTCGAGCACGACCTGGCCGATCACGTCCTTGACCGGCACGATCGACCTGGCGAAGCGCTTCTCATCCCAGGCCGCCTTGGCGCGGCGCTGGCTTTCGACGGCATAGGCGTCGACATCGTCCCGGCTGATCCCGAACTTGGTCGCGATCACGTCGGCGCCGATGCCCTGCGGCGCGAAATAGGTCTTGTATGCGACCGCGGGGTCCATCGCCCAGGCGCCGCCATCCGACGCCATCGGCACTCGGCTCATCGACTCCACCCCGCCACCGATGGCAAGTCCTGCCTCGCCGGAATAGACCTTCGCGGCCGCCATGTTCACGGCCTCCAGGCCCGAAGCGCAGAAGCGATTGATCTGCACGCCCGGCACGGTCTGGGCATAATCGGCATTCAGCACCGCGACGCGGGCAATGTCCGCGCCCTGCTCGCCCACCGGGGTGACGCAGCCCAGGATGACGTCATCGACATCCGCGGTATCGATTTCCGTTCGGTCCCGTACCGCTTCCAGCATCTGCGTCGCCAGCTGGATGGGGGTGATTTCGTGCAGCGACCCGTCGGCCTTGCCCCGGCCTCGGGGCGTCCTGACGGCATCATAGATATAGGCTTCCATGCTATTCGTTCCTCTCCGCTGGGCGCCGGATGTTCGCTGCGAATGTATTTACGTTTACGTAAAGTGCAAGTCTCAATCGCCACCCCGCCCGACCGTAACGTCATCGGGCTGCGACGGTTGCTCTGCATCAACCGGCTGATCGCTTCGTCATTTTACCGATTCGCGGATTTGACCCGTTGGCCTTATTCCGCTTCATGGAGGGCGTGTCAGAATCGGACCCTTCCCAAGCGCCTTCGCCCTTGTCGATCCCGATCTTCCGGGCGATCTGGTGGGCCAGCCTCGCTTCCAACTTCGGCGGGCTGATCCAGTCGGTCGGCGCGCAGTGGATGATGACCTCATTGTCCGCCTCGCCCCAGATGATAGCTCTGGTTCCGGCCGCGACGACACTGCCGATCATGTTGCTCTCGCTTTGGGCAGGCGCCGTGGCGGACAATAGTGACCGGCGCGTGGTGATGCTGCTGTGCCAGCTTTTCATGCTCCTCGTTTCCGCCCTGCTGGCTCTGTTCGCCTGGATGGGGTGGGTGACCCCATGGGCGTTGCTGGGCTTCACTTTCCTTGTCGGCTGCGCCACCGCGATCAACGGACCGGCCTGGCAGGCGTCAGTGGGGGACATGGTGCCCAGGGCGGCCTTGCCCAACGCCGTTTCGCTCAATTCCATGGGTTTCAACATGGCGCGCAGCATCGGGCCGGCGCTGGGAGGGGTGATCGTGGCGGCGGCCGGTGCGGCGGCGGCCTTCCTGGTCAACGCGATCAGCTATGTGGGTCTGGTTGCGGTGCTCGCCCGCTGGCGTCCTGAACGGCCACCTCAGCTCCTTCCGCGCGAACGCATCGGTCTCGCGATGCGGGCCGGAGTCCGCTATGTCGCCATGTCGCCCAATATCCAGATCGTCCTGCTGCGAAGCGCGGCGTTCGGCATCGGGGCAAGCGCGGTGTCGGCGATGATGCCGCTGGTTGCGCGTGACCTGCTGGGTGGTGGAGCATTGACCTTCGGCGCGCTCAGTGGGGCCTTCGGCATCGGTGCGGTGCTGGGGGCGTTGTCGACGGGGCAGTTGCGACGCCGTTTTTCGGTCGAGGCCATTGTCCGCTCGGCTGCCATCGCCCTGGCGGCCGGGACGATGCTGATGGCCGTCAGCCATTGGCTGGTCCTGGCGCTGGCGGGTTTGCTGCTGGCGGGTGCCGGCTGGGTGGTCGCCCTTTCGACCTTCAACGTTTCCGTCCAGATGTCGGCGCCCCGCTGGGTCGTGGCGCGCGCCGTGGCTCTCTATCAGATGGTGGCCTTCGGCGGCATGGCCGGCGGCGCATGGCTGTTCGGCACGCTGGCGGAGGATCATGGCGTACTCGTAGCGCTCTACGGCGCGGCGGCTGTCCAGTTCGCCTCGGCCATGATCGGATATATCCGGCCGCTCGCGCAAATAGGCGAACAGAATCTCGATCTTCAAAATCTGTGGCGGGAACCGCAGACGATGGTTCCGATCGAACCCCGGAGCGGTCCTGTCGTCGTCACCATAGAATATCGCATAGCTGCCGGATCGGTGGTGCCCTTCCTTGCAGCGATGAGCGAACGTCGCCGCATACGCCGTCGCGATGGCGCCCATGGATGGTCGCTGCTGCGCGATCTGGGCGATCCGGAACTGTGGCTGGAGCGCTATCATGTGTCCACCTGGCTGGACTATGTCCGCCACAACAGTCGCCGGACGGTGGCCGACAGGGCGAACAGCGAAGCGATCCACGCCCTGCACTGTGGGGCCAATCCGCCGATCGTGCATCGCATGCTGGAACGTCAGACGGGTTCGCTACCGCTTGGGCGTTCGGCCGATCCGCGGGAAATGGGCGATCCCATGACCGATCCCACCCGTTCCAGCTGATCTACGATTTCGGCTCCGTCCGTGGCTCAGGATCCAGATCCTCGGGCGTGTCGATGTCCCGCAGGTTGGCACCCATGGTTTCGATCTGCACACCGTGGCTGAGCAGCGCCCTTGCCCCCTGGTCGCCGCGCAAGGCCAGAAGTTCGGGAAAATGCTTGCGCCCGATGAATGCGGGGGGCGAGGATGAAAAGCCGTCGGTGCTCGCGACGACGGATCGGATGTCCTCGGCCGCGAGGCAGATCCGGTTGTAATGCGTCTGGGGCACGTCGGGCATGTCCGCCAGACAGACCAATATGCCGCGGCATTTCCGTATCGGCATGACATGTTCGACGGCGCGGATGATGCTGCCCGACATGCCGTCTTCCGGACGGTCATTGACGATGATGGTATAGCCGCGCCGTTCCAGCCGGCGATGCAGGACCGGGGCCTGGCTTATGGGACGCACCACCGCCACCAATTCCCCAAAGATCATGGAGGCGATGGTTTCCAGCGCATGGACGAAGACGGCCTTTCCGCGCAGGTCGGCCATCAGCTTGTCTTCTTCCCCGAAACGGGAGGAAGTGCCCGCTGCAAGGAGGACGGCGGCGATCTGTTCGGTCCGCATGGTTCCGCTGCGATGATGTGTTGCGACCCCGGTTCACCCGGTTTGGTCAGCATGTGCCACCGACGGCATGGCATGTCCAGCTTGGCAAAGGGGGCTGGCGTTCGTGCGAATCAGTCGCCATATGCCGCTGAGCAACAGAGGAGTGGTGCCGTCCATGGAATATGATCCCGACGCGGAAACTGCGGGCGAGTCGGTCAAGATCCCGGTTCCCGCGAACGTGGCCGATGCTATCCGGACATTGATCCGCTGGTCTGGCGACGATCCGGAGCGGGAAGGACTGATCGAGACGCCTGAACGCGTGGCACGCGCGTGGAAGGAATATTGCCGGGGTTATGAAGATGATCCGGCCTATCATCTTTCGCGCATCTTCCATGAGGTTGGCGGTTATGACGATGTCGTCCTGTTGAAGGACATTCCGTTCCAGTCGCATTGCGAGCATCACATGGCGCCCATCGTGGGTGTTGCGCATATCGCCTATCTGCCTGGCCAATATGTCGTGGGGATATCGAAGCTGGCGCGCGTGCTGCACGCGTTCGCCCATCGCCTTCAGGTGCAGGAGCGACTGACTTCGGAGGTCGCCAATTGTATCTGGGAGAATCTGAAGCCCCAGGGCGTCGCCGTTGTGGTCGAAGCGACGCATGGTTGCATGACCGGTCGGGGCGTTCGCACGCCCAACGTCGTCATGAAGACCAGCCGCATGCTGGGCGTGTTCCGCGATGATGAGAAGAGCCGTGAAGAAGTGCTCAAGCTGATTGCATCGTGACCGAGCCGGAAGTTCCTGCCTATCGGCCCCTTGGGGGCTCCCGGCAGCGCGAGGAACAGGCCGGCGCGCGTCCGCTGGCGCAAAAGCGGCTCGTGCTGGTGACGGGCGGCCATCGGCGGCTGGGTGGCATCATCTCCGCCGCATTCGCGCAGGCCGGCTATTCGCTGGCGATCCACGGCAGTCACGATACCCGGCTGGATTCCCATCTGGCGCTGACGCTGGAGGATAATGCGACTGAATGGGACGGCTTCACCGTCGATTTCGCCGATCCGGAAGGGGCGGAGGAGTTGGTGGCGCTGGTGGCTGAGCGCTTTGGCAGGCCGCCGGACGTGCTCGTCAACAGTGCGGCGATCTTCGGACAGGACCGGCTCGACAGTGTCAATGCCGGCGACCTGATGCGCCATTATGCCGTCAACTGCGCCGCGCCCACGCTGCTCACCAAAGCCTTTGCCACGGTTCCTGCGGGAACGGGCGATCGGTGCATCGTCAACATCCTCGACCAGCGGATCGACCACCCGCATGGTGACCAACTCGCCTATACGCTTTCGAAAATGGCCCTGGCGGGACTGACGCGGCTCTCCGCCTCCACACTGGCGCCGCAGATCAGGGTCAATGCCGTCGCGCCGGGTCTTACCATCGCGACGCCGGATTATGACCACGATCAGATGGAAAGACTGTCGACCCTGATGCCGCTGGCGCGTTTGCCGCAGGCGGAGGAGATCGCCCAGGCCGTGCTCTATCTGGCGGGTGCCAGTGCCGTGACGGGCCAGACGCTCTACATCGACGGTGGCGCGCATTTGCGAAGCTATGACCGGGATTTCATGCATCTGTGCCGATAGCGGCTGCGAAGATGCGGCTCCTCAAGGACTGGCCAAGCGCCGTCTCGCTGCATAGAGCGGATCGCAATGGGTCAATGAAGGGAAACTGCAATGGCATTCGAAACGATCCTGGTCGAACAACGGGATGCGGTGACTTTGGTCACGCTCAACCGCCCGCAGGCGCTGAACGCGCTGAACAGCCAGGTGCTGAAGGATCTTGGCGCAGCCTTTGCCGCCTATGATGCCGATCCGGCACAGCGTTGCCTTGTCCTGACCGGCAGCGAAAAGGCCTTCGCCGCGGGCGCCGACATCAAGGAGATGGTGGAGAAGGAAGCAGCGGACTTCTTCCTGGAGGATTTCTTCTCCGGCTGGCAGAGCAAGGTCGTCGCGACCCGCAAGCCGTGGATTGCTGCTGTTGCCGGTTTCGCGCTGGGCGGCGGGTGCGAACTGGCGATGATGGCGGACTTCATCCTGGCGGCCGACACGGCGAAATTCGGTCAACCCGAGATCAAGCTGGGCGTAGCGCCGGGCATGGGCGGGTCGCAGCGCCTGACCCGTGCCGTGGGCAAGGCGAAGGCGATGGAAATGTGCCTGACGGGCCGCATGATGGGCGCGGAAGAGGCGGAAAGCGCCGGGCTGGTCGCCCGGATCGTTCCCGCAGCCGAACTGCTCGACGATGCGCTCAAGACCGCCGCGACCATCGCCGGCATGCCGCCAATGGCCGCGATGGTGAACAAGGAAATGGTCAATCTGACATTTGAGACCGGGCTGGCCCAGGGGATATTGACCGAGCGTCGCCTGTTCCAGATCCTGACCGCGACCGAGGACAAGAAGGAAGGCATGGAAGCCTTCGTCGAAAAACGCGCGGGCGTCTGGAAGGGGCGCTGATCGGTGGGAGGGCGCGCCCTGGAAGCGCGCCTTCGCTAGAGCGATTTCCAAGCGATCGGAACCGATCGCTGGTTAAGAAATCGCGGAAAACAATGAATCAGAGCGGCGATCTGATTCAATCAGATCGAAACCCGTTCTAAAATCGCTGAGGGAGGGGTAGGCCGCTTACTTCCCCTCCAGCATCTCGATCATCAGCGAAAAGTCCCGCGCCGCTTCACCGCGATTGGCGAGCAATTGATAGAGCGACTCGGCCGCATTTCCCATCGGGACGCTCGCCCCCACCGAAGCGGCCGCTTCACTCGCCAGCTTCAGATCCTTCAGCATCAGCCCGACGGCGAAGCCGCCCTGATAGCCATTGTCTGACGGGCTTTGCGGTCCGACACCGGGCACCGGGCAATAGCTGGTCATCGACCAGCTCTGCCCAGACGACACGCTGGAGATATCGTAGAAGGTTTGCGGATCCAGGCCGAGCTTCTTCGCCATGGCAAAGGTTTCGCAAGTCGCGACCATCGTCGCGCCCAGCAGCATGTTGTTGCAGATCTTGGCGGCCTGGCCATTGCCGGCGCCGCCGGCGTGGATCACCGCCTTGCCCATGGCGGACAGGATCGGCTTGGCTCGGCCGAACGCCTGATCGGTGCCACCGACCATGAAGGTCAGCGTGCCGCCATTGGCTGCCGCGATACCGCCTGAAACCGGGGCATCGACCATTTCGAACCCTTTCTTGGCGGCAGCCTCCTCCACGCGCCGCGCCGTCGCGACATCGATGGTCGAACAGTCGAGGAACAGCGCATCCGCCTTCGCCGCGTCGAAGACGTCGCCCGTGTAGACGCCCTCCACATGCTTGCCCGCGGGAAGCATGGTCACGACGGCATCGGCGCCCGCAACCGCCTCCGCCGCGCTGGCGCAGCGCACCGCGCCGGCTTCGGCCGCCTTGGCCAGCGCCTCTTCCGACAGGTCGAAGGCCCGCACGGCAAAGCCGTTCTTCAGCAGGTTGACGGCCATGCCGCCGCCCATATTGCCCAGGCCGATAAAGGCGATTGTCTGGCTCATTTCAGGCACTCCTCCTGTCTTGGAGCGCGCTGCGTCAAGCCCGACGCAACTGTGCGCTCCCGTTCTTCCTTGCCGCATCCGACCTTGCAGAGGGCCTTTCGTCGCCATTCTGCGCGATGCGCCAGATTCCTAAGTTTCCGCGACTTCCTGACCAGCGACCGGTTGCAATCGCCTGCACATCGCCTCTAACCGTCCAGTTGCGGCAGCGGCGTCCATTCCTTTTCCGGGGGCAAGGGCGCAAACAGGCTGTCGACAAGTTCTTCCGTCACATCCTGCGGCCGGGCCGGGCTCCATTTCGGCGCATTATCCTTGTCGAAGATGACGGCCCGCACGCCTTCAATGAAATCAGGACGGCGGATGACATGATAGCCGATGCGATATTCATTGCGCATATTGTCCGCAAAATCGGTGAAGGCCGCGCCCTCCACCATCTGCCGGAGCGCGACCTTGACCGTCTGTGGGGACTTGGTGGCGAGGGTGGCTGACTGCTCCCGCGCCCAATCCGATCCGTCCGCTTCCAACGCAGCCAATATGTCCTCGAACCGATCGGATGCGAAGAGACGGTCTATCTCTTCCCGATGCGCTTCCCAGGCTGAGGGTGGTGGCACCTCGGCCATCTCATCCAGGATTTCCGCCAATGCATGGGGGCTGGCAATGATCCGGGCCTTCACCGCTTCCAGCTTATCCGACGCCATATAGTGGGTGGCGATGCCGATGGCGGCGCAATCCGCGCCCTTGATCCGCGCACCGGTCGTGGCAAGCCAGACCCCGGTCCGTCCCGGCATGCGCGGCAGGAACCAGCCGCCGCCCACGTCGGGGAACAGGCCGATGCCCGTTTCCGGCATGGCGTAGGTCGTCCGCTCCGTCGCAACGCGATAGCGTGCCGGATCGGAAATCCCGACGCCGCCGCCCATGACAATACCGTCGATGAAGGCTATGACCGGCTTTTCATAGACGAACAGCAGATGATTCATGCGATATTCGGTGAAGAAGAAGCGCTCGGCTTCGGAACAGTCGCCCTTGGCGCTGTTGGCGATCATGGCGATGTCGCCCCCGGCACAGAAACCGCGTGAGAGCCGGGGATCACCATCGGGCGAAGGCGCATGGTCGAGCATGACGGCAACGACCGAATGATCCGTTCTCCATGCCAACAGGGCATCGATGATGGCGTTGCACATCTGCGTGTTCAGCGCATGGATTGCCTTCGGCCGGTTCAGCCTGATGCGTCCCACGCCATTGTCGACGGAAATCAGAACTTCATCAGTCATAAAATCTCCCGCGCTCATTGTCGCAGCATGTCGCGGGCGATGATCATGCGCATCACCTGGTTTGTGCCTTCCAGGATCGAATGCACGCGCAGGTCACGCCAGAAACGTTCAATGGGATAGTCCATCAGATAGCCATAGCCGCCATGCAGTTGCAGCGCCCGGTCGACCACGGAGGATCCGGTGTCGGTCGCCAGCCGCTTGGCCATGGCGGCGAAGCGTGTCTTGTCCGGCGCATTCTCCGTCACCTTGACGGCCGCTGCATAGAGCAGGGTGCGCGCCGCCTGCAATTCCGTTTCCATGTCTGCCAGCATGAATTGGGTGTTCTGGAAATCGGCTATGCTCTGGCCGAACTGCTTGCGCTCCTTGGTGTAGGCAAGGGTTTCGTCGATGCAGCGCTGGGCGCCGCCGAGCGAGCAGGCCCCGATGTTGAGCCGGCCGCCGTCGAGCCCCATCATCGCTATGCGGAAACCTTCGCCCTCACCACCGACCAGATTTTCCACCGGCACCCGCACGCCATCGAAATTGACCTGGGCGGTCGGCTGCGAATGCCAGCCCAGCTTGCGCTCCAGCGCGCCGAAGCTGACCCCGGGCATGTCCTTTTCGATGACGAGGCAACTGATGCCCTTCGGCCCTTCGTCGCCGGTGCGGACCATGACGACATAGATTTCATTTTCTCCGCCGCCGGAGATGAACTGCTTGGAGCCGGTGACGACATAATGATCGCCGTCCCTTGCCGCCCGCGTCTTGAGCGCCGCCGCGTCGGACCCCGAGCCCGCTTCGGTCAGGCAATAGCTGCCGATCCGCTCCATCGGTACCATGGAAGGCAGATATTTGTCCTTCACCACCTTGCTGCCGAAACGGTCGATCATCCAGGAAGCCATGTTGTGGATCGAAATGAAGGCGCTGGTCGACGGGCAGCCATAGGCCATCGCCTCCATGATCAGCGCCGCCTCCAACCGTCCAAGGCCGATGCCGCCGGACTCTTCCGATACATAAATGCCGCCAAAACCCAGCTCCGCCGCAGCGCGGATGGTGTCGCGGGGAAAGATATGCTTTTCGTCCCACTCCGCCGCAAAGGGCGTGATCGCATCAGCGGTGAACCTGCGCGCCATCTCCTGAATGGCCAACTGGTCCTCGGTGAGATCGAACTGGCTCACAAACTCTCCTGACGTGCGATTTGAACTTCCCTCTAGATATGATGCGGAATTGCATGCAACAACGCAGTTTTGCATAGCATCCCCGCGATTTTGCAGTTAGCGGGCGATGAATGTTCGATTGGGACGATCTCAGGGTATTTCTGGCCGTGGCGCGTACGCGCAAGATCGCGCCGGCAGCGCGGTCCCTGGGCATTGATGCGACGACGATCGCCCGGCGGCTCGCCCGTCTGGAGCGCGCTCTGGGGCCTGAACTGTTCGAAATGGGGGCGGGCGAGCGCATATTGACCGCGCACGGACAGGCGCTGCTGCGCCACGCCGAGAATGTGGAAAGCGCGGCGCTCGCGGCCATGGAGGAGGCGACGGGGCGAGGGCATCATCTGGGGGGCCAGGTGCGCCTGTCCGTGGCGGAGGGGTTTGGCACCTGGGTGCTGGCGCCGGGCCTTGCGGATTTCAACCGGCGCCATCCGGGCATCCGGCTCGATCTCATCACGGCATCGGGATTTCTCAATCCTTCGAAGCGCGAAGCCGACATGGCGGTCATGCTGGCGCGTCCGCAGCGTGGCCGGCTGTCGGTTCGGCGGATGGGCGACTATCGCCTGCATCTCTATGCGTCTCCCGCTTATCTGGCTAAGGCCGGAACGCCGCGCAATCCCGCCGACCTGCGCGCTCATGTGCTGGTCGGCTATGTGCCTGAATTCATCTTTTCGCCCGAACTCGACTATCTGGATGAGGTGGAGGCGGGGCTGGAGGCCAGTCTGCGCGCCACCAGCATCAACATGCAGCACCGCATGATCGCCGAAGGCGCCGGCATCGGTGTATTGCCCGATTTCATCGCCGCCCATGATTCCGCCCTGGCGCCGGTCATCGCCGATCAGGTGGAGATCATGCGCAGTTTCTGGCTGGTCACCCATGGCGACCTCAAGAAACTGCCGCGCATTGCGGCCGTCGCGCAATGGTTGCAGGATCGTATCGAAACCTTGAAAGCATGAGGGCGCTTTGCCAACCGGCTGCCTAAAATTCATCGACGACGCTTGTCCGGCTCGCTAAGGGAGTCCCATGATACGAACATGGTCGCGTTTCGCTCATGCAGCATAAACCAAGGTGGAGTCGGGCAGTTGCCCTGCCCAACAGCGACTTTCGCACGCGGGCGGCCGAATATCTGGATTTCCTGGCCGCTTGGGTGAAGAAACCGCGCCAGACCGCCTCCGTCGTTCCCAGCAGCCGATATCTCGCCAGATTGATGGTGGAACATATCGATCCGGAGGATGGTCGCGTGATCGAGCTGGGCGGCGGCACGGGCGTTTTCACGCGCGCCATATTGGGCACTGGCCTGCCGCCTGAAAAGCTGGAGGTCGTGGAGATCAATCCCGCCTTCGCACGCGGGCTAAGGCGTCACTTTCCGCATGTTTCGGTGCTGGAAACGCCCGCCCAGATCGTTTCCACGGCAACCGCGGGAGAGGCGGGGGAATATCAGTCGGTGATCAGCGGCCTGCCGTTGCTGGCCATGGACCGCCAGATGCACGCCGACATCCTGTCCGAAAGTTTTCGCATGCTTCGTCCGGGCGGGGCCTTCATCCAGTTCACCTATTCCTTGCGCCCGCCGGTGCATCGGGAAATACTGGATGCGCTCGGACTGGACGTGGTCCGGATCGGGCAGACGGTTCGCAACTTCCCACCCGCCACCGTTTTCCGCTTTTTCCGCAAAGGCGAATAGACGGCGGTTGCGCCCGGGGCGCGGCACCCTATCTTTGCGCTTCAAAGAACAGGGGGCATTGCCGCGCATGGCGTCCATCATCACCGTTTCCGGCCTGACCAAGAGCTATGCTTCGGGTTTTCAGGCGCTCAAGGGCGTCGACCTGGAGATAGAGGAGGGCGAGATATTCGCGCTGCTTGGGCCGAACGGCGCCGGCAAGACGACCATGATCTCCATCATCTGCGGCAATGTAAGGCCGACCGGCGGCACCGTCACCGTAGCCGGGCACGACATCATCCGCGCCTATCGCGGTTCGCGATCGGCCATCGGGCTGGTGCCGCAGGAACTGCATACCGATGCCTTTGAGCGGGTGATCGACACCGTCACCTTCTCCCGCGGCCTGTTCGGCAAGCCGCGCAACGACGCCTATATCGAGAAGGTGCTGCGCGACCTCTCGCTCTGGGACAAGCGCCACAGCAAGATCCTGGAACTGTCCGGCGGCATGAAGCGCCGCGTGATGATCGCCAAGGCGCTCTCGCATGAACCGCGCGTGCTGTTCCTGGATGAACCGACCGCGGGTGTCGACGTCGAATTGCGGCGGGACATGTGGAAGTTGATCGGGGAACTGCGCCAGACGGGCGTCACCATCATCCTTACCACCCATTATATCGAGGAGGCGGAGGAGATGGCCGATCGCGTCGGCGTCATCAACAAGGGCGAACTGGTTCTGGTCGAGGAGAAGACCGCTCTCATGAAGAAGCTCGGCAAGAAGACGCTGACGATCGTGCTGGCGGAACCGCTGTCCGTCGTCCCGCCGGAGCTTGGCGAATGGCAGGTCACACTGAAGGCGGACGGCCACGAGATCGAATATATATTCGATACCCAGGCGGAGCGAACCGGCGTGTCGTCCCTTTTGCGCAGGCTGGGTGACCTGGGTCTGGGCTACAAGGATCTCAACACCGAACAGAGCAGCCTGGAGGATATCTTCGTCAGTCTGGTCCATCAGGAGCAGGCGGCATGAGTGGCTTCAACTCCGAGGGCGCAAGTCGATTCAACCACCGTGCCATCTGGGCGATCTACAAGTTCGAATTGCACCGTTTCCGCCGCACATTGCTGACCGGACTGCTGGTGCCGGTGATCACCACCTCGCTCTATTTCGTGGTGTTCGGCGGCGCGATCGGTTCGCGCATGACGCAGATCGACGGCATTCCCTACGCGGCTTTCATCGTGCCCGGTCTGATCATGATGTCGATGTTCACCGAGAGCATCTTCAACGCGAGCTTCGGCATCTACATGCCGAAATTCACTGGCACCATCTATGAACTGTTGTCGGCTCCCGTTTCGGCGGTGGAGACGATCATCGCCTATGTCGGCGCGGCGGCTACCAAGTCGCTGATCGTCGGCACCATCATCTTCGTCACGGCCCATCTTTTCGTCGACATCCATGTCGCCCACCCGGTCGCGATGGTCGCCTTCATGATGCTGATTGCCATCAGCTTCTGCCTGTTCGGTTTCATCCTGGGCATATGGGCGCAGAGTTTCGAGCAGTTGCAGGTCATCCCGCTGCTGCTGATCATGCCGATGACCTTCCTGGGCGGCGCCTTCTATTCTATCCATATGCTGGCGGAGCCGTGGCGAACGATCACGCTGTTCAACCCGATCGTCTACCTCATCTCCGGTTTCCGCTGGACCTTCTTCGGACGGGGTGATGTCGGCATCGAGTTCAGCCTGCTGTTCGTCGCCGGCATGCTGGCGTTGTGCCTGGCCGCGATCGGCTGGATGTTCCGGACGGGCTATCGCCTCAAGAAATAGCGAGCGGGCAGGCTCTCCTCTGACGCCGCTGCCCGGATTCGGGATCGATGGCAGGACGGTTCAGCTCAACCGGTCGATCGCTTCTGCATCCAGGCCGCCGGGAATGATCATGATCGGGCAGGGCAGCTTGCCCGCATCTGCACCCGCGAAGTGGGAGACCAGGACGCCCGGATGGCCACTGGCGGCCGCGCCCAGCACCAGTGCCGCGACATCGTCCATTTCATCCAGCGTGCGGCGTACGATCGTCACCGGATCCCCCTGGCGCACGGTGATGCTGGGACGGATGCCGGATTCGTCGGTCAGCGTGCCAGCGGCGCTTGTCACCAGGGCTTCGGCGCGCTGAAGTGCCTCATCCTCCATCGTTGCCTGCACGCCGCCCCACTGGACGAACTCGGCAGGGGGAATGAGGGCCAGGATGCGAACCGCACCGGCCGTCTTGGCGGCCCGTCGCGCGGCGAAACGGAGCGCCGTCTCCGCCTCTGGTGATTCGTCCACCACAACCAGATATGTCCGCATCTGCTGCGTCCCCACAGAGTAACGACCATTTGGTCTTCTTCAGAACCGGCGCGCGCTGAACCCATATGGTTAGCTGTGAACCAGTGTGGTGAAATGTGGCGGATTATGGGCGGCTGCGCAAGGCTTGCCCTTGACCGTTCCGGCCAAAGCGCCGAAACGAAGCCCATCAGCCCCACGCCGGATAAGATGAGAGGCCTTCCACCCATGAGTAAGACGATCCAGATGCCCGCCCTTTCCCCGACGATGGAAGAAGGGACGCTGGCGAAATGGCTGGTGAAGGAGGGGGATACGGTATCCTCCGGCGACCTGCTCGCGGAGATCGAGACTGACAAGGCGACCATGGAATTCGAAGCGGTCGATGAGGGCGTCGTTGCGAAGATACTGGTTGCCGAAGGATCTGAAGGTGTGAAGGTCGGCACCGTCATTGCCATCATCGCGGAAGAGGGCGAGGATGTGTCTCAGGCAGCAGCAGGAAATGCCGCTCCCAAGGCGGCGCCCGCGGAGCGTGCCGCCCCGCAGGCCCAGCCGGTCGCCGCGCAGGCACCTGCGCCCGCGCCAAAGGCGGAACCGGCGCAAGCCGGGGCCGGGAAGGACCGCGTGAAGGCCAGCCCGCTGGCCCGCCGCCTGGCCGAAGCCAAGGGCCTCGACCTTGCTGGCCTTACCGGTACGGGCCCCAATGGTCGTATCGTGAAGGCGGACCTTGAAGGCGCTGCACCTGCAGCAAAGACGCCTGCTCCCGCATCCGTCGCAGCGCCTGCGGCTGCATCTGTGACTGCTCCTGCCGCTGCGCAGGATTTCGGCATCCCGCATGAAGTCATCAAGCTCAGCGGCATGCGCAAGACGATCGCGCGGCGCCTGACGGAATCCAAGCAGCAGGTGCCCCATATTTACCTGACCGTGGATGTTCAGCTCGACAAATTGTTGAAGTTGCGCGGCGAACTCAACGCCGGCCTGGCCTCGCGAGGCGTCAAGCTGTCGGTCAACGATCTTCTGATCAAGGCGCTTGGCGTGGCGCTGATCCAGGTGCCGGAATGCAATGTGCAGTTCGCCGGCGATCAGATGCTGCAATTCCAGCGGGCGGACATTTCGGTCGCCGTGTCCATCCCAGGCGGGCTGATTACCCCGATCGTGACCGAGGCCGACAGCAAGGGCGTTGCCGCCATCTCGACCGCGATGAAGGACCTCGCCAGCCGCGCCAAGGACGGCAAGCTGAAGCCGGAGGAATATCAGGGCGGCACCGCCTCGCTCTCCAATATGGGCATGTTCGGCATCAAGCAGTTCGAGGCCGTGATCAATCCGCCGCAGGGCATGATCCTGGCTATTGGCGCCGGCGAAAAGCGGCCCTTCGTCATCGACGACTCCCTTCAGATCGCGACGGTCATGTCCGCCACCGGCAGCTTCGACCATCGCGCCATTGACGGGGCCGACGGCGCCCGCCTGATGCAGGTGTTCAAGGAGTTGGTCGAAAATCCGATTGGCATGCTGGCCTGATGTCCCCGCTGGATGAGCAGCCACCGACGGAAAGTCCGGCGGTGCGGGTCATCGCCATGCCCGCCGATACCAATCCCTATGGGGATATTTTCGGCGGCTGGCTGATGAGCCTGATGGACTCGGCGGCGGGTTCCGTCGCTGCCCGCCATAGCCATGGCCGCGCGGTTACCATCGCGGTCGAGGGCATGACCTTCCTGCGTCCGGTGGTGGTCGGCGACGAGGTTTCCGTGTTCGCAAAGCTTATTTCGGTGGGCCGTACCTCCATGAAGATTGAGGTCGAAGCCTGGCGACGGACCCGTCATGACGACCGTTCCTATCGCGTGACCAAGGCGACCTTCACCTTCGTGGCGATCGGAGAAGATCGCCAGCCCCGTTCCGTGCCCGCCTTCCCGGCGGCGTAAAAAACAAAAAAGAAAAGCGAGATAGATCATGGCTGAAAATTATGATGTTATCGTTCTGGGTTCCGGCCCCGGCGGCTATGTCGCCGCCATTCGCGCCGCCCAGCTGGGCCTGAAGACCGCGATCGTCGAGCGCGAAAATCTGGGCGGCATCTGTCTGAACTGGGGCTGCATCCCGACGAAGGCCTTGCTCCGGTCGGCAGAAATCTTCCACTATATGCAGCATGCTGGCGACTATGGCCTGGCGGCGGAGAAGATCAGCGCCGACATCGCAGCGGTGGTGAAGCGCTCGCGCGGCGTTGCCAAGCAGCTCAATCAGGGCGTCACGCACCTGATGAAGAAGAACAAGATCACCGTCCATATGGGTGAGGGCAAGCTGACCGGGAAAGGCAAGCTCAGCGTCACGCGCGACGGCAAGACCGAGGAACTGACGGCGAAGAACATCATCCTCGCCACCGGCGCGCGCGCGCGCGACCTGCCCGGTACGCCTGCTGACGGCAAGAGGGTCTGGACCTATCGCCATGCCATGACGCCACCGGAAATGCCCAGCAAGCTGCTGGTCATCGGATCGGGCGCGATCGGTATCGAATTCGCCAGCTTCTACAATGACATGGGTGCTGACGTGACCGTGGTCGAGATGATGGACCGCATCGTGCCGGTAGAGGATGCCGATGTGTCAGCCTTCCTCGAAAAGGCGCTGAAGAAGCAGGGCATGACCATCCTGACCGGCGCCGGCGTCAGCGATATCAAGGTCAGCGCGAACGGCGTGAAGGCGAAGCTGAAGGACAAGGCGGGCAAGGAGACGGCTGCCGAATTCAGCCATATGATCGTCGCCATCGGCATCGTTCCCAATACCGAGAATATCGGCCTCAAGGAACTGGGCGTCGCCATGGACGAGCGCGGTTTCCTGAAGACCGACGAAATGTGCCGCACCAATGTCGAGGGATTGTGGGCGATCGGCGACATCACCGCGCCGCCGTGGCTGGCGCACAAGGCGAGCCATGAGGGCGTGATCACGGCCGAAGCCATTGCCGGCAAGCATCCACATGCCATGGACCCCCGCAACATCCCTGGCTGCACCTATTGCCATCCGCAGATCGCCAGCGTCGGCCTGACCGAAGCGAAGGCCAAGGAAGCCGGTTATGAGGTGAAGGTCGGCATGTTCCCCTTCATCGGCAATGGCAAGGCCATTGCGCTTGGCGAGGCCGAAGGTTTCACCAAGACGGTCTTCGACGCCAAGACCGGCGAATTGCTGGGCGCGCACATGGTCGGTGCCGAAGTGACCGAGATGATCCAGGGCTACACGATCGGCAAGACGCTGGAGACGACGGAAGCGGAATTGATGCATACGGTCTTCCCGCACCCGACGATCTCGGAATCGATGCATGAAAGCGTGCTCGCCGCTTATGGGCGCGCGCTCCATATCTGATCGGCGTAAAGCCGTGGAGAAAGGCGCGGGGGCTTTGGCCCTCGCGCTTTTTTGCGTTTTGGGGATTGCCCTTCTCCAGCGGCAGGGATGGCTGGATGGGTTGAACTTCGGACTCATGGGCGCTGCGGGACGTGCGCGAGACAGTGGCGTCGGCGTCATGATCACCTGGATCATGCAATTTGCTTCGGCCGTGGGCGGAACGGCCGGGCGCTTCGCATTGCTGGCTGCCTGCTGCGTGGCGCTATGGCGCATGGCGCGGGCGCGCGCCCTGTGGTTGCTTTGCACGGTTGTCGGCGGGACGCTGCTGAATCTTGCGGCCAAGCAGATATTTGCCGCGCCCCGGCCCGATCTGTTGCCGCATCTCGACCTTGTGCACAGCTACAGTTTTCCGAGCGGCCATGCGGCGGGGAATATGATCTTCTTCGGGGCACTGGCGATGCTGGGCGGGCGGCGCTCTGTCTATGTCCTGATGGCGACGGCAATCGCGCTGATCGGGATCAGCCGGGTGTGGCTGGGCGTCCATTGGCCCAGCGACGTGCTGGCCGGATGGATCGAAGGGCTGGGCTGGCTGGCGCTGTGTCGCGTCTGGCTACCAGCGGGGGGAGGGCAGGAGGAGTCGGCGGATCGGGTCATGATGCGGGGGCATTCCGTCGGCGGTGACGAAGCCATGGACCCAGAAGCTGTCGAACACCGTGGCGGCGGCAATGCACAGTAGCAGCAACGCCGATCCGCCGAACAGCACGCCGGCACCGCGAAAGGGCGCGGCGGGCATGAGGGCGAGTAGCGCGAGAGGCAGGATGGGCAGGAAATAGCGTCCCTGCGTGCCCTGAATATAGTCCGCGCCGAGCGGCGTGCCCGTGAGGTACATGGCGGTTTCTATCAGCAGCGCAACCCCGGCGGCGACGGCGAGCCACCAGAGCCTTTGTCGCCAGGAAAGACCTGTGCCCGCCCCGCTGCAAACCGCGCCGGCCAGCATCGCGAGTGCCAGCGGATAGGCCAGCAAAGGCAGCAGGATAGCGTTCCAGCCAAAGCGGCCCACGATCTGAAACGCATAGACCGGCGCGCGTTCTGTCACGCTGGTCGCCAGGACATGAAGATAGGCCAGCGGGTCGTGCAGGATCACGGCAAATTGCCGGGCGAGCGGGGCTGTCGTGACCATTTCCCCCGTTTTGCGCGACATAATATGGTAAAGCGCCTGGCTCCCGCCGGAGAACTTCATCCACATAAGGAAGGCGAGCGCACCGGCCGCCATCGCGGCAAGAAGGCAATAAGGGCGAAGATCACGGCGGCTCTCTGGCCTGCGCAATCCAGCCGCCATCAACGGCAAGTAGACGCCCTTCGCCAACGCCAGCAAAGGTGCCAATAGAAGGAGGGCGAGGCCGCGCTTGGCCGTAAATCCCATAAAGCCCGCCCGCAGCGCCAAGGCGAGGCCCAGAAGGCCCGTGCCGTTGATGATCGCATCGGGGGAGAGCGAACCATTTTGATAACAGAAGGTCGGCAGCAACGCCGTGCCGAGCATGGCAAAGCGACCGAAGGGCATGAGGCGGAGCGCAACAGCAAGCGCGATCAGCGCAAACAGCGCATTCACGATCCGGCCGCTGTAGAATGCACCCAAAGGGGGCAGGCCCAAAGCCTCACCGATTGTCAGCCCGATGGCACCCGGCAGATAGAGGGTGGGCGCATAATTTGCCACATTGGGGAAATCGGCAAAGCTGCGCTCGTCGCTACGGGTTTTCCCCTCATTCCATGCCGTTTTC
>Ga0207678_10000234_pt1 | contig 49814 bp, 42 predicted proteins | sample KBSC63metaG_FD_184319 | JGI IMG/M metagenome (GOLD analysis project Ga0207678, IMG submission 184319) | Corn rhizosphere microbial communities from Kellogg Biological Station, Michigan, USA - KBS C6-3 metaG (SPAdes) (version 2) | ecosystem: Host-associated > Plants > Roots > Rhizosphere > Soil ... | reverse complement strand
GCGCCCACGCGTCGATCCGCGCGACGACGACCGGGTCGGAGACGTGCCCGGCGACCGTCTTGCGCGGCACGCCCAGGCGGGTCTGGATGAACCCGAACTCGCGGTCGCCGTGCGCGGCCTGGTTGAGGTTCATGAAGTCCATGTCGATGGTGGACCACGGGAGTGCCTCGTTGAGCTGCGTGTGCAGGTGCAGCAGCGGCTTGCGCAGCGCGTCGAGCCCGGTGATCCACATCTTCGCGGGCGAGAAGGTGTGCATCCACGCGATCACGCCGACGCAGGCGGCGTCGGCGTTGGCCTCCTGCAGCACGCGGCGGATCGACGAGGCCTCGGTCAGCACCGGCTTGCCGACGATCTCGGCCGGGAGCGCACCGGAGGCGGTGAGCAGCTGCTGGATGCGCAGCGACTGGCCGGCGACCTGCTCGAGGGTCTCCTCGCCGTAGAGGGCCTGGCTGCCGGTGAGGAACCAGAGCTGGGGTTTCGATGCCGAAGTCATCGTTCTCCTTGGGAAGGTCAGTGCTGGCCGTAGACGTTCTGGTACCGGGCGTAGAGCCGGTCGACGTCCTCGGGCGGGAGGGGTTCGGGCGTGCCGAGCTCGAAGGCCTTGTGGACGGTGCGGGCCACGTCCTCGACCATCACCGCGGCCTTGACCGCGTCGCGCGCGGTCCGGCCGACGGTGAACGGGCCGTGGTTGCGCATCAGCACCGCGGGCGAGCGGCTCGAGCGAAGCGTTTCGACGATGCCGCGGCCGATGGAGTCGTCGCCGATCAGGGCGAACGGCCCGACCGGGATCTCCCCGCCGAACTCGTCGGCGATCATCGTCAGCACGCACGGGATCGGCTCGCCGCGGGCCGCCCACGCCGTGGCGTAGGTCGAGTGGGTGTGCACGACCCCGCCGATCTCCGGCATGTGCCGGTAGACGTAGGCGTGCGCGGCCGTGTCCGACGACGGCGCGAGGTCGCCTTCGACGAGCTCGCCGTCCAGGTCGGTGACGACCATGGTGTCCGCCGACAGGTTGTCGTAGGAGACGCCCGAGGGCTTGATGACCAGCAGGTCGCGGCCCGGGACCCGCGCCGAGACGTTGCCCGCGGTCCAGATGACCAGCCGGTTGCGGGTCAGCTCGCCGTGCAGCTTCGCCACGGTCTCCCGGAGCTCGGCGACGGTGTCGAGGACTTCACCGGTCAGCGACATCAGGACTGTCCTTTCGCGACGGCGCGCTTGCGGGCGGCCAGCCGGTGCATGACATCGTTGCCGCCACGGCCGAAGTAGTCGTGCAGCTCGGTGTATTCGGCGTACAGCTCGTCGTAGGCGACGACGTGCGCGGACACCGGCCGGTACACCGCGCGCTCGACCGAGCCCATCGCCGCGGCGGCCGCGCGGATGTCCGGGTGGGCCCCGGCGGCGACGGCCGCGTGGATGGCCGACCCGAGCGCGGGTCCCTGCGCCGAGCCGATGACCGACAGCGGGAGGTTGGTGACGTCGGCGTAGATCTGCATGAGCAGCGCGTTCTTCGCCAGGCCGCCCGCGATGATCAGCTCGGTCACCGGGACGCCGGCGGCGTTGAACGTCTCGATGATCTTCCGGGTGCCGAAGGCGGTCGCCTCCAGCAGCGCGCGGTAGACGTCCTGGGCGCGGGTGGCGAGCGTCTGCCCGACGATCACGCCCGACAGCTCGTGGTCGACCAGCACCGACCGGTTGCCGCTGTGCCAGTCCAGCGCGATCAGGCCGTGTTCGCCGATCTCCTGCTGGGCGGCGAGGCGGGTGAGGTGCTCGTGGCCCTCGTAGGCCGCCGGGACACCGTGCTCGACGAACCAGCCGAAGATGTCGCCGACGCCGCTCTGACCGGCTTCGTACCCCCACAGCCCGGCCACGATGCCGCCTTCGACGACCCCGCACATGCCGGGCACCTCGTGCAGCTCGGCGCCGTTCATCACGTGGCAGGTCGAGGTGCCCATGATCGCCACCATCTGCCCGGGCTCGACGGCCTGGGCGGCGGGGGCGGTGACGTGCGCGTCGACGTTGCCGACGGCGACCGCGATGCCCTCGGGCAGCCCGGTCCAGGCCGCGGCCTCCGCGGTCAGCGACCCCGCGCGGGAACCCAGCTGGCCGAGCGGGTGCTCCAGCTTGTCGGCCACGAAGTCCTCGAAGCCGGGAGCGAGCTCGCGGAGGAAGTCGCGGCTCGGGTACTGGCCGTCCTGCAGGATGCCCTTGTAGCCGGCGGTGCACGCGTTGCGGACGTAGGTCCCGGCGAGCTGCCACACGATCCAGTCGGCCGCCTCCACCCAGTGCCGCATCGCGGCGTAGACGTCGGGCGCCTCTTCGAACAGCTCCAGGCCCTTGGCGAACTCCCACTCCGACGAGATCAGGCCGCCGTAGCGCGGGAGCCACTTCTCGCCGCGGGTGCGGGCCAGCTCGTTGATCCGCACCGCCTGCGGCTGCGCCGAGTGGTGCTTCCAGAGCTTCACGTACGCGTGCGGGTTGCCTTCGAACTCGGGCAGTTCGCACAGCGGCGTCCCGTCCGCGGTCGTCGGCACCATCGTGCACGCGGTGAAGTCGGTGGCGATCCCGACGACGTCCGCCGCGTCGACGCCGGCGTCCCGCAGTGCCGCCGGGACGGCGTTGCGCAGCACGCCGACGTAGTCCGCCGGAACCTGCAGCGCCCATTCCGGCGGCAGCGCGCGGCCCGTGGCGGGCAGCGTCTCGTCGAGCACCCCGTGCGGGTACTCGAAAACGCCGGAGCCGAGTTCGGCCCCGTCAGCCACGCGCACGACCACCGCGCGGCCCGACAGCGTGCCGAAGTCGACGCCGACGGTGAGTGGTTCTCCCACGGTGTCTTCCCTCCTGGTTGGTGACCGGGACGCGGCGCGGGCGGCGGTGAACGCGCCGCGCCCCGGGGTCTTAGCGGCCGGTGAGGACCAGCGTCGTCACCGAGTTGGCCGGCAGCGTCAGCTTCGACGTCGCGGCCAGGCCGGTGATCTCCCTGGTCTGCGGCACGATGGCGGTCGGCGCGGCGAGGCTGTTGCGCCCCGCCGGGTCGCCGGTGAGCGTGGTGAGCGTGCCGGTGCCGTCGACGGCGGTGACGCCGGTGAGCGACAGCCGTGCGGTCTGCACCTGCGCGGTCGGGTTGACGAGTTTGACCGTGAAGGTCTTCCTTCCGCTCTTCGTGGTCACGTTGACCACCTGCCGCAGGGGGCTGCCCTGGTTGAGGCGGCTGGTGACGATCTGCTTGCCGAGGGTGCTGGAGAACATCTGCTGCACCCAGTACGACGGCGAACCGTAGCTGCTGCCGGCGTCGAGCCCGATCAGGTTGACGCCCCAGTTGGACTGGTTCTCGTTCACCAGCACCGGCGCGTACATCGAGCCGATGACGACGTCGCTGTTGCGTTCCAGCCCGGTGAGGAACGCGGCCTCGCCGATGGCGGCGGCCAGCGTGCCGGTGGGCCGGCCGTCCTGGGCGCCGTACTCGCCGACGAGGATGTCCGGGCCGCTGCGGTCGGCGGTGTCGTAGCGGGTCGAGTTGTCGGTGAACCACTGCGGCGACTGGTAGTAGTGGTCGTCCGCGGCGTCCGGGCGCACCCCGGTCGAGGTGCTCGACGCGGTCCCGCCCTGCAGGCCGCCGGTGGTGGCGATGACGGTCAGCTGCGGGTACTTCGCCTTGATGGCGTTGTACATGTCGGTGAAGCGCCAGGCGTAGCTGCCCGAGCCGTCGAACCAGTCCTCGTTGCCGACCTCGACGTAGTGCAGGTCGAACGGCGCCGGGTGGCCGTCGGCGATCCGCTTGGCGCCCCACGTCGTGGAGCTGTCGCCGATCGCGTACTCGATCTCGTCGAGGGCTTCCTGGACGTACTGCGGGTAGTCGGCCTGGTCGACGTGCTGGCCGTTGAGGGTGTAGCCGGCGAACAGGGCCAGGAGCGGCTGGGCGCCGATGTCCTCGGACAGCTTGAGGTAGTCGAGGATGCCGAAGCCGTCGGTGGACCAGTAGCCCCACGCGGTGTTCTGGTGGCCCGGCCGGTCTTCCTGCTTGCCGATGGTCTTCTTCCACTCGAAGCGGGTGTCGAGCGTGTTGCCCTCGAGGTAGTTGCCGCCCGGGACGCGGAAGAGGCCGAGCTTCATCGCCGCGAGCTTCTGCCCGAGGTCGGCGCGGACGCCGTTGGGCCGGTTCTTGAAGGTCGGCGGGAACAGCGACACCTGCTGGAACCAGGCGTCCCCGCTCAGGGCCTTCTTCCCCTTGTTGACCAGCGAGACGACGATCCGGTTGTCGGTGGACGCGGTGATCGTCGACGGCGTGGTGAAGCTGAACGTCTGCTGCGTCCACGCAGGCCCGACCGGCTGGACGTCCTTGCTCGCCAGCACGGTGCCGTCCGGCTTCTCCAGGCTGACCCGGACGCCACCGGTCCAGGTGCCCTTGGCGAAGAAGCTGCCGGTGTACTTGGTGGACGGCTTGGCGGCGACGCCGTAAAAGCCGATGTTCGCGGCGGCGACTCGGCCGGCGGCGGGGACGGCCTCCGCGTGCAGCTTCAGCGAGCGGTCGAGCGCGGTGTTCAGCGGGGTGGCGGTGTCGACCGCGTAGGTGCCGGTGGCGCCCGCGGAGGTGAGCAGCGACCAGTACGGGACCGGCGTGTTGCCCGCGCCGCTGCCGGGCTGGTAGCCCTCCTTGAAGGTGCGGTTGCGGACGAGTTCGGCGTAGAGGCCGCCTTCGACCGAGTGGCTGATGTCTTCGAGGATCGAGCCGTAGGTGGTCGGCCGCGTGTTGGCGCGGACGACGTTGGCGTCGACGGCCAGCTGGTTGGCTCCGGCGAGGGTGCCGATCTGCGCGGCGGTGAGCGGGAACCGGCGCAGTTCGACCTCGTCGACGGCGCCGGTGAAGCCGGAGCCGACGGTGAACGGCGCCGCCGCGGTGCCCGAGGCCGGGCAGGCGGAGACGTCGAGAGTCGTGCCGGTGGGCGTCCCGCAGGTGCTGGTGACCGCGGAGGCGTCGCCGTCGGCGTAGACGGTGAGCCGCTGCGACGCGCGGTCAAGAACCAGGGCGGCGTGGTGCCAGTTGCCGTCGGCGAGCCCGCCGCCGTTCGTGGTCACCTGGATCGTGCCGACGCGGGCGGTGAGCTTGCCGCCGGTGACGCCGAGCGCGTAGCCGTCACCGTGGCCGGCCAGGGTGCCCGACGCGGTGGTGCGGAACCAGGCGGCCAGGGACAGCGAGCCGGTCCCGGTGTCGAACGCGGGCGAGGTACCCATGTCCACAGTGGACTTGCCGTCGAGCTGGACGGCCTTGCCGGCCGCGCCGGCGGTCCAGGTTGCCCCCTTGAGGGTGCCGTCGGCGGCGTTCGCGGAGGCGTCGCGGGCGAGGGTGCCGGTGCCTTCGTCGAAGTGCCACGAGCCGCTCGCGGCCAGCGCGGCGACGGCGGACGCGGTCAGCGGAGTCGGGTACGCGCGGACGTCGTCGATGCCGCCGGCGAACCAGTCGGCGGGACCGCCGGCCCACTTGCCGCGGCCGATCTCCAGGTGCCCGCCCGCGGTCCACGGCGTGGTGAACGGGACGCTCTGCTGCAGGGTTCCGTTGACGTACAGGGAAAGCGTGCCGGCCGCGCGGTTGTAGACACCGACCACGTGCTGCCACTGGTCGGCCTGCGCGGGCAACGTCGACACCGCGGAGGATGACGGGGTGTCGCCGTCGCCCGCACGGCGGGTGAAAGCGAACCGGCCGTCGGCGGCGCGCTGGAGGTAGAAGCCGCTGATCGCCGAGCCGTCGACGCTCACGGCCGTCCGGAAGCCGCCGGCCGCGGTGGGCTTGACCCACGCCGACACCGAGAAGCTCTGCGCCGTGTCCACGACCGGAGCCGGGACGTCGACCGCGGCGTCGGTGCCGTTCAGGGCGACGCCGTGCGCACCGACGACGCCGTCACCCCAGGCCGCGCCGCCGGTGAGGGTGGCGGTGCGCGCGTCGAGGGAGCCGTCCGCGGTCGTGGTGCCGGTGCCTTCGTCGAGGCCCCAGTGCCCGGCGATGGCCAGGCGGGCGGCGTCGGCGCCGGTCAGTGCGCCCGAGTACGCGCGGACGTCGTCGATCGAGCCGTCGACGAAGTCCACCGGGTTGCCGCCGTACTTGCCGCGGCCGATCACCAGGTGCCCGGTGCCCGCCCACGCCGCCGGCGCGGCGACGGTGGTCTGGCGGGTGCCGTCGACGTAGAGGGACAGCGTCGACGCGCTCGTGTCGTACACGCCGGTCAGCTGGTACCACTGACCCACGACGGGGTCGAAGTTCGCGCCCGCGACCACACCGTCGGTCGGCGCGTCGCCGGCCAGCCGGGTGAAGGCGAACCGGCGGGAGTCGTCGCGGAACTGCAGGAAGAAGTTGCTCACCTGGGCGCCGTCGATGCTGACGAACGTCTGGAAGCCGGACGTCTTGTCCAGCTTCACCCAGCTGCTCACGGAGAAGCTCTTGGTCGTGTCCAGCACGGGCGCACCGGCGTCGGCGAAGCCGTTGGCGCCGTCGGTGGTCAGTGCGCCGCCGCGGATCCCCGGACCCCAGCCCGCGCCGCCGGTCAGCGTGGCCGGGTGGCTGCCCGCGGTGTCGGCGGCGGTCGTCCCGCTGCCGTCGTCGAACGTCCAGTTCCCGGCCAGCGCCGCGTCGGCCGAGGCGGCCGGGGCCACCGCGACCGGGACACCGGAGCACAGGGCCAAGGCCGCGAGCACGGCCAGGGGCCGCCGCAGTCTGCGGAGCATGACTCTCCCTTGAGTGTGAGCGCCCACATGATCCACCCGGTCGGCGGACCGGTGTTCAGCGGGTTCGGCGGGTGACGAGGCGTTGCAGGACGATGAAGACGAACAGGAGAGCCCCGGTGATGATCGAGGTCCACCAGGAGTTGAGGGTGCCGTCGAAGGTGATCAGGGTCTGGATGATGCCCAGCACCATGATCCCGAGCACGGTGCCGAGGACGTAGCCGGAACCACCGGTGAGGATGGTGCCGCCGATGACGACCGCGGCGATCGCCGTCAGCTCCAGGCCGACGCCGTTGAGCGGGTCGCCCGAGGACTTGTAGAGCACCAGCAGCAGCCCGCCGAGCGCCGAGCAGACGCCGCTGATCGTGTACACCGCGATCTTGGTGCGGCCGGTCTTGAGGCCCATCAGCATCGCGGACTGCGCGTTGCCGCCGATCGAGTAGACCGTGCGCCCGAACCGGGTGAAGGCCAGGACGTAGGCCGCGGCGGCGACGACCACCAGGGCGACCACCACGCTGATCGAGATGTGCAGCTCGTCGCCGAGCGGGATCTGTGTCTGGGCCAGGGTGGCGATCGTGGCGTTGTCGATCGAGTACGCCTCGGTGGTGATCGTGTAGCAGAGGCCGCGGGCGAAGAACATCCCGATCAGCGTCGCGATGAACGGCTGGATCTCGAAGAAGTGGATCAGCGCGCCCATCCCGGCACCCAGCAGCGCGCCGACCACCAGCACCACGGCGATCGCCGCGTACGCCGGCCAGCCGTGCTTCTGCAGCAGGTCACCGGAGATGACGGTGGACAGCGCCACCACCGAGCCGACCGACAGGTCGATGCCGCCGGTGAGGATCACGAACGTCATGCCGACGGCGACCACGAGCAGGAAGGCGTTGTTGATGAACAGGTCGAGGATGACCTGCCCGGAGCCGAACGCCTCGTAGCTCGACGCCCCGAAGATGTAGGCCCCGATGAGCAGCGCCATGGTGGCGAGGATCGGCAGGTGCCGCTGCTGCGGCCGGTAGCCCTTGACGCGGGCGAGGGTGGTCATGCCGTGACCTCCACCTTCTCGGGAGCGGGCGTGGCGGCCGACGGCCCGGCCTGCGGGCTTCGGCGGCGCCGGAACTTGCGGCGGAACGCGGGCGACAGGAGCAGGCACACCACCAGCACGACGATGGCCTTGAACAGCATGATCGACTCCGGCGGGATGCCGAGGGCGTTGACGGTGGTGGTGAGCGTCTGGATGAGCAGTGCGCCGATCACCGAGCCCCCGAGGGAGAACCGGCCGCCGGTCAGCTGGGTGCCGCCGACGACGACGGCGAGGATCGCGTCGAGTTCGATGAACAGGCCGGCGTGGTTGGCGTCGGCGCTGTGCACGTTCGCGCTGATCATCAGCCCGGCGATGCCCGCGCACAGCGCGCAGAAGACGTAGACGAGCCAGGTCAGCCGCGCCGAGCGGAGCCCGGCCAGCCGGCTGGCTTCGGGGTTGCCGCCGACCGCCTCGACGAGCAGGCCGAGCGCCGAGCGGCGGACGAGCACCGACGCGAGCACGAACACCGCCAGCGCGATGAGGATGGCGCCGGGCAGGGTGAACAGGTACCCGCTGCCGATCCACTCGAACGAGTGGGAGTTGACGGTGATGATCTGCCCGTCGCTGATCAGCTGGGCGATGCCCCGGCCGGCGACCATGAGGATCAGCGTGGCGATGATCGGCTGGATGCCCAGTGCCGCGACGAGCCAGCCGTTCCACACGCCGAGCAGCAGCGAAAGGCCGAGCGCCAGCCCGAACGCGATCAGCGTGGTGCCGACGCCGTCCGGGTTGTCGCTGATCCACAGGCAGGCGAGCGCGCCGCTGATCGCCACCACCGCGCCGACCGACAGGTCGATGCCGCGGGTGGCGATGACGAGCGTCATGCCGATCGCGATGAGGATCAGCGGGGCACCGTTCTTCAGGATGTCGATGACGTTCCCGTAGAGGTGCACGTCGCGGAGCTCGATCTTGAAGAACGACGGGCTCGCGATCAGGTCGCCCAGCAGCAGCACCAGCAGGGCCACCACGGGCCAGAAGAGCCGCTGTTTCGTCAAGGCTTTCACGCCTGCACCCCCTCGGCCATCGTGGCCATGACGTCGTCCGCGGTGAGCGCCTGGTTGTTGTCCCGGATCGCCACCACCTTCCGGTCGCGCAGCACCACGACCCGGTGGCTCAGCCGCAGGACCTCTTCCAGTTCGGCGGAGATGTACACGACGGCCATGCCGTCGCCCGAGAGCTGGGTGACCAGCCGCTGGATCTCCGTCTTGGCGCCGATGTCGATGCCGCGCGTGGGCTCGTCGAGGATCAGCAGCCGCGGTTCGGTGATGAGCCAGCGGGCCAGCAGGACCTTCTGCTGGTTGCCGCCGGAGAGGTTGCCCACCAGCGCTTCGGGGTTGGCGGGCCGGATGTCGAGTGCCTTGATGTACTTCTCGGCGATCTCGTCCTGGCGCCGGCGCGACAGCGGCCGCGCCCAGCCGCGGGAGGCCTGCAGCGCCAGCACGATGTTCTCTCGGACGGTCAGTTCCTCGACCAGGCCTTCGGCCTTGCGGTTCTCCGAGAGGAAGGCGATCTTGTGGTCGAGCCCGGCGCGCGGGGTGCGCAGCGCGGTGGTCTCGCCGTCGACCTGGATCGTGCCGCTGTCGGCGTGGTCGGCGCCGAAGAGCAGCCGGGCGAGTTCGGTGCGGCCGGAACCGAGCAGCCCGGCCAGGCCGACGACCTCGCCGGCGTGGATGTCGAGGCTGAACGGCGCGACGCCGCCCTTGCGGCCGAGGTCTTCGGCGGCCAGCAGCACCGGCGCGTCGGCGACCTCGGCCCGGGTCGGGCCGGAGTCCTCCAGGTCCTCGAGGACCTGCAGTTCCTTGCCGATCATCTTGGTGACCAGCTCGACCGGCGTGATGTCCGCGGTGCGGTACTCGCCGATCAGTTTTCCGTTGCGCAGCACGGTCATCCGGTCGGCGATGGCGAAGACCTGGTCGATGAAGTGGGACACGAACAGGATCGCCATGCCGCTTTCGCGCAGGGACCGGACCACTTGCAGCAGCTGCTCGACTTCGCCGGCGTCCAAACTGGACGTCGGTTCGTCGAGGACGAGCACCCGCGCGTCGACGTCGAGCGCGCGGGCGATCGCCACCAGCTGCTGTACCGCGATGGAGCAAGTGGACAGTTCGGCCGAGACGTCCACGTGGACGTCCAGCCGGGCCAGGAGTTCCTCGGCCCGCCGCCGCATCGCGCCCCACTGGATGCGGCCGAAGCGGCGGGGTTCGCGGCCGAGGCAGACGTTCTCGGCCACGGACAGGTTCGGGCAGAGGTTGACTTCCTGGTAGACCGTGCTGATGCCGGCCTGCTGGGCCGAACCCGGTCCGTTGAAGGCGACCTCGTCGCCGGTCAGTTCGATCGTCCCCGCGTCCACCCCGTACACCCCGGTGAGCACCTTGATGAGGGTGGACTTGCCGGCGCCGTTCTCGCCCATCAGGGCGTGGACTTCGCCGGGGAACATCCGGAAGTCGACCCCGTCCAGGGCGAGGACGCCGGGGAACTCCTTGCGGATACCGCTCATCCGCACCATGGGCTGCGGTTCAGGCATTTGGTGTGCTCCGGGGTGGACGCGAGGGTGAGGATCAGTACTGGCGCTGCGGCAGCGCGGCCTTGGCCGCCGCCTGGTCGAACTCGGTTTCCTGGGTCTCGATGCGGGCGGGCACCTGCTCGCCGGCGGCGACCTTCTTGACCAGGTCCATCAGCTGCGGGCCGAGCAGCGGGTTGCACTCGACGATGTGGTTGATCTTGCCGTCGGCCAGGGCCTGCATGCCGTCCTTGACCGCGTCCACGGAGACGATCTTGATGTCCTTGCCCGGGACCTTGCCCGCGGCTTCGATGGCCTCGATGGCACCGAGGGCCATGTCGTCGTTGTGGGCGTAGAGGACGTCGATCTTGGGCTGCGACTTCAGGAAGGCCTCCATGACCTCCTTGCCCTTGGCGCGGGTGAACTCACCGGTCTGCGACGCGACGATCTTGTACTTCGGGTCGGCCGCGATGACGTCCGCGAAGCCCTTCTTGCGGTCGTTCGCCGGAGCCGAGCCCGTCGTGCCCTGCAGCTCGACGATGTTCACCTGGCCGGTGGCGCTGCCGTACTCCTTGGTCAGCCACTCCCCCGCCTTCTTGCCCTCGGCGACGAAGTCGGAGCCGAGGAAGGTCTTGTAGAGCGACTTGTCCGGCGAGTCGATCGCGCGGTCGGTCAGGATGACCGGGATGTTGGCCGTCTTGGCTTCCTTGAGGACGGTGTCCCAGCCGGACTCGACGACCGGCGAGAAGGCGATGACCTTGACCTTCTGCTGGATGTACGAGCGGATCGCGGAGATCTGGTTCTCCTGCTTCTGCTGCGCGTCGGAGAACTTCAGCTCGATCCCGGCGGTCTTCGCCGACTCCTGGATCGACTTGGTGTTCGCCGTCCGCCAGCCGCTCTCTGCGCCCACCTGGGCGAAGCCGAGCGTGACGGCTCCGCCGGACGAGCCGGACGAACCGCCGGTCCCGCAGGCGGTGAGCAGCACGAGTCCGGCCGCCGCGGCCGCCGCGGCGGCCCATCGCTTCTTCAGCACGTTCACTCCTCGATCGACGATGATCAGTGGGAAAACTTTTGTGGGGACTATTCGGGGTTGAACAACTTCGTTGCGTGTTAGCGCTAACAATCCCTCGGGAACCACCGGTTCCCGCCGGCCGCGGCGCTAGCGCGGTCCGGTGCTCTCGCGCACGATCAACTCGGGGACGACCAGGGCGCGCGCGTGCCGGTCGCCTCCGTCCATCCGCCCGGCCAGCAGGCCGAACGTGCGCCGTCCGACTTCGATGAAGTCCTGGCGCACCGTCGTCAGCGGCGGCGTGAAGTACGCCGCCTCGGGGACGTCGTCGAAGCCCGCCACGCGCACGTCCCGCGGCACCGAGATGCCCGCTTCGGCGAACGCGCGCAGCAGACCCAGTGCCATCTGGTCGTTGCCGGCGAAGACGGCGTCCAGATCCTTTTCCTTGGCGAGGGATCGCCCCGCCTCGTACCCCGACCGGGAGCTCCAGTCGCCGCGGATCACCCGCGGGACCCCGACGCCGTGGCGTTCCAGGGTTTCCCGCCAGCCGAGCTCGCGGTCGCGGGCTTCCAGCCAGTCTTCCGGCCCGGCGATGTGCCACACCGTGCGGTGGCCCAGCGCCAGGAGGTGTTCGGTGGCCCGGCGGGCACCGTCGCGCTGGTCGACGGAGATGACCGGCACCGGCGCCGCCTCCCCGCCGCCGACCGCGACGACCGGGAAGTCCGCCGGCGCGGCTTCCAGGGCCCGTCCCGCGCTCACGTGCGGGGCGATGACGATGACGCCTTCGACCGCCTGGCGGCGCAGGTTCTCCACCGCGTCGGCGATCGAAGACCGGCCCGGACGGCTGACGCTCGAGATCGTGATCGCGTACCCGGCTTCCCGGGCGGCGTTCTCGATGCCGTACAGCGTGCTGGCCGGACCGTACAGATTGGACTCGAGCGCGACGACGCCGAGCGTGCCGGTCCGCCCGGTGACCAGCGCCCGGGCCGCGGAATTGGGCCGGTAGCCCAGTTCTTCGATCGCCGCGAGCACCCGGGCCCGGGTTTCGGGGCGCACCGGGCCGGTCCCGTTGATCACCCGGGACACGGTCATGTGGGACACGCCCGCGACCCCCGCGACGTCGGTCAGGCTGGGCTGCCGCGTCCCGGCCGCGGTCGCCTTCAGGGGTCCGCCGGAGCGGGGTCGTTCGGCCACCGGTGTCCCCTTCCGTCCGCTCCGACATGGTCTGCGTCACTGTTCCGGTGACGACGAGGAGTTAGTGTTAGCGATAACACCCACGGGGTCAAGACCGGGTCGCGTAACGGTCTAGTCACATGGGCTTCACACGCGCCCAACGACGAATTCGACGGCCCGACCTGCGCGGAGCGTCGTTTGAAATTCACCGCCCGTCAACACGGCCCGGTGTTCAAGCCCATGTTCGCCGTTCGCGCGGGGCGTTTACCACACGCTTTCGGCGACTCCGCGTTCCGGGTCAGAGCACTACGGTGGCGGCGACGGGCAGGTGGTCGCTCCCGGTCGCGGGCAGCGTCCAGGACGCCGTCGGCCGCACGCCGGAGACGAAGATCTGGTCGATCCGGGCCAGGGGCAGCCCGGCGGGCCAGGTGAAGCCGAAGCCGTCTCCGGCCACGTCCTGGGCAGCCTGCAGCCGCGTGGTGATCGGCGCGAGCGCACGGTCGTCGGCCGTGCCGTTGAAATCGCCGGCCAGGACCGTCCGCCGCGCGGATTCCGCCGCGATGGCGCCGGAGAGCAGACGCATCGCCTCGTCGCGGCCGTTCGCGGTGAAGCCGGCGTCGAGGCGCACCCGCACCGAAGGCAAGTGGGCCACGAACACCGCCACCGGCCCCTTCGGAGTGTCCACTGTGGTCTGCAGCGCGCGGGTCCACGGCATGATCGCCACCGGCCGCGTGTCACGCAGCGGGAAGGTGCTCCACACGCCGACGGTGCCCTGGACGGAGTGGTACGGGTAGCCCGCGGCGAGGGCGTCCTCGTACTTCGGCACCTCGGACTTCTTGAGCTCTTCGAGCGCGATCACCTGCGCACCCGCGGCGGCCAGTGCGCGCGCGGTGCCCGCCGGGTCCGGGTTCTCGTCGTTGACGTTGTGCGACACGATCGTGAGGTCGCCGCCGTGCTCGCGCTTGTCGAAGAGCCGGCCGCCGAAGAAGCCGCCCCAGGCCAGCGCCGGCAGCAGGAGGGAGACGAGGGCGAGCGCCGAACGCCGGACCAGCGCCGCGACCAGGAGCGGGACGACGAGCAGCCCGGTCCAGGGCAGGAACGTCTCCAGCAGGCTGCCGGCGTTGCCCGCCCAGTTGGGCACCAGCGGGTGCGCGAGCAGCAGCACCGCCGTCAGGACGGCGAAGACGGCGGTGACGCGGCCGCGGCCCCACGGCCCGCCCCGGCGCTCCGGCACGGCCGGCAGCTCGGTCGTCGCGGTCACCGGCCGGCCGCCGGCAGTTCCCGCTGGACCGCGGCGACGAGCTGCTCGCTGGTCTCCAGCGCGGCCCGCAGCCCGGCGGCCGGGGTCCGGCCCGGGTTCTGGTGGAGGACCACGCCGAGGATCAGCGCGCCGCTGCGGGCCTGCGCCGCCCACATCAGGGCCCCGCCGGCGGCCGTCGACGAGCCGGTCTTCAGCCCGATGACCCCGTTGCGGCCGAGCAGGGTGTTCGTGTTGACGACCGTGCCCGGTACCCCGTCGATCCGCAGGCTCGGGGTGGCGACGATCGCGCGGATCACCGGGTTCTTCATCACTTCGCGGGCCAGCCGGAGCTGGTCGGTGGCGGTGCTCGTGGTCGAGTCCTCGACGCCGCTGGCGCCGGTGTAGGTGGTGCTGGTCATGCCGAGCGCCGCGGCCTCGCGGTTCATCTTCCCGGCGAACGCTTCCTGGCTCCCGGCGTCCCAGCGGGCGAGCAGGCGGGCGACGTTGTTCCCGGAGGGGACGAGCATCAGCGCCAGCAGGTCCCGTTCGGTGAACCGGCGGCCCGCCCGGACCGGCGCGCTCGATTCCTCGGCGGAGGTGGCCTCGGCCTCGGCCTGCTCGTCGACGGTGATCTCGGGGCCGGCCTCGTCCGGGCCGAGCGGGTGGTCCTTCAGCACGACGTAGGCGGTCATCACCTTCGTGACGCTGGCGATCGGCACCGGCCCCTGCTCGCCACGGCTGCCGAGCGAGCCGAGGTTCTGGACTTCGACGCTCGCCTGTCCCCCGGCCGGCCAAGGCAGCGGGAGGTCGACGGCCGGCCGGGCGGCCAGCGCCCGCCCGGCGGTCTCGGGCGGGAAGACCACCCAGCAGGCAGCGGCGAGCGCCACCGCCGCCGCGGCGGCCACCCCCGCGGCGGCGGGCGGGATGCGGGTACGGGCCATCGGTCTCCTCCGGGTGCCGGGTGCGCTCGGTGAAGCGCACCCCGGTCACTCTGTCCGGAGAAGATCGCCGGTCCGCCCGCGTTGTTCGACAGGTCTGAACCAGAAATGTCCCGATCCGGTATCAACGACGCTGGATGCAGTCCAGACCCAGGCCGAGCGGGGTCGCCAGGTACTGGCAGATGTGCGACGAGTGCGCCTGGTCCGTCTGCGCGCAGGCGATCGGCACTCCCAGCAGGTCCACCGAGCAGTACGCGTAGAACTGCGTCGTGCTGCCCGGCACCATGTCCGCCGAAGCCGGCGCGGCCGTGGCGACCACCGCGGAAACCGTGAGTGCAGCGGCCGCGGCCCAAGAAGCGATCCGGGTGTTCATCGTGCTCTCCTTCCGCCAAGCTTTCCCCTGCGTGCCAAGGGGTTCACCGGGAAGAATTCCCCGCCGCGCGCGCCTTCACCTCCGCGTCACCGTAAAGTGTTACGGCCATCGCTTTGCTTCACGGCACGATCGAGTCGACGTACCCGCCGTCCACCCGCACCGCCGCGCCCGTGGTCGCCGAGGCGAACGGGGAACTCAGGTACACCACCAGGTGGGCGATCTCCTCGGGCTCGATCAGCCGCTGCAGCAGCGACTGCGGGCGGTGCTTCTTCATGAACTCGCGCTGGGCTTCTTCCCACGGCAGGTCCTTGTCGACCAGCTCGTGGACGAAGTCCTCGACGCCGCCGGTGTGGGTCGGCCCGGCGATCACCGCGTTGACCGTGACGCCGGTGCCGGCCGCGTGCTTGGCGAACCCGCGGGACACACCGAGCAGCGCCGTCTTGGACACTCCATAGTGGATCATCTCGGCCGGGACGACGATCGCGGAATCGCTGGCGATGTACTGGATCCGGCCCCAGCCGCGGTCGGTCATGCCCGGCAGGTAAGCGCGGGTGAGCCGGACCGCGGCCAGGACGTTGACCTCGAAGTAGCGCCGCCAGTCGGCGTCGGTGATGTCCAAGGGCTCCTGGGCACCGAAGATGCCGAGGTTGTTGACCAGGATGTCGGCGTCCGGCACCTCTTCGACCACCTGGGCCGCACCCGCCTCCTCGGAGACGTCGCCCGGGGCCGGCAGGAAGTCCGCGTCCGGCACGTTCTCGCGCAGCCGCGCGATGGCCGTGTGGACGCCGGTCTCGCTCCGGCCGTTGATCGCGACCCGCGCGCCCGCCGCGGCGAGGCCCGTCGCGATCGCGGCGCCGATGCCCTGGGTGGAGCCGGTGACCAGCGCCGTTTTCCCGCTCAGGTCGACCCGCATCGTGAATGCCCTCTCTCGCTCGCGTGCCTCCCCCGGGGCCGATTCAAGCACAGCTCGCCGGGCCCCACCGGCTGGAAAATCCGGTTGCCGTCCCCGTCCGCGGCCGCCACGATCTGCGCATGACCACGCATCGCACCCCGCTCCTGCCGACCGTCGCCGCGACCACCGCGCCGGTCCGGCAGCAGCCGTGCCGTCCGCGGGGGTCGATCGTCTCCGCGCCGTGAGCGCCGCGCTGCTCGCCGGCCTGGTCGCCGGCTACGGCATCGCGATCCCGGTCGGTGCCGTGGGGACGTACCTGGTGGCGCTGACCGCCCGCACGTCACTCCGGACCGGCATGGCCGCGGCCATGGGTGTCGCGACGGCGGACGGGGTGTACGCGCTGGTCGCCGTGCTCGGCGGCGCCGCGATCGCGGGCTTCGTCGCCCCGTTCGCCACGCCGCTGCGGTGGCTCTCGGCGGCCGTCCTGATCGTGCTCGCGGCCCACGGCGCCCTGCGCGCGGTGCGCTCCCACCGCGCCCCGGCCACCCGGCCGGTGACCCCGCTCGCCCCCGGCCGCGCCTACGTCAGCCTCCTGGGCATCACGCTCGTCAACCCGGCCACCGTCGTCTACTTCACCGCGCTGGTGGTCGGCGCCCGCGCCGGCGACGCCGTCCCGGTGCTCGACCAGGTCGTGTTCGTGCTCGCCGCGTTCGCCGCGTCGGCGAGCTGGCAAGCCGCGCTGGCCGGCGGTGGGGCGCTGCTCGGCCGGGTCCTCACCGGGCGGCGCGGCCGGCTGGCGACGGCGCTCGTGTCGAGTGCGGTGATCACCGCACTGGCCGTCCGGCTTGTCCTCCCCTGAGACGAAAACCGTTGCACTGTAACGGTTTGTCCGGTTTTCCGGCGCACACCGGGAGAGGTTCGGCGGCGCCTTCCCGGTTAGCGTCGGGGAAACGAGCGCGGGAGGCGGCCATGGCGATGCCGATGTCGGGATGGGACACCGCGGGTGCGGTGCTGCTGGTGCTCTGGGCACTGGCCATGTGGACGGCGGTGGGCGTTCTCGCCTACGCGAACCGCGGGCCGGTACGGCCCTGGGTGTACCGCGGCGCGGTGGCCGTGATCGGCTTCGGTGTCCTCGGCCAGATCGGGCACGTCCAGGAGCACGTCGCCCAGGTCGGGTACTGGCTCGGCCACCCGAACGCCCCGGCCTGGATGACGCCGTGGGGCACCGGGCTGGCGAACGGGCTCCAGATGGTCCTGCCCGGCCGGCCGACGTTCGGTATGGAACTGCTGCACCTGACCGGGAACTTCCTCTTCCTGGCCGGCCTGGCGGGCGTCATGGTGATCACCCGGCGCGCGCGGGGCACCCGCACCCGCCGCTGGGCGAAGATGGGCGTCTGGATGCAGGGCCTGCACGGCCTGGAGCACCTGGTCCTGACGCTGTCCATCGCGTTCGGCGCGCCCCGGGCGATCGGGTTGTCCACGTTCTTCGGCCTCGTGGACCCGGGCCCGGGGCTGACCACCTACCGCGTCTGGTGGCACTTCACCGCGAACGTCATGGGTTCGATCATCTTCGGGCTCGCGCTGTACCACCTGTGGCGCGAACGCCGGGAGGTCCGCGCCGGCTTCCTGCTCCGGCCGCTGCCCGCGGTCACCCGGCGGGCGGCGTGACGCAGGTCAGCGTCGGCACCGCCCAGTCGGCGTGGTCCTGGCCGTTGCCGTCGCCGCCGTCGGAGACCATCAGGTCGAGCACCTGGGCCCCGGTGACGTCGACGTCGACCGGCACCGCCGCCTGCCCGCCCCGGACCACCGGGGTGGTGACGCGGGTGACGCCGTCGGCCGAAACGCTGAAGCTCACGCTGCCACCGGTGCCGGTTTCGCCGTCGACACCCACCGAAGCAGTCAGACGCGTGCAGGCTCCGGCCAGGTAGAGCTGGACGTCGCTCGCCGCGTGGACGCCGAGGCCCTTGGCGTAGGACACCCCGCCGATGGTCATCGGCTTGCCGTCGCCCGCGCTCGCTTCGCCGTTGCTCGTGTCGCGTTCGACCGGGCCCCAGCCGTTCGTCGCGGTGAGGAACGGCAGCGAGCCGACCGCCACCTCCCCCGCGGGCGGTGCCGCGGGAACGGCCCCCACGATCCGCTCCCCCGTTACCGTGCCCGGGCGGCCCGCCTGCCGGTAGGCCACCGCGACCTTCAGCGCGGCGGTGTCCACAGTGGAGGGCGGGGTCACGGTCCAGGTGAACGTGGCCGGCTTCCCACCCTCGATCCGCGGCACGGACGGCGGCGAGGCGGCACCGGCCGTCCACCCCGCCGGAACGGTGAGCACCGGCTTGACGTCGAACGCGGGCGGCGCACCCGCCGGCACCCGCACGGTCGCCGACGCGGTGAACGGCTGCCCGCCCGACGCGGTGTCCGGCGCGGTCAGCGCCACCCCCGCCGTGGGCGCCGGCGGCATCGCGTACCGGACCGGGTCGTAGCCGGGCGACGCGTTCTGCCGGACGGTCAGCGGCGAGCGGTAGCTGCCGTAGTTCGTCCAGGCGATCTTGCCGAGGCCGCCGGTGCTGCCGTCGAGATTCCACACCGCGACGGCGATCGTGTTGCGGCCGTTGGGGTTCAGGATCCCGGTGGGGATCGGGAAGCTGTGCTGCGGCCCGAGGTAGTTGACGTACTGGCCGAGCTGCCAGCCGTTGACGAAGATCAGCGCGCGGTACTGCCGCGCCGGGTCGTCGGTGATGGTCAGGCCGAGCGAGGTGTCCTGGCCGCGGGGCAGGTCGAGGTCCGCGGTCGTCCGGTACCACGAGACGCCGGGAGTCGTGTCCTTCGCCGGGAGCGACGCCGTCGCCCAGCCGCGGTCCGGGAACCCGGGCAGTGACCAGCCCGCGCGCTCGCCGTACAGGCCGCCGGTGTTGAGCGGCCCGCGCACCTGGTCCAGACCGGTCTCGCCACCGCGGACGCCCTGCAGCCGCCAGGTCACCGACGTCAGCGGGGTCCCGGTCAGCCGGGCCGCGGTGAGCCCGCGGGCGGCCTTGTTGCCGTTGCTGGCGCCGTAGTCCTCCTCGTGGCCCATGTTCACGGTCAGCACGGAGATCTCGTTGTCGCCCTGGTGCAGCGCCCCGGCCGGGAAGGGGAAGGTGTGCTGCGGGCTGGTCGAGCTGCCGAGGAAGACGCCGTTGAGCCACGCCGAGAACGCGCCGGCCGGGCCGCCGCTCTGGCTCGACAGGGTGATCCCGGTCTGCTTCCCGTCGCCGGTGAAGTGGCCGCGGTACCAGGTGTTGCCGGTGTGGAAGCCGTAGTCGTCGGCGAAGAGGACGGGTTTCGTGCCGAGCGCCGTCGAGCTGTTGGTGGTTTCCTTGTCGGCCACCGGCCACGCCGAGTCGTCGAAGGCGGGCTGGCTCTCCGGGGACTCCTGCTGGTGTTTCCAGCCGGTCAGCGCGGGCAGGGCCACCGGCTTCGCCGTCGGCGCGGTCCCGGTCAGGCTGCCGCTGGACGTCGGCTTCGCCGGTACCCAGGAACCGTTCCACTGCACCGCTTTCGCCGTGCCGAAGACCTCGAACGCACCGTCGGTGCCGGTGTCGCCGGTCAGCGACAGCACGCCGTACCCCTCGGCCGCGGTCCGGACCAGGTGGGTGCCGCGGACCAGGACCGGGCCGGTCGCGGTGTCCTGGCGCCAGAACGTCGCCGCCGTCGCCTTGTCCGCGAGCAGCAGGAGCAGCGGCCGCGCGCCGGGCGCGGTGACGAGCACGCGGGTCAGGCCGTCGTGGGTGTAGTTCAGCCGCAGGTCGCCGCGGGCGGCGTCCCAAGTGGACGTGGCGGCGCCGCCGAGGACCTGGACCGTCGGCTGCTTCGCGAACCGCAGGACGGTCTCGCCGGGTCCGCCCTTGTCGCCGTAGAGCACCGCGATGTCCCGGTTGCCGATGGCGGCCGACGTCATGATCTCCGACGTCGAGTACTGCATGCGGGTGGCGCCGAGGTCGTAGCCGGCGACGAGGATCTTCGACTGCCGCCCGTTCAGCGTGATGCCGGTGCCGGGCTGCTGCGGCACGACCGGGTAGTAGTCGGTGCTGCCCGACAGCAGGTCGACCGCGTCCACCACGACGTACGGCGCGGTGGCGTTCGCGTTCCTCTGCCCGGTGACGACGATCTTCAGCGTGTGCGGCCCGGCGGGGAGATCACGGACTTCGTAGCCGGTGATCTGGTTCTGCTTGCCCGCGGCGTACAGGTCGACCGACGTCACCTTCGCGTCGTCGAGGTAGACGTCGGCGATGCCGTGGCTCGGGTCCTTCGACGTCACCCAGCGGATCCCGCTGCCGGTGAAGGGAATGCTCACGCTGTCGCCGGTGACATTCGAGAACGACTCGGTGTGCTGGTAGTCCCCGCCGGTGTAGTTGACCTCGGGGCCGACGTGGCTCCACGTGCCGGTGTAGCCGACCTCGGTGGCACGGTCGTCGTAGGTGTAGCCGGCGTGCGCGGCCAGGTCGAGCGCGACGTTGGTGGTATTGGTGGCAGTCGACGTCGAGTCGCTGTGGCGCAGCGTGTGGAACTGCGTGCGGGTGTCGGGGTTGATCCGGGCGGTGTCGGTGAGCGCCGGATCGGTCAGCGGGGCGCCCGCGAGCCCGTCGGTTTTCGTCAGCGGGGCGACGGATTGGGTGAAGTAGCCGATCAGCTTGTCTTCGGCGTACTTCGGGTCGAACTGCCGCGCCTCGGTGATCGCCGCGCCGTAGTCGTAGGAGGTGTAGTTCTGCGGGATCGCGCTCCAGCCCCAGGACGTGCCGCCGTGCAGCATGTAGAAGCTCTGCCCGGTCGCGCCGACGGCGATGTTCTGCTTGTAGAAGACGTTGGCGAACTGGTCGTTGATGAGCTGCGCGCACTTCTCGTAGCCGGGGCCGCCCCACGGGTCGAAGGCGCCGCCCTGGAACTCCGCGGTGATCAGCGGCTTGCCGGGGACGTGGTCGTAGCTGATGTCCGGCACGCCGTTCCACTTCGCCGGGTTCGAGCAGTCGAAGCCCTGCGGGTAGGAGTCGGCGGCGTCGACGTCGAGCGCGGCCGCTCCGGCGTTGAAGGTGCCGTTGTTGTTGCCGACCAGCGGGACGGTGATGCCGTCGGCGCGGGCCTTGTCCTCCAGGTGCTGCATGTAGGCGCGGCCGTCGGCGTTGCCGTTGTAGTACTCGTTTTCGACCTGGTAGGCCAGCACGCTGCCGGTGCCGTTGGTCAGCTGGTGGCGGGCGATGATCCGGTCGATCTGCGTCTGCCACTCGTCGGAGTACTTCAGGTAGACGGGGTCGGCGCTGCGGGTGTGGCCGGGCGTGGTGGACAGCCAGGTCGGGAACCCGCCGCCGTCGACCTCGGCGTTGATGTAGGGCCCCGGCCGGGCGATGACGTAGAGGCCGGCCTGCTGCGCCATGTCGAGGAGCTTGTCGAGGTCCCGGATGCCGGTGAAGTCGTAGACGCCCTGCTTCGGCGAGTGGTAGCCCCAGTCGAAGTACAGCGAGGTGGCGTTGAAGCCGGCCGCCTTCATCTTCTGGAAGATGTCGAGCCACAGGTCGGGGCTGGGCAGGCGGTAGGAGTGGAACTCCCCCGACCACAGGTAGGTCCGGTTCCCGTCGACCAGGAAGGAATAGCCGTCGTAGGTGACGGTGTGGCCGGCCCGTGCCGCGGGGGCGGCCGCCGTGGCCTGGGGAACGGAAACCCCGGCGAAGGCGAACAGGACGGAAAGCAGGGCGGTGAACAGCGTCCGGCGACGGCGGCGGGAGCGCATGCGGAGCCTCCTGAAGCGGCGGGGACCACAATCGAACACGAACCTTTGCCGACCGCACAGAAGTCGTCAAGATACAACACCACAATGGATCAGTGCGGTGGTCTTGTTAGCGTTAACACGCTGTCGCAAGTGTCGCGAATGACTTATTCGGGGCCTCCGACGTCCCGAAGGAGTCATTCGCGCCGCTGGGTTCAGCGCGGGCTGGTGCTTTCCCGGATGACGAGTTCGGCGGGTACGAGGTGCCGGGTCCCGGCGTCCCCGCCCGCCATCCGCTCTTCGAGGAGCCCGAAGGTGCGGCGGCCGACCTCGATGAAGTCCTGGCGCACGGTCGTGAGGGGCGGGGTGAAGTACTCGGCTTCCGGCACGTCGTCGAAACCGGCGACGTGGACGTCCTCCGGCACCCGGATGCCGGCCTCGGTGAACGCCCGCAGCAGGCCCAGCGCCATCTGGTCGTTGGCCGAGAAGACCGCCTTGAGCCCGCGCTTGCCGACCAGCGCGCGGCCGGCCTCGTACCCCGAACGCGGGCTCCAGTCGCCGCGCACCACCGCCGGGACGCGCAGGCCGCGTCCCTCCAGGGTCTCCCGCCAGCCGCGTTCGCGGTCGCGGGCCTCCAGCCAGTCCTCCGGCCCGGCCAGGTGCCAGACCGTCCGGTGGCCCAGTGACAGCAGGTGCTCGGTGACGCGGCGGGCGCCGTCGTACTGGTCGACCGAGAGCACCGGCACCGGCGCCGCCTCCCCGCCGCCGACCGCCACGAGCGGGATGTCCGAGGGCGCCGCCGCGAGCGCCCGCCCGGCCGTGACGTGCGGGGCGATCACGACGATCCCCTCCACGGCCTGGCGCCGCAGGCTCTCCACCGCGTCGCCGATCGACGTCCGGCCCGGCCGCGTCACGCTGCAGATCGCGACGCCGTACCCGGCTTCGCGCGCTGCGTTCTCGATGCCGTAGAGGGTGCTCGCCGGTCCGTACAGGTTGGACTCGAGCGCCACCACGCCGAGGGTGCCGGAGCGGCCGGTGACCAGCGCCCGTGCGGCGGTGTTGGGCCGGTACCCGAGCTTCTGCACGGCGGCCAGGACCCGCTCGCGGGTTTCCGGGCGGACCGGCCCGCTCTCGTTGACCACGCGCGAAACGGTCATGTGCGAGACACCGGCCATGCCGGCGACGTCGGCCAGGCTCGGCTGCCGCGGCCCCGGCGGGGAAGTCCTCGTCTGCTCCGCCGGCTTCGCCCGGTCCACCACCCTGGCCCCCTCCACGTCGTACCGTCTCACCCCCGAGACGGTACCGCCGAACCGGCGCTTTCCGGACGTCCCGCGCCGGGCGACCGCGACCGGGACACCGAAGGGCCGGTCGCCACCGCTGCCGTGGGCGCGCAGGACGGGCTCCCGGACCGCGGCGGGTGCGGCACCGGGGAAGTGCCGGTGCCGCACAGTTCCGGCTTCGCGGTCGTCTCCGGAGGCGCCGCGGTCGCTGTCGTCGCCACACTGGTCGTCAACGACGTCGGAGCCGGGAGCACCGGCCCCGCGCCGGCGGGCCCCGGTGGCCGCAGTGCCGCCGCGACCGCCAGTACCGCCACCACCGCGCCGGCAGACGTCCCGGCGAGCAGCATCGCGTTTCCTCGGCGCATACCGGTTGTTGTCCGCACCCCGCCGTCGTGTTCGCGGAATGTGGCGTGCGTCTCATCCGGACGAGCGGACGGGGACGCGGGCAGCGGGCCGCGACAACCAGTACCGTGACCAGAATCGTCGAACGGCTGGACCGGCCCGACCTCGCCGCAAGGGATCCGAAGGCGATCTTCGCGCGGCTTTTCGACGAGTACGCCCCTCCTCTGCGCGGGTACCTCGCGGGCCGGGTGGGTGTGCACGTCGCCGACGACCTCGTGGCGGAAACGTTCGTCGTCGCGCTGCGAAGACGGGCGAGCTACGACCCGCAGAAGGCGCCGGTCCGCGGCTGGCTCTACGGCATCGCCACCAACCTGCTGCGCAACCACGTGCGTCAGGAGGTCCGCGGGTTCCAGCCGACCGCGAAGGCGGGGGCCGGGGACCGCCCGGCCGAAAACCACGACACCGCGGTCGCCGGCCGGGTCGACGCGGCGGCGCGGTTGCGCGTGCTCGCCGCCGAGCTGGCCGCACTGTCCGAACAGGACCGTGACGTCCTGTTGCTCACGTCCTGGGCCGGTCTCGAACCGGCCGAAGTCGCCGAGGCGCTCGGCGTGCCCGCGAGCACGGTTCGCTCGCGCCTGCACCGCGTGCGCCACCGGCTCCAGGGCCGGCTCGTCCCCACCGAGGAGAAGCAGTCATGACCGAGCTCGACGAAACCCTCGAGCTGCTCCACCGCGAAGCCCGCACCGCACCGGCCGACCTGTCCGCGGCCCGCGCCCGGCTGCTGGCCGAGCTCGACGCCGGAGACGTCGTCCCCCTGCGCCCGAAGCGCCTTCGCCGGTTCGCGCTGCCGGTCGCGGCTGCCGTGGCGGGTGTGGTGGCGGTGACGGTCGTCGTCGTCCAGCAGCGCCCGCCGGCCCCGGCACCCGGCCCGGCCGCCGCGCCGCCGGGCGGCCCGGTTCCGACGGCGGCCGCCCCGGACGTCCGGCTGATGTCGGCGGTCCAGGTGCTGACGCGGGCCGCGGACCTCACCGTCGGCGTGGCCGACCAGCCGGTGGGGCCGGGGCAGTTCCGGTACGTCGCCGAACACACCTGGGTGCAGCGCGGTGTCCGGACCGGCGACCGCACCGGCTACACCTACCTGTGGGAACAGGAGGTGGACCGCTGGATCCCGGCGGACGAGCACGACCTCTGGCAGGAGACGCGCAAGATCCTGAGCACCGGGAAGTTCCTCGGCGGGTCGGTGCCGCGGGCGCAGGCCCCGGAACCGGAGGTCACGAACACCGACCAGGGGCAGTGGCAGGGCCGCTGCGGCGACTTCTTCCCGAAGGCCAAGCCGGCGAAGAAGTGCGGCGACGCGGCCGGCTGGGACAGCCCGGCGTTCTACGCGGCGCTGCCCCGCGACCCGGCGGCGCTGTACGCGAAGCTGCAGCAGCTGACGAAGGGCCGCGGCTCGACGCCGTCGTCGATGTTCCACTTCGGCATCGAGATCCTCCGCGCCGGGCAGATGCCGGCGCAGCTGCGGGCGCAGTGGTACCGGGCGCTGGCGAAGATCCCGGGCATCACCGTCCTGGCCGCATCGACGAACCTGGACGGCCGCACGGGCGTCGCGTTGGGCCTGGACGACCGCCACGAGATCCGGCAGCTGATCATCGACCCGGTCACCGGCGCCTTCCTCGGCGAGCGCACGGTGGCCGGCGCGGAGCCGGCGGAGCCGTGGCTCGAGCCCGGTACGGAACTCGGCGCGAGCGCGATCACGACGGCGGTGGTCGGGCGGCTCGGCGAGGTCCCGCCGAAGTAGCGAACCCGGCCGGCGGGCGAGCGTCAGTCACCGGAGAGGCGTACGCAGCAGAAGCCGGGGTGGGGGTCCAGCCGGGCACGGAGGCCGGCGCCGCCCACCCCGTCGAGCATGCCCTCGACCAGGCCCAGGTTCATCTCGCACACCAGCCGCGTGTGGACCTGGGCCAAGTGGTGGAACGGGCAGTTGGCCAGCAGCACCTCGCCGCCGTCGAAGCGGGGCTCGAAGCCGTTCTCCTCCAGCGTGCCCACGATGTCGTGCCCGCCGGCGGCCAGCTCCGCCCCGCGCTCGCGGGCGCAGCGGGTCAGGATCTCGCGTGGTGCGGCGCCCGTTTCTTCGGCCTCCTCCAGTGCGGTCGCCAACAGGCCGCCGGCCAGCTCGTACTGGCGTTCCGGCAGCGAGACGCTCACCTGCCGGTCCGACCGCCGGTACAGCTTCGCCGGGCGGCCCGCCCCCGGCCCGCTGCGGCCGGTGCGGCGCTCGTGGCCGACCTCCAGGAGCTGCTCCTCGACCAGGCGGTCGAGGTGGAACGCGACCGTCGCCCGCGGCACGCCGAGCGCGGCGGCGACGTCGTCCCGGCTCACCGGCGCCGGGCGGCGGACGACGTACTCGTACAACCGGCGCCGGGTGGGCTCGTCGAGCGCCGCGACCGCGGCCAGCGCCTGCGTCTCCTGCATCACGGCATTCTAAAACACATACCTGTTGACGAAAACCCCTGGGAGCTTCTAACGTCGACTTGAATTGATTTTAGAAGGAGGCACGCCCGTGACCGTCGAACCCGTGAGCGCCCCGGTCCCGTTGCGGCACCTCGGTGTCGTCCACGACCGCGACGCCGTCGACCTGCACGCGGCCGAGCGCGCGGTCGCCGACCTGCTGCGCGCACTGGGGAAGGACCCGTCGTCCGAGCACCTCGGCGACACGCCGCGCCGCGTCGCCCACGCCTACGCGGAAATGCTGCAGCCGCGCGACTTCCAGCTGACGACGTTCCCCAACGACGAGGGCTACGACGAGCTCGTGCTCGCCAAGAGCATCCCGGTCCAGTCGCTGTGCGAGCACCACCTGCTGCCCTTCCGCGGCGTCGCGCACGTCGGCTACCTGCCCGGCGAGCGGATCCTCGGGCTGTCGAAGCTCGCCCGCGTCGTCGAGATGTTCGCGCGCGACCTGCAGGTGCAGGAGCGGCTGACCAAGCAGGTCGCGGACTGGCTGCAGGAGTACCTCGCCCCGCAGGGCGTCGGGGTGGTGATCGAGGCCGAGCACCTGTGCATGTCCCTGCGCGGCGTGCGGGCGACCGGCGCGTTGACCGTGACGTCGTCCCTGCACGGCCTGCTGCGGGAGGAACCCAAGACGCGGCAGGAGTTCTTCGCCCTGAGCGGGGTGAGCGCCTGATGGACACGTTCGTCATCGCCGGCGCCGGGCTGACCGGCGCGAAAGCCGCGGAAACCCTGCGCGCCGAGGGGTTCGGCGGCCGCATCGTCGTCGTCGGCGCCGAACCCGACCTGCCGTACGAGCGGCCGCCGCTTTCGAAGGGCTACCTGCTCGGTCAGGACGACCGCGCGTCGGTGTTCGTCCACGACGAGAAGTGGTACGCCGACCAGGGCATCGAAGTGCTGACCGGTCGGCGCGTCACCACGCTCGACCGGGCCGCGCACGAGGTGGAACTGGCCGGCGGCGAACGCCTGGGGTACACGAAGCTGCTGCTGGCCACCGGGGCGTCACCGCGGCGGCTGCGGGTGCCCGGCGGCGACCTCGACGGCATCCACTACCTGCGCCGCCTCTCGCACGCCGACCGGTTGCGCGACGCGCTGGCCTCGGGCGCCCGGGTCGTCGTGGCCGGCGCGGGCTGGATCGGCCTCGAAACCGCCGCGGCCGCACGCCACTACGGCTGCCCGGTGACGATCGTCGAGCCGTCGCCGTCCCCGCTGCACGCCACGCTCGGGCCGGAGGTCGGCGGCTTCTTCGCCGACCTGCACCGCCGCCACGGCGTCGAGCTGAGGTTCGGCACCGGCGTGACGGGTTTCGCGGGGGAATCCGCGGTCTCGGCGGTCCTCACCGACGACGGCGAGATCCCGGCGGACGTGGTCGTCGTCGGCATCGGCGCCCGGCCCGAGACGCAGCTGGCCGCCGACGCGGGACTGGCCGTCGACGACGGCGTCGTCGTGGACGCGGGCCTGCGCACGGCGGACCCGGACGTCTTCGCGGCGGGCGACGTCGCGAGCGTGTGGCAGGAGCGCTACGGCCGCGGCGTCCGCGTGGAGCACTGGGCCGCGGCGACCAACGGCGGCCCGGCGGCGGCCCGGGCGATGCTCGGCCGCGAGGTGGTCCACGACGAGCTGCCGTACTTCTTCTCGGACCAGTACGACGCGGGGATGGAGTTCACCGGCTGGTTCCCGCCCGGCGGCTACGACCGCGTGGTCACCCGCGGCGACGCCGAGGCGTTCCACGCGTTCTGGCTGACCGGCGGCCGGGTGGTCGCGGGAATGCACGTCAACAAGTGGGACGAGGGCCTCGACGCGGTGCGCGAGCTGATCCTCGGCGGCCGGACCGTGGACCCGGACCGGCTCGGCCGCTGACGGCCCGAGCCCGCTCAGCCGGCGAACCCCGCCAGACCGGCGTCGAGGAGCCGGGCCGCCCTGCGCACGTCGGCGGTGACGGCCCGGCGAACCCGGTCCGGCGTACGTTCGCCGTCGAGGCTCCGGCGCAACGCCGTGGACTGGACACCCCAGAGCCCGAGCAGGGCGGTCGCCGTGATCCGGCACCGCGGGTCGTCGCGGCCGAGGCCGGTCCGGGCGGCCAGCGCCTCGGCCGCCACCACCTCGAGCTGCTCGGTCATGTCCCGGTGGTGCGCGCGCAGCGCGGGCGTCGACCGGACCAGCTCGGCGAACGCCTGGACCCTCGCGCTCGCCTCGGCCAGGTCGGGCTGGGCGCCCAGCCAGGACAGGAGGGCGCCCAGCTCGCCGGCCAGGACGTCCAGCGCGGCGTCGACCGGGGTGCGGCCGGCGTCGGCCAGCCCGGTGCGCAGCGCGGCCATCGTGGCTTCGGGCCGGTCGAGGACCAGCGCTTCCTTGCTGGGGAAGTAGTTGAAGACGGTCTTCTCCGACACCTCGCAGGCCGCGGCGATCTCGGCGACGCGAACCTCGTCGAACCCGCGCTCGAGGAACATGGCGGTGGCGGTGTCGGTCAACCGGCGGCGCGTCAGCCGCTTCTTGCGCTCCCGCAACCCCTCCGTGCCGGAGGTCTCCCAATCCACCGTGGGCAGGCTCATGCGCCCACTGTAGTGATTGCGCCGATAACTTCAGTCACTGTAATCTTTCAGTGTGAGTAACTTTGTGCAGTACGCCGGACTGTTCCTCTTCGGCGTCCTCGCCGGCGAAGAGCTGATCGTCCGGTACGGCCTTCATCCGGCACTGTCCCGATTGGACGATCACGCGCACCTGCTGGCCCGCCAGGCCCTGGTGCGGCGCCTGCGGGTGGTGGTGCCGGTCGTGATGCTCCCCGCGGCCGCGCTGGCCGTGGCCGTCCTCGTGGTGGGCACCGGCCCGGGCCTGGCGCTGCGGTGGGCGACCCTCGTCGCGATGACCGCGTTCCTGCTGCTGTCGTTCCTCGGGACGGTACCGATCAACATCCAGGTCGACGCCTGGCGAGCGGACGCCCCACCACCCGGCTGGCAGGAGGTGGTGCGCCGCTGGGCCCGCCTCGACGTGTTCCGCTCGACGGCGGCGACGGCCGCGTTCCTGTTCGCCGTCCTCGCCGTCGCGCAGGGTGGGGCGAGCTGAGCGGTCCCGATCGTCCCGCCGGTGCGGCCGGCCGCGACCTGGCCCGCGATCGCGCGATCAGGTCGCGCCGCCGCAGACCGCCCACGACCACGCGCGACCGCCAGACCAGCAGGCTCAGGCGAACCGAACCGCCCTCGCCCGCCACACCAGCCAGACCGTGCAACCTCGGCCGAGCCGAGCCGTCCTAGTCGTCCCGCCGGTGCCGGCCGCGCCGGGTGCCCGCGATCGCGCGGACCCGGGTGGCCAGGTCGCCCCGGCGTTCGCGGCGGGCGTACTCCAGCAGCGCCTCGGCCTGGTCCTCGGGCAACCAGCCACGATCCGCGCCCGCCTCCAGGCGGAGCAGGTGGGTCACCAGCTCCCGGGACTCCTCGGCGTGCTCACCCGCGCGCTCCGCGAACCGGCGGGCCGCCTCGGCCTCGCCGTCGCACCACGCCGTCATCGCCAGCAGTGTCGCCGTGGCCGTCAGGATGTCGCCGCGGTGGACGCCTCCCTCTGCCGCCAGGTGCTCCGCCAGCTGGAAGCTGTGTGTGCCGACCCCGCCGGCCCCCTCCCGGCGCACCGCGTCCGCGAGTGCCCGGATCTGCCGCGTGACATAGTCCCCGCCCGACAACCCCGCCATGCCGTCCCCTCTTGCCGCGCACGCGATCGTGCGTCACCCGACAGGTGTACTCCATCGGCGGCTGGATACGTCGAACGCCCCACCGGTTTCGTCCGAACAGCCCGAGAATCAGCCCGATCGTCCGGGTTCGGCCCGCCGCTGGGACATGTACACCGCCGCCGACGTGCGCCGCTCGACGCCGAGCTTGTGCAGCACCGACGAGACGTAGTTCTTCACCGTCTTCTCGGCCAGGAACAGCCGCTCGGCGATCTGCCGGTTGGTCAGGCCTTCCGCGACCAGGTCCAGCACCCGCCGCTCCTGCGGGCTGAGCTGCTCGTACCGCGGGTCGGGAGCCGTGACGTTCTCGCCGCGCAGCTTGTTCATCACCGACGCGGTGAGCGTGGCGTCCAGCAGCGAGCCGCCGGCGGCGACCGTGCGGACGGCCTCGACCAGGGACCGGCCGGACACCTGCTTGAGCATGTAGCCGGCCGCGCCCGCCATGATCGCGCCGAACAGCGCTTCGTCGTCCGAATAGGACGTCAGCATCAGGCAGGCGGGCGGGGGGTCCACGGTGGACCGGATCTCCCGGCACACCGCCACCCCTTCGCCGTCGGGCAGCCGGACATCGAGGACCGCCACGTCCGGGCGCGCCTGCGGGATCCGCACCAGCGCCTCGGCCGCCGTCCCCGCCTCCCCGACCACCTCGATGTCCGCCTCGGGCTCGAAGACGGTCTTCAGCCCGGTCCGGACCAGCTCGTGGTCGTCCAGCAGGAACACTCCGATCGTCATCGTCCACTCCCCTGCTCGCCGCTCATCGCCGGCAGTTCCGCCGTCCATTCCAGCCGCGACCCGCCGTCCTCGCCGGCCGCCAGCACGCAGTGCCCGCTCCACCGGGCCGCCCGCGAAGAAAGGTTGGCCAGGCCGCTGATCCGGCCGGCCTCCGCCGGCGGGCCGGTGCCGTCGTCGCGCACCACCAGCCGCAGCCGGCGGCCGAGCCGGTCCACCGTGACCTCGACCGACGACGACTTCGCCCCGGCGTGCCGCGCGACGTTGGTCAGAGCTTCGCGCAGCGAGGCGATCAGGTCCGAGCGGACCGCGTCCGGCACCGCGGCGTCCAGCGGCCCGTCGAAACCGACGCGCGGCTCGAAGCCGAGCGCGTCCCGGGCGTCCACGGCGACCCGCAGCAGTTCCGCGCGGAGGCTGCCCTGCGCCTGCGCGGGCGCCTGGAGCGAGAAGATGCTGTTGCGGATCTCGCGGATCGTGCCGTCGAGGTCCTGGGCGAACCCGGCCACGCGCGCGGCGACGCCGGCGTCGGCGATCAGCCTGCTGACGCCCTCCAGCCCGAGCCCGGTCGCGAACAGCCGCTGGATCACCAGGTCGTGCAGGTCGCGGGCGATCCGGTCGCGGTCGGAGAACACCGCCAGCTGCTGGCGCGCCTCCTGCGCCCGGGAGAACTCGACGGCGAGGGCGGCGTGCCCGGCGAAGGTCTCGGCCAGCTGGACGTCGGAGTCGCTGAACGGCGTCCGGTCGCGGAACTTCGCGACCACCAGGACCCCGAGGGTCTCCTCGCCGACGATCAGCGGCACCGAGATCGCCGAGTCGAGGTCCTTGATCATCGCCGGCATCGGCCCGTCGTGGTTGCGCTGCTGCTCCTGCACGCGCTCGCCGTAGTCACGGACCACGACCGGACGCCGGGTGGTGAACGCCATCCCGGTGGCGGTGCCTTCGGTCGGCACGGTCAGGCCGATGAGGCGGTCGGCGTCGTCGCCCGGCGGCTCGACGACGTCGAACACGAGCCGGCCGGGGCCGTCGGGCCGGGCGATCGCCCCCGCCGTGCCGCCGGCGACGATGCGGGCGCGTTCGGCGACCAGCCGGAGCGTGGCCCGCAGGTCCTGGGCCGAGAGCAGGGCGCGGGTGACGTCGTAGGACGCTTCGAGCCAGCGTTCCCGGCGGCGCATCTGGTCGACGAGCAGGGCTTTTTCGACGGCCATCCCGGTGGCCGCGGTGAGCGCGCCGAGCACCTCGCGTTCGCGCGTGCCGAACTCCCCGCCGTCGCCGGGTTCGACCGTGAGGGTCCCGAACGTCTCCGTTCCCGCGCGGACCGGCAGCTCGACCGCGCCGGCGCCGAACGCGCCCCGGCGGTACTCGGCGACGCCGCCCTCGGCCAGGTCCAGCCGCCCGCGCCGGGCGCCGAGCAGCTCGCACGTCGCCGTCACCGCGCGGTGCAGCAGAGCCGGCAGCTCCAGCTCGCGGGCGATGCCGCCCACCGCCGCGAGGATCGCCGGCATGCTGATTTCGTCCGCCACGTCCCGTCGACCCCGCTGGTTCCGCCCGAATCCCGGGCCTGCCCCGGGCCGTCAAGGGTCCCACAGGCCACTGCCCGTGTCGGCCCAATCCGGTTCGTCCATCCGGTGGGTCGATGACGGGAGCCGCTCCGTTACGGCAATCGGGAGATCACTCCGCGTGGCACGCGATGCGGTGACCGCTGATGGTCTCCGCCGGGACGCGCAGGAACCGGTGGCTCGCGCGGCCGGGCGCCGGGCACGGGCAGGCTCGCTCGCCGAGGTCGACGGCACCGGACTCGGTGGCGCGCCCCAGCAGGCTGACGTACCAGCCGGCACCCAGGTCCGCGGCGAACTCGTCGGCTTCGAAGGCGACGACGGCGTCGCGCGCGCCCGCGTAGAGGGGGCTGCCGGGCGGGACGGCGAACACCACGGCGTCGTCGACGACGGTGAAGCGCACCGGACGCACCGCCGGCATCGCCCGGTGGGTGAAAATCACCCGTCCGAGGCTCGCCGTCCGGAGCAAGGCGAGGCACTGCTGCCGGTCGAGCAGCAGCCCGAAGCCCACGTCGTCCACCATCGCGTCCCTGTGTTTCTCCTGTGAATTCCCCGGCCACCAGCGTGATCGGTTCACCCGTCCGTCGATAGGGCCGTTCGGCCCGGCCGCCCCCGCCGGCGGCGGCCACGCACACCGGGGCGGGTCCGTCCAGGGCCGGAAGACCCGGTTCGGGACGGCCGCCCGGCCGGTGTCGCGGCCACGCGCAGTCACCTAGCGTCGTGACCGTCCGTTGCGATCTTCACGAAAGAGGGGGTGAGGGCCCGATGCCGCCGCACTCCGCCGAGGGTGCTCCTGCGCCCACGGCGACGTTCTCCCTCGACCCGGCGCTCGTCCGGTCGGCGGTGCAGGGCAACCGCGCCGCGGTGGCCGGGCTGCTGCGCGCGCTGCGGCCGATCGTCTTCCGCTACTGCCTGGGCCGGCTGCGCAGCTGGCAGGACGGTTCGTCGGACGCCGAGGACTGCGCCCAGGACGTGCTGCTGGCGATCGTGCGTGCCCTGCCGGGGTACCGCCTCGATCCCGCCGGCTTCGTGCCGTTCGTCTTCGGCATCGCCGCGCACAAGGTGTCCGACGTCCACCGCCGCCGGGCGCGCGACCGCACCAGCCCGGTCGCCGAGCCCCCGGCCGGCCGCTCCGGCGGCCCTGACCCGACGGGCGAGGAGGTCGAACGCTCGGCGGCGCTCGACTGGTCGTCCGGGCTGCTCGACACGCTTCCGCCGCGCCAGCGCGAAATCCTGGTGCTGCGCATCATCCTCGGCATGACGGCGGAGGAGACGGCCGCCGCGGTCGGCCTCGGCAGTGCCGGCGCCGTCCGCGTCGCCCAGCACCGTGCCCTCGCGACCCTGCGGCGCAGTCTGCTCGCGCACAAAGAGGCGTCCTGACGATTCCGCCGTCAATGGAAACCGGCGCCACCATTCCCGCATTTCACGGCAATTCTCAGCGACTGGCCGCACTGCGGGCATTCACCCGGCCTCACCGAGGGATACGGATGCCGGTTCACTTCGGTTCAAAGTTTTTTCCGTGAGCCGGGCCGGCGGGGACAACTCGCAGGTCAGAGCCTCCTTTCGCTACGGAGACGCGAACCCGGCCTGACGGTTCGTAACGGCGAAAAGAACTTCTTGCCCGGTGTCAAACGCCCGTGTAGGTTCCATAACGGAACGATAACCAGCCGGTTGACGGCGCGACCACGGGCAGGTGGGCGCGCATCCACTGATGTCGGGTCAGTGGACCAGCCGGGCTTCGTTCCTGCCGACACATCCCGCACACACCCGCAAGAACCCCGCCTGCTCGGGACGAGCCTGGGCTCGTACCCGTCCAGTGTCGCGCGGTCCCGCCAGCCCGACACCCCCGGAGGATTCACCCATGTCCCGCACCCAAGGACGGCATCGCCTTTCCCGCCGGACGAAGATCGCGACCGGCAGCCTCGCCCTCGCGATCGCGGTCGGCGGCATCGTCGTCGCGACGACCACCGGCAACACCGGCGAAGCCAGCGCCGACGAAGCGAACCCCGCCTTCTTCGTCGACATCCTGAAAGTGAAGCCGAACCAGTTCGACCCGCGTCCGGTCACCGGCGCGTCGACGGGCACGTTCACCGTCGACTGCGGCCGCAACGAAAACCAGCACTTCAACCCGGACAACTTCATCGCCCAGCCCGGCGTCCGCAACGGCGCCCAGCACCTGCACGACTACGTCGGCAACCTCTCCACCAACGCCGACTCCAACAACAAGAGCCTCGCCAAGGCCGGCACCACCTGCAAGAACGGCGACAAGTCCGCCTACTTCTGGCCCGTCGTCCGGATCGACACCGGCGAAGAGGAGAAGAACGAGCCCGCCAAGGTGCCCGACGGCGACCGGGCGCAGGCCGACCGCGAGTCGAAGACCGTCCAGGTCGCCTGCCCGGACGTCGCCAGCAAGCTGCCGGACATCCCCGACCAGGCCATGGCCGAGGTCGACGGCAACCTGGACCAGCTCGACAACCAGAGCGACGAGGCCAACCAGCGCATCGCCGCGACGCAGGGCCAGGGCGGCCAGGACTTCGTGCGCAACGCGATCCTGAACCCGCTCAAGGACCGCCGCGCCGCGATCATCGACCGGATCGCCATCGCGATCGGCCGGTTCGCGCAGAAACCGGGTGACCTCGGCGGCCTCGCGCCGTGCGCGACGAAGCCGGGCAAGGACACCGGGACGCCGGCCCCGCCGCCCAGCACCACGGCCGGCGGTGCGCTGCCCGGGCAGGACGAGAACAACGAGCTGCCCGGCAACGACGGCAAGATCCTGCGCCCGCAGAAGGTGCAGCTCACCTTCCGCGGCAGCCCGGTCGGGAAGGTCGTGGCCATGCCGCGCTTCCTGCGCGTGCTCTACGGCGACGCGAAGGTCTCGACCAACGGGCCCGCCAACGCCAAGGCGAGCTGGACGTGCACCGGCTTCGAGAACCGCCTGATCGACAAGTACCCGATCTGCCCCGAAGGCAGCAAGGTCAAGCGCGTCCACACGTTCCCGAGCTGCTGGGACGGCAAGAACACCGACAGCGCCAACCACCGCACGCACATCGTGTTCCCGGACCGGTTCGGCCGGTGCGGCAACGGGTTCAAGGCGGTGCCGCAGCTGCAGATCTCGCTGACCTACGACATCCCGCGGGACGTCCAGCTCAAGAAGCAGTACAAAGTGGACGCTTTCCCGCAGGAGAAGCACAACCCGCTGTCCGACCACGACGACTTCGCCAACGTGATGTCGCAGCGGATCATGAACGGCCTGATCAACTGCGTGAACCGCGGGCGGACCTGCCGGGCGTGAACCCTTCGGATCCGGCGGCGCACCCGGGGATGGTGCGCCGCCGGATCCGCGCGCGAGAATGGCCTGATGGTCACCGGTGACGAAGTCCGCGCCTTCGCGTCCACCCTCCCGCGCGCCTACGAGGCGGTCGTGCGCGACCGGATCAAGTTCCGGGTGGGGCAGATCGTGTTCGTGGCGCTGTCGGCCGACGAGACCCTGATGGGCTTCGCCTTCCCACGTGAGCAGCGGGAAGCGCTGATCGCGGCCGAGCCCGCCAAGTTCCTCCTGCCCGAGCCTTCGGACCTGCGTTTCCGGTGGGTGCGCTGCCGGCTCGCGGCGATCGACGCCGCCGAGATGCGCGAGCTGGTCGTCGACGCGTGGCGGATGTGCGTGCCGAAGAAGGTCTGGACCACCTACCTGGAGACCCACCCGCCCGGCCGACCGTGAAGAACGCACGGGCCGGGCGTGCGCACCGCACTTCAGAAGACGCCCGTGTGCACACCCGGGACCCATTCTTGGTCACGTCGCCCCGACCCCGGTGGCGCCACCGGGAACCACGCCACATCCCTTCTGGAGGAACCATGATCTCGACCTTCGAGCGTCCCTCGGCCGTCGTCGTCCACAACCGCGCCGTGGTCCACAACCGCGCGGTCGTCCACAACCGGGCCGTGGTCCACAACCGCGCCGTCGTGCACAACCGCGCTTCCGCCAAGTAGGCCCGGCCAAGCCGCCGGCGTGCCGCGGTCCCGCCCCGGGGGCCGCGGCACCGCCGTGTCCGGCCCGTTTTCCGACCGAGGGGTTCGCGATGCCCGACGACGTCCGCCCGCAGCTGACCGGAATCGAAGTCCACGACCTGGAACCGGAGCTGTGCCTGCTCATCACGCCGAACGGCGGCCAGTTCTCGATCACCGCCCCGGTGCGGGAGTTCCGGGCGTGGCTCGGCCGGTGCGACGGCACCCGCACCCGCGCGGAGCTGCTGGCCGGGATGAACCCCGACTACGCGGAGGTGCTCGACGTCCTCGAGGCGGACGGCTGCCTGCGCGCGGGCCGGGACGAGGAAGCCGGCGCCCGCCGCCTCGCCGCGACCACGGTGCTGCTGACCGGAGCCGCCGAGCTGACCACCCCGCTGGCGGACCTCCTCGCCCCGTCGGGCTACGCGCGGGTCGCCCCGCTCACCGGACCCGGCGAACCGTTCCCGGCGGATCCGGACAACACCGTCGTCGTCGCCGCGTTCACCCACCCGGCCCATGCCGAACTCACGGCGCTGGATGCGTTCTGCGCCGACCGCGGGCTGCGTTTCCTCCCCTTCCGCTGTGAACGCGGCCAGGGGATCGCCGGCCCCGCGGTCACCCCCGGCACCGGCCCCGACTTCGCCGACGTGCTGGCCCGCCGCCGCGCCGCCGCCCTCGACCCGCGCGTGCTCGACGCCTTCGCCGCCGCCGGTGCCCCGCCCGGCCCTCGGTTCTCGCCGGGGGAAAGCCGCTGGCTGCTCACCGCGCTCGCCGTCCAGCTCGAGCGCTGGGCCGCCGGTGCGCCCGCCGAGACCACGACCGGGGAACTCGAGCTCGATCCGGTCCGGCTCACCGCGCTCCCCCGGCCCGTGCTGCCCGTGCCCGACCGGCCCCGGCCGGTGGTGGCGCACGGGCCGCGGCCCGACCTGCTCGTCGACGACCGCACGGGGATCGTGACCGCGGTCCACGAACTGCCCGCCGCCCCGGGCATGCCCGCCCGGCTGCGGGTGTGCGCGGTCGACGTCGCCGACATGCGGCGGGTGGCCGGCTGGCCCAACGACCGCCAGGCGTTCGGCACGTCGTGGCACGACTTCGAGCTCGCCCGCGAGTCGGCGGTCGGCGAAGCCGTGGAACGCTACTGCGGCAGCTGGCTCCCGCCGGACCGCCGGATCCGCCACGCCAGCTACGACCGGCTGCGCCGCGACGGCGTCCCGGCACTCGACCCGCGCCGCCTGAACCTCTATTCGCCACGCCAGTACCGGACCGCGGGCTTCCCCTTCGCGCCGCTGACCACCGACGTCGAATGCGCGTGGGTGGAAGGCTTCTCGCACACGACGAAGGAGCCGATCTGGGTGCCGGCCTGCCTCGTCTCGACCGAGGCCGAACGGAGCGGTGCCCGGTTCACCGACCCGCTGATCGCCGGGCTGGCCGGCGGCACCAGCGCGGAGCACGCCGTCACCTCCGGCCTCGAAGAGGTGCTGGAACGCGACACGACCATGCTCTGGTGGGCCAACACCCCGCGGCTGCGCCGGCTGCCGGTCCCGGCGGAGATCCGCGCGCTGGTCGCCGACACCACCGACACCTACGACGTCACCCTCATCCCCCTCGACAACGAGTTCGACGTCCCGGTCGTCGCCGCCGCCGTGTTCGACCGCACCCGGCGCTGGCTGTCGATCGGGTTCGCGACCCGGCCCGACGCGTTCGAGGCGGCCAAGAAGGCGCTCGCCGAAGGGTTCACCCTCCAGCACACCTGCCTGGCCCTCGACGACGAGCGCGAGCTGGGCGCGATGCAGGCCGACCTACCGCACCTGGGCAACCTCAAGCCCTACCGCGCCGACCGGCGCTACCTCGACTCCTACCGCGAGGACTTCGCCGACGTCGCAGACCTGCTGTGCCAGCAACAGGTGTACCTCGACCCGCGGGCCGCGGCCCGGGTGGCGCCGTGGGTGCGCGACCTGCCGGTGCGGGCCTGGGATGGCCTGCCGTCGCTGGGCGAACGGCGGCTCAAGGCCTACCAGGAGCGCGTCGAGGCACGCGGGTTCGAGGTGATCGGCGTCGACCTCACCACCCGCGACGTCGAGGCCGCCGGGTTCCACGCCGCGCACACGCTCGTGCCGGGGCTGGTGTCGAACTTCCCGGCCGGGCTCCCGTACTGGGGCGACGGCCGGATCCGCCGCGCCGCGGTCGACCTCGGCTGGCGCTCCACACCCCTGCCCGAAGAGCAGCTGAACGTCTTCCCGCTCCCCCACGCCTGAGGAGCCCGGATGGCCGTCACCGAACTGCTCGGGCTGCCCCGGACCCGGGGCCGCCTGCCGCTGGTCGCCGCGCAGGGTGTCGACGCGCTCGGCACCGGCCTGTTCCTGCCGTTCGCCCTCGTGTACTTCCACGCCGCCAAGGGCCTCCCGCTGACCGCGGTCGGCGCCGCGCTCTCCGTCGCGGCACTGCTCGCGCTGCCGTCCGGGCCGTTCGCCGGCCCGCTGGTGGACCGCTTCGGCCCGCGGCGGATCGTGGTCGCCGCCAACCTGCTGCGGGTGGCGACCTTCACCGGGTACGTCTTCGCCGGGTCGCTGTGGCAGCTGGTGGTGCTGGCCGCGCTGACGTTCTGGGGCGAAGGGCTGTTCTGGCCGGCCTCCGGGGCGCTGGTCGCGCAGGTGGCGGACGACGGGCAGCGGGCCCGCTGGTACGCGATGGAACGGACGCTGCGCAACGTCGGCATCGGCCTCGGCGGGCTGGCGGGCAGCGCGCTCGTCGTCGCCGGCGGCACCGCCGGTTACACGGCGATCGTGGCGCTCAACGCGGGCAGCTTCCTCTTGGCCGCGGCCCTCGTCGCGGCCTGGCGAGGTGGGCGGGCCGGCCCACCGCGGGCCGCCCGTGGCCCCGCGGCGAGCCGGGGGTACCGGGCCGTGCTCGCCGACCGCGCGTTCCGGCGGGTGCTCGTGACGGTGTTCGTCTTCGCCCTGTGCGACCTGGCCTTGACGGTCCTGCTCAGCGCGTACGTGCTCGACACGCTGCGGCTGCCGGCGTGGCAGCCCGGGGTGCTGTTCGCCCTCAACACGGTCCTCGTGGTGCTCGCCCAGACGGTCGTGGCCCGGCGCGTGGAGCACTGCGGCAAGCCCCGCACGCTGCAGGTCGCGGCGGTGGTGTGGGCGGTGGCCTTCCTGCTGTTCGCGGTCGTCCCGCTCGCCGCACCGCTGCCGGTCTTCGCCGTGCTGACCGTCGCCACCGCCGTGTTCACCGCGGCCGAGCTGCTGCAGGCCCCGACCAGCAGCGCGCTCACCGTCGCGTTGGCGCCGGCCCACCTGCGCGGCCGGTACCTCGGGCTGGAGGAACTGCTGTGGGGCGTGGCCCGGGTGCTGGCACCGGTGACGTTCACCGCCCTGCTGGGCGCCGGCCCGCAGCTGCCGTGGCTGGTCCTGGCCGGGTGCTGCATGCTGGCGGTGGTCGTCCTCGCGGGGCTGAAGGCGGTTCCGGAGCCGGCCGCGACCCGGGAGACCGCGGATGCCTGACTGGGCCGAGCTCGGTGACCTCTACCTCGAGGTCTACCGCGAACCGCCGTACGGGGAAGGCGAAGCCGAGGCAGCCGGGTTCCGCGAGACCGTGGCCCGGCACGCCCTCCTGCCGGGGTTCGCGGTGACCACGGTCCACGAGGGAGCGGCGATGGCGGGGTTCGCCTACGGCGTCGGCCGCGGGCCGGGCTGGTGGCACCCGCGCGCCACGGCGGCCGCGCCGCCGTGGCTGGCCCGGAACCCGGTGTTCTACGTGTACGAACTCGCCGTCCGGCCGGCGATGCGCGGGCACGGCCACGGGCGGGATCTGCTCACCCGGTTGCTCGAGGCACGGCCCGAGCCCTACGCGGTGCTGGCCGCGTCGACGGCCGCTCCGGCGCACGCCATGTACCGCCGGTGGGGCTGGCACCCGGTCGGCGCCCTGACGCCCGGCCGGGCGGAACTGCTGGCGCTGCCTCTGTGAGCGGTTCACGTAACGCGGCACCCGGCGGACGCGACTCACGGTCCGACGTCGGGAGGAAGCATGGCGAAACGTCTGGTGATCTGCTGCGACGGCACTTGGAACACCCTCCGCCAGCCGGCGCCGACCAACGTGGGGCAGCTCCAGGCGGTCGTCGCGCCGACCGACCCGGCCGGGGTGCAGCAGCGGGTGTACTACTGCGAGGGGGTCGGCACCGGAAAGCTGTGGGACCACCTCACCGGCGGGGCGTTCGGCGTCGGTCTCTCGAAGAAGGTGCAGGACGCCTACCGGTTCGTCGTCGACAACTACGAACCCGGCGACGAGCTGTTCTTCTTCGGCTTCAGCCGCGGCGCCTACACCGCGCGCAGCACCGTGGGTTTCATCCGCAACTGCGGGGTCCTGCGCACCGGCGAAGCGGGCCGGATCGCGGAGGCTTATCAGCTCTACCGTGGTCAGGACAAGAAAACCACCGGCCCGGAGAGCCCGCGGGCCCGGGAGTTCCGCGCGAAGTACGCCCGCGAAGACCGGACGCCGATCCGGTTCGTCGGTGTCTGGGACACCGTCGGCGCGCTCGGTATCCCGCTCAGCGGCGGCCGGCTGCTCCACCTGCTGAACAAGCGCTGGCAGTTCCACGACACGGAACTGTCGTCGATCGTGCAGTCGGCGTTCCAGGCGCTGGCCGTGGACGAGCACCGGAGGTCGTTCGTCCCGTCCGTCTGGAAGCCGTCCGACGCCGCGAACGGCCAGCAGCGCGAACAGGTCTGGTTCGCCGGAGACCACTGCGACGTCGGCGGCGGCCACCGTCAGCCGGCCCTGTCGGACATCGCTCTGCTGTGGATGGCCGGCCGCGCCGAGGACTGCGGGCTCGCCTTCACGGACAAGGCTTTCGGGAACCTGGCCCACCGCGACGAACTCGCCGAGTTGCACGCCTCGCCCACCAAGTTCTTCCGATGGTTCGGCTCGGTGGACCGCGGCATCGGCCAAGGGGACCCGCCGACGGAGTTCGCGGGATCCTGCGCGGTGAACCGCCACAACCACAAGCAGCCGCCGTACCGGCCCGGGAACCTGCTCGCCTACCTGGGGGATCCGGCGCACCAGATCATGAAGCTCTGACCCCGGGCACGCCGACAGGCCCTGTCCGGGGGAGGTGGACAGGGCCCGCGTGCGTCAGTGGTTGACCTTGAACCACGGCTGCGACCAGCCGAGGTAGGTCTGACCCCACTTGCTCTTGATCTGCGCGATCGTCGTCTCGGTGTAGCTGCCGTAGCCGTTGATGTCGTTCGACAGGAACTTGCCGTCGCCGATCGAGATCATCGTGTGCCCGGCACCGCTGCTGCTGAAGAAGGCGAGCCCACCGGCCGGGACCTGGTAGTCGCCCGGGTGCTTGAACGAGGACGGGATCTGGGTCCAGTGGATGTAGGCCGTGTTCGAACCGGAGGCGGACCAGCCGTAGTTCTGGGCGTTGATCCGGTCGCACCAGCCCTCGTAGGAGTCGAGGTCGTTGGTGTGGATGCGGGTCTTGGCGTAGGCCACCGCCTGCGCGCAGGTCTTCGGGTTGCCGGTGCCCGCGGTGGAGCAGGTCAGCGTCGAACCGGCGCAGTCCGGGGCGACCCGGCCGTCTGAGCCGGTGTAGACGTAGGCGTCGCTGACGTAGCCGTCGCCCACCTTGTCCCAGATGTCCGAGGTGCCGTACTTGCCGTCGACCGTGGATCCGTTGGTCTGGCAGGTGATGGTCACCGCGGTGCCGTCGGCGATGCTGCCGACCGAGCCCGCCGTGGCGCTCGGGCTGGACCGCACGGTCAGCGGTGCGCCCGAGTCGGTGTGCACCGTCCCCGTGGCCGCGAACGCCGGGCTCGCCCCGACGACCGCAATCGCCGCGGCGATACCGGCCACCCCCGCCATCCGCTTGAAGATCCCCATGTTCATTCTTCCGTCCTCCAGTTTTCCGGTGTGCGGACAGAATGCGTCCCACCGGTACAAGCCGCGTACAAACCGCGGCCGAACTTCTGGAGATGCGGCAAAGCGGACGAAAACCCAATTAAGCCAGGTATTCCGCAGCGGCGCGCAAACTGACGTAAGAACCGCTGAACGTGTCGATCCGCGGACCACCGCCTGGTCCGGGTACACCGGTTTCCACGCGGATGAACTCCAGCGCCGACAGGGCGTCGAGCAGCTCGCGCACCCGCGGGTGCCGGTGCGCCTCCCGCGTCACCACGACGACGCTGCGGAACCCCTTCGCCGCTTCGAGCACCGCGTCGGTGTCGTCGGGTGTCACGGTGATGGCCCGGGTGCCCGGCACGAGCTCGGTCAGGTGCGCGCCGAGGCCCCACGGCATCGGCCCGGCCGCGATCGTCGGCTCGGTCCGGACGTCGACCACCAGCGGCGGCCCGGCCAGCCTCGGCTCGCCCTGGACACGCAGCGCCTTGCGGGCCGCCTCCAGGCCGAGGCGCCGGTCCACCGGGCCCACCGAAGCCGGCGCCGGGTCGGTGCCCAGTGCCGCCGTCCGCGCGGCCGCCTCCGCCAGCCGCTCCAGGGGCAGCTCCCCCGCCGCGACCGCGGCCACGATCGCCGAGACGCAGGCATCGAGCGCGGGGGCTTCGAACGCCGCGCCGCCGAGGCACAGCGCGTCCGCTCCGGCGGCCAGCGCCCGCACGGCCGACCGGCCGAGGCCGTCGTGGCGCCCGTACGCCCCGGACACCGCACCCATCTCCAGGGCGTCGGTGATCACCGCGCCGCTGAAGCCGAGCTCGCCGCGCAGGACGTCGGTGAGCGCCACCCGGTTGAGCGTGGCCGGTTCGTCGCCCCAGGCGCGGACGACCAGGTGGCCCGACATCACCGAGCGCACCCCGGCCCGGATCGCCGCGGCGAACGGGACCAGCTCGATCTCCCGCAGTTCCTCGACGGTCCGCGGCAGCACCGGCAGCGCCACGTGCGAGTCCTCGGTCGCCGCGCCGTGGCCGGGGAAGTGCTTCGCGCAGGCCGCCACGCCGTACTTCTGCAGGCCGGTCACGTACGCGGCGACGTGCGGCGACGCCTTCGCCGGGTCGGACCCGAAGGCCCGGACGCCGATGATCGGGTCCTCGGCGGCCAGGGTCAGGTCCGCGCAGGGCGCGAGGTTCACGGTGACGCCGCAGGCGGCCAGCCGCTCGCCGAGCGCGGCGGCGACGGCCGTGGTCAGCTCCGGGTCGTCGGCCGCGCCGAGGGCCAGCGGCCCCGGCACGAACGAACCGGTGTTCACGTCGAGGCGGGTGACGTCGCCACCCTCCTCGTCGATCCCGACCACCACGCCGTCCCGCTCGCCCCGCAGCTGCGCGGTGAGGGCGGCGACCTGCTCGTCGTCGACGACGTTGCGGCCGAACAGCACCACCCCGCCCAGGCCGCCGGCGACCCGGCGGCGCAGCCAGTCCGGCGCGGTGGTCCCGGCGAACCCGGGCAGGAGGACGGCTTCGGCGAGCTTCTCCGGTGTAGACAACAGCTACCCCTTCACGGCGCCGGCGGTGGTGCCGGACACCAGCTTGCGTTGCACGAGCAGGAAGAAGATCAGCGCCGGGATCGCGTAGATGACCGACGCCGCCATGACGCCGCCCCAGTCGGTGGCGAACGCCGTGCGGAACGACGCCAGCCAGACCGGCAGGGTCTCCTTCGGCTTGTCCCGGATGAACACCAGCGCGAACAGGTACTCGTTCCAGGCGGTGATGAAGCTGAACACCGACGTGGTGACCAGGCCCGGGCCGAGCAGCGGCAGCGTGACCCGCCGGAAGGCGCCGGTCTGGCTGCAGCCGTCAATCATCGCGGCTTCTTCCAGCTCGTACGGGATCCCGTTGACGAAGCCGTAGAGCATCCACACCGTGAAGGGCAGCGTGGTGGCGAAGTAGATCAGCAGCAGCGACGGCAGGGTGTTGAGCAGCCCGGCGTCCCGCATGAGCAGGAACAGCGGGATGAACAGGGCCGACACCGGCGCCAGCTGCGCCACCATGACCAGCACCAGGAAACCCTTGCGGCCGGTGAACCGCAGCCGCGACAGCGGGATCGCCGCCAGCGTCCCGGCGACCAGCGCGCACAGCACCGACCCGACCGTGACGATCAGGCTGTTGAGCAGGTAGGTCGGGAAGTTGTCCTTGCTCAGCGCGGTGACGAAGTTGCCGAACGAGAACGACGTCGGGATCAGGTCGTACTTCGGCGAAAGGATCTCGCCGGGCGAGCGCAGCGACGTGACGAACATCCAGTACGTCGGGAAGAGGATCAGCAGCGCCACGACCACGCCGACGACCGAGAGCGCGATCCGCTGCGGCAGCGACTTCCTCACTTGAGATCACCTTCCGGGGTCCGGACGAGCAGCTGGATGTACCGGCCGGTGACGATCGCCAGCACGATCAGCATCAGGGTCGCGATCGCGCCCGCCGCGCCGAAGTGGTTGCCCGCGATGCCCTTGAGGTACAGCACGACGGCCAGCGTGGTGCTCCCGCCGTCCGGGCCGCCTTCCCGGATCGCCCAGATCTGCGCGAAGGCGTTGAAGTCCCACAGCACCGAAAGGAACGTCACCATGGTGGTGATCGGCCGGATGACGGGCCAGGTGACCGCGCGGAACGTCTGCCACGGCCCGGCGCCGTCGATGCCCGCGGCCTCGTACTGCTCGCGCGGGACGCCGATGATGCCCGCGTACAGCGAGAACGTCACGAAGGGCACGGCCTGCCACACGATGAGCAGGCCGATCACGGAGAGCGTGCTCGCGCCGCTGGAGAACCACGAGAACCCGATGAAGCCGTGGAAACCGAGCCGGTCCAGCGTCTTGTTGAGGATGCCGTACCGCTCGTCGAAGATCCACTGGAACACCGTGGTCGTGGCGATCACCGGGGTCGCCCACGCCAGCACCAGCGTCACCTGCACCATGATCCGCACGACCGGGTCGAGGTGGCGCATCAGCACGGCCAGCAGCAGCCCGCCGAGGATGGTGGCGGCCACGATGGCGGCGGTGAAGACCAGCGTCCGGAAGGTGATCGTCCAGAACTCCGGGTCCGAGAGGGTGTTCGCGTAGTTGTCGAACCCGATCCAGACGGTCTTGCCGGAGACGAGCTGGCCGATGTCGAGCTTGCGGAAGCTGATCGCGAGCACCTGGACCAGCGGCCAGGCGAGCAGGACGAGGATCGCGGCCAACGCGGGGAGCAGCAGCAGGTACGGGAGCACCCGGTCGCCGAACCGGCCCCGCCTGCGCTTCTTGACCCGGGTGTCGCGCGGCGATGCCGGCGGGGTGGCCCCCGCCGGCATCGTCACGTTCGCGGTCGCGGTCATCCGCCGATGAGCTTGTTCAGCGCTGCGTTGGCGTCGGCGGTCGCCTGGTCCAGGGTCTTCTTGCCGGTCAGGTACGCGGTCAGCATGTCCTTGACCGGGTTCTGGCCGGACTCGACGTCACCCCACTTGGGGCTGGCCGGCACGGCCTTGCCGTTGGCCGACGACTTGGCCATCACGCTGCCCAGCGGGTCCTTGTCCAGGCCGGTGAGGTCGGTCGACGTGCCGGGCACGACGCCGGCCGCGGCGAGCTGGCCCTGGTACTTCGCGCTGGAGAGCAGCTTGATGTACTCCTTGGCCGCGGCCACGTTCTTGCTGTTGGCCGGGATGGCCAGGTTCGAGCCGCCCAGGAAGACCGGGGCGCTCTGGCCGGCGGTCTTGCCCGGGATCGCGAACGCGCCGGTCTTGGCCGTCAGGCTCGCGTCGGTCTTGGCCGCGGTCGCCAGCTCCCACGGGAGGCCGATCATCATGGCGACCTTGCCGGCGCCGTAGACGGTCGCCTGCTGCGGCTTGGCCTCGTCGGCGTCCTTGGGCGCCTTGGTGCCGGAGGTGTCGACGAGCTTCTTGTAGAACTCCAGGCCGGCCTTGGCCTCGGGGGTGTCCAGGGACGCCTTGTAGTTCTTGCCGTCGGCCTTGGCGATGTCCCCGCCGTTGTCCCAGATGAACGACAGCAGCGCGTACCAGTTCTGGCCCGGCATGTAGAGCGCCTGGAAGTCGGGGTCGGAGCCGAACTTGGTCTTCAGCTTGCCGATCGCGTCGATCCACTCGTCGTTCGAGGTCGGCGTCTTGGCGATGCCGGCCTGCTCGAACATGTCCTTGCGGTAGATGACTTCACGGTTGGCCGCGTAGAACGGGACGCCGTAGACCTTGCCGTCGTAGCTGCCCGAGTCGGCGAGACCCTTGAGCCACTGCGCGCCGTTGAAGCTGTCCTTGTCGGCGGTCAGGTCGGTCAGGACGCCGTCCTGCGAGGCGAACGCGGCGGTCTGCGTGTTGCCGATCTCGATGACGTCCGGCGGCGCGCCACTGGCCAGCGCGGTGGTCAGCTTCTGCTGGATGCCGTCCCACTGCTGGACTTCGTACTTGACCTTCACCCCGGGGTGCGCGGCCTCGAACTCCTTGTTGAGCGAGCCGGTCAGCGTCTCCGGCGCGGAACCGGTCATCAGCCAGACCGTGACGGTCCCGCTCAGCGGCGCATTGCCGCTCGACGAGGCCGCGGTGTCCGAGCCGCTGGAGCCCGCGCAGCCTGCGGTCGCGAGCGTGAGTGCGGCGGCGCCCGCCGCCAGCTTGAGCCAGCGTTTCACTCGATGCCGTCCTTTCCATGCCCGGCCACGGCGGCCGAGCGCCCCAAATGGTGTAGACCAATGTTGGGGTTAGAGTGGTACGTACCACAGGCCCTGTCAAGGCGGTTGCCGGAACGTTGTAAACGCATGCGAGGAGTAACCGGGCGGTCACCTTCGCGCGAAACGGCGTGCCAGAAGTCGTCCGAATAGGAAGGTGGTCCGGACCTTTTTCACCGCGCGGACACCGGGATTCCGCGAACCCGTGCCTGCACGCCACAACGAAAACCGCCCCGGGAAAGGGTTCCCGGGGCGGCAGTGGTGATCAGGCAGGCGTTTTCACCGGCGGGGCCGCATGTCGCCGGGCCCGGTGGGCGGCCATCCGCACCGGCGCGTTGGCGACGCCGAAGCCGCGGTACCCGCCGATCCGCTGCACCACCTCGAAGAACACCCGCGCCCCGGCCAGCGCGGTGTAGAAGTGCAGGAACTCGCCTTGCGCGTCCCGGTCGTAGAGCACCGAATGCTCCCGCAGCGCGGCCAGCCGTGCGGACGGCAGGTCCAGCCGGGCTTCCAGGTCGTCGTAGTAGTTGCCGGGGATGTCCAGCAGTGGTGCGCCCGCCGCCCGCATCGCCGCGGCCGCGGCGACCGCGTCCGTGCAGGCGAACGCCACGTGCTGCGGTTCGGGGACCGCCGGCGCCCATTCGCCGCGGCGGACCACGGCGGCCTCCAGCGTCAGCCGGACCTCCCCCGCCCCCACCGCGCGGCTGCGCACCAGCCCGAACGGTGCCGCGTACTCCGTCACCGGCGACGGCGTCAGCCCGAACACCGAGCGGTAGAACAGCGCCGCTTCCTCGAAGTGGTCGAAGGGCTGGGTGAGTGCCACGTGATCGATTCCGAGGATCCCCGCGCCGATCGCCGTTTCGCCGGTGGGCACGAAGTCGTCCCGCCAGTCGTCGCCGCAGAGGAACACCTGCGTGCCGTCGGGCGCCGCGATCGAGGCCAGGTCCGCCTCGCGCGGACCGCGCACCCGCGGCAGCACCGGCGCGCGCAGCGCTTCCGCCCGGCGCGCCGAGCGGTCCGGGTCGGCGCTGGCCAGCGCGACCGCGCCGACGGCACCGTGCGCCGCGCCGCCTTCGTTGACCACCACCCGGGCCTCGCCCTGCTCCCACAGCTCGACCGGCTTGGTGCGGTGCACGCCGGTGCGCGCGAACCCGAGCGAAGCCAGCATCGTGCCCGCACCCGGATCGGTGACGACCTCGGCGAACGCGTGCCCGGTCAGCGCCGGCGCGGCCGGCAGGTCGAGCACGCCCAGGGACTCCTTCAGCACCAGCAGCGACCGCAGCGCGTCGACCGCGGCCGGGCGCGGATCGGCCTGCCGGAAGACGTCGTTGAAGACTTCCAGCGACAGCGGCCCGCGGTAGCCCGCGGCCAGCACGTGCCCGGTGAACGCGGTCAGGTCGAAGTCGCCCTGACCGGGGAAGAGCCGGTGGTGGCGGCTCCACGGCAGCACGTCCATCGGCAGGCGCGGGGCGTCGGCGAGCTGGAGGAAGAAGATCTTTTCGCCGGGGATCGCGCGGATCGCTGCCGGGTCGTGCCCCTTCGACAGGATGTGGAAACTGTCCAGGCACACGCCGAGCGCCGGGTGCCCGGCTCGACGGACGATGCGCCAGGCGTGCTCGTACCCGCTGACGTGCCTGCCCCAGGCCAAGGCTTCGTAGGCAATCCGCATCCCGCGCGACGCGGCCAGCTCCGCCAGCGCGTGCAGCTGTTCTGCCGCCAGTTCGTCGTCGTCGATCGCCTCCGGCGAGACCGACGAGCAGACCAGCACGGTGTCCGTACCGAGCTCGGCCATGACGTCGAACTTGTGCGCCGCGCGGCGCAGGTTGGCCGCGTGCACCTCCGGCGGGACCGCCTCGAAGTCCCGGAACGGCTGGTAGAGGTCGATCGAGAGGCCGAGGCCGGCGCACCGGCGGCGGATCTCGGCCGGGCCCGACGGCGAGACCAGCAGGTCGTTCTCGAACAGCTCGACGCCGTCGAACCCGGCCGCGGCGGCCGCCGCGAGCTTGTCCTCGAGGGTGCCGGACAGGCAGACGGTGGCGATGGCGGTACGCGGTTCAGGCAGCACGGGCGGCCTCCCCTTCCAGGGCGTCGAAGTGGCGCAGCATCCGGGCCGGGTCGGGCTCGGCGCCGGTGAACAGCCGGAACGATTCGGCGGCCTGCAGCACGACCATGCCGCCGCCGTGCAGCACCCGGCACCCGCGGGCGCGGGCGGCGGCCAGCAGCGCGGTTTCCAGCGGCCGGTAGACGATGTCGGCGACCCACAGCCGCGGGTGCAGCAGCGCGTCCGGGACCGGCGAACCCGGGTGGGCCGCCATGCCGGTCGGTGTGGCGTGCACGAGCCCGTCGGCGCGGCGGATCGCTTCGAGGCCACCGGTTTCCGCCCGGCCTGGGCCGAACCGCCGCTCGAGCGCCTCGGCCAGGCGGGCACTCCGGTCGCCGTCGACGTCGTGCACGGTGAGGCGTCCGGTGCCGAGCGAGAGGAGTGCGTGCGCGACCGCCGCACCCGCTCCCCCGGCGCCGAGCAGGACGACGTGGTCCGTGCGGACGTCCGGGAGGCCGCGGGTGAGGCTGCGGGCGAACCCCGTCGCGTCGGTGTTGTGGCCGATCGCGCGGCCACTCCGGAAGACGACGGTGTTGACCGCGCCGAGCGCGGCGGCTTCCGGCGAGAGTTCGTCGAGGTGCGGGACGACGGCCTGCTTGGCCGGGTGGGTGACGTTGAGGCCGTCGAACCCGGCGAGCCGCGCGGCGGCCAGCACGTCGGCGACCGGGCGGCGCAGCACGTCGAGGTCCAGCAGGCGGTAGACGTACCGCAGGCCCAGCTCGTCGGCCTCGCGTTCGTGCAGGGCCGGGCTGGCGGACGGCCCGATGCCGGTGCCGACGAGTCCGATCAAGTAGCTGGTCACGCCGTGTCCTCCCGAAGCTAATGTACGAACTAGTACGTTCACAGTAACGCGCTGTCCGTCCCGACGGAAGGGCTGCACTAGAGTGGGGGCGTTCACCTGCAGCGGAGGGAGCCCGGTGGCCGCACCATCGTCGGAGGCCGAGCGCCAGCGCGACAAGGAACGGACGCGCGCCGACATCCTCGCGGTGGCCACCCGGGAGTTCGCGGACAAGGGCTACACCGGCGCCCGGGTCGACGAGATCGCCGCCCGCACCAGCACGACCAAGCGGATGATCTACTACTACTTCGGCGGCAAGGAACAGCTCTACATCGCCGTACTGGAGAGGGCGTACTCCGCGCTCCGAGCTTCCGAACGGCAACTCGACGTCGAGCACCTGGAGCCGGAGGACGCGCTGCGACAGCTGGCCGCGCTGACCTTCGACCACCACGAGGCCAATCCGGACTTCATCCGCCTGGTCAGCATCGAGAACATCCACCACGCGGAGCACCTGTCGCAGTCGGAGATCCTGGCCGGACTCGCCGACCCGGCCCTCGGCGGGATCACGCGGA
>Ga0207678_10000232_pt1 | contig 49851 bp, 53 predicted proteins | sample KBSC63metaG_FD_184319 | JGI IMG/M metagenome (GOLD analysis project Ga0207678, IMG submission 184319) | Corn rhizosphere microbial communities from Kellogg Biological Station, Michigan, USA - KBS C6-3 metaG (SPAdes) (version 2) | ecosystem: Host-associated > Plants > Roots > Rhizosphere > Soil ... | reverse complement strand
GACCCCGGCGGCCTCGTGGCCGAGCAGGAACGGGAACTCGTCGTTGATGCCGCCCTCGCGGTAGTGCAGGTCGGTGTGGCAGACCCCGCAGGCCTGGACGTTCACGACGGCTTCGCCGGGACCGGGATCGGGCACGAGGACGGTCTCCAGCGAAACGGGCTCACCCTTAGCCCGCGAAACAACCCCCTGGACCTCGTACGGCATTCGAACCACCTTCCGGCTGCGCTGCTGGTCGACCGCAGCTAATCACGGATCATGCGGAGATGGCGACATCCGCATGAGTGAGGTTTTGCGCAACATGTTGCGTGTTACGCAACAGTGGTGAGCCAGGTGGCGATGGCGGTGAGGTCTTGGCCGGTGAGGCCGGTGCTCGCGTCGACGGTGTGCAGCAGCGCCGGCCCTGGGTGGTGGCTCGCGACCCAGGCGCGGTCGGTGTCGGTGGTTTCGTCGTCGATCCAGGCGAACGGCCGGCCGGCCGCCCACTCGACGATCGGCCCGGTCTTCCAATGCGGCCCGGGGATGTCGTCGTCGGGGAAGTCGAGCACCGGGAGCGGCGGCAGGCCGAGCAGCGGGGCGACGCACTCGTTGGCGTCCGCCAGCCACGTGGTGGCCCAGACGAGGTCGCACTCCAGGGCCAGCAGCCGCGGGCCGAGGGCCGGGTCGACCCGGGACAGCAGGGGATTGCCCGAGTCGGCGTCGGTGAAGGTTTCGTAGTCCCCGGAACTGCGCCCGAACGGGATCAGCGGACCGTCGACGTCGAGGAACAGCAGCGGGCGGCGCATGGTTACCGCAGTCTGGCACGGCTAGGTTGGCGGCATGGCGTATGTGATCGCGCTTCCGTGTGTCGACGTGAAGGACCGCGCGTGCGTGGCCGAATGTCCTCTGGACTGCATCTACGAGGGCGATCGGAGCCTCTACATCCATCCGGGCGAGTGCATGGACTGCGGCGCCTGCGAGGCGGTCTGCCCGGTCGGGGCGGTCCACTACGCCGAAGAACTCCCGTTGGACCTGCAGGAGCACGCGCCGGACAACGGGCGGTTCTTCACCGAAATCCTCCCCGGACGCGACGCACCTTTGGGTTCGCCCGGTGGTGCGGCCGCGGTCGGGCCGCTGGGCGTGGACACGCCGATGATCGCGGCGCTGCCGCCGCAGAGCCCGCCCGAGCGGCCGCTGCCGCGCGAAAAGCCCCGGGGTGGCGGCAGCTGCTGCGGGGGCGATCGGCACGACTGAGGCCGAAGCCGGCTCGGCGCCTCGCGGAACTGGTTCGGCGTGTGCCTCCGGCCCCCGGTTTCCAGCTTACCGAGCACCACCGACAGTTCCCGGCGGCTCCGGCAGAGCCATCGTCGCCAGCTTCACCGGGTCCGCCACCGCCGCGATGGTCGTGATCCGGCCGTCCGTCACCGTGAACGCCACCACCGACAGCGGCGTTCCGTCCTCGCGCCACGCCACCACTCCCGGCAGGCCGCCTACCAGCACCGTCCGGCCACCCGCCGCCGCGCCGAAGCGGGCTCCCGCCGCCACGTTCGTTGCCCCCAGGACCACCACCACACCGTCCGGGGTGTCGACCGTCAGGCGCACCTCCGGATCCAGCACCTTCAGCAGCCCTTCGAAGTCGCCGTCGCGGGCTGCCGTCAGGAACGCCTGGACCACCTCTCGCTGCGATGACCCGGTCGGCCGTGCTGGGGTGCGGACCTTGCGACGGGCCCGGCTCGCCAGCATCTTCGCCGCCGCCGTGGATTTGCCCAAGATGCGTCCGATCTCGTCGAACGGCACCGCGAACAGGTCGTGCAGCACGAACGCCAGGCGCTCGCTCGGCCCCAGCGTCTCCAGGACCACCAGCAACGCCAGTCCCACCGAATCGGCCAGCTCCGCGTCCTCCTCCGGGGAGTCCACCGTCACGACGATCTCCTCGTACGGAGCTTCGGGGCGCGATCTGCGTGACCTCAGCACGTCCAGGCTGATCCGGCCGACCACCGTTGTCAGCCAGCCGTCGAGGTTCTCGATCGATGCCGGGTCCTGGCGGGACAGGCGCAGCCAGGCCTCCTGGACCACGTCTTCGGCGTCGGCGTGGGAACCCAGGACTCGGTGGGCCACCGCGCGCAGGCGGTCGCGTTGCGCTTCGAACGTCGATGCCACCCGGTCGGACATGGTCGTTACCTTCCTCGCTTCTGCTCCGTCGTGGACATGACGGGCCCGGAGGGGCACAGGTAACCGATGGAGGAACCGATGGAACCACGACTGAAGACCAAGAGCGATCCCGACGTGACCGGCGCGGTCCAGCAGCTGTTCAAGGTGGTGCACGCCGCCGGGGTCGATCCGCTGCTGCTCGAGCTGGTCCACCTGCGGGCCAGCCAGATCAACGGCTGCGCCCCCTGCACCTACGCGGGTGTCCAGTCGGCCAAGAAGCAGGGCGAAACCGACGACCGGCTGCACAGCGTCGTCACCTGGCACGAGACGCCGTTCTTCACCGAGCCGGAGCGGGCCGCGCTCGCGCTGACCGAAGCCGCCACGCGGATCCAGGACGGTCAGCCCGGCGTGACCGACGAGATCTGGGCGGCCGCCGCCGCGCACTTCGACGAGACGCAGCTGTCCGCGATCGTCACGCACATCGCGCTCACCGGCTTCTTCAACCGCATCAACCGCGCGATCCGGGAACAGGCCGGCAAGACCTGGTGAACCCGGCGGGGCGCCGACACGGCGCCCCGCCGAGCCTGGTCAAGCCGGCGTGATGATGTACGCGATGCCGCCCGGGCCGCCCGCCACGGTGCCGTCCGCGCGGTACCGCTTCGTCCGCTGCCAGATCTTCTCGAACTGGTCGCGCTGGTAGACGTTGCGCACCTTGTCGTTGCTGCTCGACGCCGGGTCGTTCGCGATCACGTCACCGTCCTTCGTGAAGCCGACGACGACCATGATGTGCCCCGCCGTGCCGTAGCCGGCGCCGTCGAGCTCCGACGACAGGAACGACTGCGACGTGATCACCGGGATGCCCCGCGCGATGTAGTTCTCCAGTTCGTTCAGCGAGTGCAGGCGCGTGATGTGGCCGCGCAGCCCGCGCGACGCCGCGTAGGCCGTGTTGAACGGCCAGTTGCCGGTGCCGTCGTAGGCGTGGTCGTAGGTGTAGCGCGCCGCGAAGGCCACCTGCGGGTCGACGTAGCCCGCCGGGATCCACGCCAGCTCCGCCGCCGACGGCTTCTTGCCCCAGTACTCGGCCACCATCTCGGTCGACGTCGGGCTGCACCAGGCTTCGCCGCCCCCGCCGTACTCCGGGAACTGTCCCTTGTGGAGGTTCTGCGCGTATGCGGGCACCTTCAGCTCGATCCCGGTCGCGCGCCCGGGCTTCGTCGGCTGGACCTCGAAGCGGTCCGGGACGGCCGAAGTCATCGCGCCCAGCAGGCTCACCGTCGGCGTCGCCCCCGAGCCGGCTTCGCGATAAAGACTGATCCGCAGGTGGTAGGACTTCAGCGTCACGCCGGCCTTCATGACCAGCGTGTCGACGTCGACCAGGGCGTTCGCGTCGTCCTGGCCGTCGACGCTGGTGCGCAGGATGTCGGTGTCGCCGCCGGCCCAGCGCCCCATCACGTACCACGCGGTTTCGGCGCCCGCCGACGTCCGGCCCTGTGCCTCGACCTGCAGCCAGGTCTTCGCGGGCGTCTTCGCGTTCCACGACGCGACCAGCTGCGTCGCGCCGAAGCCCTGCCGGTACTCCGGTGACGTCCACTGGCCGTACTCGTACGTTCTCGTCGTGCCGAGCTCCGGTTCGGTGTGCTCGACCGTGCCGGCCGGGTGCGTGATGCGCAGGCCGTCACGGGTGAGCGCGACCCCGGCGAAGCCGCCTTCGTGGAAGCGGCCGCCGGTCCATTCGTGGTAGTCGATCGCCTCGTCGTCGCGCGGCCGGACGGACCCGGCCTCGGCGGCTTGCGTGGTTACAGCGGACAACACAACCACTGACAATAAGGTGAACAACTTGCGTGCGCGCATCGCGGCTCCCTGATAGACCCACTCAGTCGCCAGGGATTTTCGCCGGTCCAGACCTGTCTGTAAACAGGTACCTACAACACTGCCTGCGTCTGTGTCACTTTCGCGACCAACCGGCCGTCGTCGTCGTGGATTTCGGTCTCCACCACGACGAACTTGCGGCCCGCGTGCAGTGGTCTGGACGACGCAACGGCATAGCCCGAACGCACTGCACGCAGGAAGTTCGTCTTCGACTCGACGGTCGTCGTGCCCTGCCCGCCCTCGGGGAGGTTGAGGAACGCGCACACGGCGCCGGTCGAGTCGGCCAGCGCCATGAGCGCGCCCCCGTGCAGCGCGCCGCCGAGCGTGCAGAGGCTCTCGTCCCACTTCAGCCGGCTGCGGACGAGTTCGCGCCCGTGCGCCAGCACCTCCACGCCGAGGCGTTCGGAAAACGGCATGGAGCGGTGGAAGAGCTGCGTGCCCTCGGGATCGGTCATGGTCCGCAGCTTGCCCGAAGATCGGCGGCCGGGCGATTACCTCGCGGGTAAGGCGCTCAGCTCAGCGGGTTGACGAGCAACAGCTCCGTGTTGTGGTCCGCGGCCGCGCCGACCCGGCCGAGGTCGGTGTGGATGTCGTTGTAGGACAGTTCGCGGTACAGCGACGCAAGCGCTTGCGGCGTCCGGGCGTCATAGTCCACGGCGTAGGGAGCTTCGGCCTCGATCAGTGTCGTGAACAGCGACAACGTGCCGTCGGCGTTGTCCGCGACCTCGACGATCCGCGCGTGCTGCGGGAAGTCGACGTGCGACGCCGTGTTGATCTCCCAGAATCCCTGCTGGGGCGTGTTCCCGGTGTGCGGCGTGATCTTGTTGAGGTGTGTGTGGCCGTTGACCCAGGCCAGCACGTTCGGGAAACGCTTGAGCAGCGCGACGAAGGCGTTGCCGTCCAGCCGCGGGTCGAGCAGGTGGCGCGAGTCCGGCAGCAGGTTGCCCATCGAGCCGCTGGTGTGGTGGCTGAACAGGAGGAACAGCTCGTCGGTGACGGCGTGGGTGACCTTGCGGCCGAAGAAGTCGTAGTAGGTCGAGCTGTTGCGCTTGAGCGTCGACTCGACCCACGAGTACTGCGCGAGGCCGATCGAGCCGTCGGCGAACCCGGCGTCGGTCGTGGTGTCGAGGCTGATCCCGGTGATGCCCGGCGCGATCCGGAAGGTGTAGTAGACGTTCTGGCCGTCGGCGTTGGCGCTGGTGAAGCCGTGCCCGGCCGGGCCGGGGCCGGTGTTGGCCGCGTCGAGGTGGGCGCGGACGAACTCGCCGGTGCCGAACGGGCGGCGCCGCGCGTCCGGCGTGATCTCGCGGATGGTGCCGCTGCCGCCGAACAGTTCCGCGAGCGGAACGCTGGAGCCCTTGTTGATCGCGTCGGCGAGCTTCTTCGCGGTGGTCTCGTCCTTGCCGATCACCTTGTGCTTCCCGGTGTACCAGGCGTCGATCCCGGGGATCTGCGCCGGCAGCGAACCGACGATGCTGTCGTCGTGGTTGCCGAAGGTGCAGAACCACGGGACGTCGAGGCCGGGTGCGGTGAACGTCTTCATGGCCGCTTCGAGCAGGCCGGGGAGCTGCGGGAAGCCCTTGGCGGAGTACTTGTCGCCGACGCCGGGGATCGAGGGGTTCCAGTACTCGTCGTTGCCCGAGCTCTGCACGCCTTCGTAGGCGTTCGGGTTGCCGGAGTTCGGGGTGACGGTGCCGCCGTTGAGGACCTTGAGGAACCAGTCGAGCTCGATCAGCTCGTGGTTGTCGGTGTTGTCGCCGGTGGTGACCATCAGGTCGAACGGCCGCCCGGTGAACGGGCCCTGCCGCACGCTGTTGACGCGCTCGACGAGCGCGCTGGTGGCGACGGTGCCGAGCGCCTCCTGCGGCCGGTGCGCCGAGCCGATGAAGGGGTGCAGGTACTCGAACCGCGCGGGGCTCTCGGCGTCGGTGATGTGCAGGTCGGTGAACTGGACGAAGGCCGACAGCGCCCGGCGCCGGTCGTCGCGCCCGCTCTTCGGCGCGGCGAGATCGCTCCGGACGACCAGCGGCCAGCCGGGACCCGCGGACAGCCGCGAGTAGGTGCTGGTGCCGCCGCCCACGGCGACCTGCTCGAGCGTGGTGCCGGTGGTGGCGACCGAGCGGGTGCTCGTGAGCCGCAGGGCGCGGTCGAGGGCGTTCGCGGTGGGCGTGCAGAGCAGGAGCCCGACACCGGCGGCGCCCGCGGTGGTGAAGGTGCGCCGGGTGAGTTCGGCCATGTGTTCGCTCCCCAGTCTTCTCGGTTGACCGGCACGCTGCCGGACGTGGGTGGACGCGGGGTGAACGTGAAAAACATTCACCGTGACAATTCAGTCCACTTTGTCACAGATCTTGAGGTGGGGTGTACCGCCGAAGGTTGTGGGCAATTCGGCCCACCGTTCATCCCCTGAGGCCGGACTCTGCCACTCCGCGAACCAGGTACCGCTGCAGGAACGCGAACAGCAGCACGATCGGCAGGATCGACACCGCCGCCGCCAGGAACAGCAGGTTCAGCTGCGGGTTCTGCGCCGTCAGCAACCCCGACAGCGCCACCTGGACCGTCCACGAATCGGGGGACTGGGCGATGATCAGCGGCCACAGGAACGCGTTCCAGCTGCCGATCACCGTGATCACCGCGATCGCGGCGAAGAAGCCCTTGGAATTCGGCACCACGATCCGCCAGAACACGCCCCAGCGGGACAGGCCGTCCACCCGGCCTGCCTCCTCCAGTTCGCGCGGGAAGTCGAGGAAGTACTGCCGGAACAGGAAGACGCTGAACGCGCTGAACAGCCCGGGGATCACCAGGCCGCGGAAGTCCGACAGCCAGCCCAGCGACGAAACCACCACGAAGCTCGGCACGAACGTCACCGACGTCGGGATCATCAGCGTCGCCAGGACCGCGTAGAACACGATCCTGGAGTGCCGGTACGGGATGCGCGCCAGGCCGTAGCCCGCAAGCGAGCAGATCACCAGCAGGCCGACCGTCTGCAACGTCGTCACCAGCACCGAGTTCAGCAGGCTGCGGGCGAACGGGACGTCCGGAAGCGAGAACAGCCGGGAGAAGTTCTCCCAGTGCACTGTGGACGGAAAGAACGTCCACTGTGGAGATGTGATGTCCGCGCGCGACGCCAGCCCGTTGCGCAGCAGGAGGTAGAACGGCAGCAGGAACAACACCGCCGCCACCGCCAGGCAAGTCCACCGCAGGAACGCCTTCACGACGCTCTCCCGAAGCGGAGCACGCGGCCTTGCAGAAGCGTCACGAGAGCGATGATCAGCGCCAGGATCACGGCGCCGGCACTGCCTCGGCCGAGGTCCTGCCCGCCCGAACCCAGCGACGTGTAGTACAGGTACACCAACGGCGGCCGCGCGAACGGCGGGTAGCCGCGTGCGTCGCCCATGATGTTGTAGAACTCGTCGAACGCCTGGTAGGCGTTGATGAGGTTCAGCAACAGCACCGCCACCGCCGTCGCGCGCAGCTGCGGCAGGGTGATGTGCCGGAACACCGGCCAGCCCGGTTTGGCGCCGTCGAGCCACGCCGCTTCGTACAGCTGGGCCGGGATCCGTTGCAGCGCCGCGATGAACAGGATCATGTAGAACCCGAGCTGCAGCCACAGCCGTGCCGTCACCAGCACCACCCAGTACAGCGGCGGGTCGACCGTCCCGGTCCAGGGCACCGGGTCGACGCCGAACACCGAAAGCACCGTGTTCGCCAGTCCATATCGGACACCCGAGAACAGCGACGTCTTCCAGATCAGCGACGCCACCACGTACGAGCAGGCGAACGGCAGGAAGAACACCGACCGGAAGAACGCCCGCGCGAACCGCAGCTGGTTGACGCCGAGGGCCAGCACCAGCGACAACACGAACGTCAGCGGCACGATGAACAGCGCGAACACGCTGAACGTGCCGAGGCTCGACAGGAACGGCTCGTCGGTGAGCATGTGCCCGTAGTTGTCCAGCCCGACGAACTCGGTCGGCGTGACCGTGTTGCGCGCGTCGAAGAACGAGAGGTACGCGCTCCAGCCGATCGGCAGGTACGCGAAGACCGCCAGGCCGATCAGGAACGGCCCGACGAACAGCCAGAACGCGCGCGCATCGCGCCGCTTCATCCGTAGAGGCGCTTCAGCTCGGCCTTCGCCACGTCGACAGCGTTCTTGACCTGCGCCGCCGGGTCCGCGCCCTCCTTCGCGATCTTCGCGACCGCGTCGGACAACGCCGTGTTCGCCTGCTGTGTCCACACCGGACCGCCGACGAGGTGGCTGTTCTCCTTGACGAACCGGGCCGCGTCGGCGGCCGGGCCGGACTTGAGGTTGTCCGCGCGGTCGGCCAGGCTCTGCCGGGCCGGCACGTGGAAGCCGAACTTCGTCGCGAACTCCAGCTGGTTCTGCGTCTGGTCGATCCACAGCCACTTCACGAACGCCTTGGCCTCGACGATGTGCTCGCTCTTGGCGTTCACCATCGCGCCGTACGCGCCGACCGGCACCGACGGCGCACCGCTGCCGTCCAGCTTCGGGAAGGGCAGGACGCCGAAGTCGTCGTCGAACGCCTGCCGGATCTTCGGCACGTTCCACAGCCCGGTCCACTGCATCGCGGTCAGCCCGTCGATGAACGCGCCCGGGTCCGACCAGTCCGACGGCGCGCCGAGCAGCAAGGAGCCGTTGGCGTTCAACGTGTGCAGCTTCGCCAGCGCGGTCGCCGCCCGCGGGTCGTCGAAGCCGACCTCGCGGTTGCCGTTCTTCAGGAAGTCGAGCCCGGCGGACCACAGCAGCGGGCCGGTGAGCACGCCGACGCCGCCGTCGTTGCCCGCGAAGAAGCCCTTGACGCCGTCCTTCGTGAGCTTCGCGGCCGCGTCGACGAGCTCGTCGACCGTCTGCGGCGGCTGCACGCCCGCGGCCTGCAGCAGGCTCTTGCGGTAGAAGAGCACCTGCGTGTCGGTGGCCTGCGGGATGCCGTAGACCCGGCCCTCCACGGTCTGCGCGGCCAGCACGGCCGGGCTGAAGTCGTTCTTCACCGGCCCGATGACGTCGTCGAGCGGGATGACCTGCTTCTGCCGCACCCAGTCGATCTTGACCTGCGCCTCGAAGACGTCCGGCACCTTGCTGCTCTGCAGCGCGGTGACGATCTTCGAGTCGTAGTCGCCCGGGTTCCACTGCACGTTCACGGTCGCGCCGGGGTAGCTCGCGGCGTAGCGCTTGACGGCGTCTTGGACGCCTTCCTCGCCGTACGCGTGGTACCACTGCTGGAGCGTGGCCTTCGGAGCGGCGGACGGCGGCGGGCCCGCCGAGTACGCCGTCGAGGGCGGCGGATCACCCTGCCGCCCGGTGTTCGACCCGCATGCCGTCGCCAGTGCGCCCATCCCTGCGAGCGCCAGGAAACTCCGCCTGTTCCGCTGCATCCCCAGAACTCCTCCGACGTGCTCTGAAGGGGCCACCATAAGGGCGCAAGGGTCCCCCATGGTGACCGCCAGAGGCATGAGACTCGCCGGAGATTTACCCGTTAGAGCTGCGAGATGTCGAGCTTTCCCTCGGAGTAGGACGCGCGGATCCGCTTCTTGTCGAACTTGCCGACGCTGGTCTTCGGCACTTCGTCGACGAACGTCCAGTTCTCCGGCAGCTGCCACTTCGCGACCTTGTCGCTGAGGTAGTCCCGCAGCTCTTCCGGCGTGACGCTCTGGCCTTCCTTGAGCACGACGGCGACCAGCGGCCGCTCGTCCCACTTCTCGTCCGGGATGCCGACGACCGCGGCCTCGGCCACCGCGGGGTGGCCCATCACCTGGTTCTCCAGGTCGACCGAGGAGATCCACTCGCCGCCGGACTTGATGACGTCCTTGGCGCGGTCGGTCAGCGTCAGGAAGCCGTCCGGGCTGATCTTGCCGACGTCGCCGGTGCGCAGCCAGCCGTCGTGGAACTTCTCCGGGTCGACCTCGGCTCCGCCGTAGTACGACGCCGCGATCCACGGGCCCTGGACCTCGAGCTCGCCGACGGCCTCGTTGTCCCAGGGCTGCACCGCGCCGTCGTCGTCGATCAGCCGCGCCCGCACGGACGCCGGGAAGCGGCCCTGCGTGTAGCGGTACTTCCAGATGTCGTCGCCGGTCGCCGACGACGGCGGGCGGGCGACGCTGCCCAGCGGCGACGTCTCGGTCATGCCCCAGGCGTGCAGGATCGGGACGTTGTGCCGCTCCTGGAAGGCGTGCATCAGCGACGGCGGCACCGCCGAGCCGCCGACGACGACCTCGCGCAGGTGCGAGATGTCCTGCGGGTGCGCTTCGAGGTGGGCGAGCAGGCCCTGCCAGACGGTCGGCACCGCGCCGGCGAACGTCGGCTTCTCGGCGGCCAGCATCGCCGAGACCGGCGCCGGCTGGAGGAACCGGTCCGGCATCAGCAGCGACGCGCCGACCATGAGCGAGGCGTACGGCAGGCCCCACGCCATCGCGTGGAACATCGGCACGATGGCCAGCGCCTTGTCCTGCTGGGCGAGCTTCATGCTGTCGGTCATGCAGACCTGCATCGAATGCAGCCAGATCGACCGGTGTGAATAGGCGACGCCCTTGGGATCACCCGTCGTGCCCGAGGTGTAACACATCGCGGCGGCGGAACGCTCGTCGACGTCGGGCCAGTCGAAGGTGTCGGGCTGGGCGGCCAGCAGCTCGGCGTAGGAGTGCACCTCGACGCCTTGGGGTGCTTCGAGGGACGCCGCGTCGCCGTTGGCCACGATGACGTGCCGGACCGTCTTGAACTGCGGCAGCTGCTTCGCGAGCAGGGGGACGAGGGTGCCGTCGACGATGACGACGTGGTCTTCGGCGTGGTTGGCGACGAACACGAGCTGCTCCGGGAACAGCCGGATGTTCAGCGTGTGCAGCACGGCGCCCATCGCCGGGACGGCCAGGTAAGCGGCCATGTGCTCGGCGTTGTTCCACATGAACGTGCCGACACGCTGGTCTCCTGTCACGCCGAGGCCCCTGAGGGCGTTCGCGAGCCGCGCGGCGTTGCGGCCGAGCTCGCGGTAGCTCTCGCGACGGGCTTCTGAACCGGTCCAGGTGATGACTTCGCTCGCCGAGTGCACCGACGTGCCGTGGCGGAGCAGGTTCGCCAGCGACAGCTGGCCGTCCTGCATGGTGCTCAACATGGTCGCTCCCGGGGGTCGTTCGCCGGTGAACTGGGGTTGCGCCGACTCTAGTGCGGATCGGGTGAAGCGGGCATGGTCAACAACGGCTCCGTTCGGTCACGGTCGTCGCGCGATCGGGCGACGACCGGATGATGATCAAGATCATCAAATTTTCGGCTTTTCCTTATATGCAAGGAAATGTGCACGAGAACAGTCGGTAACGGAGGCTCCACTTCCGGGTGAGGAACGCCTCGCGGCACGGTTCTTGGGAGCGTTTCCGCAGGCCGGAGCGGGTTGCCCGGTATCACCTCCGGGGGTAATAAGTGCGTGTCGGTTGCACGGCCATGAAGCGGGTGGCGTTTACTGGGCCCGTGGCAAGAGACGGCTGAGCAGCGCTTGCAGGAGCAAGCGCTCACAAAAGCTGTCGGCCGCGAAAGCGGAGACCTGAGAGGAAAGGACACTACGTTGGCTCTGCCTACGTTGACTCCGGAGCAGCGCGCCGAGGCCCTGGCCAAGGCCGCCGAGGCTCGCAAGGCGCGTTCGGAGCTGCTCGCGTCGATCAAGTCCGGCAAGGAGAGCATCGAGAAGGTGCTCAAGCAGGCCAAGGAGAACAAGACCATCGGGAAGACGAAGGTCACCCAGCTGCTGAAGGCCGTCCCCGGCCTCGGCGCGGTGAAGGTCGCCGCCCTGCTCGAGCAGGCCGGCATCGACCCGGACCGGCGTGCGGCCGGCCTGGGCGAGCGCCAGCGCGAGGCGCTCATCGACGCGCTCAAGTAGCGCGTCACCAGGAGCTGACCGCGGGGGGAGTGTCGTCAGCGACACTTCCCCCGCGGAACTCCCGGAGCCTGGGACGCTAGGTCTTGTGAGTTCTCCTGATCCGGCGACCCCGGCTGACCTCGCCGCCCGCTACCAGCGAGGCGACTTCCTCTTCACGACGGCCTCGCGCGCACTGCTCGCGCAGGGCACGATCCGCACCGTCACCGAGACGGACCCGCGACGGCTCGCCTCGGTGATTCCGGGCGTCCTGGCCGAGACGGGCGCCCCGCTGGCCGTCGGCATCCTGCCGTTCGACACCGGGCCCGACACGAAGGTGCCGGGCCATCTGGTGGTGCCCCGGACCGTCCACCGGTCCGAAGGCGTTCCTTCGCTGCCGCGTGAAGTCCTCCCGGCGCCCGTGCGCGTGCGTGCGGTGCCGTCGCCGGGGCAGCACATGTCTTCCGTCCGGGCGGCGGTGCTCGCCTTGTCCGAGCGTGACCTGCGCAAAGCCGTCCTGGCCCGCGCCCTCGACCTCGAGTTCGACCTGCCGGTGCCCGCCGAGAGGATCGTGCGGAACCTGGCGGTGGGCAATCCTCGCCACTTCACGTACGCGGCCGAGCTGCCGGGCGGCCGGGCGCTGGTCGGCGCGACGCCCGAGCTGCTGCTGCGCCGCACGGGCCGGACGGTGTTCTCGTCGCCGCACGCCGGCTCGATGCCGCGTTCGGCCGACCCGGCCGTCGACCGCGCGAACGGCGAAGCGCTGCGGACGTCCCGCAAGGACCAGCTCGAGCACGCGGTGGTGATCGACTACCTGGTCGAGGCCCTGCGGCCGTTCTGCCGGACACTGGACGTCCCGGCCGGCCCGGAGCTGGTCACGACGCCGGCGATCTGGCACCTGCGCACGCCGATCACCGGTGAGCTGGCGGACCCGGACATCACGGCACTGGACCTGGCGGCGGCCCTGCACCCGACGCCGGCGATCTGCGGCACCCCGACGGAGGGCGCCCGCGACCTGGTCCAGGAGCTGGAGCCGTTCGACCGCGACTACTACGCGGGAGCAGTGGGCTGGGTGGACGCGGCGGGCGACGGCGAGTGGGCGGTGGCGATCCGCTGCGCGGAGATCGCGACGACGTCGATGCGGCTGTACGCGGGCGGCGGCATCGTGGCGGCGTCGGATCCGCAGTCGGAACTGGACGAGACGACGGCGAAGTTCCGTACTTTGCTGACGGCGATGGGCCTGGAGGACGTCGCTTAGGCCCAGAGGACACGAAGCAGGTCTACCCGGTTCTGCTCTTCCAGGACCAGGTACATGACGAGGCCTTCCCCCTGCAACCCGAACGTCAGGTTGCGCATGGAGCCCTCCGGGTTCGACCGGCGGTACGGATCGCCTTTGCGGGGCGCCAGCTCCAGCACGCCGATGGCCTCGGCCAGCGCGCGGAGCGCCCGCGGCGACAACGCACGGATCTCGTCCTGGACGTCGGGGTGCACTTCGATGTCGTATGCCACTGCTACAGGCCGAGTTCCGTCTTGAGCGAGTTCCACGACCGTGAGCCGGCGGGCGGTTCCCCGGAGCGCTGGGTGTGTTCGGCCGACTGCATCATGCGCCGGTGGGCGGCGGGGTCGGCCCGGGTGCTCCACGCGATCCGGGCCCACGACTCCAACGTCTTGTCGAGGTCCGTCAGGCTCAGCGCCTCCCGCGCGACGTCGAGGGCGCGCCGGTAGTCCTGGTCGAACCGGGGCACGTCCTCGGGCAGGAGCGCAGCCCGGATGGCCGCGGGCGAGCCGCCCGCGAGATACACCGGCTCGTCCGCGCTCGCCGGTGTGGACATGCCCGTAACTATAACCGCGCTACCCAGTGCTCCTCGGTGACCGACAGTTCCTCGGTGGTCAGCACCGCGATGGCCGCGCGGTAGCCGTCCGCGGCCTTCAGGTCCGCCAGGCGGGTCGTCGCCGGGTCCAGAGCCGGGTCGCCCGAAGCGGCCAAGCGAGCCGGTTCGTCGTAGCGGGAGAACGTGATGCTCTGCAGGGGGATGCGCAGGCCCTTGCCCGTGGCCTTCATCACCGCTTCCTTGCGGGTCCAGTAGACGAAGAACGCCGCCGCCTTCTCCGTCGCGTCGAGGCCCGCCAGGTGCTCCGCCTCGGCCGGGCTCAGTGCGTACTCGATCAGGCCGTCGTCCGCGCGGCGGGTGGCCGTCTCGACGTCGAGGCCCACCGGGACCGAGGGGGTGGCCGCGACGCCGATCAGGTCGCCCGAGTGCGAGATCGACAGCGTCAGGTCCGCGCCCGGGATGCGTGGCCGCCCGTGGGGCTTGCCGCAGTCTTCGCAGGTCGCGTCGAACTTCACGGCCTCGAGGGCCAACCCGAGCCGCTCGGCCGCGACCGTCTTCGCCAGGACGCGGCCGGTGAGGAACCGCCGCTTGTCCGCGTCCTGCCGGTACGCGTCGAACCGGCCCTGCTCGACGTCGTCGAGCAGGCGCAGGAAGCGATCTTCGGCGGGCAACGGCGACGACCAGCGGACCTCGATCTCCATCACACCCTCGATCCTTCCGGGCCCGGCGGCCGTTGTCACGAATTCCGGCCGACGGTGGCCCCTGACCGGTGTCAGACGTGGGCGTGTCCGGTGACAGCCGGTGCGGGAGCGGTCCGCCAGGCCGCGCGGTCGGCGGTCACCACGCCGAAGGCGATCAGGCACCACAACGCGCCCGTGAGCCAGGCCATCCGGTCGGCGTCGGCGCCGCCGAAGCCCAGCGCGGCGTAGCTGATCGAGCCTTGGGCCACGTGGAAGACCAGCGCCATCAGTGCACTTCCGCCGGTGCGGTTGACCAGCCACACGTAGACCAGGGTGATCGCGAAGGTCACGACGAGCCCGAACGGGGCGAGCATGCCCGAGGTGACCAGCGGCAGGTGCCACAGCGCCACCACCACGCCAAGGGTGGTGCCGGCGCGAAGCGGCGACCACTTCTCCTGCAGACGCGGCAGCGCGTAGGCCCGCCAGCCCGGCTCCTCGCCGAACGGCCCGTCGAGCGGGTCGACGAACCGGATCGCGGCGACCAGCCCGATGGCGGCCCAGGCGAGGTTGCCGAGGCCGGGCGCGGGAGCACCCCAGAGCGTCACGTTCGCCACCGACGCGATCGCCAGCACGGCCAGGGGCACCCCGGCGGCGACGGCCCACCAGGTCCAGCCGACCCGCCAGTGGGTCAGCCGCGCGAAGAGGTCGCGGTAGCCGGCCCGGCCGTCGGCGACGGCGATGACGACGATCGCCGCGACCACGGGTCCGCAGGCGAAGAACGGCGTGGGAGAGATGCCGGCGACGTAGAACGGCCAGGCCCACCAGGAAACGGCGAAGGCGAGGCCGAAGAACACGGTGAGGCGGTGGCGGCGGGTCCACGCGGTGATCGTTGACATCGGGTCCTCCCGGAGGCTGGGTTCGGAGTCGACAGTGGGCCCGGGAGCAGCCGCGCCGGTAGCGGGCGGCCCCCGGCGTCGGGTGAGGGTTTTCCCGGTGGCCGCCAGGGTTTTCCCGCTGCCGGCGCGGTGGGTCCGGCGGCCACAGTGGCCTCTCGACAGCGCCACGAGGAGGAACTCATGATCGAAACCCGCGGGCTCACCAAGCGCTACGGCCCGACGCTCGCCGTCGACGACCTGTCCTTCACCGTCCGGCCCGGCCGGGTCACCGGCTTCCTCGGCCCGAACGGCGCCGGCAAGTCGACGACCATGCGGATGATCCTCGGGCTGGACCGGCCGACGTCGGGGCACGCCCTGATCGGCGGCAGACCGTACGAGGACCTGCCGCACCCGCTGCGGGAGGTGGGTGCGCTGCTCGACGCGAAGTGGGTGCACCCCAACCGGTCCGCCCGCGCCCACCTGCGCTGGCTCGCCCGGTCGAACCGGTTGCCCGCCGCCCGGGTGGACGAGGTACTCGACCAGGTCGGGCTGACCGCGGTCGCCGACCGCCGCGCCGGCACCTTCTCGCTGGGCATGTCCCAGCGGCTCGGCATCGCCGGTGCGCTGCTGGGCGACCCGGGGGTGCTGCTGTTCGACGAGCCGGTCAACGGGCTGGACCCGGAAGGCATCGTCTGGATCCGCCGGTTCATGCGTGACCTCGCCGCCGAAGGACGCAGCGTGCTGGTGTCCAGCCACCTGCTGCCCGAGATGGCCCTCACCGCGACCGACCTGGTCGTCATCGGCCGGGGCAGGCTGATCGCCGAGAGCACGACCGCCGAGTTCGTCGAGGGCGCCGTCACCTCGACCGTGCGGGTGCGCAGCCCCCAGCTGCTCGAACTGGCGGAAGTCCTGCTGCGTGCCGGAATCGACGTGCAGGCCGAGCCCGGCGACGACGAGGCACTGGCCGTCGCCGGCACCGACATCGCCCGGATCGGCGAGCTGGCCGCGGGCGCCGGAGTGGTGCTGCACGAGCTGGCCCTGCACCGGGCCTCGCTCGAAGAGGCGTTCATGCACATCACCGGGCACGACGTCGAGTACAGCGCCGGCGGATCCGCCGGCGACCGGAACCACTCCGCGGTGCTCGCCGCGGCGGGAAGGTGACTCCCATGTCCCTCATCGCAGCCGAACGGATCAAGCTGACGTCGATCAGGTCGCCGTGGTGGTGCGCCGCGTTCGGTGTCCTCGCCACCGTCGGCGTCGGCTCGATTTCCATGGCGGGCAACGAAGACACCGGCTTCTCCGGTGTCCCGTCGACCCAGCTCGGCTACGGCCTGGGCATGGCCGTGGTCATGGTGATGGCGACGCTCGCGGTGACCACGGAGTACTCCGTCGGCATGATCAGGACGACGTTCCTGGCCGCGCCGGCCCGCGGCCCGGTGCTGCTGGCCAAGACGCTGGTCGTCGCACTGGCTGCCGGGCTGGTCGGCCTGCTCGCCGCGTTCGGCAGCTGGGCGCTGGGCCTGGTCCTGATGCCGGGCCGCGATCTCGCCCTGCACGGGCCGGCCGAATGGCGTCAGGTCGGCGGGGTCGGCCTGGTCTACCTGGTGGCCGCGGTGTTCGCCATCGCCGTGGGGATCCTGATCCGGCACACCGCGGGGGCGGTGGCGCTGGTGCTGACTTGGGCGCTGATGGCCGAGTCACTGCTCGCGATGATCCCCGGGTTCGAGCCGGCGGCTCGCTGGCTGCCGTTCCAGGCCGCCAAGCAGTTCCTGCTCGGCGGCCGGCCGGCGGACGGCGCGCCGCTGACCGAGCAGCCGTGGGTGGCGATGGGCTACTTCGCGGCGGTGAGCGGCGGGCTGCTGGCGATCGCGATCGCGGTGGCCAAGCGCAGGGACGCCTGAGACGCACCAGGTGGCCGGATCCGGAAACGGGTCCGGCCACCTCGGCGTGCGCTCAGCCGCGCAGGTAGGTGAGCACCGCGAGAACCCGCCGGTTGTCGTCGGCGCCCTGGTGCAGCCCGAGCTTGGTGAACACCGAGCGCACGTAGGCCTCCACGGTTTTCTGGCTCAGGAAGAGCCGCTGGCAGATGGCCTGGTTGGAGCGTCCTTCGGCCATCACCTTCAGGACGTCCCGCTCGCGGTCGGTCAGCTCGTCGAGCGGGCTCCGGGTGCGTTGGCGCCCGACCAGCTGCGCGACCACGGACGGGTCGATGACCAGCCCGCCGGCCGCGACCCGGCGGATGGCCTCGGTCAGCTCGTCGAGGTCGGCCACGCGTTCCTTGAGCAGGTAACCGGCGCCGCGCGCGCCGGATTCGATCAGCTGCAGCGCGTAGTGCGGCTCGACGTGGGCCGACAGCACCAGCACGCCGACCGACGGGTGCCGCTCCTGCAGGTCCCGGGCCGCGTCCAGGCCCTCGGTGGTGTGCGTGGGCGGCATCCGGATGTCGACGACGACGGCGTCCGGCGGGTCCGCACGCACCCGGTGCAGCAGCGACACGGCGTCGCCGACCTGCGCCACGACGTCGAACCCGGCTTCGGTGAGCACCCGTGCCACGCCTTCGCGGAAGAGGACCGCGTCATCCGCGATCATCACCCGCATGGCACGTCGGCCCGCACGCGAGTACCGGTGCCGCGGGGACTCACGATCCGCAGCCTGCCCCCGCGGGCGGCCACGCGGTCGGCCAGCCCGCTCAGGCCCGGTCCGCCCGGGTCGGCGCCGCCGACACCGTCGTCGCTCACTTCGACGTTCACCTGACCTCCTTGCGCACGGACCACGACCTCGGCCCGGCTGGCGTACGAGTGCCCGGCGACGTTCTTCAACGCCTCGAACACCACGAAATAGCAGGTCCGTTCCACCGGCCCGGGCAACCGCCCGGCGGGCACGGCCGAGACGACGGCAGGCACCGGGCACCGGTCGGTGAGCGACGCGAGCGCCGGTCCCAAGCCGGCTTCGGCCAGCAGCACCGGGTAGATGTCGCGGGCCAGTTCCCGCAACTCTGCCATGGCCAGGCCCAGTTCTTCCCTCGCTTCGGCGACGAGTGCGGCCGCGTCGCCGGTGAGTGTCCGGGCGGCCAGGCTCAAGGCCAGCACGGCGGAAGCGAGACGTTGCTGGGCGCCGTCGTGCAGCTGCCGTTCGAGCCTGCGCCGGAATTCGTCCGCGGCGTCGACGATCCGGGCGCTTTCCGGCTCGGGTGCCGTCACGTCTTCGGCTCCAAGAGCTGCCGGACGAGGTCGCCACTCAGCGCGGACTTCGCGATGAACCCGACGGCGCTGCTCGTGTCGACGAGGGACCCGTAGTCGTCACGGGAGCGGCTGGACACCAGGACCACGGCGGGCGCTTCGTCCTGCGCACCCAGCGCCGCGGCGACGGCGAAGCCGTCCATGTCGGGCAGGCCCACGTCCAGCAGGACCACGTCCGGGCGCAGCCGTGGCGCGGCCTCGATCGCCGCCGCGCCGTCGGCCGCCTCGCCGACCACGACCAGCCCGTCGGCCACCAGGACACGGTGGGCGAACGACCGGAACGCGGCGTGGTCGTCCACGATCAGGACCCGGGGAACCATCCCCTCATGGTCGCAGCGCCGCCGACCGGCAACTACCGGGACAACCCTGGAAATCCGTGGCGGTTCAGCGGTACCGGGCGCGGCCGTCCTGCACTACCGTGCGGCTGCCAGGGGGACCCGTCGACCGCAGCAGGACAGCTCATGGCTTCGGAAACGGCGTTCGCCGGCGGGCAGCCCCGCACCACCCACCGGTTCGCCCGCTCCGGGCACGGACCGGGCTTCTGGCTGCTGCTCTGGGCCGTGGCGCTCGCGGCCGAGTTCGGTGCGCTGGTCCCGGTGCTGTTCCCGGACGGCGCACCGGTCGCGGCGATCGACGTCGCGTTCCGGCTGATCGGCGGCTCCTTCGCCGCCTGCGGGCTGATCGCCTGGCGCCGCCGGCCCGACAACCACAGCGGGCTGCTGATGACCATCACCGGCTTCGCCTTCTTCGTCAGCCCCTTGGTGAGCCAGCTCGCGTGGCCGCCGGCGCAGGTCGTCGGCCTGTGGCTGCCCGACCTGTGGGTGCTGTTCTTCGTCCCGCTCGTGCTGACCTTCCTCACCGGCGGGCGGGCGCGCACCACGGCGGACCGGGTGCTGACCGGTGCGGTCCTGCTGGAGGTGGCCGTCCTGGCCCCGCTGTTCCTGCTGTTCGACCCGGCGCCGGAGAACCCGGTCGCGCTCTGGCCCCAGGAGGGGATCGCGGAGGTCGTCGACGCCCTCCAGCGCGGCACGCTGCTGCTCGCCGTGACCGGAACCGCCGTCGTCGTCGCGGCGCGGTGGCGCTCGGCGACCACGCCCGGCCGGCGGGCGCTGGCGCCGGGTGTCGCCGGGGCCGCCTGCCTGCTGCTGTTCGGGTGGCTGCTCGTGGCGCAGTTCCTGACGGGCGAGAAGTCGATGGTGCTGCTCTGGATCGGGGTGTGCTCGCTGCTCACGGTGCCCGTTGCGTTCCTGGTCGGGCTGCTGCGGTCACGGCTGGCCAGAGGCGGGCTGGCCGACCTGTTCCGCGGGATGCGCACCCTGCGGCCCGACGACCTGCGCGGCGCGTTGGCGAAGGCACTCGGCGACCCGGACCTGGAGGTCGGCTACCCGACCACGCCGGGCAGCTACGCCGATCTGGACGGCAACCCGCTCACCCTGCCCGGCGCCGGTACGTCCCGGTCGGTGGCCGGTGTCGAGCGCGACGGCAGCCGGGTCGCCGTTCTCGTCTACGACCGGTCCCTCGACGACGACCCCGAGCTGGTCGAAGCGGTCACCGCCGCGGCGACGATCGCGCTGGAGAACCAGCACCTGCACACCGAGGCACGGCGGCGCCTCGCCGAGGTCGAGCACTCCCGCGAACGGATCATCGCCGCCGGGGACGCCGAACGCCGCCGCATCGAACGCAACCTGCACGACGGCGCCCAGCAGGGCCTGGTGACGCTGGCGATGCAGCTGTCGCTGATCCAGCGGCAGATCCGGCGCGACCCCACGGACGCCGAACAGCTCGTCACCTCGGCGAGTGACCAGCTGGCCCGCTCACTGGCCGAACTGCGCGAGCTGGCCCGCGGCATCCACCCGGCCGCGCTCGACCAGGGCCTGGACGTCGCTCTCGAAGCGCTCGCCACCCGCTCGCCGGTGCCCACGACCGTGGAGTACGACACCGGCCCGCGGCTGCCCCAGCCGATCGAGTTCGCCGCGTACTTCGTCGCGTCCGAGGCGCTGGCCAACGTCGCCAAGCACGCGCGGGCCGGCGTCGTGACCGTGCGAATCCTGCGCGAGGGTCCCACGGCGGTCATCGAAATCGCCGACGACGGCATCGGCGGGGTGGACCTCACCGCGGGCTCCGGGCTGCGTGGCCTCACCGACCGCGTCGAGGCGCTCCGCGGGCGCTTGACCGTGGTGAGCCCGGCGGGTGGCGGCACCGTGGTCCGGGCGGAACTGCCGGCGTAGGCCAGGGTTAACCCCGGCAGCCGACAGGGCCGGCCCGGTGACCGGCCGCGGACACCGGGCGGATTCTGGGCTCCCGAGCACCGGGCCCACTTCCCAGGAGACAGCGATGAGCAGCCCGCGAACACTCACCGAGCCCGTGACCGCCCCGGCGGCGGTGCCCTCACGCGTCCACGCAGTGGCCACGGTGCTGCGCCGGCGGCTGCCCTTCACCACCGGCGTGCTGATCGCGATCATCGTCGCCGGAATCGCGACCGGCACGCTGTGGGACGCGGCGAGCGACCGGACGTGGTTCGGGCACGTCGGCTACGGCCTGCCGTCGCTGGCCGACGGCCGGTGGTGGACGCCGGTGACCGGTTCGTTCCTCGCCCTGACGCCGGTCTTCTACCTGCCGGTGCTGCTCTCGTTCGCCGTCTTCGCCGGCAGCGCGGAATGGCGGCTGGGCACCGGGCGGACCGCGGTGATCTGCGGGCTCGGCCAGCTGGCCGGCGTGCTCGGTGCCGCGCTGACGCTCCTGGCCTTCCGGGACACCGGGTGGCCGTGGGCGCACAGCCTCGCCACCCACGTCGACGCGGGTTTCTCCGCGGGCGCGCTCGCGTGCGCGGCGGCGGTGTCGGCGACGCTGCGTTCGCCGTGGCGGCTGCGGCTGCGCGCCGGGCTGTGGGTCTACGTCGGCGTGTCCTTCCTGTTCCTCGGCGGGCTCGCCGACCTCGAACACCTGTGGGCCGTCGCGCTCGCCCTTCCCCTGAGCCGCCGTCTGGCCGGCGGCCACCACGTCGGCCTGCCGGGCCGGGTGCGGGCCGGGCGCCGCGAATGGCGCCTGTTCGCCGCCACCGGCCTCGCCCTGATCGCCGTCGCCGAACTGGTGCTCTGGCTGTTCCCGGCGGACAGCCCGCTGGGCACCACCGGCGGCGAGGACACCGGCTGGGGCATCGCCGTCAACATCGCCGTCGTCGCGCTTCTGGCGAACGGACTGCGCAACGGCCGTCGCGTGGCGTGGTGGGGTGCGGTGACGCTCGCCGCGATCAACGTGCTCGCGGGTGCGGTGGCCGTGCTCGGGTTCGCCTTCGGCCAGGAGTCCACGGCGGAGAAGGCCCTCACCATGACGGGTGCCGTGCTGTGGGCGGCCGAGCTGGCCCTGCTCGTCCTGACCCGCTGGGCGTTCCGGGCCCCCCTGCGCCGCGGATTCGGGGTGGCCGCGGGAATCGGCGGGGCCGACGCGGCCGTCACCAAGGAGCTGCTCGGCCGGCACGGGGGCAGCACGCTGTCCTGGATGGCCACCTGGCCGGACAACGCGCACTTCCGCACCCCGGACGGGCAGTCCGTCCTCGCGTACCGGCGGCACGCCGGGGTGGCCGTCGGCCTCGGCGACCCGATCGGACCGGCCGGCTCCCCGGCCGGCGCGGTCCGCGCGTTCGCCGTGGCCTGCGAGCACGCCGGCGTCGTGCCGTGCCTGTTCTCCGTCACCCGGCCGGTCGCCGACGCCGCCGCGCAGCTGGGCTGGAGCCGGGTGCAGATCGCCGAGGACACGCTGGTCGACCTCGAGGGACTGGAGCTGCGGGGCCGGAAGTGGCAGAACGTCCGCTCGGCGCTCAACCGCGCCGCGAAGGAAGGGATGAGCTACCGCCACGTCGTGCTGGCCGACGAGCCGTGGGGCGTCCGCAGCCAGGTCCGCGCCATCTGCGACGAATGGGTCGGCGACAAGGGCATGCCGGAGATGGGCTTCACGCTCGGCGGCATGGAGGAGGCGCTGGACCCGGCCACCCGGGTCGGCCTGGCGGTCGACGCCGATGGCAGCGTGCACGGGGTGACGTCGTGGCTGCCGGTGCACGGGCCGGGCGGCGAGGTCCACGGCTGGACCCTGGATCTCATGCGCCGCCGCAGCGACGGGTTCCGGCCCGCGATGGAGTTCTTGATCGGCTCGGGCGTGCTGGCCTTCCAGGCGGAGGGGATGCGGTTCGTGTCGCTTTCGGGCGCGCCACTGGCCCGGTCCGGATCGGACACCGAAGCCGCGCCGGTCGAGCGGCTGCTGGAGGTGCTGAGCCGGGAGCTGGAGCCGGTCTACGGCTTCCGGTCGCTGCACTCGTTCAAGGCGAAGTTCAACCCGCGCCACGAGCCGATGTACCTGGCGTACCGCGACGAAGGTGACCTCCCGCGGATCGGCGTGGCGCTCACCCGCGCGTACCTGCCGGACACGAGCCTGCGGACATTGGTGAAATTGGCCACCACGCACGCCTGAGCCCGCGGCGACGGGTTCTTGCGTGGGCGTGGGGTAGCGCGCACAATGAGCCTAAGCAAGCGCTTAGCCAGAGTCGGAGGAGCACCCGGGCCATGGACTTTTCACTCAGCACCGAAGAACGGGAAGTGCGCGACTGGGTCCGCACGTTCGTCCAGCGGGAGCTGGTCCCGCTCGAGCAGGAAGTCCTCCGGCGCGAGCGCGCGCACCAGCCCGGCCTGACCGGCGAGGAGCTCAAGGACCTCCAGCTCAAGGCGAAGGAGTCCGGCTTCTGGGGTGTGCTGACCCCGGAGGAGTACGGCGGCATGGGGCTGTCGGCCGTGATGGCCGCGCTGCTGGAGGCCGAACTCGGCCGCACCTTCGTGCCGTTCCGCTTCGGCGGTGCCGCCGACAACATCCTGTTCCACGCCAACGAGGAGCAGAAGCAGACCTACCTGCTGCCGACGATCTCGGGCGAGCGCAAGTCGTGCTTCGCGATCACCGAGCCGGGCGCCGGGTCGGACGCCAAGGCGATCCGGACCACCGCCCGCAAGGACGGCAGCGACTGGATCATCAACGGCGAGAAGACCTTCATCACCGGTGGCAACGAAGCCGACTTCACCATGGTCTTCGCGATCACCGACCCGGAGAAGGGGGCCAACGGCGGTGTCACCTGCTTCCTCGTCGACCGCGAAGCCGGCTGGAAGTCCGAATACATCGACACCATGGGCGAGTGGGGCCCGGCGTCGCTGATCTTCCAGGACGTCCGCGTGCCCGAGACGCAGATCCTCGGCGAGGAGGGCCGCGGCTTCGAGCTCGCCATGCAGTGGATCGGCCAGGGCCGCTACCTGCTGCCCGCCCGCGCGATCGGCTCGTGCGAACGGCTGATCTCGATGGCCATCGAGCACGCCAACACGCGTGAAACGTTCGGGCAGAAGATCGCCGAGCGGCAGGCCATCCAGTGGATGATCGCCGACTCCGGCGTCGAGCTGGAGGCGCTGCGCTGGCTGGTGCTGCACGCCGCCTGGCAGGTCGACCAGGGCGTGGACTCGCGGCACGCGCAGTCGATGGCGAAGCTGTACGGCGGCCAGAAGGCCAACGAGATCGTCGACCGCGTCATGCAGATCCACGGCGGCATGGGCTACACGCGGGAGCTGCCGGTGGAGCGGTGGTACCGCGAGCTGCGGCTGCTGCGCATCTACGAGGGCACCGACGAGATCCAGCGCCGGACGATCGCCCGCAACCTGCTCAAGGGGCACGTCAAGGTCGGCGGCACGCTCGGCTGAAACGCGAGAAGCCGTCAAGGCCGCCTTCCTGGCGGCCTTGACGGCTGTTCGGCCTGCTTACTTCTTGTTGCGGATGGCGATCGGGACGCCCGCGAGGTCCTCTTCGTTGCAGAGGAGCTTCACGTCGTAGTACGGCGAGCCCTGACGGTCGTCGTAGTCGAGGTGGATGGCCAGGACGTCCAGCGGCTCGCCGAGCCACTCCTGCGCCTGCCGTAGCCAAGCGGAGCACCGTTCCAGGGCGGTGGGGAGATCGTCATCGCGGAACTCGACGGGGCGATAGGGGACATCCTGCACCTGATCGCGGGGGTGTGCCGGCGCCGGGAGGCCCGGCGCGAGACCCGAGTCGTCCAGTTCCAGTTGGATCGTTTCCTCAGTCACCCTTCGAGCGTCCCCCACGCACGCCGTCTGGGCAAGGCGTACACAGGTAAAAGCGCCGCTAAACGGACACTCCCCACTCTTTCGCGACGATTTCCCGGCACCGTCGCAAGTCGGCCACGCCCGGCGCCGAGGTGCAGCCCAGCGCCCTCGACGCCAGTTCCGCGTAGTGCTCCGCCAGCTCGTCCAGCGCCAGCGGGCCGCGTGGGGAATACCACCTCGCGACGCCGCTGCACATCTCGAGCAGTGCCAGCCGGGTCACCGCCGGGTGCTCCACACGGAACACCCCGGCCGCCACCCCGTCGTCGATCGCGGCCGCCCACAGCCGTTCGTAGGTGTCCCGCAGGGCCACCACCGGCTCGCGCGCGGCCGGGGACAGCACGTCGACTTCGTTGTCCACCACCCGGGTTTCCTCCGGGCCGGCGGCGTGCGCGAGGACGTGCAGCGCGACCAGCGTGCGCAGCCGCTGCACCGGCTCGCCCCCGCCCGCGGTCGCCTCGCGGGCGGCGGCGAGCAGCCGGTTCAGCGCGGTGCGCATGATCTCGGCGAGCAGATCCTCCTTGGTGCCCATGTAGTGGTACAGGCTGGCCGACGAGAGTTCCGCCTCCTGCGCCAGATCCCGGATGCCGGTGCCGTGGAAGCCCTTGGTGGCGAACAGTTTCACCGCCGCCGCGCGCACCCGCTCCCGGCTGCTCACAGCCATGCTTCCGCCTTCGCGTCCCACGATCCGGCGCGCGGGTCGGCGACCTTCCGCAGCTCGCCCTTGGCCACCCGCTCCGACGGGGTCATCGGCAGCGCGTCGGCGAACGCCCAGAACCGCGGAACCTTGAAGTAGGCCAGTTTCCCGGCGCAGAACGCGGCGAGCTCGGCGGGGTCCGGCCGCTCGCCGTCGCAGACGACGTACGCCTTGATCTCCTCGCCGCGCAGTTCGTCGGGCACCGCGACGACGGCCGCCAGCCGCACCGCCGGGTGCAGCAGCAGGGCGCGCTCGACCTCGTCGGCGGAGACGTTTTCGCCGCTGCGGCGGATCATGTCCTTCGTGCGGCCGACGTAGTAGACGCGGCCGGCGGTGTCCATCCGGGCGAGGTCGCCGGTGTGGAACCAGCCGTTCTCGAACGCCTTCGCCGTCGCTTCCGGGTCGTCGTGGTAGCCGTGCATCAGGCCGACCCCGCGGATCAGCAGGTGCCCGGTTTCCCCGCGGGGCAACGGCTTCCCGTCGTCGCCGGCGATCAGCACCTCGCGGTCGCGGCTCGGCCGCCCGATGCAGCCGGTGCCGACGGTCTCGTCGTGGTCGGCGGCGGTCATCCGGATGTCGCCGCCGGTTTCGGTCATCCCGAACGCCTCGTACCACGGCACGCCCCAGCGGGCCTCCAACTCGGCGTGCAGCTCGTGCGGGATCGCCGACGCGCAGATCGCGCGGACGCGGTGGTCGCGGTCGGCGTCCGAAGGTTCCTGGCGCAGCAGCAGCGTCGGCATCAGGCCGAGGCAGTAGAACCAGGTGACGCCGTGCTCGCGCACCTTCGCCCAGAACGTGCTCGGGTGGAAGCGGTCCAGGACGACCAGGGTGGCGCCGCCGGCGAGTCCCAACGCGACGTTCCACTGTGGATCGATGTAGTGGAACGGCTGCGCGGTCAGGATGACGTCGTCCTCGCCGACGGCGGGGAAGTCGGTGGCGAGGCTCACCGCGAGGGTGGTCCAGTAGCGGTTCGGCAGGACACAGCCCTTGGGCGCGCCGGTGGTGCCGGAGGTGTACTGGATGTTGACCGGCAGTTCGGGCACCGGGGTGAACTCCGGCGCCGCACCCGCCGCGTCGAGCCGATCCGGGGTGACGACCTCGGTCAGTCCGATCCGCTCGAGAAGATCGGTGAACTCGGGCGCGGCGACGGCCAGTTTCGCGCCGGAGTGCCGGAGGACGTGGGCGCCGTCGAATTCCTGGTAGTTCGTGTTGACCGGCACCAGCTGCGCGCCGATCTTCGCCAGCGCGAGCCAGATCAGCGGGAACTCGGGCTGGTTGCGCAGCATCACGGCGACGCGGTCGCCCTGGCCGATCCCGCGTTCCGCCAGGGCCGCGGCGATCCGGGAGCTTTCGCGATCGACGTCGGCGAACGTGAACGTCTCGTCCAGGTGGTCGAAGATCCAGGCCGTGCGGTCCGGCCACAGTGCGGCGGCCCGCGTGACGAGCTGCGCGAGGGTCCCGATCTCGGCCAGCGGCGTCACGTCCGGCTCCGGAAGGCTTCGGTGGACGCGGCGACCGCGGCCGAGTGCTCGGTGATCAGGGCGTGGCTGACCTCGAGTTCGAGGGCGGGCTCGACGTCGATCGGAGTGTCGAGGACGCGCTTCGCCATCGCCGCGGCGGCCGGCGGGTGCCCGGCGATCCGCTTGGCCCAGCTCAGCGCCTCGGCCTGGAGCTGCTCGGCCGGCACGGCGGCGTTGACCATGCCGAGTTGGGCCGCCTTCCGGCCGTCGAAGCGCTCGCCCAGCAGCAGGAGTTCCTTCGCCTTGAGCGGGCCGACCAGCAGCGGCAGCAGCCGCGACGCCGCCCCGGTGACGCTCAGGCCGAGCGAGACCTCGGGGAACGCGAACACGGCGTCCTCGGCGGCCAGGATCAGGTCGCAGCCGAGCGCGAACTCCGCGCCGGCGCCGATCGCGTAGCCGTGGACCGCCGCGATCACCGGCTGGCGCAGCCCGCGCAGGCGCCGCGTGACGTCCTGGAGCCGGTCCAGCCGCGCTCGCGAGTCACCCGTGGGGGTGGGTTCCTTGAGGTCGTGGCCGGCGCAGAAGGCCCGGCCGTTCCCGGACAGCACGACGACGCGGGCGTCGCTGCGCGCGGCCGCGTCGAGGGCGGCGAGAAAGTCGTCGACCAGCACGGCGGCGACCGCGTTCAGCCGCTCGGGCCGGTTCAGCCGGATCTGCGCGATGCCGTCCTCGACGGCGAAGTCCACGGTGGGCATGAGGCGATGCTAGACGTTCGATCGATCGATCGATAGCCTCGGGAAGATGCGGGTTGATGCGATCTACGAGAACGCCACGGTGTGGACGGGCGCGGGCGTCACCAGCGCACTCGCCGTCCTGCACGGCCGGGTGGTCGCGCTGGGGGACGCCGCGCGCGAGCTGTCCGCGCGCTCGCGGGTCGACCTCGCCGGCGGCTTCGTCGTGCCCGGCTTCCACGACGCCCACAACCACATGGCGTGGTTCGGCATGGGGCTCGACGACGTCCCGCTCAGCGACTGCCGCAGCGTCGAGGAGGTCTACGACGCCGTCGCCGCGCGCGCCGCGACGCTGCCGGCCGGGAGCTGGGTGGTCGGCAGCGGGTACGACCAGAACAAGCTCGCGGGCGGGCACCCGGACTCCCGCGGCCTCGACCGCGCCGCGCCGGGGATGCTCGTGCGGCTCAAGCACACGTCCGGGCACATGACCGTGGTCAACTCGGCCGTGCTCGACCAGCTCGACCTCGCGAACGTGCCGGTCGGCGGCGACGTCGTGTTCGCCGCCGACGGCTCGCCGACCGGCCTGCTGCGCGAGCAGGCCCAACTGCTGCTGCGGCCGCTGACCTACCCGACGCCGGTCGCGCGGGTCGTGCGCGGGCTCGAGCGCGCGTCCGAGCGGTACCTGGCCGAGGGCATCACCAGCGTCCAGGAAGCCGGGATCGGCGGTGGCCTGGTCGGCGAGACGCCCGCCGAGCTGGCCGCCTACCAGGAGGCGCGCGACCGTGGCGTGCTGCGCGTGCGCAGCACGGTGATGGTCGCCGCGAGCGTGCTCCACGACCTGCCCGACGACGCCGGCTTCGGCCTCGATCTCGGCCTGCGCACCGGCCTCGGCGACGAGTGGCTGCGCGTCGGCCCGATGAAGTTGTTCGCCGACGGCTCCCTGGTCGGACGCACCTGCGCGATGCACGACCCGTTCGACGGCGAGCCCGACAACCGCGGCTACTTCCAGGTGCCCGAGGACGAGCTCGCGCGCACGATCCGCCGTGCCCACGAAGCGGGCTGGCAGATCGCGACGCACGCGATCGGCGACCGCGCGATCACCGTCGTCCTCGACGCCTACGAAGCCGCGTTGGCGGCTTCGCCGCGCACGGACCACCGGCACCGCATCGAGCACTGCGCGGTGCTCCAGCCCGCGGAGCTGACTCGGCTCGCCGCGCTCGGGCTCATCCCGTCACCGCAGGGCCGGTTCGTCAACGAACTGGGCGACGGTATGCGCGCCGCGCTCGGCGAGGCTCGCGTGCCCTGGTGCTACCGGCTGCGAAGCGTCCTCGACGCGGGTTGCGTGCTTCCCGCGTCCTCGGACCGGCCGGTCGTGAACGGCGCGCCGCTGCTCGCCCTGGCCGACATGGTGCGTCGGCGCACGGCGTCAGGCGCGCCCTTCGCACCCGAAGAGGCGTTGACGCCGGAGCAGGCGTTGCGCGCGTACACGTCCGGCTCGGCGTACGCGACCTTCGCCGAGCGTGACCTGGGCACGCTCGAGCCCGGCAAGCTCGCCGACTTCGCCGTGTTGTCCGGTTCGCCCCTGGACGAGTCCGCTTTGGACGACCTCCGCGTGCAAGGGACCGCCGTCGGCGGGGAACTGCGTTACCAAGCCTGATGACTCACTTCCTTCCCACGAACTCGAGTGCTTCCTCCGCCAGCGCGGACCACGGTTGCGGCGACCCGGCGTCCAGGGCCAGCCACTCCTTCATCGGGGTGCCCTTGTTGGCGTCGAAGCGCACCCCGTGCCCGCCCTCGACCAGCTCGTCCACCCGGACCCCGGGCAGCTTGAGCACGAGCTGCCCGCGGACGAACATCGCGAAGATCCGGCCGTGCGCGCGCAGCGCCGAGCGCCCGAACCCGCCGGTCGTGCCGGGTGGCGTGATGCCCGGACGTCCGGTGAACTCGTCGACCAGGTCCTCGAACTTCTCCTCTGGTGACATCGACCACCTCCGAGCCCGACAGTAACGACCACCACCGACAAAAACCGGAACGACCACCACCGACAAAACCGGGAGGCGAGATGCCCGTCCGCGACGCCGTCTTCGAAGACATCGAAGAGATCTGCGCGCTCATCGAGGAGCACGCGGTCTACGAGGACAACCACGACCTGAAGCTCGACCGCGCGGAGATGAGCGGTCACCTGTTCGGGCCGGACCCGAAGGCGTGGGTGCTGATCGCGACCCCGCCCGGCGAGCCCGGCACGGTCGCCGGCTTCGCTTTCTGCAGCTGGAACTTCTCCACCTGGGAGGCCCGGCCGGGGATCTGGCTGGACGACCTGTTCGTCCGGCCGGCGCACCGGCGCTTCGGCCTCGGCAGCGAGCTGCTGGACGAGCTGCGCAACCGCACGACCGGTCGCGTCGAGTGGGACATGCAGGAGGGCAACGAAAAGGGTGCGGCGTTCTACGCGCAGCTGGGCGCGGAGCCGGTCCCCGGCTGGATCCGCTACCGCTGGCGGCGGTGAACTTTCACGAGAAAGAACCCGGCCCCGTATCGTATGCGGTATGGGAGATGGTTCGGTCCGGAGGTCCTCGTCGGTCGAGGACTACGTCCGGGTGATCTACGGCCTGGTCGAGCGGGGTGAAGCGGTCACCAACGCGTCGCTCGCCGGCCGGCTGGAGGTCAGCCCGTCCTCGGCGTCGGGGATGGTCACGAAGCTGTCCCAGCTGGGTCTGGTCACCCACGCGCCGTACCGCGGCATCGAGCTGACGGCCGACGGCAGGCTGCTGGCCCGGTCGGTGCTCCGGCGGCACAGGCTGATCGAGACGTACCTGGTTTCGGAGCTCGGCTACACGTGGGACGAGGTCCACGCGGAGGCGGACGCACTGGAGCACGCGGTGTCGGACAGGCTGGTCGAGCGCATCGCGGCCAAGCTGGGCAACCCGGTCCGCGACCCCCACGGCGACCCGATCCCGGCGCCCGACGGAAGCGTCGAGGAGCTGCCGGTCCGCATCCTCGACGACCTCCCGCCGGGCGCGGTGGGCGAGATCGTGCGGGTGTGGGACACGGACCCGGAGCTGCTGCGCTACCTGACGGAACACGCGATCAACCTGGGCGAACGCATCGAGGTCGTGGAGCGGCAGCCGTTCGGCGGCCCGATGGTGGTGAAGGTCGGCTCGCCGCCCGACGCCGCCACGCACGCCATCGGCAAGGAGATCGCGCAGGCGTTGTCGGTCACCCTGCGCTGAGCGACGTACGCGCGGATGACGTCGTGAAGCGGATGTGGTGACGAGCCCCTCCGCAAGACCATGGGCCCATGAAACCCTTCCGCTTCGGCGTCGTTGCCGGTTACTCGCCCGATCTGACCTCGTGGACCGCCCAAGCCGAACGCGTCGAGAAGCTCGGCTTCGACACCCTGCTCGCCACCGATCCGGTCGGTCAGGCCGATCCCTTCGTCCTGCTCGGCGCCGCCGCCGGGGTCACCTTGGACCTCACCGTCGGCACCTTCGTGCTCGCCGACCCCTTCCGGGACGCCAACGCACTCGGCTGGCAGGCGCAGACCCTGCACCGGCAGACCGGCGGCCGGTTCGAGCTCGGTCTCGGCGTCGGGCGGCCCGGGGCGGAAGCCCACGCGAAGAGCCTCGGCCGGGACTTCCCCGCGCCGGGTGAACGCATCACACGGATGGCCGAGACCATCGCGGCCCTCAAGGAAACCGCCGACCGGCCGCGGCTGGTGCTGGCCGGCGGAGGGCCGAAAATGCTGGCGCTCGCCGCGCAAGAAGCCGACACCGTCACGTTCACCTGGCAGCCGCGGACCACCGAAGCCGAAGCGGCGTCCATTGTGGATCTATTCCGAGAACTCGCCGGGACGCGGCTTCCGGACATCGAGCTCGGCCTGAACCTGATGGCCGTCGGCACCGAGCCGTCGCCCGCGATCGCGCGGTGGGCCGGGGTGGACGTGCCCGAACTCGCCGCGGGCGGGGCCGTCACCGTCCTGCCCGAGGATCCCGGTGCGGCCGCGGAAACCCTTCTCCGCCGGCGGGAACGGTGGGGGATTTCCTACGTGACGATCAACTCCGGCTACGCGGAACCGTTCGCCGCGATCGCCGACGAGACGCGCAAGGCAGGTGGGTGAGGGCCCTTCCGATCTTGCGAAGCTGCGCCTACGCTCCAATGTTCGTAATCGGGAGTGCTTCGGAGCGTTGTGATGACCGGTCAGCGAACACGCACCATCGACCGGGGGGAACAGGCGGAGCTGAGCCGGCTGCTGGCTGCCGGACCGTTCGACGTGGCCCTGCGGGCGGCGATCCGGGCCCGCGGCCTCGGCCTCGAGCGGATCCGCTATCGCTTGCGCGGCAGGGGAACCACGGTCAGCCTGGCCACCCTCAGCCACTGGCAGTCGGGGCGGTGCCGGCCGGAGCGGCCGGAATCGCTGGAGGCCCTGCGGAATCTCGAGGACATCCTGAACGTGCCGGACGGCTCGCTCAGCAAGCTGCTCGGGCCGCCGCGGGCGAGGACGAGGTTCCACGCGCTCAATTGAGCGATACCAACGACAGTTAGGCTCGCACCATGCGAGCTGTGGTGATGGAGGAGTTCTGCGCCCCGCCCGTGGTGCGGGACGTGCCGGAGCCGGTGGCCGCGCCGGGCGGTGCGGTGATCGAGGTCGATGCGACCGGCGTGTGCCGCAGCGACTGGCACACCTGGCAGGGCCACGACGCCGCCGTGACCCTCCCGCACGTCGCCGGGCACGAGCTCGCCGGCCGGGTCGTCGCACTCGGCGAAGGCGTGCGCGGCTGGGAACTCGGCGCGCGGGTCACCGTGCCGTTCGTCTGCGCCTGCGGTACGTGTGCCCAGTGCGCCCGCGGAGACCAGCAGATCTGCGACCGCGAGTTCCAGCCCGGTGCCACGCACTGGGGTTCGTTCGCCGAGCGCGTCGCCATCGAGCACGCCGAGACGAACCTGGTCGCGCTGCCGGACTCGCTCGGCGCCGCCGAAGCCGCGGCGCTGGGCTGCCGGTTCGGCACGGCGTTCCGCGCGGTGCTGCGGCAGGGGCGGGTGACCGCGGGCCAGTGGGTTTCGGTGTACGGCTGCGGCGGCGTCGGGATCTCCGCGGTGCTGCTGGCCGTCGCGGCGGGCGCGAAGGTCGTCGCCGTCGACGTCTCGTTGCCCGCTCTGGCACTTGCCGCGAAGTCGGGTGCTGCCGTCACGGTCGATTCCTCGGCCTTCGACGGTCCCGAAGCCGTTGCCGCGCACGTCCGCGACCTGACCGGCGGCGGCACGCACGTCTCGCTCGACTGCCTCGGCTCGCCGTCGACCTGCGCGGCGTCGGTCGGCAGCCTCCGCAAGCGCGGACGGCACGTCCAGGCCGGGCTGATGCCGCCCGCGCAGGGCCTCGCGCCGATCCCGATGCACCGCGTCGTCGGCGGCGAGCTGGAGCTGGTCGGCATCCACGGGCTCCAGGCCCACGAGTACCCGGAGCTGCTGCGTGTCGTGGAGACGGCGGGCATCGACCTCTCCGCGCTGATCGGACAGCGGATCGGGCTCGACGACGTCCCGGCCGCGCTGGCGGCGATGAACAACCCCGTGCCGGCGCAGCCGGGCGTCACCGTGGTGACGTTCCGTCACTGACCGGCGGCGCCGAGGTCAAGTGACCCGTTCGTAGCTGATCCACGCTGGCTTGTGACATTCAGGTGTGGGAATGTCTAGTTCATGGTGGCCCAAAGCGAGGGGACGCGGCCGCAGGACCGTCCCGTTGGTCCATTGGGACGGCTCCTGCGGCTGTTCGCCACCGCGGGTGTCACGTTCCGCGGTCATCGCGTGGTGCCCTCGACGATCACCGAACGTGTGCAGCAGGAGTCTCCGGCACAATCGAGGTGATGGACGCCCTCCTGCCGCGCCCGCGCGCCGAGATCGCGCCCGGGGCGGTGCACCTGCCCGGCTGGCTCGGCCTCGACGAGCAGCGCGAGCTGGTCGCGGCCTGCCGCGGCTGGTCCGGTTACCGCCACACCCGGCTGCCGAACGGCGGGGTGATGTCGGTGAAGTCCGTCTGCCTCGGCTGGCACTGGTACCCGTACGGCTACTCGCGCACGACCGGCGAAGGCAAGCCGGTGCTGCCGTTCCCGGACTGGCTCGGCGACCTCGGCCGCCGCGCGCTGGCGGCCGCGTACGGCGAGCCGTCCGAGGCGTACGCGCCGGACATCGCGCTGGTCAACTTCTACGACGCCACCGCGAAGATGGGCCTGCACCAGGACAAGGACGAGCGCAGCCTCGAACCGGTGGTGTCGTTCAGCCTCGGCAACGCCTGCGTGTTCCGCTTCGGCAACACCGAGACCCGCGGCCGGCCGTACACCGACGTCGAGCTGCGTTCGGGTGACGTGTTCGTGTTCGGCGGTCCCTCCCGGCTCGCCTACCACGGCGTGCCGAAGACGGTGCCGGGCACGGCGGACCCGGCGCTGGGCCTCGACGGACGGCTGAACATCACGCTGCGGGTGTCCGGTCTCTAGTCCTCTGTGGACTCGTCGTCCTCCGGCACCACGATGAACCGGACGGCCACCGATCGCGAGCCTTCGGGGTGCTGCCCCGGCTCGGTGGCGTACTTCCACAGCAGGTCCTGGTATTCCTCGACGAAGGACGTGAGCTGCTCCTTCGTCAGGTGCAGCCCGGCGCGGTAGATCTGGTTCCAGCCCTCGGAGCTGTCGTAGCCCGCGTAGGCCCGCGTGAGCAGTCCGAGGTCGTGGCTCATCTTGAGGGCGCCGAGCTTGAGCATCGCCTCGCGCTCGTCGGGCGCCAGCTCGAGGCCGGGTGGGGTGTAGATGTCCTTCGACCGCGACTTCCACCAGCGCTCGCGGCCGTCCCCGCGGTCCTCGAGCTCTTCGATCAGCTCCAGGTCGGCGAGCTTGCGGAGGTGGTAGCTGGTCGTCCCGGTGCTCTCGCCGAGCGCCTTCGCGACGCTCGTCGAGTTCGCCTCGCCGTGTTTGCCCAGGTAGGTGAGGATGTCGCGACGCACCGGGTTGGCCAGAGCCTTGTAGAAGGCCTTGAGGTCCGCGCCGGTGAGGACGCGCTTTTCGGGACGTTCGACCATGCCCGGAGCGTACTACAGAGATAGTTTGCAAAGAACCTCTGCAATCGCTACCTTGGGTCGGGAGAGAACTCGGGGGTTCGCATGAAGAAGCTCTTCTGGGCCGCAGGACTGTGCCTGCTGCCGTGGATCGCGGTACTGGGGATGACGCTGCCGGACGTCGTGGCGGCGCAGCACTGGCGGCTGGCCTGGACGGGCTTCGACGCGGCGGAAGCGACCGGCCTGCTGCTCACGGCCTGGCTGCTGGGCCGCGGCGACGCGCGGACGCCGCTGGTCGCGACGGCCACGGCGACGCTGCTGCTGGCCGACGCCTGGTTCGACGTGGTGACGGCCGGCGACGACCTGGTGTTTTCGCTGCTCATGGCCGGTCTGGAGGTGCCGCTGGCGCTGGCGTGCCTGTCGGTCGCCGCGCCGCGGCCGGTGCCGGCGCATGTCTGAACTGGACGCGCGGCTGCGCGACGAGATCGACGACCAGGTCGCGGAGGCCCTGGACGCCTACCTCGCCGAGCGAAGCCCGCGACGGCCGCGGCGCGCGTGGCCGGTGGTGGTGACGGTGGCACTGGGGGTCGTCACCACCTGGCTGGTCCCGGGCGCGGCCTGGGCGGCGTGGCTCGCGGTCGCGGCCACGAACGTCGCCTGGCTGGTGGCCGTGAGCGGCAGGCAGGACTGACCCCGGCCTGCCGCTCACGACGCTGGAGGAAAGCCTTACGCCGGCCGGAACCGCACGGTCTGGCCCGGCCGCAGCTGGGCCGCCAGGTCGAGGTCCGCCTCCTCGACGACCGCGATCACCGGGTAGCCGCCGGTCGTCGGGTGGTCCGCGTGGAACAGGATCGGCCGGCCCGACGGCGGAACCTGCAGCGATCCCGGCACGCACGCCTCCGACGGCAGCTCGCCGTGCCGGGCGCGGGAAAGCGCGGGGCCCGTCAACCGGATGCCGACGCGGTTCGAGTCCGGTGACACCGTGTACACAGTGGACAGCAGCGCGTCCGGCTCGGCGAACCAGTCCCGGCGCGGGCCCGGCGTCACGCGCAGCACCGGTTCCGCGGGCAAAGCCGCCCGGGGCGCCAGGTCCACGACGGGGAACGCGCGCGGGGCCGGGCCGATCGGCAGCAGCATCCCGGCCGTCACCGGCGGCGGGCCCAGCTTGCCGAGGGTGTCCGTCGCGCGGGAGCCGAGCACCGGCGGTACATCGATCCCGCCGCGCACCGCGACGTAACAGCGCAGCCCCGACACCGCCGTGCCCAGCGCCAGTTCTTCCCCGGGCCACAACGTGATCGGCCCGTTCACCCCACCCTTCGAGAGCGGGCAGGACGCGCCGGTGACCGCCACCGTGGTCACGCTCGACGCGCGCAGCACCAGCCCGCCGAGCGTCACCTCCAGCGCCGCCGCCCCGGCAGGGTTCCCGACCAGCCGGTTCGCCAGCCGGAACGACTCGCGGTCGGCCGCGCCGGACCGGCCGACGCCGAGTGCCGCGTGGCCCGGGCGGCCGAGGTCCTGCACCGTCGTCGCGAACCCGGGCCGCACCACCTCGAGCTTCACGACGGCACCGCCGTGAACCGGACCCGGGTACCCGGCGGCAGCAGGTTCGGCGGGTCGCGCTCGACGTCCCACACCGGCACGTCGGTCCGGCCCAGCAACCGCCAGCCACCCGGCGACGCGCTGGGGTAGACCGCGCTGTACTCGCCGGCGATCGCCACCGAGCCCGCCGGGATCCGTGTGCGCGGCGAGGACCGGCGGGACACGTGCAGGGCGGGGTCCGATCCGGTCAGGTAGGCGAACCCCGGCGCGAAGCCGCAGAACGCCGAAACGTAGGTGCCCGCGGTGTGCCGGGAGATCAGCGCAGCCACGCTCAAGCCCGTCTCCGCGGCGACGTCGGCCAGGTCTTCGCCGTCGTAGACCACCGGGACCACCACCTCGCCCGCCTCCGCGGCCACACTGTCCACAGGGGACACATGACGCAGCACTTCGCCCAGCCGGCCGGCATCGGTCACCGACGGGTCGAACCGGACCAGCAGCGTCCGGGCCGCCGGGACCAGCTCTTCGACGCCGTCCAGCCCGAGCCGGGACACCGCCGCCTGGAAACCCAGCACGTCGCCGGTTTCCACCAGCACCGCGCGCCGCCCGGACGGCAGCAGCCGGACGGTCATCCGGTGAACGCGCCGAGCTGGATGCCCGCCCCGGTCAGCGCCGCCTCGATGCGCCGGGCCAGCTCGACCGCGCCCGGTGTGTCCCCGTGCACGCACAGGGAGTCCGGGCGCACTTCGAGCTTGGTGCCGTTCTCCGTCACGACACCGCCGGTCGCCATGCCGACCGCGCGCTCGGCGACCACGTCGGCGTCGTGCAGGACCGCGCCGTGCCGCCCGCGCGGCACGAGCCGGCCTTCGGCGGTGTAGGCCCGGTCCGCGAACGCCTCCGCGTACGCCACCACGCCCGCCAGCTCCGCCTGCCGCTGCATCTCCGAGTTCGGCAGGCAGAGCAGCGCCAGCGCGGGGTCGTAGCGGCGCAGGCCGTCGACGATCGCCGTGGCCTGCTCGGCGTCCACCGCCGCGGTGTTGTACAACGCGCCGTGCGGCTTCACGTACGTCACGCGGCTGCCTGCCGCGCGGGCGAACGCGTCCAGCGCACCGATCTGGTAGAGCACTTCGTTCGCCAGGTCGTCCGGTGCGATGTCGAGCGCGCGCCTGCCGAACCCGGCCAGGTCGTGGTACCCGACGTGCGCGCCGATCGCGACGCCGCGCTCGGCCGCCATTTCGCACACCCGCCGCATCACCGACGGGTCACCGGCGTGGAAGCCGCACGCGACGTTCGCGCTGGTCACGATGTCGAGCATGGCTTCGTCGTCGCCCATCTTCCAGGCGCCGAAGCCTTCGCCGAGATCGCTGTTCAGATCCATTTCAACCCACCCGGTATTCGCTGTCGTACCGATCGGTGATGAACATGTACCCCGGTGCGTGGGTGATCGCAAAGGGAGGCCGCGACGCCATCAGCGCCGCCTGCGGCGTGACCCCGCAGGCCCAGAACACCGGGACGTCGCCCGGCTCCGCGTCCACCGGATCACCGAAGTCCGGCCGGGAAAGGTCGTCGATGCCCAGCGCACGCGGGTCGCCGATGTGCACCGGGCCGCCGTGCACGGCGGGCATCGCGCGGGTGATCCGGATGGCGTCGTCGACCCGGTCCGCCGGGATCTGGCGCATCGACACGACCATCGGGCCGAACAGCCGCCCGGCGGGCTCGCACGGCCGGTTCGTCACGTACATGGCGACGTTGCGGCCCTGGTCGACGTGCCGCAGCGGGACGCCCTCCGCGGCCAGCGCCGTCTCGAACGTGAAGCTGCAGCCGATGGAGAAGGCGACCATGTCGCTGCGCCACAGGCCGGTCGCGTCCGAGACTTCGCCGGCGAGGACGCCGTTCTGCCAGATCCGGTAACGCGGCAGGTCGGTGCGCAGGTCCGCGCCCTCGGCGAGCCGGGTGCCCGGGTCACCGGGGTCGGTGACGTCGAGCAGCGGGCACGCCTGCGGGTTGCGGGTGCAGAACAGCAGGACGTCGTAGGCCCAGTCCTCGGGCACGGCGATCAGGTTGGTCTGGGTGAAGCCGTTGGCCCAGCCCGTCGTGGGGTGGGCGGTGCCGGTGCGGAAGGCCGCCCGCGCCTGGGCCGGCGTGTACGTGGCCGGTTCGTCAAAGGTCGTCATTTCGCCCCCTCAGTCCACGAGTTCGATGCCGCGGGTCTCCGGGAGCCCGAGCAGCGCCAGCACCGCGATGCCGTAGCCGAGCGCGCCGAACACGATCGCGCCGCCCGCGCCCAGGAAACCCACGACGGTCGGGAAGATCGCGCCGACCGCGCGGCCGAAGTTGTACGTGAAGCCCTGCCCGGTACCGCGCAGCGCGGTCGGGTACAGCTCGGCGAGGAACGCGCCGAAGCCGCTGAAGATCGCGGACATCGAGAAGCCGAGCGGGAAGCCGAGCACCAGCACGAGGCCGTTGGCGCCCTTGGGGATCTGGGTGTAGGCGACGATCAGCGCGGCCGAGAGCAGCGCGAACGTCAGGAAGGTCTTCTTGCGCCCCAGCAGGTCGGTCAGATATCCGCCGCAGACGTACCCGACGAAGGCGCCGGTGATGAGGAACGCGAGGTAGCCGCCGGTGCCGATCACGGTCAGCTCGCGCGTCTTCTTCAGGTAGGACGGCAGCCACGTCGAGATCGTGTAGTACCCGCCCTGGACGCCGGTGGCCAGCAGGGCGGCGAAGAGCGTCGTGCGCAGCAGGTCGCCCTTGAAGATCTGCGTCAGCGTGCCCTTGGTGCGGGTGGCGAGCCGGCGCTCCTCCGCACGCGGGGCGTCCTTCACGCTGCGGCGGATCCACAGCACGAACAGCGCCGGGATGACGCCGGTCCAGAACATGATCCGCCAGGCCACGTCGTCACTGGCCACGCTGAACACGACGGTGTAGACGATCACCGACAGGCCCCAGCCGACCGCCCACGCGCTCTGCACGAACGCCACGGTCCGGCCTCGGTACTTGGCCTGCGAGTACTCGGCGACCAGCGCGGCGCCGGCCGCCCACTCGCCGCCGAAGCCCAGCCCCTGCAGCGCGCGGAAGACCAGCAGCGTCTCGAAGTTGGGCGCGAAGCCGCAGAGCACGGTGAAGATCGTGTACATCGCGATGGTGATCTGCAGCGTCCGGACGCGGCCGATCCGGTCGGCCAGCATGCCGGCCCCCACGCCGCCGACGGCCGACACGACCAGCGTCGTCGTGCCGAGCAGGCCGGCTTGCCCGCTCGATATGCCGAAGTACGCGGTGATCGCGGCGAGGCCGAGCGGCAGGGTCTGGTAGTCGAACGAGTCCAGGCCGTACCCGCCGAACGCGCCCACGAAGGCGCGGCGTCCCCGTTTGCCGAGCGTGCGGAACCAGTCGAACGGCCGGGCCTCGGTAGCGGTTGTGACAGTCATGGGGCACCTCCTGGCCAGTGTCTCTCATCGTGGCGTGCCTCACACGGTAGGGATTGTTGAACAATTCCACAAGAGTCCAGTTGGATCGTCCCCCGAGTGGCGGGTAGCCTTGTCGCCGTGGTCATCGAAGACAGCGTGGTCCCGGGACTCGAAGCCGACCGCGGCCTGGTCACGCGCAAGAGCACGGCCGAGCGGGTCGCCGGCGTCCTCCGCAAGCGCATCGCGGAGGGGTTCTTCCTGCCCGGCGGGCGGCTGTCGGAGCAGGACATCGGCAACGCGCTCGGCGTCTCCCGCAACACCCTCCGCGAGGCTTTCCGCCTGCTCACGCACGAGCGGCTGCTCGCCCACGAGCTCAACCGCGGGGTCTTCGTCCGCATCCCGAGCGTCGAGGACGTCGTCGACATCTACCGGGTGCGCAAGATCATCGAGTGCGCCGCGGTCCGCGGGCTGAAGGCCAAGCCGGCGTCCTTCGCGCGGATCAAGGAGAAGGTCGACATCGGCGACGAGGCCGCGCGCACCGGTAACTGGAAGGACCTCGGCACCGCGAACGTCTGGTTCCACCAGGAGCTCGCCGCGCTGTCGGGCAGTGAGCGGGTGAACGAGCTGGTCGGCAGGCTGACCGCGGAGCTGCGGCTGGTGTTCCACATCATGGCCGAGCCACGGCGCTTCCACGAGCGCTACCTGCCGCGCAACCACGAAATCCTCGACCGCGTCGAGGCCGGTGACGGCCCGGGCGCGGAGCAGCTGCTGATGAAGTACCTCGACGACGCCGAAGAACAGCTGGTGGGCGCCTACGCCGACCGCGCCGACGCGGCTCGCGCGGCCATCGCGGCGGAGTAGGTCCATTCGGGCACGGTTGGCGTCCGGACGGCCCGAGCACCAGCCGCGCGCGACACGCGGTCGATAACCTCGGTGGCGGTTCCGCCGCCGGAGACCCCCAGCGGCAGGCGGGGCCCCACGCTGCCGGGTCGCCGCTTCCCCAGGGCCGCGGCCCGGCAGCCCTTACGCCGTGAAGGCCGCCTTGCGACGGCCTTCACGGACTTGTCGAGCGCTCAGCCGGCGTAGCGGGCGAAGATCCTCGTGAAGTCCCACGCCTGCTGGGAAACACCGGAACAGGTGTCGTTGTTCGGGTAGCCGCCGGGGCACGGCCGGTCGCGGTTCGCCGACCAGAACGTCAACCGGGCCAGGTGGTGGGAGTTCGCGTAGGCCAGGATCGTGGTGAAGTCGTTGAGCGTGACCGTCTCGTTGTTGTCGGTGATGCCGTTCATCGACGAGATGCCCAGGTGGCGGTAGGCGGTGTCGTCGTCGTAGCCGTACGCGCTCTTGACGACGTTCTTGAGGCCTTCGGCCGCCCGCTGCGTCAACGTGCCCATGTTCTGGCCCGCCCCGCCGAAGTCGAACGGCATGATGACCCAGCCGTCGACCGTGAGCCCGGATTGCGCTGCCCGGTTGACCAGGCTGTTGTCCGGTCCGGACTGACCGGTGCCGAAGGTGACGTAGAGCTTGATGCCCGGGTTGTTCGCCCGGACCGTCTTCAACGCGTCGACCGTGCGCTGCTGCACGGTGGGGTTGCTGTAGGCGTCGGCCTCGATGTCGATGTCGATCGCCTTGAGGCCGTAGGCGTTGATCACCTTCTGGTAGCCGGCCGCCAGCTCGCCCGCGCTGCCGCACGACGACTCGAGCTTGTTGCCGGAGTAGCCGCCGAACGACGGGATGACGTCGCCACCGCCCGCGCGGACGGTGTTGACGGTGTTCTGGTCGACGCCGCCGGTGAGCGCGCGGCCGCCGTCCCACTGCGGGTTGCAGTAGCCGTTGGACAGGATGAAGGCCAAGGTGAACCACTTGACGCCGGTGGCGCTCTGGATCGTCGCCGGGTTGGGCGGGTCGCCCCAGCCGTTGTAGAGGTACGGCGCCACGGCCATCGCGCCCGGTCCGGGTGGCGGCGTGGTGCCGCCGCCCGGCAGGGTCCACTGCTGGTTGGCCGTGTTGGCGCACGTCCAGATCTGCAGGCGGGTGCCGTTGGCGCTGGAGTTGCCGGTGGCGTCGAGGCACTTGCCGGACCCGGTGTTGACCAGGTTCTTCGCTGTATCGGCCGTCCACTTCTGGGCGGTGGAGCCGTTGCAGTCCCAGAGCTGGATCGTCGTGCCGTTCGCCGTGCCGGCGCTCGTGACGTCGAGGCACTTGCCCAGTGCTTGCAGGGAGCCGTCGCTGCCGGCTGTCCACTGTTGGGCGTTCGTGCCGTTGCAGTCGTAGAGCTGGACGGCGGTTCCGTTGGTGTTGCTCGCGCCGGCGACGTCGACGCACGTGCCGCCGAGGCCGGTGATCGGCCCGGTCGCCGCCTGCGCGACGCCCGGGGCGAGCACCATCGCCGACGCGGCGACGAGCGCACCGAATGCTGCTGTCCTCTTCATGCGGGCACGTTCCACTTCTGGTTGGCGGCGCCGGCGCAGGTCCAGATCTGCAGCCGGGTGCCGTTGGCGCTGGAGTTGCCGGTGGCGTCGACGCACTTGTTCGAGCCCGCGCCGACGAGGTCCTTGGCCGCGGTGGCCGCCCATCTTTGGTTGGCCGTGCCGCCGCAGTCCCAGAGCTGGAGCTGTGCTCCGTCCGCAGTGGACTGACCGGTGACGTCGAGGCACTTGCCGAGCGCTTTCAGGGTTCCATCGGTGCCGGCTGACCACTGTTGAGCACCCGAGCCGTTGCAGTCGTAGAGCTGGACCGCGGTGCCGTTGGCGCTGTTCGCGCCGGCGACGTCGATACACTTGCCGGCGAGGCCGGTGATCGGGCCGGTCTTGCCGCCACCTGAACCTGGGGTGCCGCTCCAGGTGAACGTCGCCGAGGTGTGGCCGGGCAGGGGGTAGGTGAACGACGAATTGCCCCAGTTGACCCGCACGCTCTGGTTTCCGGTTCCGGAGTTGTAAGCGATCAGGGCCTTCGAGCCGTCCGGGTTCTTCCAGGCGACGTTGCGCACGGTCGGGTTGTCGTTCGAGTCGATCCGGTACGCGCCTGGCTTCACGAACTTCGTCAGGTGACCCATGGTGTAGTACTCGACGGTGTAGTCGACCTGCCCGCTTCGCGAGTCTCCGTTGTGGACGGTGATCAGGCCGGTGCAGGTGCCGCAGCCGCCGTTGTGCGGGCCCATGTTCTGGTCGACGCCGAGGCTCCACTTGACGAAGCTCTTCGACCAGTTCCGGGTGTAGTCCACGATGTTGTTCATGTCCTCGGCCTGCTGGTTCGAGATCCAGGTGCCGCCGGAGTGTTCGGTGGAGTAGGCGTTGACGTTCGGGTACCGGTTGTGCGTGGTCGTCTGCTGCGCGATGTCGCCGCCGTACCCGTGCCAGGCCACGCCACCGAAGTTCGGGTGCGTGCGGATGGCCGCGTCGTCCACCGTGGGCGCGCCGTAGGAGGCGTAGGTGTCCCAGTTCCAGTCGAGCGCGAGGACCTTTGTGGACAGGCCGGCGTTCTGGAGAGCCGGTAGCAGGTTGTTCTTCGCGAAGTAGGCCAGGCCGGCCCCGTTCCAGTTGGTCGACGGGTAGCTCGCGCAGCACGTCGGCTCGTTCTGCATCGAGACGTAGTCGATCGGCACGCCCGCGGCCTGGTAGGCCTGGAGGTACTTGACGAAGTACTGCGCGTAGGCCGGGTAGTACTGCGATTCGACCCAGCCCAGCAGGTAACTGTCGTTGTCCTTCATCCACGGCGGCGCGCTCCACGGCGACGCCATCACCTTGGCCTGCGGGTTGAGCTGCTTGGCCTGCTTGGTCAGCGGCAGCACGTCGGCCTGGTCGTGCGCGATCGAGAAGTGCGTCAGGTTCGGGTCGGTCTGGCCGGCCGGCATGTCGTCGAAGGTGTAGCTGTAGCGGGCGAGGTCGGACGCGCCGAGCGGGTTGCGGACGAAGCTCAGGCCGATGCCGCTGTTCGGGTCGAACAGCTTGCGCATGGTGTCGTCGCGGGTGGCCTGGGACAGCGCGCCGCTGGAGTTCATCAGCCAGGCCGCGGTGTCCGTAAAGGACGCTCCGCCGCCTTCGAACTGCTGGTAGGTGGTGTTTTCGTTGACGTTGATGGTCACGCCGCCGCTGCCGGTGCCCGAGGCGAACGTGACCGGTGTCTGCTGCTGGAGGCCCCGGGTGACCTGGCGGCCGCCGGCGTCATTGGTCGTGGTGAGCCAGACGTTGACCGTTTCGCCCGCGGCCTGCGCAGGAGCGGCGAAGGTGGCCGCGGCGACCGCTATCGTGGTCAGGAGGAAGCGTCTTCTCATGGCAGCGTCCACTTCTGGTTCGCGCCGGACCCGCAGGTCCAGATCTGGAGCCGGGTGCCGTTGGCACTCGAGTTGCCGGTGGCGTCGAGGCACTTGCCGGAGCCGGCGTTCACGAGGTTGCCCGCTGAGTTGGCTGCCCACTTCTGGGCGTTGCTCCCGTTGCAGTCCCAGAGTTGTGTCGTCGTGCCGTTCGCGGTGCCGGCGCCCGTGACATCGAGACACTTGCCGAGCGCTTTCAGTGTGCCGTCGGTGCCGGCTGTCCACTGTTGAGCGTTCGTGCCGTTGCAGTCGTAGAGCTGGACGGCGGTGCCGTTGGCGTTGTTCGCGCCGGCGACGTCGACGCACTTGCCGCCGATGCCGGTGATCGCGTTTTGCGTGGGCGGCGTCGTGGTGCCGCCGGCGAACTGCGTCGCGACCTGCTCGCCGAGGCTGACCGCGTTGGCGTGGTTCTCGATCGGGTTGACGTGCGTGTTCGGGAACACGATGTACGTCACCGGGCCCTCGGTGCCGCCGTTCTTCGGGTCGGGGTTGATGCCGAGGCTGACGGCGGTGGCGTAGGACGCCTCGCCGATGATGCTCGCCGGCCCGGTGTCGCCGACCACCGCGTAGGTGACCTGGTTGTTGTAGATCACCGCCACGACCGCGCCGCCGTCGATGCCGTGGTTGCGGTAGTCCCATGTGGACGTTGGTTGCGGGAGGACGATGTACGGCAGTTGTGCCGCGTTGAGCGGCTGGTCGGTCGAGGTGTGGAACGCGGTGTCGGGGTAGAAGCAGCAGTCGGTGTTCTCGTTGCACTGCGTGGTGCGGACGCCGTCGCAGTCGATGTCCATGTCGGCGGTGAAGAACACCGCACCGTTCGCCTGGCAGACGGGCACGGTGGCCGCGCCGCCTTCGTCGAAAGAATACCTGCCGTTCGAGATCTGTTGGCAGTTCTGGGTTTTGGCGAGCAACTGGCTGGCGGACGGCCCGGCTTCGACTGTCGCTTGGGCGGAGCCGGTGGTGAGGGAAAGCGCTAACAGGGCACACCCCATTAGCGCGACGAGGATTCGCCGCACTGGATTCTCCTTGGGGAGGGGGTGGATCAGGGAGTGGTCCACTTCTGGTTCGCGCCGCCGCCGCAGGTCCAGATCTGCAGGCGGGTGCCGTTCGCGCTGGAGTTGCCGGTGGCGTCGAGACACTTGTTCGCGTTCGGGTTCACGATGTCCTTGGCCCCGGTCACGACCCATTGCTGGGCCCCGGTTCCGTTGCAGTCGTAGAGCTGCACCGGTGTCCCGTCCGCGGTGCCCGCACCGGAGACGTCCATGCACTTGCCGAGGGCGCGGATGGTGCCGTCGGTGCCGGCGGTCCAGCTCTGCGCGGCGTTGCCGTTGCAGTCGGTGATCTGGATCGGCGTGCCGTTGGCGGTGTTCGCACCGGCGACGTCGACGCACTTGCCGCCGATGCCGGTGATGGTGCCGGTCCGGCCGCCGCCGCTGCTCGAGGTGTTGGTGACGTGCACGTAGTCGACGACCAGCTGCTGCGGGAACTGCGTGCTGCTGTTGGGGTCGCCGGGCCAGTAACCGCCGACGGCGAGGTTGAGGATGAGGAAGAAGTTGTGGTCGTACACCCAGCGGTTGCCGTTGAGGTCCGACGGCGTGCGCGTCTGGTAGAGGTTGCCGTCGACGTACCACTTGATCTGGTTGGGGGCCCAGTCGACGGCGTAGGTGTGGAAGTCGTCGGAGAAGTTCGGTCCGTTGTAGGCGGCGCCGATGCCGCCGGCGCCGGAGTAGCCGGGGCCGTGGATGGTGCCGTGCACCGTGTTCGGCTCGAAGCCGACGTTCTCCATGATGTCGATTTCGCCGTCGGTGGGCCAGTTCCCGCCGCCGAGCATCCAGAAGGCCGGCCACATGCCCCGCCCGCGCGGGAGTTTCATGCGCGTCTCGAAGTGGCCGTAGGCCTGGCTGAAACGGCCGGCGGTGTTCAGGCGCGCGGACGTGTATTCGCAGCGGCCGTACCAGCAGTTGTAGTTGCCGGGGTTTTCCTTCTTGGCGGTGACGACGAGGTGGCCCTGGCCGTCGAGCTGGGCGTTGTTGGTGCCGGAGGTGTAGTACTGCCGCTCGTGGTTGTTGACGTTGTCGCCGGTTTCGAGCTGCCACTTCGACCCGTCGACGGCGGCGCCGGCGGGACCGTTGAAGTCATCGGTGAACGTGGCGGCGGCTTCGGCCGGGGCCATCGTGAGGGCCTGCTGCCCCAGGACAAGCAGTGCACTGGCGGCGAGGAGTGCCGCCCAGCGGTTCTTTTTGGAGGTGGACATCGTTGTCGCCTCTTTCACCGTGGGGAACGGCGTTCCGCGCGCAGCACGGAACGCGGGGAGGGGAGGTGGCCCAGCCTGCCGGGGCGGCGGCAGGCGCGACCGATCAGCCGTTCGCTCGCGGTCCTGGGCGGGTCGGACTTGGCGAGCGTCGGCGGGCGCTTTGTTGTGCCTGGCAACAAAGTATGCATGGTCCAGACAAGCCGGGCAACCGTCGGCCCGTCATTTTTTTTCAATCCGAATTAAGGGTGGATAGAAGGGGCTGCGTGGTTCCCGCTCAGCGGGGCACGGTGGTCGAGCCGAGGGTGGTGCGCCTCCGGCAGTCCGAAGCCGGCGTTGTGGTTACGGTCGGCTGCGTCGGTCGCTGCCTTGTCCACAACTGGGTTGGGGTGTGGACAAGGCGGGCCGAGTGGGGGTTTTGCGCGTTTTCTGTCGGGCGGTGCCGATACGCTGGAGCGGGGACGGACCCCCTGGGAGGGTGGGCCCCGGCATGAGTCATTCGCGACATCGGCGATGGCCCGCGGCTGTCGTCGGTTGCTCGGCGGAGGGTCACCGCAGCGGCCGGCTTTGCCGGGCCTCAGGGAGAGCAGGCGACCCACCACCCCGAAGCCGGATCGTGACGACGGACGGTGGTGCCGGGTCAAGGCGGGAAAGCGTGCCTCGGCCCGGCACCACCGTCCGCGTTCTTGGCTTCGGATCGGGGTGGTGGGGGAGGTCTGAGTGGGGTGCCGGTCATGTCTTTCGGGCAGCGGTCGTGCTGCCGGTATCCGCGGGGAGTGGCTCCGGGTTCGCGACGTCGGTGGGTGGCGTTCGGCGGAGTCCGGGCCCTGGCCGCCGGCCGGAACGTGTCGCCCGCCATCGCCCACGCGTGGCCGGTTTCGCGGCTCGGCCGGCCCTGCCCGGCGAACCTGGTCCTCACCCGCAAGAACGACGCCGGCTCACCGCACTGCCCTGGCCCCAAGCCGGCTGCCACACCAGCACCGAGATCGGCCACGAAGCCTCGAGCAACCCACCATCGAGGTCCTGCCCGCCCCCGACGACCTCGGCTTCCCCGTCACCAACGCAGGTTTTCCAGATCACCCGCTACCGCACCATGGCCTCCTGCACTACGCCACATGGCCCGCGACACCACCCGACCGCTAATTGCCCCATGACCAGCACAAACGACGTTGCCGTAACCCGGCCTGGGAGGGTGGGCCTGGTTCACCTGGCATTCACGCCGCGTCGGAGTCCGGTGCGCCCGGCTTGGCGATCCTTGACGTCGCTCCCTGCTCCAGCAGGTCCGCCACCGGAAGCGTCGCCGCGCCCGTTGCCACCGCGTCCAACCCCAACGACCCCAGCTGGATGGACGTCTGGCTGAACGGGTGCCGCAGGGCGTGCTCGCCCGCCGCCGCTCGGATTCGGGGCAGTAGCTGCTCGCCCAGGGCCAGCCCCGCCCAGCCGCCGATCACGATGCGCTCCGGGTTGAACAAGTTGATCAGGTTGGCGATGCCCGCTCCGAGGTAGCCCGCCGTTTCGTCGAGCACGCGCGCCGCCGTCTTGGACTTCGGGGCCGCCGCCAGGAGGGCCGAGAACTGGGCCTGCTCGTCCTCGCCCGTGATGTCCTTGCCGCGCACCCTGCGGTACCGGGCCAGGACCGCCTCCGCTCCGATGTACGCCTCCAGGCACCCTCGCGAGCCGCAGCGGCACTCCTGACCGCCGTACGCGATCGTTGTGTGGCCCCACTCGCCCGCGCTGCTCGTCGATCCGCGGTACGTCGTTCCGTCCGTGACCACCGCCGCGCCCACACCCGATCCGATCAGCGCTATCACCGCGTGGCGGGCCCCGCGGCCGGCGCCGAACCACATCTCCGCCTGGCCCTGGGTCTTCGCGCCGTTGTCGATGAACAGCGGCAAGCTGACGCCGGCGTCGACCAGCAGTGAAGCGAACGGCACCGCGTCCCAGCCGACCGTCGGGGCGTGGACCAGCACCTCCGTCCCCTGCTCGACCGCTCCCGGCACGCCGATGCCGACGCCGAGCACGCCCGATTCGTCGATGCCCGCGCTCGCGAACACCTCGCGCAGCCCGGACGTCACCTGCTCGACCGCGGTCGCCGGGTCCGGCGCCTTCGGGAGCGGGTGCTCGACCGTGGCCAGGCGGTTCATCGCGAGGTCGAACAGCTCGACCTTGACGCCCGTTTCGCCGATGTCGACGCCCGCGACGTGCCCGTACGCCGGGTCGACGCGCAGCAGCACGCGCGGCCGTCCGCCGTCCGACTCGACCTGGCCGGCTTCGGTGATCAGGCGTTCTTCGCCCAGTTCGGCGGTCACGTTGCTCACCGTGGCGGCACTCAATCCGGTGAGCTGGCTGAGTTCGTGCCTCGACAGCGGGCCGTCGAAGTACAGTTTCGACAGCAGCAGGGATCGGTTGTGCCGCCGCAGATCACGGACGGTGGTGCGCTTGCTCGCCATGGGCAACCCATCTGAAACACTTACCGGCTCACTGACAGGATGCCTGATCGCCGTAAGTTGTGGCTATGTATTAAGCAGTGAACTAAGTCCCGAACCCATGGTGCCGGGGCCGCGGTCTGGCAGAATCCTCCCGGTGACCCAGGTGGTGCGCCAGACGACCCGTGACCTCAGGCGGCACAACCGCGCGGCGCTGCTCTCCTCGCTCTACCTCCGCGGCCCCGTTAGCAGACTGGAACTGGTAGCTGAATCGGGACTGTCCGCCGCCACCGTTACCAACGTCGTCTCGGAGCTCATCGCGGACGGCGTCGTCGCCGAGGCCGGATCGGTCGAATCGGACGGCGGACGGCCGCGGACGCTGCTGGCGGTGCGGCCGGACTTCGGGCACGTCGTGGGCGTCGACGTCAGTGAGACGCACGTCGAGGTCGGCCTCTTCGACTGCGCGCTCGGCACCCTCGGCACCGTGCGCCACCCGCTGGTCGGCACCCGGCTCGACCCGGACGAAGTGGCCGGGCTGGTGCGCACCGGCATCGCCGAAGTGCTCGAAGGCGGAAGTCCGGCCGCGGTGTTCGGCGTCGGCATCGGCGTGCCGGGCGCGGTCCGCGACGGCGGGATCGTCCACGCGCCCACGCTCGGCTGGCGGGGCGTGAACTTCGCCGAACTGATCCACCCGCACATCCAAGCGCCCCTCCATCTGGACAACCGCGCCCGCACCCTGGGGCAGGTCGAGACCTGGCGCGGCGCCGGCCGGGGCGCCGAACGCGCCATCGTTGCCCTCCTCGGCGTCGGCGTCGGGGCCGCCGTCGCGACGGCCGGGCGTTCGCATCCCGCCATCACGACCAGCGAATGGGGCCACACCGTCGTCAAGGCGGCCGGAGCGGCCTGCCGGTGCGGCTCGCACGGCTGCCTGGAGGCCTACGTGGGCACCGAGGCGGTCGTCCGCCACTACGCCGACCGCGCCGGCACGGAACCGGTCATCGGGGACGAAAGCGACGAAGAGCTGGCCCGGATCGTCGAGGAGGCCCAGGGTGGCGGGCCGGCCGCCGACGTGCTCGCCGAGACCGGCGAGTACCTGGGCATCGGCATCGCGAACCTGATCAATCTCCTCAGCCCCGATCGGGTGGTGCTTTCCGGCTCGGCCGGAGCGATCATGGGGCCGGCGATCCTGCCCGCGGTCCGGGATGCCGTCGGCCGGCATGCGCTGGACTACCTGGCCGAGCGCACCGAGGTCGTGCTGGGCGCGCTCGGGCCGGAGGCGGTCGCGCTCGGCGCGGCGACCCTGCCGATCGCCGAGTTGCTCGCCAACGGGGGCCGCGTCGGCTGAAACCCTTGCGTCGCAAGGAGTAGTTTGACCAACAG
>Ga0207678_10000231_pt1 | contig 49870 bp, 49 predicted proteins | sample KBSC63metaG_FD_184319 | JGI IMG/M metagenome (GOLD analysis project Ga0207678, IMG submission 184319) | Corn rhizosphere microbial communities from Kellogg Biological Station, Michigan, USA - KBS C6-3 metaG (SPAdes) (version 2) | ecosystem: Host-associated > Plants > Roots > Rhizosphere > Soil ... | reverse complement strand
CGGCTTTGACGCCACGCAATAGAATGATGCGATTAGGGCTGGGCGCGTAGGCGCCGGCGAACGTCTGGAACAATCCGGCAAACCACGCCTTGAGACCCTTGCCGTCTTGCGGACGCTGCGGTCCGTTCGTTTCAGCGACGAGCACATCACCGTTCGGCAGGGTATAGATCCAGCGCGGATGATCGAGAGCCGTGGCATACGCCGTTACCGCGAGATCAGATGGCGCTGAAGGTTTTTCGCCGATCGTCCAGCCGACCGCTCTCGCAACGTTGATCGTTGGAACCAAGCTCTGATCAGGCTTGGGAAGCTGCGGATTGGGCCCAAAGCCCACCTGCTTGCCATTATCCGCGGCAGTGAGAGAAGTGATCGAAGCTGCCATTATGATAGCGATTCCGAGGACGGCGGCGAACGCGCGAGTCATTTTAAGATGCAGCCTCTTGCCAGAACTCTCGCGGCGAGAGCACGATCTCAATGCTACGTCTCTCAATGTCGAAAGTTCCAAATCGCCGCGCGTAATATGACCGGCTGCGGCCTACACGGGCGGCGGATTGCGTTCCGAGAAACCACTCTGGTGCCAATATGGATAGGGCTTGGCCGTCGCGCTCGTAGCGTCGAGCTTTTTGATCTGATCCGCCGTCAAATTCCAGCCAACGGCGCCGAGGTTATCCTTGAGCTGCTGCTCGTTGCGCGCGCCAATGATGACGCTCGAAACGGTCGGGCGATGAAACAGCCAATTCAGAGCGACTTGCGGGATCGATTTCCCCGCTTCTTTCGCGACGCTGTCGAGAGCATCGATGACGCCGAATAAGTATTCGTCTTCGACCGGCGGACCCTTATCTGCCGTCTTGTGCAAGCGGCTTGTCTCCGGCAGCGGCTGCCCGCGGCGTATTTTGCCCGTGAGCCGGCCCCAGCCGAGTGGGCTCCAAACAATGGCGCCGATTCCCTGATCCAAGCCGAGCGGCATCAGCTCCCACTCGTAGTCGCGGCCAATCAGCGAATAGTAGGTCTGGTTCGCGACGTAACGCGGATAGCCATATCGGTCCGCGACGTTCAGCGACTTCATCAAATGCCAGCCAGAGAAATTCGAGACGCCGACATAACGAATTTTTCCGGCGCGGACCAATTGATCGAGCGTCGCGAGAATCTCTTCAGGCGGCGTCATGGCGTCGAAGCCGTGGAGTTGAAAGAGATCGATGTAGTCGGTTTGCAGACGACGAAGCGCATCTTCGCATGTCTTCAATATATGATAGCGCGATGATCCGACGGCATTCGGCTCGCTTCCGAAGCGGAATGTTGCTTTCGTCGAGATGAGGGCTTTGTCGCGCCGCCCTTTCAAGGCTTCGCCGAGAACCGTTTCAGAATTGCCGTCGGAATAGATGTCCGCGGTATCAAATAACGTCACGCCGGCGTCGAGGCAGAGATCGAGCATGCGGCGTGCTGCGGTGGTATCGGTCGTACCCCATGCGCTGAAGAATTCGCCCGCGCCGCCGAATGTCGCCGCACCAAAGCTGAGAAGAGGAACCGTAAGTCCCGAGGCACCAAGCCGGCGATATTCCATCATTCAATTCGTCTCCCTCAATTGCCGATATATGACGCGAAACTGCGTGCGATTGCCGCAGATCAGCGATGGAATTAACCGAATTACGTCGTCACTATTCGATCACGCTTTGCGACATTCGGAAATCAATCATCACACTTTCCTCGCTCATGAGTAGAGATCGTCCTCATCTGCAATTGAACAGACAGAGTTAACGTTCGAATAACCAAAAGCGAATCGCGTTTCGCGTACGGGTTGTGCGTCCCGACGACGATATGTCGCGCGTCGAATCCCCCCTTGTTTTCGCCTCCTTGCGACGCTGGATGCGCGCCGTTTGTGAAGACAAGTGAAGGAGAGTTAGTATGCGATTGAGTTTAATCGCGATGGTGTTGGCTCTGGCGGCGATCGTCGGAACCGCATCGGCGGAAGCGAATCCATATTACGGCGATAATAACGATGGCCGTATCGAGCGCTCGCACTCGAATTGGAGCGGCAAGCGGCGATATTCAAATCGCCAATATTCGCAGCGCCGGTACTCAAATCATAGATCCTCGCACCGCCAGTATGCACAGCGTGGCTATTCGAACCGGCGGTACGCACATCGCGGCTACTCGCACCGGAATGCGTATCGTCAGGGCGCCCAGCGCCAGTACGCGCAGCGCCACCACTACGGTCGCCGCACGTACGCTTCGAGCGGCCGCTCAGTAGGGGGCCGTCCAGGCGCTTGGTGCGGTTGGTGGATGCGGACCCAGCTCGGCGGCGGTCCGGAATATAATCTTGCCGCCAACTGGCGGCGTTACGGACGATCCAGCGGCCCGCAGGTCGGCGCCGTGGTCGTATGGCCGCATCACGTCGGAATCATCACCGGGCGCGCCAGCAATGGCCGATGGATCGTCAAATCCGGCAACGACGGAAATCGCGTCCGCGAGCGGGCCCGGTCGGTCGCGGGTGCCGTGTTCCGCGTCGGCTGAAACCCGACAGGCAATAAAAGGGCAGGCTGAATATCTTCGGCCTGCCCGTCACTTTCTTTGCGGAAGAGCAGACGCTACAGATTAAGTTGGTAGCTGTGCGCCAACCAGCGATAGCTATCCGGCGCAATCCGTTCGACGTACCCGATCGATGGGAACGGCATATGGTAGCCGATGACCGCGAGACGGTCTGTCGCCGCCATATCGAACATGTGCCGGCGGGTCGCGGCGCCTTGTTGCTTGTCGACGTCGAACACGCAGTGCCAGTTGGGCTGCGCCAGCGACGCGACCTGGTGATGCGCGCAGTCACCCCAGAATAAAATCGATTTGCCTTCGCTTTCGATCATGAACGCGAGATGGCCGGGCGTATGGCCCGAAGCCTCGATCGCTCGAATACCCGTCACGACATCGTCGCCGGGCTTAATGAAACTGAACTTTTCGGCAACCGGCTTCGAGTTCGCCCGAAAGACCGATGCGAAATTTTCGAGGTCGCCGGTGAGCTTTCCTTCGGGCGCCCAGAAATCATGCTCGACCTGACCGATGACGTAGCGCGCGTTGGGGAATAGCGGCTTACCGCCCTCAATGACGCCGCCGATATGATCGGGATGGCCGTGACTCAGCAAGACGATGTCGATGTCTTCAGGCTTGAAGCCCGCGGGTCCAAGCTGTGTCGCGAGCCATCCTCCATTAGGGCGCGGCACAAATCCGTTCGAGCCATTGCCAGTATCGATCAGGACGAGTTCCTTGCCCGTGTTGACGATGGTGGGAGAAAATCCCGGCTGGTATTTTCTTTCGGGCAAAAGGTTGGCGCGCATCAACTCTTGAACATCGGCTTCGTTGGCGTTGGCGCCGATGAGCGGAAACGGGCCGTCGATGAAGGCTTCCGAATCGGAAATCGTCGTCAGCTCGAAGGCACCGAGCTTGAACCTGAAGAACTTGGGTTGCCATGCGCCGAGGCTCGCTGCCGCCGCGTGCGCATGTGTGCCAAATCCAAGCGTCACAGCCGGTACGGCAGCCAGAGCAAGGGTTGTTGACAAAAGCTTACGGCGATTGATGTCGAAAGACGAGAATTCCATCTATCCTGCTCCTCGTTAGTTGTGGGCGGCCTTGCGGCGTACGGGTCATGCCATGCGAGGGTTAGACGTGAAGGAAGATGCGCGCTTGTATGAACCTGCTGAGCCGCTCTGGCACATCGGAAATGGCCGCATGTTGTTTGCCGGCTGCTTGCATCGCAACGCACTGCACAGCCACAGCGCGCCCGTGCTGCTCGCGGGCCTTTATGACGATTTCGAATTGAAAATTGGCGATGCGGCTTGGTTCTTTTGCCGGATGGCGGTCATTCGTGCCGGCACGGCTTATGAATTCAATTCCGCGGGCCGGCCGCTGGCCGTCGTCTATGTCGAACCCAATGTTGCTTCGGTCGAGGGACTCGCCGCCCTTGTCGGCGAGACGCGCGAAGTCCCCGGTGCGCTGATCGGAATGCGCGGTGAGCTGTCGATGATCCGTGCGCTCTATGAAGATCCCGACAGCCCGCGCTGGGTGGGGTCGGCGATCGATGATCTCGTCGACTTCTCGAGAGGCAGGTCGCGGCGGCATATGGATCGGCGCATTGCGCGCGCCGTCGAAGCGCTCACTTTCAACGATGAGTCTGACGGCGAGGATTGGCAGGAGCCGAGGCCGTCCGTTCTGAGCGCCGCACAGGCGGCTGGGCTCTCAGCGTCGCGCTTTCAGCACGTGTTCAAAGACGAAGTCGGCGTTCCCTACGGACGCTATCTCGCCTGGGCCAGAATGCGCGCGGCGCTGCGCGAGGTGGTGGCGGGAAGCAACTTCACGAGGGCGGCGCACGTGGCCGGATACTGTGACCAAGCCCATTTCGCGCACGATTTCCGCCGGACATTCGGGGCGCCGGCATCGAAGAGCCTCTCACGCGTGCGCCGCTGAAGGCGTTGCGATTATAAATTCGCTATTGCCAACAATGTGTTAGCACCCTGCTAGGGGACATGTATTGCTGCCGAACAAGCAACCGCCTTTGGCTCAAGATGAGCCAATTTGAGGACGGCGCTGACGCGGCGGTAACCTTATGGAAACGCACAAGCGTCAAGGTTACCGCGGCAGCTTTCTGGCTAGACCAGCCGAAACGGCCCCAATACCGGCGCGGACACTTGCGCGTCGTTTTGGTGCAGGATCCCCGCGTCGATCCGGGAAGCGCTCGAACGCACGATTTCCGTGCTGCGTTAAAAGAGTTCGTTCGCGCAGATGTCGCTCGATACGCGAGGGATCGATCCTCAGCGGCTGTTGCCGCAGTCTTTGGAGGACCGGCTTTTAGGCTGGCTCGGCCGCTTCGGCGGAGCGTTTCTGCTCGTCTCGACGTCGACCATTTGGATCAGCCTCGTCACGTGGTCGGTGTTCGACCCGAGCCTGACGCACGCGACGACGACCGTGCCGCGCAATTTCACCGGACCCGTCGGTGCTATCGTTTCCGATCTCCTGTTTCAGACGCTCGGCTTTGCCGCAGCCTTGGCGCTGATTGCGCCGTTGGTCTGGAGCATCGAGATGCTCAGGTCCGAGCGTGTCGTCGCCGGCCGCTCGAAGCTCGGCTTCTATCCGCTGTCCGTTCTGGCGCTGGCCGGCGCTATTTCAGCGCTTCCGATTTTTGACGGCTGGCCGCTGCGCCATGGTTTCGGTGGCCTTCTGGGTGATGGATTGTTTCATCTGGTGGTGAAGCTGTTCGGCGTGGTCAATGAAGAGCGGGCGCCGTTGGCGGCGGGGCTCGTGCTCGCCGTCGCAGCGGTCCAAATGTCCGGCAGAGCCATCGGTTTTGAACCCGAGACCGTGGTCAAGTCCATGCTCAGTTCACTGGCGACGGCCTGGCGCCGCGCGCTTACGGAGGCGCGCACGCCAGCGGAGCCCGTCGAGCATCGGCAGGCGATGCCTGACGATGGGGCCGGACGGTTCGGGTGGCCGTGGTCGCGCACCGCAAAGGTGGCTCATGCGGACATAAGGCTGAGCGACAGGGCGCCGTTCGATGCACCGTCGCTCAACACCGACGTCGTGCCAACCCTGGCGCCTCGATACCGGCGCGATATTGGACTCGAGGTTCCTCACGAGGTCGGAGCCGGTGCCGCCGCGCAAGGCGATGACTCTCCGCTGAATGATGAGCATCAGTTTGCGGCTCATACGCTGCCGACGCCGCCGGACTTCGGCGCGCACGAGGGGGAGCCCGACCACGCTTCGGATGAATTAGGGCTTGGCTTCGAATTCGATGACCAGATCGACGCTTCGAGTGCCGCCATCGCAGCGCGCTTCGCTCCGGCTTCAGCCGGCATTGTTCGGCCTATGCCACCGCCGTCAGTACAAAGGCAGGCAACTCCGCCGACCGCTCCCACTCCGCCTCCGAGGGCGACAAACGGACTCCTCGGTAGCTTGGCGCGCGGCCGCGCCGAGCCGCAATGGCGGCGGCCTTCGCTCAATATGCTGAAGCGTCCGGCGGCCGCGAAGCCGCGGCCTGAGCTTTCGCAAACGGTGATGCGCGGCAATGCGCGATTGCTCGAAGACGTGCTGGCCGACTTCGGCATCAAGGGTGAGGTCAAGGACATTCGTCCCGGCCCCGTCGTGACGCTTTACGAACTGGAACCATCGCGCGGCACGAAGTCTTCGCGCGTCATCGGGCTTGCCGAAGACATCGCGCGCTCGATGAGCGTCGCGAGCGTCCGTGCCGCCGTCGTGCCGGGTCGCAATGCAATTGGTCTTGAATTGCCGAATGCGCGGCGTGAAGCAGTGTTGTTGCGCGAAATTCTCGAAGCCGAGGCTTTCAAGGAGAATACCGCGACGCTGCCGCTCGGGCTCGGCAAGTCGATCAGCGGCGATCCCGTCGTGGCGGATCTGGCGCGCATGCCGCATCTGCTCGTCGCTGGAACGACCGGCTCCGGCAAGTCCGTCGGTATCAATGCAATGGTACTTTCGTTGCTCTATCGTCATACGCCCGACGATTGCCGCATGCTCATGATCGATCCAAAGATGTTGGAGCTCTCCGTTTACAACGGCATTCCGCATCTCCTGACGCCGGTGATCACCGATCCGCACAAGGCCGTCGCCGCACTCAACTGGGTCGTGCGCGAAATGGAAGAGCGTTACAAGCGCATGGCGGCGCTCTCGGTGCGCAATATCGATGTCTTCAACAACCGTATCCGTAATGCCAAGAAGCGCGGCGAAATTCTATCGCGCACGGTTCAAACGGGATTCGATACGTCGGGCCAGGCGCGGTTCGAAACGCAGAAAATGGATCTCGAGCTGCTGCCGCGCATCGTCGTCATCGTTGACGAGTTCGCCGATCTGATGATCGTTGCGGGCCGCGAAGTCGAGGCATCGGTGCAACGGCTGGCGCAGATGGCACGAGCTGCCGGAATTCATCTGATCATGGCGACGCAACGTCCGTCAGTCGATATCATCACGGGCACGATCAAGGCCAATTTCCCGACGCGGATCTCGTTCAAGGTCACGTCGAAGATCGACAGCCGCACCATTTTGAACGAGCAGGGCGCCGAGCAGCTTCTCGGACAGGGCGACATGCTCTATTCGACGGGTGCCGGACAATTCGTGCGCGTGCACGGTGCTTTCGTCTCGGACGAGGAAGTCGTAGCATTCGCCGAGGAGCTGCGAAGTGAGGGGGCTCCGACCTACGTCCCCGGCATCACCGACGTGCCGGTACAATCAGAAATCGCAAGCGGAGCCCGTGAGCCGGGCGCCGATGATCTTTACGATCGGGCCGTGGCGGTGGTGCTGAAAGACGGCAAGGCCTCGACGAGTTATATTCAGCGGCGGCTCTCGATCGGCTACAACCGCGCCGCCGATCTGATCGAGCGGATGGAACGCGAGGGCCTTGTCTCCGCGGCGAACGGTGTTGGCAAGCGCGAAATCCTGGTGCCGCGCAACGGCGCTGAAGCTGCGGCCTGAGTTTCGAATCTTATGCTCGTTATTCGCACTACGGGCACAACTCGTAGCCCGCCTAGTTCTGGACGCAATCTTTGACGAAACCGTAATATGCGCGCGGAGCCCTCAAGGGGCTCTCGGGGGCGCGGGGGCCGCGATGGGAAGACGAATGAGGGATTTCTTGCGCCTGTTGGCTTGTGCGACGGCTTTCGTCGCGTGCGCCGGTGACGTTCTGGCTGAGGATCCAAGTGGCCCTGCAGCAACGCTTGCCGCGGCGCCAACCGGACAGGCAAAACCTGCGACCGATGGCTGGACGGGCGAGGTTGCTCCAAACAACACGGCGGGGATTATTCTCGACGCACATCAGACGAAACTCGTCCAGAAGGTCAGCGATTATTTCGCGTCGCTGCAAAGTCTCAAAGGCGACTTCGTGCAAATCGGTGCCGACAAGAAGCGCATGAAGGGCAAGTTTTTCGTCAAACGGCCCGGACGTTTCCGCTTCGATTATTCTCTGCCGTCGAGGCAGATTATCGTCTCCGATGGAGAATATCTCGCCATTCAGGATTTGGATTTGAACAACGAGGATCGCGTCGCTCTCGATCAGACGCCGTTCCGCCTGCTCCTGCGCAAAGATGTCGATCTGTTGCGAGACGCGAAAATCACCGAAGTTCAGCAGGCTGACGATTTGATTGTGCTCGGAATCGAGGATAAAAGTCCCGACTCGCCGGGCCGGATTAAACTTTTTCTGGCAACAAAGCCGAACATGGAATTGAAGGAGTGGGTAACCACCGACGCCCAGGGACTCGATACGCGGATCGAGCTATCGCAACTGGTTAAGGCAGACGACCTTGATGCGAATTTATTTAAAATTCAACAGCTTGGGGCGCACAGAACGACGCCAAACTAGCAATATTGGAAGCGAATCAAGGTGTTGCGCTTCAGACCCGGCGCAATCCCTAAGCGCGGGACGCGCGTGTATAACCGATCACGTTTTCGTGAAGAGCTCACAGGGGCTCTATTGAACTTTGAAGCTTTGCGCTTAACTCAACCGTATGCAGGCGGCGTCACCCTGTATTCGGTAGTGCCCCCCGTCTAGCCGAAGACGCCGCCTCTGGCATCGGTTTCCCTCCCGATGCCGAGCGCGATAAGCGCAAATGGCGCCCAGTCCCTCCCCCCGGGACTGGGCGCTCTTCTTTTCAGCGTAGCAATTTGTTTTGATCACGCGCGGTACAACCGATCTCGCGTTGATCATTTTTCGCGATCATTTTCAATGGACGACGTGACTGTTTGCCGCTGAACCGAGTGACGGCGGTGGTGGTGGAATCGAAGCTGATCTTGCAAGAGCCGAATCCACGGCGTTGAGATCTTGGGCGAGACGGCGCAGCCGGCCGAAAATGTGCGCAGAAAAATGCTCCACAAGCGCCGGCTCGTCTTCCATCAATTCGCGCATGCGTTCGCGCGTCATTCGCAGGGCCTTGACCGGGCCTTGTGCGATGATCGTCGATATGTGCGTTACTTCGACAAGCATCGCGAGCTCTGAGATCATCGAGCCTTCGGGAAGCTGCTCTCCGTGCGATTGGCCGCCGTCATCGTCGAGCTGGATGCAGTTGCCCGAAACGATCACGATCGCAGCATCGCTGAGTTGATTTTCCGCCGCGATAACATCGCCCGGCGCATAGATGACGCGCTCGGCGCGGCGCACGATCTCCGTCAACTGCAACGGCGGCAAGCCGCGAAAAAGCGGCAGAGACAAAAGCGGTTTGACGAGGGCGTCGATGGCCATCGGTCAAGACTCCATTCAAATACGAATTTAGAATATCTGAACGCGACTGACACGACGCACGCCCGCACTTATGAAGCGCAGGGACAGCTTTCCAATACACGACTTCGGCCCGGCTCGAAAGAATTCAGTTAGCTCGCAGACTCGTTCTGTGGAGCGAATTGAATAACTTTCAATGAGGGCACTACCAGGCTGTGCGCTGAATTCGCCCGAACACCATTGATCATGGTGCGAGCTTGTACCCACCGCTTTCGGTGATCAGGAGTTCGGCGTTCGAAGGATCTTTCTCGATTTTCTGACGCAGCCGATAGATGTGCGTTTCGAGCGTATGCGTGGTGACGCCGGCGTTATAGCCCCAGACTTCGTGCAAGAGGACGTCACGCGATACGACTTTGTCTCCTGAACGAAATAGATATTTGAGGATCGACGTTTCTTTTTCCGTCAGCCGGATTTTGCTGCCGGATTGATCGATAAGAAGTTTAGAGGCCGGCTTGAACGTGTAGTGGCCGATGGCGAAGATCGCATCTTCGCTCTGCTCGTGCTGGCGCAACTGAGCGCGGATGCGCGCCAGAAGGACCGCAAATTTAAACGGTTTCAGGACGTAGTCGTTAGCGCCTGCATCGAGACCCAAAATTTGATCGGCGTCCGACGTATTGCCCGTCAGCATGACGATCGGAGTTTTGAATCCCGATTTGCGCAATTGCTTGACGGCCTCGCGACCGTCCATATCTGGCAACCCGACATCGAACACGACGAGATCGAAGCTGCCGCTTTTGGCCGCTTCCATGCCTTTGGTCGCGGTACCCGCTTCGGAGACCTCGAATTCATCGTGCAGGACGAGCTGATCTTTCAAGGACGTGCGCAGATCATCATCGTCGTCGACGAGAAGGACCTTTCGGGCCGTGCTCATGGACGGGTCTCCGGTTTTTTTTGACTGCCTCGGGGGCGGGGGGACACTAGCATCGCACGCGGGGGCAACATAGGCTTTGATAAGAAACAGACAAGAGGAATGGGCGGTTCCCAGATGGTGTTGCAACGGTCGGTGCGGCCGGCCAAGACGCGGAAGAAACTGATCGTAAGAGCCATCAGTGCCGCATCGAAGCGGGGAAGCCTGCAGTTCGGTCCCATTCATGTCCCGTGCGCCCTCGGACGAGGCGGCGTCAAAGTGCTGAAGAGGGAAGGCGATGGTGCGACGCCGCGGGGGAGGTATGCTTTACGGTGTGTTCTCTACAAGCCTGGAATGGTCACTAGGCCGCGGACGGGTCTCGATCTTCGCGCCGTGCGGATGACCGACGGTTGGTGTGACAGCCCGTCCGACCGGAACTACAATCGCTCCGTCACGCTACCCTACCCGCGAAGTGCTGAACGACTGTGGCGTCCAGACGGGATTTACGACGTCATCGTGGTGCTCGGCTATAATGACGTGCCGAGGATCAGGAATCGCGGCAGCGCCGTTTTCATGCACGTCGCGCGCGTCGGCTTTCCTCCGACGGATGGATGCATTGCGCTCAGCCAGCGCGATTTGCGCCGCTTGCTCGGAGTGGTGCCGCGCGCCAGTGAAATCGTCATCGAAATTTGAGGGCAACAAAAAGGACCCGGCGCGTCGTGCCGCCGGGCCCAAGTTGAGAACGTCTAGGGAGAACCATACGCGAATGGTACGCGGTAGGAGAAGGCGATCGCCCGCGGCTCGATCTCGTGCCGCGGGCTTTTTTCAGGATCAGTAGTTGTAGGCCCGCTCGCCATGATCGGTAATGTCGAGACCTTCGCGTTCCATCTCCTCGGATGGACGAAGACCCATGACGATGTCGACCAGCTTGAAGAGAATCGCGGAGCCGATGCCGCTCCACAGGAGCGTCATGCCTACGGCTTTGGCCTGGGCGGTCATCTGCGCGACCATGTCGTACGTGGCGGTCGTCAGTTCGCCGGGCTTCGATAGGTAGTCGGCGATGCCGGTGCCACCCCAATCGGGGTTGACCAGAAGTCCAGTACCCAGAGCACCGATGATGCCGCCGATGCAGTGGACGCCGAAGACATCCAGGCTATCGTCGTATCCAAGCGCGCTCTTGATCGCCGAGCAGAAGACGAAGCAGACCGGACTGACCACGAGACCAAGCACGATCGAGCCCATCACACCTGAGAAACCGCAGGCCGGCGTGATCGCGACAAGACCGGCCACGACGCCCGATGCGAGACCGAGCGCCGACGGCTTTCCTTTGGCAATCCATTCCACGATCATCCAGGAGAGAGCCGCGGCGGCCGTCGCGACGAAGGTGTTGATGAACACCTGGCCCGCGAAGCCATTGGCCTCGAGGCCCGAACCGACGTTGAAGCCGAACCAACCGACCCACAGCAGTGCAGCGCCGATCATGGTCAGCACCAGCGAGTGTGGCGGCATGGCTTCCCTGCCGTAGCCGATGCGCCTGCCGAGAATGAGCGCGCCGACCAGACCGGCGATACCCGCATTGATGTGGACGACCGTGCCGCCGGCGAAGTCGAGTGCGCCCCACTTGAAGACGATGCCGGCATCTGACGTCACGGCGTCAAGTGCAGCCTGGGCCTGAGCTTTCGCAGAGCCGGTTGCGGCCGCGACGGCCTTCGCAGCATTGCCGAACGCATCGGGGCCGCCCCAGTACCAGACCATGTGGGCAATCGGGAAGTAGATGAACGTCACCCACAATGCCATGAACACCAACATCGATGAGAACTTCAAGCGCTCGGCGACGGCGCCGAGGATGAGGCACGGCGTGATGCAGGCGAACGTCATCTGGAAGACGATGTAAACGTATTCGGGTATGTAGACGCCGTTCGAGAATGTGCCCGCGACGGTTGTCGAATCGACGCCTCTCAGAAGCGCCTTCGAGAAGCCGCCGACGAAGTTATTCAGCCCGCCGCCGTTCGTGAAGGCCATCGAGTATCCGTAGAGCACCCAAATAATTGCGACGAGGCAGAGCGTTGCGAAGACCTGCATGAACATCGACAGCATGTTCTTCGTGCGAACGAGGCCGCCGTAAAACAGCGCAAGGCCCGGCACCGTCATCAGAAGAACGAGCACCGAGGCGATGTACATGAAGGCGGTGTCGCCTTTGTTCGGCACGGGGATGGCCGGTGCGGCGGCGGCAACAGGTGCCGCGGCCGGGGCCGCGGTTGTTGCCGCGTCCTGGGCGAGCGCCGGATCGATGAGCAGCGCGATTGCGCCGAGCGCCCCCAGGACCCCCGCGCATCGCGCTATGGTTCGAAACGTCATGTTATGTGCTCCCTGATTGAACCAACGAAATGCAGGATTGATTTTCGGCCTTAGAGCGCGTCGTCGTCGGCTTCACCGGTGCGGATGCGCACGGTGTGCTCGATCGTCGACACGAAGATTTTGCCGTCGCCGATTTGGCCAGTTTTTGCGGCGCGCTGGATTGCGGCGAGCGCCTTGTCGACCTGCGTGTCGGGAACGACGACTTCGATTTTGATTTTGGGCAGAAAGCTCACGGCGTATTCGGCGCCGCGGTAAATTTCGGTATGACCCTTTTGGCGGCCGTAGCCTTTGACTTCCGTCACGGTCATGCCCTGCAAGCCGAGATCAGTCAGCGCGGAGCGGACCTCCTCGAGCTTGAATGGCTTGATTACCGCTGTAATGAGCTTCATCGGCGCCCCCTTTTCTCTTTGCTCCGGTCGCAACCGGACGCTCCAGCAACGGCCTTCCCCGCCACACGTTGCGGGAGAGACTTCGCGTTGAGGGAGTCAAGACGCGTGCCAAGTCAGGCGCGATTGCTCAAGCTATTGAAAGGCAATCCGGAACTTGGCCGTCTGGTCGGCTGCGCTGGCGGCGGGGGAAATAAACAAGCACGAAATTTGTGCACTGAACGGAGTTTGCCCGTCATTTGGGCATGAATGCGGTCTCCCGTGGACGCATTAGGCCTTCCTGTACCGTAGAGGCGACGAGGCGCCCCTCGAGGTCGAAAATCGCTCCGCGACAATACCCACGCGCGCCGAAGGCAGACGGGCTGTCCTGGACGTAGAGCAACCAACCGTCGGCCCGGAACGGCCGGTGAAACCACATCGCGTGGTCGAGGCTCGCGAGCTGGATGTCGCCATCAAACAAAAGCTTGCCGTGGGCGATCAGGGCCGTGTCGAGCAGGGTGAAGTCCGACGCGTAGGCCAGCACAGCCTGATGAATGTAGAGGGCGTCCGGCAATGCTCCGTTGGTCTTGAGCCATATCGACTGCGTCGCCCGCTTCGGCTGGCGGCTGGCATAGCGCGAGGCGTCGACAATCCGCACGTCTATCGGATGCTCGCGGCGCCAGTAGGCCCGCATACCCTCCGGCAGATTTGCGAGCATACCGCTCATTAGATCCTTGGCGCTGGGCAAGGATTCGGGCGGCGGCACGTCAGGCATTGCCGATTGGTGGTCGTAACCCTCCTCCTGTTTGTGAAATGAGGCGCTCATCGAGAATATGGGCCGGCCGTGCTGGATGCCGCGTATGCGCCGCGTGGTGAAGCTGCCGCCATCGCGGGTGCGTTCGACGTCGTAAATGATCTCGCGTTCCGGATCGCCGGCGAGGAGGAAGTAGCCATGGAGCGAATGGATTGTCCGGCTGGCGTCCACGGTCATTGCCGCCGCGACCAGCGCCTGCCCGAGGACCTGGCCGCCATAGACACGCTGCCAGCCTTCACTCGACCGCGGGCCGCGGAACAGGTTGTCTTCGAGTGGCTCGAGCGTCAGCGTCGCGAGCAATTTCTCAAGCGCCGGAGTGGGAGCGGGCAAGGCTGTCATAAGCAACTTTCTTGGATCGTTTGCGATGACGAGAGGGGGCGAAGACAACGGCGCGGGACGGGCCTAAGCTGTCACGCTGAGATTGAAAAGCAAGTCGAGGTAATGCCGCGTGGCCGACGGTTCGGAGCCTGAAGGAAAGTTTGACATCGTCGTTGCCGGCGGCAGCTATGCCGGGCTGGCGTTCGTGCGCGGTTTGGTCCAGGCGCTAGGACCTGACGTGCGCATCGCGATCGTCGATCGCGCTCGCGGTCCGGCCGCCGTGCCGACCGACGGCCGGGCCTTTGCTGTCTGGGCCGGAGCCAAGGCCGTTCTCGAAGGTCTCGGCGTTTGGCAGGCGATCGCCGGCGAAGCCGAGGCGATGATCTCGATTGAGATTTCGGATTCGGCCTTGCAGGACGGCATGAGACCGACGCGGCTGACGTACGACGCGCGTACGCCGGATGGTCGTCCTGCAGCTTATATGGTGCCCGCCGCCACGCTGAGCGCGGCTCTTTATCAGTCGATTGCGAACGAACCGTCAGTCACCTGGATTGCGCCGGCCGAGGCCGATGACTTGGCTCTGACCGAGCGGTCGGCGGAGGTTCGGCTTCGCGATCAGCGAACGATCAGCGCGGCGCTGTGCATCGCGGCGGACGGCAGGAATTCGAAACTGCGGGAAGCGGCCGGCATCAAAACCGTCGGCTGGGCCTACGACCAAATCGGTATCGTCGCGACGGTCCAATTTAGCAAACCGCACGGCGGCGTTGCGATCCAGCATTTTCTTCCCGGTGGGCCTTTTGCAATCCTGCCGCTTAGGAACAACCGCGCCTGCATTACCTGGAGCGCCGAGGCGCAAGAAGCGGCGCGTGTCATGGCTCTCGACAATCAAGGCTTTCTTGCCGAACTCGATCGGCGCATCGGCGGACGGTTCGGGTCCATCGAACTCGTTGGCACGCCGCAGTCATGGCCGCTCGACATCAAACTGCCTCGCCAGCTGGTTGCCCGTCGCTTCGCCCTCATCGGCGATGCCGCGCACGGCGTGCATCCGATCGCCGGGCAGGGCGTCAATCTGGCGCTGCGTGATGCCGCGGCGCTGATCGAAGTTGTCGCGGATGCGGCGCGTCTCGGTCTCGATTTGGGTGATGGCACGCATCTCGAGCGCTATCAGCGCTGGCGTCGTTTCGATTCGATGATGTCGGCGACAGTCTACGACGGACTCAATCGCCTCTTCGGTGTCGACAATATCGTCCTCCGCGCCGGTCGTGGCGCCGGGCTCGGGATGCTCGACCGGTTGGGAAGCGTCAAGCAGATGATCGTCAGCGAAGCGTCGGGGCTCAGCGGCGACGTGCCTAAGCTCGTGCGCGGCTGTCCGGTCTAGCGTGGTTGCGATTCTGAAGGAAACATCCTTCTCACAACTCCATGGCCGCCCTCCGAGGGCGTTGCCCTGGATGGCCGGGTCAAGCCCGGCCATGGAGTGGGTGGTGTAGGGGGACTGAATTACTCTGGGCATCAAATCCCATAACGCGGCGCCTGCCTCCAACACGTCTCACGTCATGGCCGCCCTCCGAGGCGGCCATCCAAGACGGCTTGCTCAAACGTTCAGGCACGTGAGGTGTAGAATTCTCGCCGCTAATCTCGATCGTCGTCGGGCACGTCGTCATCGCCTTCAGGGGGACGATTGATGACGATGGTGCCGGCCGCGATGTCGACATGCGGAACCCACTGATTTTCGAATGGGATGAACTCTGTCGGCGACCCGTCGGCCGGCTTCAGTTCCACAAGGTCGCCAGCGCCGAAATTCTGCACGGCAACGATCTCTCCGAGTTCGGTACCGTCGGGCGCCATCGCATGCAGCCCGATCAGGTCGGCGTGGTAGTATTCCGACGCTGCCGCCTCCGGCAGCCGCTCGCGGTCGATGTAAAGTTTGGTTCCGCGCAGCGTTTCGGCCGTCGTGCGGTCGCGGACACCATCGATACGCGCCACGATGCCCTTGTTCGTTACGCGTATGAGACCTAGTGCGAATTGTTTGGCGCCGGTCGCGTCGGTCAGCGGCCCGTACGCCGCGATGGTCTCGGGTGCGGCTGTGAAGCTGCGCACCAAGACGTCCCCGCGGATGCCGTGAACACCCGTGATTTCACCCAGCAGGATGCGACGCTGACGCTTATCGATGGACATCGGAACGTGATGACGTGCGACGGTCACTTCGGCAAGGGCCCGAGATAGGTAATTTCGATATCGACAGGTCTGCCACCGACAAAGATCGTCGTGTTCTGACGCCGTGCTCCGGGGTCGATTTCGCCGGAGATGCCGACGGTCGTCACGGCGCGGCGGGAAGGCTGACGCGCCATTGGCCTGCGCCGGTGCGGCCCCCCTGGCAGGCAACTTTGAGAGACGACCGCATGACGATTTTTTTGGGATTTGCCTTCAGCACGCCCGTGTAGACCCTTCCGGCGGGATCGGCACCGAATAGCCTTCCGGCCCGGCAAACCAAAATGACTCGATCCACCTCGGTTGACGGTTGTCTACCTGGCACGGGTGCAATCTCAAATAGTCCCTCGACAAGCTTAGGTTGCTTCAATTTGAACACCGTTCAAGAAAATTGGCAGGGACTGTTATCTGCTCCAAATCTCGGGCCAGTGAGAACGACAACATAAAGCCTCCCGAGTCGCACCCGGGAGGCTCAGTAGAATTAGCTGCTCAAAAACTAGCTTGCTTATGCAGCGTCGGCAGGCGGAGTGACTTCGGCCGCCTTGGCGGCCTTCTCGGCTTCTGCGGCGGCGCGTTCCTGGGCCTTCTTCTTAGGCTTGGCCTTTTCCGGATTGTTCGATGGCGTGCGCTTGGCGAGGCCCGCACCGTCGAGCAGGCGGAGCACACGATCCGTCGGCTGCGCGCCGACCGAGAGCCAGTGCTTGACGCGGTCTTCCTTGAGCTTCACGCGGTTCGCGTCGTCCTTCTTGAGCATCGGATCGAAGGTGCCGATCTGCTCTATGTAGCGGCCGTCACGGGGGCTCGCGCCATGCGCGACCACCACGTAGTAGTAAGGCCGCTTCTTGGCGCCGCCGCGCGACAAACGAATTTTGACGGACATCTGCTGGTTCTCCTGTTCGGTCGATTAGGTTTGCGTCTAGGTGTTCACTTTTTCTTTCCGGGTAGCCCCGGGAATTTTGGAAGTCCGCCGCCGAGCCCCGGCAGGCCGCCCGGAAGGCCGCGTCCGAGACCCGGCATCGGACCGGGCCGGGAGCCGGAGCTGCTGAGACCCTTGGCGACTTGGTCACGGAGTTCTTCCGGCAGCTGCTGAATCGCGCCCGGATCGAGCTTTGAAAGCTCGGCCTGCATCGACCGCATTTCGGCTTCGGAAGGACCGCCGCCTGTGCGCCCCAGGAATTTGTTGAGCATGCCGCCGTTGCGGCCCATCGTTTTCATCATGTCCGCCATCTGGCGGTGCATTTTCACGAGCTTGTTGATGTCCTCGACCTTGGTGCCGGAGCCGGCTGCGATACGGCGTTTGCGCCGGGCGTCGAGGACCTTCGGATTGCGCCGTTCCTGCGCCGTCATCGACGAGATGATGGCCCGCTGGTGGACGAGGCTTTTGTCGAGACCGGCTTCGTTGATCTGCCCTTTGATCTTAGCGACGCCCGGCAACATGCCGAGTACACCGCCCATGCCGCCCATCTTTTGCATCTGCTTCAACTGGTCGGACAGGTCTTCGAGGTCGAACGACCCCTTCTTCATTTTCTCGGCGATCTTCGTCGCCTTCTCGACGTCGATCGTTTGCGCCGCCTTCTCGACGAGGCTGACGACGTCGCCCATGCCGAGAATACGCGAGGCGATGCGCCCGGGATGGAAGTCTTCGAGGGCATCCCACTTTTCGCCGACGCCAATCAGCTTGATCGGCTTACCGGTCACGGCGCGCATCGAAAGTGCGGCGCCACCGCGGCCATCGCCATCGGCGCGCGTCAATACGATGCCGGTGACGCCGATATGGCCGTCAAAGGCCTTGGCGGTGTTGACGGCGTCCTGGCCGGTCAGCGCGTCGGCAACAAGCAGGACTTCGTGGGGATGAATGGCGACTTTGACGTCGCGAACTTCGTCCATCAACTCTTCGTCGACGGTGACGCGGCCGGCGGTATCGTAGATGACGACATCGTAGCCGCCGAGTTTGCCCGCATCTTCGGCGCGGCGCGCAATCTGCAGTGGTGTCTGCCCGGCGATGATCGGAAGCGTTGCGACGCCCGTTTGCTCGCCGAGCACTCGCAACTGTTCCTGAGCAGCGGGACGGCGCGTATCGAGTGACGCCATCAGCACTTTCTTGCGCTCGCGGTTCGTCAGGCGATAGGCGATCTTGGCGGTCGTCGTCGTTTTGCCGGAGCCCTGTAGGCCGACCATCAGGATGCCGATCGGCGGGGCGGCATGCAGATCAATCGGTGCGGCGTTGGAGCCGAGCATTGCGACGAGTTCGTCGTTGACGATCTTGACGACCATCTGGCCGGGCGTCACCGAGCGCAGCACCTCGGCGCCGACGGCTTTGGCTTTGACCTTCTCGGTGAAATCCTTGACGACATCGAGCGCGACGTCGGCCTCGAGCAGGGCGCGACGAACCTCACGCATCGACTCGACGACGTCGCTTTCCGTCAGCGCGCCGCGTCGTGTCAGCTTGTCGAGGACGCCGGAAAGGCGCTCTGTCAGCGATTGAAACATCTAACCGTTCGCTTGCCGGCAAGCCGGCGGTGATCAAGATTTGTTATCCGGGTCAGGTGGTGGGCGCTTGCCCAAAACGCAAAAGCACCCGGGAGCGCCACGCGCTGCCGGATGTTAACCCCCCTGCCTCCCGGAGTTATCCATGTGCAGGGCGGCGGCTCTGTTGTCAGGGCCGTCGGAATGGCGCGGGTATGGGGGATGGGTCGGATAAAGTCAACCGCCTGTAGGCCCCATATTGGCCCATGAAAGCCAGCGCCTGTCAGTATCAAGGCACTGGCAATGCCCAATAATCGGTCAGTGGAACGAGAAGGATACGAAAATGGAAATCAGGCGAGGCGGCTCACAGCCCTCCAATAAAGGATCAGAGGAGTATTTTACTGGCGCCGTACGCATCGATCCGCTGTTCCAGGCGCCAAACCCTGCCCGCGTCGTTGGCGCCAACGTGACCTTCGAGCCCGGCGCGCGAACCGCTTGGCATACGCATCCCCTCGGTCAGACGCTGATCGTTACGGCTGGCTGCGGCTGGGCTCAGCAGCACGGCGGACCGGTCGAGGAAATTCGTCCAGGCGACGTTATCTGGTTTCCACCTGGGGCGAAGCACTGGCATGGAGCCGCTCCGACGACGGCGATGACGCATTTCGCAATTCAGGAAGCGTTGAACGGGAAAACTGTCGAGTGGATGGAAAAGGTCACCGACGAAAGCTATCGGCGTTGACGCGAGGGTTGGGCAGCAGCTGCAAATTCGAGCTGATCGCTCGCCTTAAAACCGGTAGCCGTATCTGACGCCGATGCGGTCCAGGCCCTCGTTGAACTTCTCGGTGTAGGCGTTCGAGGTGTGCTCGAAATAGACCGACACATCATTGTGCGCGTCGAGGTGGTAGCCGACCTCGAGCGGAATGTGGAACAGCACACGCGAGCCGAGCCATTTCTTGTCCGGGTCGGAGCCAGGGCCGCCGATCTCGCCGTCGTGGACGGCCGCACCGAGGCCGAGGCCGAAGAAAAGTCCCGAAGGACAGTCGCCCTGCCAGCGGGCATCGATGTAGCCGTGGCTGGTATCGCCGCGCGTATTGATCGTGCCGCCGATCACAGGACGGATGGCGCCCCACGGCAGCGCCCAGGCCGCTGCAAATTGCGCTTCGACGTTGATATCGACGGCGTTGCGCTCGACCTGGAAGCCGCTCCACAGATCCGGCACGTCGTGCGCCAAAGCTCCGAGCTTCAGAGCATAAAGAATGTCACCAGCGGAAGCATCGGTGGCTACGCTCACGGCAAGGAGAGCCGCAAGACCGAATGCCGTGGCGACGCGCATTGGCAATTTCATTGCGGGCAAGCGTTGAGTTTCCCCGAGGTGCGAACAATGACCCTGCTGTGCTCTCTTTTTCGGGACCGGACAAGTCAGCCAAAAAGGAAAAGGCCGGAGAGGTGCTTCGCAATCACACCGCAGGCAGAGCTTGGCGTCGCCGTTCGTCCCGCAACTGCTTGCCCCAGGCGTGCGCGATCTTGAAGACCCGCCGCTCGTAAGCTCTCTCCTCTGGGGTCAGGCAAATGCAACCATAGCAATAACAGGGCCGCGCGCGGGCAAGGGCGACGCGGAGAAGCGGGTTCGGGCGCGGGCGGTAGCGTCGGACGGCAGCTCGGGTCATTGAGGTCTCGTGCGGCGGAAGGCACTCGGAGGGAGAGGCGAACGCCTGAAAGCTGTATTGCGGCACGTAAACTGGGTGCCTTCGAGGTTTGTTCCGTTTCGACCATTAGCCCGCTGTCCGACGGGCCTTGCTGCGGGGAAACAGAGGCTCGTAGGCGATGAATATCGCTCATCGCGAATTGTCATTTTGCGTACTTCTCGCCATATAGGGCGACATGAGCGCCACGCCGCCCCTCCCATTCGTGAAAATGAACGGCCTCGGCAACGAGATCGTCGTCGTCGATCTGCGCGACAGCTCCAAGGTGTTCACGCCGCAGGAGGTTGCGGCGGTCGCCGCCGACCGCTCGTCGCGCTTCGATCAGATGATGGTCCTGCACGCGGCGAAGACGGCGGGCACGGAAGCATATGTTCGCATTTATAATGCCGATGGGTCGGAGGCGGGTGCCTGTGGCAACGGCATGCGCTGTGTCGGCTGGCTGCTGGCTCAGGCGGTCGGCCGCAATCGGTTCCAGGTTGAAACGCGCGCCGGTGTGCTCGACACGCTGGTTACGGATCCAACGGCGATAACCGTCGATATGGGGGAGCCGAAATTCGGCTGGCAGGACATTCCGCTCGCAGAGGAATTTCGCGACACGCGCGCGATCGAACTGCAGATCGGCCCGATCGACAGCCCGGTTCTTCATTCGCCGTCCGTCGTCAACGTCGGTAATCCGCATGCCATCTTCTGGGTCGATGATCTCAAGGCTTACGACCTGACGCGGCTCGGGCCGATGCTCGAAAATCATCCTATCTTTCCGGAGCGCGCCAACATTTCGCTCGCGCACGTAACCTCGTCGGAGTCGATCGACGTGAAGACGTGGGAGCGTGGCGCTGGGTTGACGCAGGCCTGCGGATCGGCGGCCTGCGCGGCTGCAGTTTCGGCCGCTCGGAAACGGCTGACCGATCGCGTCGTCGACGTCACGCTGCCCGGCGGAACGCTTCACGTCGAATGGTTGCCGGACAATCACATTCACATGACTGGACCCGTCGAGTTCGAATACGAAGGCGTTATCGATTTCTCGAAGTTGGTCAAAGTGTCAGTCTAGTGCGGCGTATTGAACTCGGTTATGCCGGGCGTTACCCTTCAAATGCGGAAGACGTTTATGTCGGACCCCGTGGTCATAACACTAGGCTGCAGGCTCAACGCGTTTGAGTCCGAGGTTATGCGCCGTCACGCCGAAGACGCCGGGTTGCAGGATGCGGTCATCGTCAATACCTGCGCCGTAACCGGCGAAGCCGTACGTCAAGCCGCGCAGACGATCAGAAGACTTCGCCGCGACAAGCCTGAGGCTCGCATCATCGTGACGGGTTGCGCGGCGCAGATCGAACCCGAGCGCTTTGTAGATATGCCGGAGGTCGATCACGTCATCGGCAACGCGGAAAAAATGCGCGGCCAGACGTATGAAGGTTTTTCCACGTCGTCGAGCGAGCGTGTGCAGGTGAATGACATCATGAGCGTGCGCGAATGCGCGCCGCACATGATCGACGGCTTTGACTCGCAGACGCGCGCCTACGTACAGATTCAAAACGGTTGCGATCATCGCTGCACGTTCTGCATCATTCCATTCGGGCGCGGTCCGTCACGCTCGGTGCCCGCCGGAGATGTCGTCACGCAAGTCCGCCATCTCGTCGAAAAGGGCCATGCGGAAATCGTGCTGACGGGCGTCGATATCACGTCTTACGGGCGCGATTTGCCGGGCCCTGTGACGCTCGGCAAGCTCGTCAGGCAAGTTCTAAAGCACGTGCCAGATCTTGCGCGTTTGCGGCTTTCTTCGATCGACCAGGTGGAGGCCGATGCCGACTTGATGATCGCACTGGCTGATGAAGAACGCCTGATGCCACACTTGCACCTCTCGATGCAGTCGGGCGACGATATGACGTTGAAGCGCATGAAACGGCGTCACAGCCGCGCCGATGCCGTGGCGTTTTGCCAGCGGGCGCGTAAGCTTCGTCCAGACGTGGTATTCGGCGCCGACCTGATCGCTGGATTTCCAACTGAGACGGACGACATGTTCGAGAACTCGCGAAGCATCGTCGACGCTTGCGGCCTGACGTATCTGCACGTATTTCCGTTTTCTGCCAGACGCGGCACGCCGGCCGCCCGCATGCCGCAGGTGCCGGGCGCTGTCGTCAAAGAGCGCGCAGCAAAGCTTCGCGAAAAAGGTAGCGCGGTTCTCGCGACCTACCTCGACAGCCAGCAAGGCCGCGTCGCCGACGTTCTCGTTGAAAGGGATGGCAACGGCCGCACGCCGCAATTCGCGGAAGTGGCGATGGTGGGTGCGCGTCCCTACCCCGCCGGTGCGATCGTCCACACGCGCATCATGCGCGCCGGGCCGACGCGGCTGATCGGCGAGGTCTGCGCGTGAGCGATCCACGCGAAAAAGGCAAAGGACTATTCGGGCGGCTTTTGGGTGGTTCGCAACCGGCGCCCGATAAGGACCCGAAGCCGGAGACGCCAACAGCCGCGGCAGCGCCTCAAACGCAAGGCTGGTTTCAACGACTCAAGTCCGGCCTCGGCAAGACGTCGTCGAAACTGTCTAGCGGAATCACAGACCTTATCTCGAAACGCAAACTCGACGCGGCGACGCTGGACGATCTCGAGGATCTTCTCATCCAGTCCGATCTCGGGATTGCGACGACGGGGCGAATTACCGACGCCATCGCCAAGGGCCGTTTCGAGAAAGGCATCTCGGCAGGAGATGTCCGCGCGGTACTGGCCACCGAGGTTGAGCGCGTGCTGGCGCCCGTCGCCCGGCCGCTCGTCATCGATCCGCAAAAAAAGCCGCACGTCATCATGATGGTCGGCGTCAACGGCACCGGCAAAACCACGACGATCGGCAAGCTGGCTGCAAAGTTCAAAGCGGAAGGCAAGTCGGTTGTGCTCGCGGCGGGTGATACGTTTCGTGCTGCGGCAATCGATCAGCTCAAGGTATGGGGTGAGCGGACGGGGTGTCCTGTTGTCGCGCGTAACGTCGGAGAAGACGCGTCGGGACTGGCCTATGACGCTTTGAAACAGGCGCAAGTGACTGGTGCCGATGTTCTTTTGCTCGACACGGCAGGGCGATTACAAAACAAACAGGTTCTGATGGAAGAGCTTGAAAAAGTCATACGTGTCCTGAAAAAGCTGGACCCATCGTCCCCACATGACGTGATACTCGTGCTCGACGCAACTACCGGACAGAACGCCCTGCAGCAGGTTGAGGTTTTCCGCGAGCGCGCGGGCGTCACGGGTCTGGTAATGACGAAGCTGGATGGCACGGCGCGCGGCGGCATCCTGGTCGCAATTGCCGAAAAGTTCGACCTTCCCATTCACGCTGTTGGGGTGGGAGAGGGAGCTGATGATTTGCAGTCTTTCGCCGCCTCGGATTTCGCTCACGCGATCGCCGGGGTTTAACGAGATCGATAAAGAGGTCAAATGACGCAAGACGCAAACATTAGGAATGCACCGCTGATGTCCGCACGAAGGAGTTTTTATCCTTTCAATGCCGAGCAGACGATCAACATTCTCAGCGAATTCGGCCCTCTCGTCACGATGTTCATCGTCAATGCTTTTTGGGGCATCAATGATGGGACGTGGGCGCTGATCGTCACCACGATCATCGCGATCGCCGTGATGTTCTACGTGTTTCACCGGCCGCCGGTATTTCCGTTGATCGCCTCGTCGGTCACTATTATTTTCGGCGCCCTGACGCTGATCACCAATGACCCGATGTGGGTGCAGATCAAGGTGACGATCTTCAACACGCTGTTCGGCGTCTTCCTGATCTCGGGTTTGTGGCTGAAGAAAAACTTCTTCAAGCACGTCTTCGAGAAGACCTTTCATTACACCGACGAAGGCTGGAACAAGTTCACCTGGAGCTTCGCGCTTTTCTTTTTTCTGACGGCCGTCGCCAACGAATATGTCCGCCGGACGTTCCAGGACGAGCAACTCTATTACATTTTCGGACAGGAAATGAACGGCGTGAACGTCTGGATTCTTTTCAAGATCGCGATCGTGCTGCCCATCTCGGGTCTCTATGCTTGGGTCTTGTCACGGCTGATGCAGAAGCATCGAATTCCCGACCGGGCCAACGAGAGCTGAGCCAATGTCCGACCAAAAGGAATTATCTGAAGCCGGCGTTGGCAATACCGGGTTCGACCGTAAACAGGCGATCAAGCTGGCGGTGGAGTTCGGGCCGCTCCTGGTATTCTTCATCTGCAACAGCCGTTACGGTATCTTTGCCGGCACCGCCGCGTTCATGGTTGCGACGGTCGTTGCTCTCATCGTGTCTCGGACCGTGCTAGGGCGTATAGCGACGATGCCGCTGATAACGGGCGTCTTCGTGCTGGTGTTCGGCGGGCTGACTCTCTGGATGCAGGACGACCATTTTATCAAGATCAAGCCGACGATCGTGAACGGCCTTTTTGCAACAATCCTGTTTGGGGGATTACTTAGTGGGCGGTTGTTTCTGAAAATCGTCTTCGGAGACGTGATGCATCTTTCGGAAGAAGGCTGGCGCGTCCTGACGTTGCGCTGGGCCTTGTTCTTTGTGTTCCTTGCCTTTCTCAATGAATTTGTCTGGAGAAGTTTTTCAACGGATACGTGGGTCGCGTTCAAAGTTTTCGGAATTATGCCGATAACGTTCGTGTTTGCGCTAGCACAGATAGGCCTTTTGAAAAAGCACGAGATTTCGACTTCCGAGCAAGGGTAATGTCACAAGTTTGCGCACTCATCGTAGGCGGTAGCCTGCATTCGCCTTCAGAGCCTCGGCCATTGCTGGACGAAAAGTCGTCAAGCTTGCTTCCTGGCGGAACAAGAAAATATAACTAAGCGGTTAATTACGTGTCGCGGCCCGCGGCCTAGCGCCGTGGCTGCCCAGATTGTAAGTCCGGTCGAAATACGTTGGGAAACGGAATGGCTAAAGAACCTGCAAACAACCGATTGGAGCGATCGCCACTGCACTTGCTGCACCGGGCGGGTCAATGCGCGGCCGATCTATTTCAGACCGAACTTGGGGCCGATGACTTGACGCCCCGGCAGTACGCCGTGCTGCTGACGGTTTCGCTGAATGAGGGTTTGAACCAGACGCAACTCGTCGAGCGAACCGGCATAGACCGTTCGACACTCGCCGACGTCGTGCGTCGCATGCTCAAAAAGGGCATGCTGCAACGCCGCCGGACGCGAGACGATGCTCGGGCCTACGCCGTCAAGTTGACGGACGAGGGCGCCAAGATTCTCAAATCGCATGATCCGATGGCACGCCGTGTCGACGATCGCATTCTGGCGAGCCTCCCGGCGGGGCAGCGGGATCGCTTCCTCGGTGACCTCAACGCGATCGTGCGGGTGCTGAGCCGCCTCAAAGAAAAAGATCAAGGCTGAGCGTTCAGTCCGAGTTCCCGAATTGCCGGAGTGGCATCGGATTAGGCCGCCAGCGGCAGGACGATCGGCGATCACGCAGCCTTGGGCACGAGCCTCTGATGAATCAGTGTCTCTGCGATCTGCACGGCATTGAGCGCGGCGCCTTTGAGCAGATTGTCGGAGACGATCCACATTGCGAGCCCGTTTTCGACGGTGCTGTCCTCGCGAATGCGCGACACGAAAGTCGAGAATTCGCCAGCGGCTTCAACCGGCGTCATGTAGCCGCCCGGCTCGCGCTTATCGATGACCTCGACGCCCGGCGCGGCGCGCAGAATTTCGCGCGCTTCCTCGGGGCTGATCGGGTTCTCGAACTCGATGGTCACAGATTCCGAGTGGCCGACGAACACCGGCACGCGCACGCAGGTTGCCGTTAGCTTGATCTTCGGATCGAGGATCTTCTTGGTCTCGACCAGCATTTTCCATTCCTCTTTCGTGTATCCGTCCTCCATGAAGACGTCGATGTGAGGAATGCAATTGAAGGCGATCTGCTTCGGAAACTTCTTCGGCTCCATCTCCTGACCCGGCACATACTTGCCCTTGGTCTGATGCCAAAGCTCGTCCATCGCATCCTTGCCGGCGCCCGAAACGGACTGATAGGTCGAGACAACGACACGCTTGATCTTGGCGACATCGTGCAGGGGCTTCAAGGTTATGACTAGCTGCGCCGTCGAGCAGTTCGGATTGGCGATGATGTTCTTTTTGGTAAAGCCGCGGATCGCGTCGCCATTCACTTCGGGCACGATAAGCGGCACGTCCTGGTCGTAGCGCCAAGCCGACGAATTATCGATGACGATCGTGCCTTGGGCGCCGATGCGCGGCGACCATTCCTTGGAAATATCGGAGCCCGCCGACATCAGGCAAAAATCGATCCCTTTGAAGTCGAACGTTTCGAGGTCGCGGCATTTCACGATCTTGTCGCCGAACGAGACGTCTGTGCCAACGGAGCGGCGCGAGGCCAGCGCGTAAAGATCGCTGACCGGAAAGTTGCGCTCGGCGAGCACGTTCAGCATCTCGCGGCCGACGTTGCCGGTGGCGCCGACGACGGCGACTTTGTAGCCCATGATATGTCCCTGAGGTTCGGCGGACGGAGCGGTAATCATAAGCCCGCTTCGTTTCTGTTCAAGCGCGATCACTTACGCAAGCGGGCAGCGGGATTCAAGGAGATAGACCTCTCCGAAGCATTTTGCCATTTCAGCTGCGACAACTCAGCCCGGCGGCTTAACTCCATCCTGGCGCCCCGGCGTGGCATCGATCGTTTGGAAAAGCTGATCGGCCGTGACGGGCACATCTGACAGCATTTCTGTTTGGCTATCCTTGCCGATCAGCACAACCCTGAAATCGTCTCTAGGGACTTTGAAGTGCGATCGAAGCTTCACAGGTATCGCCGTAGGCTCGGGGCCAAGCTCGGCGGAAATGTCCTGGCCGATAACATAGACGACGACGATATCGCGCTGTTGAAGGCCGTCCCGCACCTGAGCCACAACCTCCTTCTGCTTGGAGAGATCGGTGCTCGATGTATCGGGGGCAAATATGATGAGCGAACGGTGCTTAAGTTTAGGAGCCGACACGGAGGGTGTGAACAAGCTCATCGCCGCCAACAGCATCGCCGCCAGGCCGAGCGCTAATCCGAGAGGCTGGCCGGTGGACGTGGGTCGTGGCCGGATCGATTTATTAACGGTAGGTCTCATGTCATGACAACCGTCGTTGACCTCACCCCGCTCGCTATCAAAAACGCATTGCGGAGCACTTAGATGTCACAATTGCGTGAGCAGCTTTTTTTAGGTGTTTAAAAGGGAAAGGAGCGTCCTCTTGCTGCACATGAAAGCCTTGCCGGCGCTCCTATCGGGTTTGACCGCAGCGGTCCTCGTGACGTTTGGAACGCCGTCGCCTGCGGCACGCGCCTGGCTGGACGGCACTGAGCTCGCCGAACGTTTCGGCGGCGCGACCATCGACGGCCGCTACGCGAGCGGCAAGGCGTTCACCGAACGCTACGATCACGACGGCCACCTGACGTACACGGAGCACAGCCGCACGTTGGGCGGTCACTGGTCTATCACCGAGGGCACGCTGTGCACGATCTACGATGGCGACACGTCGGGAGGCTGCTACCGGGTCGCTCGCGTGGCGCCGAACTGTTATGAATTCTATTTCGTGTCGCGGACCGAAGACGCGGCGCCCGGACCGCTCGACGGAATTCCGCGCTGGACGGCGCGTGGCGCCGTGCAAGGCCAATCGAGTTCCTGCAAGGATCAGCCGAGCGTCTGACCGGGTGTGGCAGACGATTACGCCGCGAGCGTTTTGAGTTCCGCCTCGATGGCACGGCCCATTTCGCTCGTTCCGACCTGCTGCATGCCCGACTGCATGATGTCGCCGGTGCGCAGGCCCTTGTCGAGGACGCGTGCGATGGCCTTGTCGACGAGATCGGCTTCCTGCGTTCTGTCGAAGGAATAGCGCAGCGCCATCGCAAACGACGCGATCGTCGCGATCGGGTTGGCGAGGCCTTTGCCGGCAATATCCGGAGCCGAGCCGTGCACAGGTTCGTAAAGCGCCTTGCGCCGGCCGGTCTTCTGATCGGGTGCGCCGAGTGAGGCGGACGGCAGCATGCCGAGCGAACCCGTCATCATCGCAGCTTCATCGGAAAGAACGTCACCGAACAGATTGTCGGTCACGATGACGTCGAACTGTTTCGGGTTGCGGATCAGCTGCATTGCGCAGTTATCGGCCAGAATGTGCTCGAGCTTGACGTCCGGAGCGTAAGACTTGTGGACTTCGGTTACGACCTGCTTCCACAGCACGCCTGTCCTCATGACGTTGTTCTTTTCGGCGGAATGGACCTTGTTGCCGCGCTTGCGCGCCAGATCGAAGGCAACCTTGGCGATGCGCTCGATTTCGTGCGTGGTGTAAACCTGCGTATCGACGGCGCGGCGTTCGCCATTTTCGAGCGTCACGATTTCCTTCGGCTCGCCGAAATAAACACCACCCGTCAGCTCGCGCACGATCATGATGTCGAGGCCTTCGACGAGTTCGCGCTTCAGGCTCGACGCGTCGGCGAGCGCCGGATAGCAGATGGCCGGGCGGAGATTGGCGAAAAGGTCGAGGTCTTTCCGGAGCCGCAGCAGGCCCGCTTCGGGACGGTGCTGATAGGCGACCTTATCCCACTTCGACCCGCCGACGGCGCCGAACATCACGGCATCGGCCTTCTGCGCCTTTGCCATCGCCGCGTCGGTGATTGCGACGCCGTGCGCGTCATAGGCCGATCCGCCCACCAGATCGCGATCGACCTCAAATTTTATGGCATTGCTCTTGGCATTGAAGAAGGCGATGAGACGCTCAACCTCGGCAATCGTCTCGACGCCAATACCGTCGCCGGGAAGAAGCAGAAGCGTGTGCGTGGTCATGGGTTGACGGTCCTTCGGCGTGTCAAGAGGGCGAAATCGATTGCGGGGAGTGCTAACGTCCCGGCCGCCGCCGGGCAAGCGTCTGACGGCAAAAAGGCACTTTAGCGCAGAGGGTGCGATGAGGACGGGAGCGCTGTGGCCGATCGCTCTGATGCTTGGCGTCCTGTTCGCCCAACCAACGCTTGCCGAAGACCGCCCTCAGCTTTCTCTCCCCATTGCCTGCGAGCCGCACAAAACGTGCTTCATCCAGAATTATGTCGACCTCGATCCGGGTCCGGGCGTGCGCGATTACGCGTGCGGGCGGGCGACGTACGATAAGCACAGTGGCGTCGATTTCCGTATCCTCTCTGCTGAGGCAGCGAAATCACAGGTACCTGTTCTGGCCGCTGCCGACGGGACCGTGAAAAACACGCGCGACGGCGTTGAGGACATTTTTTTCAAGAAAGCAAAACCCGAGGAGGTGGCCGGGCGTGAGTGCGGAAACGGCGTCATCATCGATCACGGAGATGGCTGGGAAACGCAATATTGCCACCTCAAACGCGGCAGCGTGCGCGTCGCGAAAGGGCAGGCGATAAAGCGCGGCGACCGGCTGGGCGATGTCGGCTTCTCCGGCATGGCCGACTTTGCGCACGTGCATTTATCAGTCAGACACGATGGCAAGATCGTCGATCCGTTCCTACCCGACAGTATCGACGGAGCGTGCAATAACGGTGCTACAGGTCCCGGGCTTTGGGAGCCTGCCGCCGCTGCCGCCTTCCCCTACAGAGGCGGCGAGATGATCACGGCCGGCTTCACCGGAGCGCCGCCGGATTTCAACAAGCTCGAAATCGACCATCGCGATGTCGCAGCACTGACGCCACTTTCGCCGGCGCTGCTGCTCTACGGCCGCTTCATCAACCTGCTCAAAGGCGACCAAATTCACTTCGCCGCAACCGGACCCGAAGGCAAACTTTTCGACGAAACCGCTGCCGCGCTCGATCGCAGCAAGGCGACCTACGTCGCTTTTGCCGGCAAGCGGCGTGGCGACAAGCCGTGGCCGGCCGGGCATTATGACGGGCGCGTTGAATTGGTGCGCGACAACGGCGTTATCGCGACAAATGTTGTTGCGTTCGACTTGAAGTGATCGGCCGGCGTCAGCCAGCGAACGGCAGCGGAAACAGAAGCGTAAATCCGCCGACCGTTGCAACTGCGCCGAGACCGCCGAGCACCAGGCTGACGACCAGAAGCAGGTTGCCTCCCGAGATGATGGCAACGGACGCAAGTACGATCGCGATCTGCAGCAGGGCCTGACCGTAGTCGAAATAAGGTCCGCGCCTTAGCGCTTCGTCGCGCTGCCCTTCGAGGTCCTTGCCTTTCGCGAATAGCTGGTCGAGGCCTTCGCCGCGCTCAGCGTCGCTGGTAAGCTTTTGGTCCTGATCTTTGTAGTCGGCGATTTTCGACTCGATCAACGTCTTGACGTCATCGGGCATCGCCGGGTTGGTCTTGAGCATCAGCTCGAATTCGTCGGCATGCAGTCTCAAGGCTTGTCGCCGGTCATTCTTTGCCTGGAAGAAGGCCCACACATTTGAGGCTGCGATGCTTTGCTGTGTCGCGTCCTGATCAGCGTTGCTGCCGCCGAGACTGCAAACCGCGAGGACCACGGCGAGGATGCCGATGTAGACGCCGATGAGTTTGTCGCGGCTCCTGGCATTTTCACTATCCGCGTCGCGGCTCAGTTCCTCCCATGCCATGCTCAGATGCCCCCCGGCTGGTGCTCACCAACAACTGATCAGATGATACGATCCTCAGGCGCTGCCGCGAGAGAGCGCGCCGGCAGCAGATCCTTGCGGTCGATGGCGCGACCGTCGGCGCCAAGCCGGTACAAAATCGGGGCGCCGGTTGCAAGCTCACGTTGCAGAATTTCGTCGCCTGACAGACCCTCGAGGATCATGACCAGGGCGCGCAACGAGTTGCCGTGGGCGGCGATAATGACGTTCTTGCTTTGAGTGATCTGGGGCCAAATTCTCCGATCGTAATAAGGCTTAACTCGAGCCAGCGTGTCCTTGAGGCTTTCGCCGCCGGGAGGCGCGATGTCATACGACCGCCTCCAGAGCTGTACCTGCGCTTCGCCCCATTTATGGCGCGCCTCGTCCTTGTTGAGACCGGAAAGTTCGCCGTAGTCGCGCTCATTCAGCGCCTGGTCGCGGATGATCGGCACATCCGGCTGGTTCAATTCGGAAAGGATGATGTCCAAGGTGCGCTGCGCCCGCTTCAGGACACTCGTGAACGCAATATCGAATTTGACGCGATGATCGCGGATCATGCGGCCGGCGACGCGGGCTTCGATCAGCCCCTTATCCGTCAGGTCGGGGTTACGCCAGCCGGTGAAAAGGTTCAGCCGATTCCACTCGCTCTCTCCGTGGCGCACAAGAACGAGGATGTTATCGGTCATCGCGTCGGTCATGTCGGTGAGGTGTCTCCGGGAGCTCGTGAAGGCGTCATCATTCAGATACCGAGCACGTCGGTCATGGCGTAGAGTCCGGGTGCGCGGCCTTTTGCCCATAACGCCGCCTTGACGGCGCCTCGCGCGAAAATGCCACGGTCGGCAGCACGATGCGTCAACTCAATGCGCTCTCCTTCGCCCGCAAATATGACCGTATGATCGCCGACGACGCTGCCGCCGCGAAGTGTAGCAAATCCAATGTCGCCAAGCTTGCGCGGACCGGTATGGCCATCGCGAGCCCGAACGGAGTGGTCGGCAAGCGCTATCTTGCGTCCGGACGCTGCCGCATCACCAAGCATCAAGGCCGTGCCCGAGGGCGCATCGACCTTCATCCGGTGATGCATTTCAACGATCTCGATATCGAAGTCGTTCCCGAGCGCGGCCGCAACCTGTTTGGTCAGGGCGACGAGCAGGTTGACGCCGAGGCTCATGTTGCCCGCCTTGACGATCGCCGTCTTCTTGGCGGCTTCGGCAATTGCGGCTTCCGACGCCGCATCGAAGCCGGTCGTGCCGATAATGTGCGCGGTGCCTGACTTCGCCGCCAGACGCGCGAATTCCATGCTCGCCTTTGGAACTGTGAAATCAACGATGGCGTCGGCTGCTGCAATAACGGAAGCGGCATCGCTCGTTACCGGGATGCCAAGGCGTTCAAGGCCGGCGAGTTCGCCGATATCCTTGCCGAGCATGGACGATCCAGCAGTCTCGGTAGCGCCACTCACCGAACAACCGGGTTGCGCCGCGATCGCGCGAACCAGTTCGCGGCCCATGCGGCCGGCCGCGCCCATGACGGCGATCTTCATGTCTTCTCCCGGTGTTCGAGACTACGAGACGGCGCGGCCGATATAGCAATGTGGCCGCTCTAGCGGAAGTGCCAGCGGCGGCGCGTCAGCTTTCAGGCTGGCTTTGCACACGTGCCATGGCTTCGATAATCAGCGTCTTGGCCTCTTCGGCATGCCCCCAATGATCGATCTTTACCCATTTGGTGGGCTCGAGGTCCTTGTAGTGTGCGAAGAAGTGCTCGATTTGCTCAACGAAGATTTTCGGTAGGTTTGTGTACGTTTTTATCTCGTCGTAGCGCTTCGTCAGCTGAGTCGACGGCACGGCGATGATTTTCTCGTCGCCGCCTCCATCGTCTTCCATCACCAGCACGCCAACCGGGCGGCAATTGATGACCGCACCAGGGAAGATCGCGCGCGTATTGCAGACGAGGACGTCGATCGGGTCGCCATCGCGCGACAGCGTGTGCGGAACGAAGCCGTAATTTCCCGGATAGCGCATCGGCGTATAAAGGAAGCGGTCGACGATGAGCGCGCCGGATACCTTGTCCATCTCGTATTTGATGGGTTCGCCGCCAATCGGCACTTCGACAACGACATTGATGTCTTCCGGCGGGTTATTGCCGGGCTTGATCGCGTCGAGACGCATGGCCGATCCCTTCAATGGCAGAGAATATCCGCCACATTTGCCTCGAAACGGCACGTCGCACAACGCGGCTTAGGTCGGACATTTCGCGAAGCGCGTGCGGCAAATGTAGCGATTAAGGATCGTCACCACTCGAACGCGACGCGGATGCCAATCGACTTGCCGAGCCTGACGCAGGACCGCCGAGCCAGTCTGCCACCGCAGCGGCGGTAGAAAGCGCGCGCGGCGTCGTTCTCGGCGAGCGCCCACACGATCAGATTTGGAAGCGCCAATTCATCGAGCGTGGCGCGGCAGGCCTCGAACAGATGTTCGCCTAAGCCGACCCCCTGATAGACCGGCGCCAGATAAAGTTCGTAGATTTCACCGGTGTCGCGCCGACCGCCCCGGGCTCGCCCGCACGTCGCATAGCCGGCAATGGTTTCGCCGAGCGTAATGACCAGGAGATTGGATTCGGTTCTAATCGCTCGCCGCCACCAGCCGGCGTCACGACGCAAAATCTCGTGCTCAAGGTGCATCGCTGGGATGATGCCGGCGTAGGCGAGCCGCCAGGACTCGCGAAAAATGCGCGCCAGACGTGGCGCGTCATCGAGCTGGGCGTTGCGCACGGAGATCTCGAGGCGCTGGTTCAGCATTGGGTCAGTCTAGCGCCAACTGTGCCGGACCGCATCCATCCGCGGCTGTCATAAAAAAATAAAAAAGGCGCGGGGCTTTCGCCTCGCGCCAGAATATTCAGACAGAAGATAGTGCCCCACTCGACGGTTACCCGCAGGTAAGCCGCCAGATCGCCAACTTAACTGGCGTTCTTCATCTGCTCGAAGGATTTCGTCGTCGCCGAGCCAACCGTCTCGAGCGCCTGCTTGGTTACCTTGCTCGACAGTTCGAAAAGCTCTTTCGACTGCGATCCGACAACCGCGAACTGCTGCTGCCAGAAGTTGGCGTGCAGACGAGCGATCTCGGGGAACGTGCGGGCGCGTGCCATCGCCTGGGCTGCCTCAAATGCGGCTTCCGTGTTGGCGAAGGTGTTGGCAACGATTTTTTCGCCGATCGACTTGGCGCCAGCCTGCGTCGTCAGCATCACTTCTTCAGCAACCTTGGCGTTGTCTTTGGCCAGTGCCGCGAACTTGTGGTAGGCGTCGCGCGACTTGGCAATTGCGTCTTCGGCGAAAGCCGAGATGTTCTCCGGAACCTTGGCGTCCTTGCCGGCGGTAAACATCTCCTGGGCTTGACGCGTAAAGTCTTGAACTTGTCGGGTGAAGGGGTCGTTCATGGGGCTCACTCCTGTTTTTTAATATAGCTCGTATGCTTTTGAATTCGGTCTACCGCCCGTCGGCGAAACCATGTCCCGTACTATATGCGAGCTTTTGTGCATTGCAATATGTTTTTGCTTCGCACGCCGAAAAAGTTTGAATTTGGATTCAAATCGCGACCTTATGTCCAAATTTTAGTTAACTTAACCCTCTTTCGAGGTCTTTAACACTCCCTTTATCTCGCAACTGCGAAATGAAGTTGCGGACTCAACTCGTAATCTCAAGTTTCGGAAAAACATCGCGATAACGAAGTGCCTCGGGATCGAACACAACGTCGTGCCGGGTCAGGGGGCGCGCCAGTGCCAGCCCCTCGAGCGTCCGGCAGCGGGAGAGGGCCACATAGGTTTGGCCGTGGGCGAAGGTGCCGCCGCCGAGGTCAACATAGACCTTGTCGAGGGTCAGCCCCTGCGCCTTATGGATGGTCAGGGCCCATGCCAAGCGGAGTGGAAACTGCTTGAACGTGCCGGCGACCGTTTCGACGATTTTCTCGGCCGACTGGTCGAACGCGTAGCGCCGATGTTCCCAAGCGACCGGCTCGACCTCAAACTCGCGGCCACCGATCTCGACAAAGATTTGCTTCTCGGCCAGACGCGAAATGCGCGCGACGGTGCCGTTGACCCACCGCTTGTCGGGGTCATTGCGTAGCATCATCACCTTGGCGCCCGCCTTTAACTCGAGCGAGGGATCGGCTGGCTGGAGCTTGGATGTGAAATCTCCGGTGACGCTGGCATCGAACCGGACGGGGTGCCCGGCCAGGGCATCGAGATAGGCCGTGTTGATCCGCTTTGCGGCGGCGTTGGTCGTCGTCAGAATGACGTAGGGCTCGCCTTCGGTCAGTGTCCGAATGGGCCGGACGCGCGTGTTGATGAAGGCGAGGTCGTTATCGCTGACGTTGCCATCCCGAACGGCATTGAGAACGCGGATCAGTGCGTCGTCGGTTTGCCGGAAGATATGCTCGAGTTCGAGAAGCGAGGTGCCTTTGCCTTCTTGCAGTGCCGGTACCAGGAAGAAGAACGGGCTGCCGTGCGTGTCGACAAGATGGGTGAAAACCTCGCGCTCCTGGATGACCGGCGGCAGCTGATGCAGGTCGGCAAAGAGCAGAACGCGGGCTCCGCCGAAGGGCTCTCTCGGCCGCCCCCGGTTGACGCGCAGTGCGTGGTCGATTCCCCACATGAGGTCCGAACGCACCATCGAAGCTTCATCGATGACGATGAACTCGAGCTTGCGCATGACGCGACCGTTGCGGCTACGTTTGATGTCGTCCGGTTGAATGAGGCGCGGCGGAAAACCGAAAAAGGAATGAATGGTTTGGCCGCCGATGTTGATAGCGGCGAGCCCGGTTGGTGCGAGAACCACCATGCGGTCCGCATAGGCATCGCGCAAAGCTCTGAGCAGCGTTGATTTGCCAGTGCCGGCGCGGCCCGTAACGAAGAGATTGCCGCCCGGCTCTTCCATGAACGCCGCTGCGCGCTCGAACGCGGGGGTCGGCGTAACGCCCTTTGGCCAAGTTATCACTGTGCCGCCTGAAGCCTGCGAAAAGTGCACGCGAGGGCCGGCGCGTCAGCGAGCGGTGGATAATGCGAACACCGTTTCGAAGTCCAATTGTGGAGAAGCAGCATTCTTGCCTTGTCCTGCCTGTTCGCCCTGCGGGCAGGGTGGTCGTCGCGAAAGACAAATCAAAGCCGGTCTTAGAAGTCAATTGAACGGACGAAGCCTGCGGAGGGGGCGGTCGGCCTTGAGCGGGAACGCGGTGCACGAAACGCTACTCAAAAAAATGCGGGCGGACTCTGGAGCCCGCCCGCAGCAATATCGTTATCCGCAACGTGCGTTTAGTCAGCGGAGAGGACCAGCAACTTGAAGTCCTTGTCGAACTTCAGGTCGTAGTTGCGGCCATCCTTGCACTTCGCATCATCAAGCTCAAAAACGCCCGTGGCTTCGGTTTCCTTTTCCCACTTACCGCCTTCGCAGCCCCACGCTGCCGCGGCGGCGGTCGCGGATTTGGTTTCCTCGGCGCTGAGCGGTGTGTCGGCAAAAACCGGCGTCGATAGTGCGAACACGGCACATGCCGCAAAGGCGAAACTCTTCATCGGGGGGCCTCCTGTAATGTCGTGATTCGACAAGGCCTAATCTGGGTGTGGAAATTCCTCCCGACAACCAGGGATTTTTTCCCGGGCACGAGATGCCGCGTAATAAGATTACGCGATTTCGCGAAATAGGATGAGAGATCAGGCCGCGCCGCTGGTGCGTTCGGCTTCTCGTTTGCGCTCTTGGCGCTTGCGTTCGTTGGGGTCGAGCCACCGCTTGCGTAATCGTATCGACTTCGGTGTGACCTCGACGAGTTCTTCGTCGGTGATGTAGCTCATCGCCTTCTCGAGCGTTAGTCGCATCGGCGGCGTCAGCAGAACAGCTTCGTCCTTACCGGAAGCGCGGACGTTGGTCAGCTTCTTGCCCTTCACGACGTTGACTTCGAGGTCGTTGTCGCGCGAGTGCTCGCCGACGATCATGCCCTCGTAGACGCGGTCCTGCGGGTTGACCATGAAGGGACCGCGGTCCTGCAAATTGAAGATCGCGTATGCGACAGCCTCGCCCGGACTGTTCGAAATCATAACTCCCGTTCGGCGTCCGGCGATGTCGCCCTTGAAGGGCTTATAGGCATGAAACAGCTTGTTCATCACGCCCGTGCCGCGGGTATCCGACAAAAGCTCCGCCTGATAGCCGAGTAGGCCACGTGTCGGCACGTGCAGCACCATGCGCGTGCGCCCCGTTCCAGACGGCCGCATTTCCAGCAGGTCGCCTTTACGCTCCGACAGTTTCGAGACGACGACGCCAGTGTAGCCATCATCGACATCAACGATCACTTCTTCGATCGGCTCCAGCCGTTGCCCGGTTTGCGGATCGATCTTCAGCACGACTTTTGGGCGCGACACCGTCAACTCGAAGCCTTCGCGGCGCATGTTTTCGATCAGGATGGCGAGCTGCAGTTCGCCGCGGCCCGATACTATGAAGCTATCCTTGTCTTCGTTTTCCTCGACGCGAATTGCGATATTGCGTTCGGCCTCTTTCAGCAGGCGATCGCGGATGACGCGGCTCTGAACTTTGTCGCCTTCCTGGCCCGCAAAAGGTCCGTCATTGATGCGGAAGGTCATCGACAACGTCGGCGGATCGACGGGCTGCGCCGGCAGGGGCGCTTCGACGGACGGATCGCAAAGCGTATCGGCGACGTTCGCCAAGCTCATACCTGCGAGTGCAATGATGTCTCCGGCACCAGCGGACTCAACAGGGGTCCGCTCGAGGCCATGGAAGGCGAGAACTTTCTGCACGCGGAACTGCTCAATCACTTTTCCATCGCGGCTCAATGCTTTGAGCTGTTGGTTCGGCTTCACCGTTCCGGACGTGACGCGGCCGGTCAGGATGCGCCCGAGGAACGGGTCGGCATCGAGCGTCGTCGCCAGCATGCGGAACGGGCCGTCATCGACGGCCGGCGGCGGTACGTGCTCGAGGATCAAATCAAACATCGGCGCCAGGTTTTCCTGCGGCCCGGATGGGTCGCGCGCCATCCAGCCGTTGCGGCCTGACCCGTAAAGCACCGGAAAGTCGAGCTGCTCGTCGGTGGCATCGAGATTGGCGAAAAGGTCGAAAACCTCGTTGAGGACGTCCTGGTGGCGCTCGTCGGGCCGGTCGATCTTGTTGATTGCGACGATCGGGCGTAGGCCGCGCTTCAGTGCCTTCGAGACGACGAACTTGGTTTGCGGCAGCGGCCCTTCCGAAGCGTCGACCAGCACGACCACGCCGTCGACCATATTGAGGATGCGCTCGACCTCGCCGCCGAAATCTGCATGGCCCGGCGTATCGACAATGTTGATATGCGTGCCCTTCCACTCGACGCTGGTGCATTTGGCGAGAATGGTGATGCCGCGTTCGCGTTCGAGATCGTTGGAATCCATGGCGCGCTCGGCAACCTTCTGGTTTTCGCGGAAGGAGCCGGACTGTTTCAGAAGCTCGTCGACCAGTGTCGTCTTGCCATGGTCGACGTGCGCGATGATCGCGATGTTGCGAAGGGCCATTTCAAACCTGAAAGTTATTAACGCGCCGGCAGGCTGCTGCGACGCAGTATGGTTCGCGACCTAGCATGGTCCTAGGGGGTGCGGCTAGGCGGCTGTCAGAATCGGGGGTGCGGCGTAACCGTCGGAAACGTGGGGCTCGGGCGGCTCGCAAAGGATCTTACGTGCCCTGGGGCTTTTGATCCGGCGGGGTGGCCGGTGCGCCAGCGTTTGCGGCTTCATTATCCCGGAGGCCTGCCAGCATCATATCGATGTCGGGTCTCGTTTGCTGTTGACGAGCGAGTTGGCGCCGCTGGTTATCTTGCATCACGAGAGCGGCGACATCGGCGCCTGGAATTTTGAGGCGGCGTGCACCTGAGATCAGCAGCGGATGGTGCGGCTCTTCGAGATCGAGTTCCTCGAGGAATGTTTCGCGCAGAGCGTTGAAAGCCTGCAAAATCGCGTCGCGCACCAGGGTCTTCTGTTCGCTCGGTACTTCCGTCGAGAGGCGCGGGTCGAGGGTCTGTAGAGCGCGGCGCATGTCGTGCAGCGGCTCAAAAGGGTAGAGGCCGACGAGGCCGCCGGTCTCTCCAGCGTTGCGATAAACAATCCGCATCGTGTCGATCGTCTCGCTGATTTTATAAAGCGCGGCGAGATAGTCGTCGGTGGCAAGATAAGGCTTCTCGCACGTGCCGAGCAGTACAGACTTCGTGCGCACGATATTGCGCCATTCTTCCTTGAGACTTTCGACGAATTTCGACCGCTTCTGGAAGATATTCGACAAATAGGCGACGCCGCCGGTTGCAATCAGCAACGACATGTCGCGCATGAATTCATAGAGCTGGTTGGCGACTGAGATGACGACGGGTGGCAATCCTGGGATGTCATCGGCGAACTTCGCCGCCAGCAAAAGCAGCAGCACGATCGCGAGCAGCCAGTAGAGCCGGGACAAGGTGCGATTGACGGAAACGCGGGTCATTCTCGTTACATCTGCTCGGCGTCGGCGGGCCGCTTTAGGATAGCCCAATTGACGATCGCGATCTGGGCTCCGATCAGCATCAGCACGATGTCGGTGCGCAGGCCGATGAACGCGCTCCACAGTCCGACGATAACGCCGAGCCCGGCAATTATTTTGGCGGCCGAGGCGCGTGATGTGATGGTGGCGATCAGGTCGCGGTAAATGCGCCCGCCATCGAGGGGAAACGCCGGCAGCAGATTGAAAATCAGCATTGCGAGATTGACGAGCGTCAAAGTCAGGGCAGCGCGAAGCAGCCAGACGCGATCGGCGATCCATTGCGAGGGCTCGATCTGACTAAAGTAGCCCCGGGCGCTGATCTCGGGATATCCAAGCAAGCTCCAGAACCCCAAAAACAGCAGCCCATTGGCCAGGGGCCCCGCGAATAGAATAGCGACGTTGGCGGCCGTGCTCCGCGGCGTGTCGAGCATGCGAGCGTAGCCGTAAAAGCCGCCGACCAGAATTTCTCCGACCCGCACGCCAAGCAGCCTGGCGACGGTCGCGTGGCCGATTTCGTGCAGCAAGATCGAGAGAAAAACTCCGGCGATGATGGCGGCGAAAGCCGGGCCGGCGATGGCGAACGGCGCTTGTTGCAAGATGCCGAACAAGAAAAGCGGCACCAATGCGAATGTGATGTCGACCCGCACCGGGATGCCGGCGAGGCGGAAAAGCTCCAGTCTCGGCGTATCGTCGAGAAAATTCATGTCGCTGCGGTGCCCGTGGCCGTATTCGCCTTCGGGCTTATGAGATCAGGAGCATTTGCGCAATCGCATGGATGTCACTCGGCAGGTGTTCATTTCAGTCGACCGCCACCATCACGTCCGACGACTTGATGACGGCAGACGCCGTCATGCCTTTTTTCAAGGCAAGCTCGTCGACTGCTTCGTTGGTGATCGAGGCGGTTACGATCGTGCCGTTGACGTCGATGCGCACGTGCGCGGTCGTCGTTCCTTTGACGACTTCGACGATCTTGCCTTTCAATACGTTTCGGGCACTGATTTTCATGTTAGCTCCATTCCATTTAGAAACGAGCCTTGAGATTAGCAAGGAATTGACGCCCTGGCTTGGGAACCCCTCTGCAAGAGAATAAATTTCGTCGAGCAAGTTGATGGTGCCGACCGTCATCGTCGTGTCGTCGTTAACGGCTCATTCGGCCTGGAAATTGACGAGTGCGAAGGCGCCGCGCGAAAATTGCACGTCAAGTGGGCCGATCGAACTAGACGATGCTCTTTGCGTAGAGGTCTGTTCGGCGATCGCGGAAAAAGCCCCAGTCAGCCCGATAACTGGCGATCAGATCGAGATCGAATGTGTGCACGAGCACGCCTTCGTTCTTTGCTGCAAAATCTTCGGCAAGTTCGCCGCGATGATCGGCGATGAAGGAATGGCCATAGAATTTCTGCTTCGTACCGTCGTTGTCCTCGAGCCCGATACGGTTTGCGGCGACGATCGGCACCGCGTTTGCGACGGCATGGCCCTGCATGACGCGCTGCCATTGCAAATGCGTATCGAGCCCAGCGTCATAGGGCTCCGATCCGATAGCCGTCGGATAGAACAGTACCTCGGCGCCCTGCAGGACCATCGCGCGTGCACATTCCGGATACCATTGATCCCAACAGATGCCGACGCCGATGCGACCGTGCTTCGTCGTCCAGGTCTTGAACCCGGTGTCGCCCGGCCGGAAGTAGTATTTCTCCTGATAACCGGGGCCATCGGGAATGTGGCTCTTGCGATAAACGCCGAGGATTTCTCCATCCACGTCAGCAATTGCGATGCTGTTATAGAAGCGCGGGCCGTCCTTCTCGAAGAACGAGATCGGGATGACCACGCCGAGCTTCGCCGCCAGCTTTTTGAGTGCGAGCACGCACGGATGCTCGTTCACCGCATACGCGGTTTCGAACCATTTCGGATCCTGTCGCGTGCAAAAGTAAATGCCCTGGAAGAGCTCCGAGGGTAGAACGACTTGCGCGCCACGTTTGGCGGCTTCGCGAACAAAATCTTCCGTTTTGGCGATGTTGGCCGCAAGGTCGTGGCCGTAAGACGTTTGGATGCTTGCGACCGTCATCGTGCGCTTCGACATTAGGCCGGCTCCTGCTGAGTGATGCAGTGGAACGAGCCACCGCCGGCGCTGCCGCCGCCGAGCAAACCGCGAGACGATATGCCAACCACTTTGCGGGTCGGGAATACAGTCTGCAAGGCTTCGAGTGCGGTATCCTGCGTCGCGGTTTCATAAACCGGCACGACGACGACACCGTCCGCGATGATGAAGTTCATATGCGACGCGGGCGCGACGTCGCCGAGGGCGTTGCGATAGAGGCCAACGCCGGGGATGCGAACGACGTCGAGCTTGCGGCCGGCCGCATCCGTTGCCGCTTCGAGTGCGCGCGCAATGGCGTCCAGCGTTTCCGTGTTTGGATCTTCGGGCCCCGCCGGTGCCTGACATACGACGCGGCCCGGCGCGACGAAACGGGCGATGTTGTCGATGTGGCCGTCGGTGTGGTCGTTTTTCAGGCCTTCATCGATCCAGATGACTTTCCTGGCACCAAACGCCTCGTCTAGCGCCTGCTCAGCGGCGGCTTTCGTCCAGCCGTTGCGATTGGGATTCAACAGCGTCTGCCGCGTCGTCAGGATCGTGCCCTCGCCATCGTGATCGACGGCGCCGCCTTCGAGTACGAAATCGAAGCGGCGGACTGGCGTTGCGGCAAGGCGCGCGATGTCATCGCCGACTGTCGCGTCATCGGGCAAATCGTACTTGCCGCCCCAGCTGTTGGTTGTGAAGCGCAGCGCCAGGGCACGCGCGTTGCGGCGCGCAAAAATGGGGCCGGTATCGCGGAGCCAGATGTCGCCGTACTTTGCCGGAATGACTTCTGCGGTGTTGCCGACCGTAGCGCGCGCCGAGGCTTCGGCTTCGTCGCCGTTTGCAAGCAGGCGCACGCGATTGCCCGCCGCGTTCAGCGCAGTGATAAGCGCCGCGACGTCGCGGCGCGGCGTTTCGAGATCCTCGTTCCACTCTGCCGCGTCTGCCGGCCAAGCCGTCCAGATTGCTTTTTGCGGCGCCCATTCGGCGGGAACGATAATGTCAGGATCGGCAATGACGGTTTTCATCGCGCGTATATAGGGCGTTCGCCGGAGTTTGCGAATAAACGATTGCGAAAGAGCGACCGCGATTAACCTTTGTCTCGCTGCCCGAGCGTCCGCAGTCGCAGCGCGTTGAGCTTGATGAAGCCCTGCGCGTCCTTCTGATCGTAGGCGCCCTTGTCGTCCTCGAAGGTGACGAGCGTCGGGGAATAGAGAGACTTCGGGCTTTCGCGTCCCGTGACGATGACGTTGCCCTTGTAAAGCTCGAGCGTCACTTCGCCTTCGACGTGCTCCTGCGATTTGTCGATCAGCGCCTGCAGCATCTGGCGCTCGGGCGCGAACCAGAAGCCATTATAGATCAGCTCGGCGTAGCGCGGCATGATCTCGTCTTTCAGGTGTCCGGCGCCACGATCGAGGGTGATGCTTTCCATCGCCCGATGGGCGACGAGCAGAATGGTGCCGCCGGGCGTTTCGTAGACGCCGCGCGACTTCATGCCGACGAAGCGGTTCTCGACGAGATCGATGCGGCCTATGCCGTTGTCGCGTCCGAGATCGTTCAGCGTTTTCAGCAGCGTTGCCGGCGAGAGTTTTTTGCCGTCGATCGAGATTGCGTCACCCTTGGCGAAACCGATCTTGATCGTCGTGACCTTGTCGGGCGCGGCCATCGGCGAGATGGTGCGCTGATAAACAATTTCCGGCGCTTTGCTGGCCGGGTCCTCGAGCACCTTGCCTTCAGAGGAAGAATGCAAAAGGTTGGCGTCGACGGAAAAGGGCGACTCGCCTTCCTTGTCCTTGGCGACCGGTATTTGGTTCTTGCGCGCGAAGGCCAGTAGTTCTTCGCGGCCTTTGAACGTCCACTCGCGCCAAGGCGCGATGATCTTGATGCCGGGTTCTAGGGCATAGTAACCAAGCTCGAAGCGCACCTGGTCGTTGCCCTTGCCTGTCGCGCCATGACACACGGCGTCGGCTCCGACCTTTCTCGCGATCTCGATCTGCTTTTTCGCAATCAGCGGCCGCGCGATGGAAGTGCCTAGCAGATAAACGCCTTCGTAAACCGTGTTGGCGCGGAACATCGGAAACACGTAGTCGCGCACGAATTCTTCGCGCAGATCTTCGACGAAGATGTTCTCTTGCTTGATACCGAGCATCACGGCCTTCTTGCGGGCCGGTTCAAGTTCTTCGCCCTGACCGAGGTCGGCGGTGAACGTCACGACCTCGGCGCCGTAAGTCTCCTGCAACCATTTCAGAATGATCGATGTATCGAGGCCGCCCGAATAGGCGAGGACGACTTTCTTCACGGACTTAGGCGCGGCGCTCATGGCAGGTCTGACTTTCGAGATTGTTGGTTCACGACGGAAACGCGCGGCACTATAGGGTTGGCGGCGCGCCCCGCAAGAGCAGCCGCGATGGCAACGCCAGATGTCGCAAGGCGCACTGCGTAGGCTTTCAGCAAGGACTAAAGCATCGACATGAAACCGACGGTCGTCTTCTGGTACGAATTCGCCTCAACCTACTCGTATCTGACTGTGATGCGGATCGACGATGAGGCCTCGCGCGCCGGAGTCGAGATCGAATGGCGGCCCTTTCTACTCGGTCCGATTTTCATGTCGCAGGGATGGACCACTTCGCCGTTCAACGTCTACCCCGCGAAAGGCCGCTACATGGTGCGCGACATCGGGCGCATCGCCGCTGAACGCGGACTTCCTTTCACGATGCCCGAGACGTTTCCCATCAACGGCCTCAAGGCCGCACGGCTGGCAATTGCTGCCGACAGAGTCGGGGCGCAGGGCGCCTTCAGTCGCGCGGTATTCAATGCTCAATTCACGAGGGGCTTAGACGCCTCAGACGACGGCGTGCTGACAACATGCTTAACGTCATGTGGGCTCGACGCCGACGCGATGTGGGCACGGAGCAACGAAGATGACGTGAAAGCTGCGCTGCGCCGGAATACCGAGCAGGCCCAGGCCAACGGCCTCTTCGGTGCGCCGAGTTTCACAACCGAAGACGGCGAACTTTTCTGGGGCGACGATCGGCTGGACCAAGCGCTCCGCTGGGCAATCATGGAAAAGAATTCGGCTGTTGCCTCCAAGGCTTGATGGGCGGGGTCTCGATCGGAGACCGGGGCAGCGAACAAAATTCTCAAATGAACCAACGCAATATTGGGGTTCATGAACATAAAAAAGGCATATCGAGGCCGTTTGCCGTGTTTCCACTCGACCGAAAATGATACTGAGTCGGGAAATATCTGACTGGGGGAGAATGCCAGTGACCAGACCTGCTCGGTTCAACGGCTTACTTGCTTGGCTGTGTTTGGCGAGCGGGGCGCTGGCTTTGCCACTCTCCGCAGAAGAAATCACGGTCACCGTCCCGCCTGATCCCGCTCCTCAAGCCGCAACAGCCAATCCGGCACCAGCAGCGCCGTTGCCGTCGTTCTCGGCGGGCGGCCTTCAAACATCGGCCGCCGATAGTGATGCCGCCGATCAGGGATCGGCGGCAACGCCGCCGGCTGCTGCTCCGGAGCCTGCAACGACCGTCGAACCCAAGGTCAAAAAGAAATCTCCGGCGACGGCCCAAGCAGAGCCAACGCCAGCTGCTGAAGCGCCTGCGGACAAACCACCGACCGACACGGCACCTGCTGCACCGGCCAAACCCGCGGCAACTCCGGCCGCCAAACCTAAAGTTAAGCAGGCTGCCAAGCCCTCGCCCTGCAAAGGTCTCGAGGAGGCGGCCTGTGGCAGCAACAAAGCTTGCAAGTGGACTGCGCCGGCCGCCACGCCAGACGCGTCAGGCAAGGTCGCGACGCCTCATTGCAGTTCTGTTGCGTCGGTGAAGAAAAAGCACCCGGCAAAGGCTGCGGCGCCGGAAGTGCTGCCCTGGGCGCCGAAGACGACGGCAGCTCCGCCGCCCGCGGACGGTTCCGCAGGCGCTCCGGCAGCGTCGACGAACGCGGCGCCAAAGAAAGTTAAAACCGCGGCCGCAAAAAAGAAGACGACGAAGCCGAAGGCCGAGGTTGCGCCGCCTGTTCCGGCGAGTTCGGACGGTGCTGAGGCCCCGCCTTCGCCATCAGCGGCGCCTGAACCGGATCCGCAATAATCAAATCACGTGACGTTCAGAGCGGGTAGGCCTGCCACGGCGGCATTGCGGGAGGGCGCGCGTTGGTTTTCGCAGGACTTCCGAAGACCAGCTGCCATTGCGTATAGGCCGCGTCGGCCGCGTCCATCGCTGACGTGCTCGCCCGCGCGGTGGGAGCCGCCACCGAATAAGGAACGCCGTAAGACAGCATCATCGCCATCATCGGCGCTTGGTAAATGCTCCACGGTGTTGCGCTCCAGACCGACTGGGTCGCCGAATTCGGCCAAGCCGATAAGCCCGCTCCGCATGCCGCCATTGTGCCGTGCTGCGCCAAGTCTTGCCAGGCACTCGCTGCGGCAAACCAAACCTGCATCGGATCGAACGCGGAGCTCGGAGAGGCGGCGGTTGGCATATGTCCGAAGGGCGTGAAATTTCCGAAGGGTGAAAGATTGGTAGCCGCGACACGGAACGCTTCAAACGGATCGTTAGACCGACCGGCTGACGTCGCGGTTCCGGGAGTCCAATCACCGAACCACATCGGCCAGAATGCCGGTGCGGTTGCCGTCTGCCGTCCCTCAGGAGTCATTTCGTCATGAAGACGGCTTTGCCATGCAACAGCGGCGGCCACCGAAGCCTGGCTCATTTCGAAAAATACTTCGGTCGCTTTCCGAAGAAAGCGGAAATGGAGATCAAAATCGAACAAGGAGGTCATCCCTCAAAGTCTGAGTATATCAGTCTTGCTGCATCGCAGCAACAACGCTGGTCTCCGAGTTTGCGAGCCGGGCAGAAGTCCGACAGCCGCCTTCGCTGAATTAGCGCAACACTCAGCCTGCGGGCTGGAACAGCGGCGCCGACCAAAGTGGTTGCGTCTGCTATGATTCCCCCGAATCATTTCTTGGGGTGCGAAATGGGGGACTGCCCGCTCGTCATCATCCGATGGCTGGATAGCCGCCAGCCGTGCGGTAAATGGCGCTATTTATCGGCGTTGCCGGATGCGAAACCCGTCGAAGTCGCCACCGTCGGCTGGCTCGTCAGGGATACGCCCGACGTCAAAGTCGTCTGCCAAAACATTGGCGATCTCGAAGATCCGGAAAAAGCACAAGCGAGCGGGATAATGGCAATTCCCGCTCGCTGTGTTCTGTCAATCGAACGACTGACCGAAGAGGAAAGTCTTACCTCTTCTGCTGGCCCTGGCTTTGCTGGTGTTGTTGGGATTGCTGATGATCAGGAGATTGAGACAGAACTGACGCTGCAAGCTCTTTGATTTCCTCTGCAGAAACCGATTGGGGGTTCTGCAACGCCTTGGATGCGATGGCGCTCACTCTGGCAGACGTTTTCTCATTCTGAGGCATGGCAACACTCGCTTTCTCAAAATTGAGTACAAACATGCAGTGCATGGCCAACTAGATGCATCGCGAATGGAAAGTCCCGTCCCCGATCACGTTATCCACAGTTTAGTTCGTATGCGTTCTTAGGTTGCGGGGCGTCGGAATTACGCTTCTTCATCGCTGGTTTTGGCGGCATCGAAGGCATTTTGCCGGGTGGAGGACGCGCCCGGATTTCTGACGATAACGGCTTCATCACCGTCCTCGGGACCCTCGATTTCATCGGCCGGCAGCGGCTCGGCCTCTTGTCGCCGTGGACGCTTCAACCAGCTCAGAATCGAGCCGTCGCGCTTCCTCGGTTCATCCTCAAATTGTTGCGGGTTGTCGATGACAACATCGGCTTCGTTATCGTCTTCCGGTTGTGGAATGGGCGGCGGCGCGACTTCGGTCGACGTGGTGTCGTCCGTCACCTCGGGTGCTCGTCCGGCGAACTGACCGGATGCCAGCCAGTAAACGAAGCCGCCGAAGAAGCCGGCGGTTAAGAACGCCTTCAACGCATAATTATTCAGGATGGTCGGTTGGCCTGCGACCTCGCTCGAAAACTGCGCGATGAAGCCAAGCAGCCCGATACCCACTCCTGCGATCAGATAGAAGGGTAGCGAGCGCATCGAAAGCCATTCGCCTAGCCCGGCTGCGATCAATACGAAGGCCGCCGAGAAAATGCCGTAGTGCGTAGCGGTAAGCAACGCCAGATCGAGCGTCTGGCTAGCCGTTTGCGGCAACCGGCTCGCCGGCTGCGCCAGAACGTCGACGGGTGTATCGACGAACATGACCGTGACGAGCCCGGCAGCGATACTCGCCAACGCGAAGCCGAAGGCCACTCGCGCCAATGTGGTGATCAGTCTTAGCACGACGATCCCCCGCCCCAGACATCAGGTACGGGCGTAGTCTATAGAGACCGACTTTTACTGTTCAAATGATTATTGCGGATTGGGCGGGGCGCGTCCGGTCAGGCGCCGTCGCCGGTGGCGCGGCGCTCGCTGGCGGTGAGCCTCAAGCTTTCGGACCGGAGCTGCCCACAGGCTGCGAGAATATCGCGTCCGCGCGGCGTCCTCACCGGGCTCGCGTAGCCGGCGCGGTTCACGACTTCTGCGAAGCGTTCGATCGTCTCCCAGTCCGAGCACTCGTAGCGCGTGTTCGGCCACGGATTGAATGGGATCAGGTTGATTTTCGCTGGAATGCCCGAGAGCAATTTCACAAGCGCGCGGGCTTCGGCAAGGCTGTCGTTGACGCCTTTCAGCATCACGTATTCGAAGGTGATGCGGCGTGCATTCGAAAGGCCGGGATAATTCCGGCACGCGTCCATTAGCTCAGCGATTGGATACTTGCGGTTGATCGGCACGAGTTCATCGCGCAGCGCATCGTTAGTCGCGTGCAACGAGATCGCCAGCATCGTGTCGGCTTCTTCACCCCAGCGTCGGATTTCAGGCACGACGCCGGATGTCGACAGCGTGATGCGGCGCTTCGAAAGCGACAGGCCGTCGCCGTCGGACGCGACCTCCATCGCGGCTTTGACGTTGTCGAAATTATAAAGCGGTTCGCCCATCCCCATCAGTACGACGTTGGTGATCTTGCGTTCGCCCGCAGGCAGAAGCCGTCCGTCGTCGGGACTCTTGGCGCCGGGCCAGTCGCCGATGCGGTCGCGTGCCAGCACGATCTGAGCGACGATTTCTTCGGCTTCGAGATTGCGCACGAGGCGCTGCGTGCCGGTATGACAGAACGAGCAGGTGAGGGTGCAGCCGACCTGGCTCGAAATGCAAAGCGTGCCGCGACCGCTCTCGGGGATGTAGACGGTTTCGATTTCCGGTGGCCGAGCTTCGTGTCCGCGCTTGGCAAGCCGGAGCAGCCACTTGCGTGTGCCATCGACGGAGATCTGCTCCGAAACGATTTCCAGCCGGTCGGGCGTGTAGAGGCTTTCGAGGTCGCGGCGGAGATCCTTCGAGACGTCCGTCATGTCGTCGAAGCGCGTGACGCCGCGCACGTATATCCAGCTCCAGAGTTGGGCGGCGCGCATGTTGAGCTGCTTTGCCGGAACGCCCGCAGCAGCGAGCGCCGTCTTCAACTGGTCGCGCGTCAAGCCCGCTAGCGAGGGCTTCGCGGCGATAGCGCCCGGGTTGGATTCAAGTATCGACGCAACGGTCATTGCTGACGGTGTCTTTCAGGGCTTTACGAATTGGCCCTCTTGTATAGGCGTTCGGCTCGGGTGAATAGCGGTCCTAATTGTCATCCCGGCCGAGCCGCCTACCTGCGGCGAGAACCGGGACGAAGTAGCCCCGGGTCCCGGATCGACGCTGAAGCGTCGTCCGGAATGACATCCGGGACACAAGTGACCACGCTACAAAATAAATCGGCTTAAATCGGCATTTTTCGCAAGTTCACCGACGTGGGTCGCGACATAGGCACCGTCGATCACGAAGGCCTGGCCGGAGCGGTCGGAGGCTTCAAACGAAATCTCGTCCAAGACCCGCTCCAGCACTGTCTGCAGTCGCCGGGCGCCGATGTTCTCGACCGTCGAATTGACTTCAACGGCCGTGTCGGCAATGGCATCGATCGCGTCGGAGGTGAAACTGAGCGTCACGCCTTCGGTCGCCATCAGCGCCACGTACTGCTTGATCAGGCTCGCCTCGGGCTCGGTCAGGATGCGCTTTATGTCTTCGCGCGACAGGGCGCTGAGTTCGACGCGGATCGGCAAGCGGCCCTGCAGCTCGGGTAGCAGGTCGGACGGTTTCGAAACGTGAAACGCGCCGGAGGCGATGAACAGGATGTGATCCGTCTTGACCGGACCATGCTTCGTCGCAACCGTCGTGCCTTCAATCAGCGGCAGCAAATCGCGCTGTACGCCTTCGCGAGAAACATCGGCACCGCCGCGCACGCCTTCGCCGCGCGAACAAATCTTGTCGATCTCGTCGAGGAAGACGATGCCGTCGTTCTGGACGGCCGCA
>Ga0207678_10000229_pt1 | contig 49946 bp, 47 predicted proteins | sample KBSC63metaG_FD_184319 | JGI IMG/M metagenome (GOLD analysis project Ga0207678, IMG submission 184319) | Corn rhizosphere microbial communities from Kellogg Biological Station, Michigan, USA - KBS C6-3 metaG (SPAdes) (version 2) | ecosystem: Host-associated > Plants > Roots > Rhizosphere > Soil ... | reverse complement strand
CGAAGAGCGCCCGCGACGTAACCGACGACCGGCTTCGTCACGTTCTCCTTGATGTACGCCGCGGCGCGCTCTTCGGCGTCGCCGCCGATCTCGCCGATCATCACGATGACCTTGGTCTCCGGGTCCGCCTCGAACGCCTCGAGGGCGTCGATGTGCGTGGTGCCGATGATCGGGTCACCGCCGATGCCGACCGCGGTCGAGAAACCGATGTCCCGCAGCTCGTACATCATCTGGTAGGTCAGCGTGCCGGACTTCGACACGAGACCGATGTTGCCGGGGCCGGAGATGTCGGCCGGGATGATGCCGGCGTTCGACTTGCCCGGGCTGATCACGCCGGGGCAGTTCGGGCCGATGATCCGGGTCGTGCCGCCCTTGGCGACGGCGTGGGCCCAGAAGTAGGCCGAGTCGTGCACCGGGATGCCCTCGGTGATCACCACGGCGAGCGGGATCTCGGCGTCGATCGCCTCGATGACCGCGTCCTTGGCGAACTTCGGCGGCACGAAGATGACCGACACGTCGGCGCCGGTCTCCTTGATCGCCTCTTCGACCGTGCCGAAGACCTTGAGGTCCTTGCCCTCGATGGTGACGGTCTGGCCGGCCTTGCGGGCGTTGACGCCGCCCACGATGTTCGTGCCGGACTTCAGCATCTTGGTCGCGTGCTTCATGCCCTCGGAGCCGGTGAGCCCCTGCACGATGACCTTGCTGTTTTCGTTCAGGAAGATCGACATCTCACGCACCTGCCGCGGCGAGCTCGGCAGCCTTGTCGGCCGCGTTGTCCATTGTGTCCACCACGGTGACCAGCGGGTGGTTCGCGTCGGCCAGGATCTGGCGACCCTCGACGACGTTGTTGCCGTCCAGGCGGACGACCAGCGGCTTGCTGGCCTCGTCGCCCAGGATCTTCAGGGCCTCGACGATGCCGTTCGCCACCGCGTCGCAGGCGGTGATGCCGCCGAAGACGTTGACGAAGACGCTCTTCACGTCGGTGTCGTTGAGGATGACGTCCAGCCCGGCCGCCATGACCTCGGCCGACGCGCCGCCGCCGATGTCGAGGAAGTTCGCCGGCTTCACGCCGCCGTGCTTCTCGCCCGCGTACGCCACGACGTCCAAAGTGGACATGACGAGGCCCGCGCCGTTGCCGATGATGCCGACCTGGCCGTCGAGCTTGACGTAGTTGAGGTTCTTGGCCTTGGCCTTCGCCTCGAGCGGGTTCTCCGCTTCCTTGTCCACCAGGGCCTCGTGGCCCGGCTGGCGGAAGTCCGCGTTCTCGTCGAGGGTGACCTTGCCGTCGAGGGCGATGATCTTGTCCTGCGGGTCACGGACCAGCGGGTTGACCTCGACCAGGGTGGCGTCCTCGGAGACGAAGGTCTCCCAGAGCTTCACCACGACGTCGGCGGCTTCGTCGATGATGTCGGCCGGGAAGTTGCCGGCCTTCAGGATCTCGAGCGCCTTCGCCTTGTCCACACCGGCGATCGCGTCGACGGGGATCTTCGCGAGCGCTTCGGGGCGCTCGACCGCGAGCTGCTCGATCTCCATGCCGCCCTCGGAGGACGCCATCGCCAGGAAGGTCCGGTTGGACCGGTCCAGCAGGAAGGAGAAGTAGTACTCGGACGCGATGTCCGAGGCTTCGGCCACGAGCACGCGACGCGTGATGTGGCCCTTGATGTCGAGGCCGAGGATGGCTTCCGCCTTCTCCTTCGCCTCGTCCGGCGTCTGGGCCAGCTTGACGCCGCCCGCCTTACCGCGGCCGCCGACCTTCACCTGCGCCTTGACGACGACCTGGTTGCCGATCTGCTCCGCGGCGGCCTTGGCTTCTTCGGGGGTGCTAGCCACGGCACCCGGCAGAACCGGTACTCCGTGGGCGGCGAAGAGATCCCTCGCCTGGTACTCGTAGAGGTCCACTACTCCAGTCTCCTGACGACACGCCACTGCAGGTGGTCCGCGACCGGACCGCGCTGTCGGACCAGTCGAGGTTAGCGACCTGCGCAGACGCAGGGGACTCCGCACCTCGTGAAGTCGGTCACCGTGTGCGGTCAGACGGTGCTCCAGCGGTGTGAGAACGCCCACCGGGCAGCCATTCCAGGGCTTCTTCGGCGGTCGTGAAGACCTCGACGTCCCCCAGCGCGGCCCTGAGGTCTTCGGAAGTTTCGTCGCCGAGGACACCCACCGCGTCCGGGTCCTCCTGCTCGGCGGTGCGGACGATCTGCTCGACGGTGTCGACGGGACCGGCGTGGACGACTTCCACGCCTTCGTCGCGCAGGAGGCGGGCCAGCGCGACGGCGGCCGGATCGGGGCGGGCGAACTCGACTAGCAGCACCCGGAGCCGGTCACGGCGCACGGCGTCCCCGGTGACCGAGTGCCATGCCGGCGGCGGCCAGCAGCGCGGCCGTGGCGGCGAGCGCGACCCAGAACCCGGTGGCCGGGCTCGCGCCGCCGAGCGTGCCGCCGACGAGCGGCAGTTCGGCGGCGTGCAACGCGGTGAGCAGAGCGGCGCCGGCGAGCAGGGCGGCCGCCGGCTTCGGCCGGGACCGCGTCGCGAGCACGGCGGCGCCGACGACGACCGCGGCGGCGGTCAGCAGTCCCCACGACGGGGTGTCGAGGTGCGACCAGAGGCCGGCGGGGACGTAGCCGGGAACGGCGAAGACGGGCAGCCCGAACGCGGCGACGGCCAGCACCGCACCGGCGGCGACCGGGGTGAGGACGTTGCCGCGGGTCCCGCTCTCCCCGGCGTCCTCGCGTTCGACGACGCCGGTGCCGACAGCGGCGAGCGCGGCCAAGGCGGCGAGCACGAGCGCGGCGAACGTCCAGGCGGCGCCGGCCCCGAGGTCGTAGGTGAAGACGGGGGCGGCGGTGCCGCCGAACCCGGCGAGGTTGCCGGCCTGGGTGGCGGTCAGGGCGGTGTTGAGGACGGCCGTGCCGGCCAGCACGATCCCGGCCCAGGCCACCCCGAGCACCGGCCGCGCGACGGCGGCCGTCTTCGGCACGAGCACCCCGGCGGCGGGCACGGCGAGCACGACCGCGGCGACGAGCAGGAACCACCGCGCGGGACTTTCGGCGGCGGCGCTGACCGGCGTGACGGCGCCCGGGTTCAGCGCGGTGACCGCGACCTGCGGCGCGTAGGCGCCGACGAGGGCGGCGATCGTGGTGGCGAGGCCGAGCAGGCCGCTGGTGAGCCGCCACCAGAAGAGGCCGGGGAGTTTCGCATCACCGGTCTCGGCCGTTTTGGTGCTTTCGGTGAGCCGCGTGCCCGCGAGGCCGGCGATGATCGCCGTCGAGACGAGCGCGAGGGCGGGTCCCCAGGTGACGTGCAGGTCGTCCCGGAACAGCCCGGCCAGAACGGGCGGCGCGGCCACCCCGAAGGCAGCGGCGGCCAGCCCGCCGAGCGCGCCGCGGGCCACGTTCTCGGCCGGAGCGGCCAGCGCGACGACGGCGGTCAGCGGCAACGCGGCGGCGAGCAGGAGGTAGCCGCCCAGGGCGGGCCAGGGTCCTTCGAAGGCGGCGCGGGCGAGGAGGAAGCCGTTGTCGGAGTGGACGGGTGCGGTGAGCAGCCCGGCCCCGCCGACGACGGCGAGCAGCGGGACGAGCAGCCGCCACCGCCGGCGTTCGGGTTCGTCGTGGCTGCGGAGGGCCCGCCAGGCGACCACGCCGGCCGCCCCGGTGAGGACGTGCCCGGCGACGAGCAGCCAGAACCCGGGGCCGACGGCGGAGCTGCCGAGGAACCGGTCGGGCAGGTAGAGCTCGGGCCGGATGGTGAGGGGGCCGTTGACGGCGAACTGGAGGTCGAGGAGCAGCCGCCCGGGAGCGAGGGCGGCGAGCCCGAGGACGAGGCCACCGCCGAGGCCGGCCTTCCCGGTGGCGGCGAACCAGCCGGCCGCGCCGACGGGAGCGAGCGCGAGGAGGGCGAGCCACGGCCAGCTGGTGAAGCCGGGGGAGGCGGCGGGCGAGACGGGCACGATGGCGGCGGCGGTGAGAGCGACGGCGCCGAGGGCGGCCAGGGTCAGGGCGGTTTTCAGCGCGGCGGAGGGGCGGGTTTCGGCTTCGTCGGCCCAAGGCTCGCTGGGGGTGGCGGCCGGGGGGTGCGGCTTGGCGGGGGTGGGCCTTGTCCGGGAGCGGTTGCCGGGTGTTTGGGCGGTTCGGCTGCTCGAAGCCGACGCGGGCTTGGCGGGATCGCGCGGGGATGCGGCGGAGTTTTCGGGCACGCCGGGTACACGTCCCGCGGCGGGCACCGGACTGGTCGGCACGTCGGAATCGGCGGCGGGCGTGGCACCGCCCGCCGAGGCAGCAGAGGCTCCGGGCACACCCGGCCTGCCTCCCGCGGCCGGGACAGGCCGAGTCGGCTCGCCGGACTGGTCGGCGCCCGCGGAGGTGGCAGCAGCTTCGGACATGCCTCCCGCAGCCGGCACGGGACGCGTCGGTGCGTCGGCGCCCGGTGCACTCTGGGCCGTCGCTTCCTTGCCCCGCGCGGGCTCGGCTGGGCCGGCCGCCGCCTCTTGGCCGGGCACGGGCGAGCTCGGGGCTGCCTTGCCCGGACCTCGTGCCTCGGGTTCTTGGCGGGGGCCGGGGGTGCTTCCGGTGGGGGGCTCTGAGCGTGGGGGCATATTGCCCGCGACGCTAGCAAGTCCGGACCGCCGGGCAGTGGCGCCGGGGCGCGAGTCGTCGAATGGGCTTCAACCTCCTCTCGCAATCCGTTTATTCCGGTCTCCGGGCGCTCCGGAGGCCCTTCGGGCGCCGTTGGCGGCCCGGCGACGGCCGCAAACCCTGTAAGGCAAGTCACACCGAACGCCGTAAACCCCCTCTAACTTTGGGTGATTTCCACAGGTGAGCGAATTGCCGACTCCACCCGATCGGCCGACAGCGGGGGCACATCTTGCCGACAGCGGTACCCCTTCGTTACTGTCCCGGGGTCCCCATTACAGTCAGGTCACGAAGTAGGACGCCGAGCAAACCACCCCCGAGGTTGGCTCACCGGGTTCCCCCGCCCGCAGTCCTCGACCAGGCTCCCCGACGATGGAAGGCCCTGTCTTGGCTTCACACCGCTCCCCCGGCGGCCAAGCTCCTTCCCCGGCACTGAAGGACGCGCTCGAAGGCGCGGTCGTCCGTGTCCGGGGTGCGCACCGCATCGCCCCTCCCTCTTCGGCCCTTCGCGGCCGTGTCGTGGTTGCCGCTGTTGCGGCTGGTGCGTTTGCCGCCGCTGCTGCGGGCTCGACCCTCAAGACAGTCACGGACTCCAACACCGCCGTCACGCCGCTGGCCAACAGCCAGGACGCCAGCGCTTCGCTGACCGCGGGAGGTGCGGGCTCCGGGGGCGCCCCCGAACTCCTGCCGACCGGCCACGCCGTCGACGCCTCCGCCGAGGCCGCCAAGCTCGCCGACAGTGCCTCCATCACGCAGGCCCGCGAGAAGCGCGAAGCCGACGCCGCCAAGAAGGCCGCCGAAGAAGCCGCTCGCCCGAAGACCTGCCTGCCCGCGCACGGCACCTTCACCTCGGGCTTCGGTGCCCGGTGGGGCACGAGCCACCTCGGCATCGACATCGCCAACTCGATCGGCACCCCGATCTACGCCGCCTCCGACGGCACCGTGATCGAGGCCGGCCCCGCCAGCGGTTTCGGCCTCTGGGTGCGGGTCCAGCTCGACGACGGCACGATCCAGGTCTACGGCCACATGAACAGCTTCTCCGTCAAGGAGGGGCAGAAGGTCAAGTGCGGCCAGCAGATCGCCGAGATCGGCAACCGCGGCCAGAGCACCGGCCCGCACCTGCACTTCGAGGTGTGGCAGAACGGCACCAAGAAGATCGACCCCCGGCCCTGGCTGGCCGCGCGCGGCATCGTTCTCTGATCCGTTCGCTCCCGGCACGGGAGCAGGCACCACCAGCACGCCCGGCAGCGGAAACCCGGCCGTAGAGCGATCACCCGCTCCGGCCGGGACAGCGCGGGCGGCCGCAACCGGCGAAAAGCGCTGAAGGCACGCGCTCCGCCGAGCCGCTCGGGTACTGGAACCGGTCACAGGATCAAGGTTCACCACGGCGGGCCGAACACAAACGCCCGGATCGGGTACATCCTCGCCGGAACGCGAAGGCCGGACGGCATCGAACTGTTCCGGCGAGAGCACTTCTCCGCGAGCGCGGATCGAGCGGACGCTTTCCGAGCCGGCGCCGGTCGCGCGGGTCACCGGAAGCGCCCCAGGGCCGGCCAAGGCTCGCCGGAGGACCGGGACCACTCCGGAGCCGGAAAAACCCGCCCACAGGCACCTCAGCGCCCGCAACCACCTACCGCTGTCCACCCGGTAAACGGCGGATGAAGTACGCCACCGCGACCTGCCACACCGTGCACAGCTCCGCCGGCCGCCGCACCGGCAGCCAGCCCCAGGGCACAGGTGCCCCTGCGCCCTCCGCGGAGCGGACACGCGCGGCACTCCGGGCCCTGGTCGTCCAGCGGCGTCCCCGGCCGCAGGTGACACATCGCCCGTCCGCGCCGAGCTCGTGCTGCCTGAGCAGCGCTCGCCAGGCGGCGGCCAGCCGGCACGCCTCCGCTCCCGCACGCGAAGGAATTCCTGAAGCCCCCGAAGGCTCCCGACCCCGATCCGGAACCGTCGACCCCAGGACTCCTCGCAGGTATTTCTGTACCCCCTCGGCCAGCAGCCCAAACAGCACCGCGTCCACACCACACTACCCCCTTCGTCGAACCTTTGTTCGATTACGGGGTCAGTTGTACCGGGTGGGTACGACGATTCCGGCGGCGATCGCGGAGACCGCCGCCGGATTCACTCGGACGAGTGGCGCTAGAGCTTCACCATCGGGACGCTGCCGATCAGCATCAGGCGGACCTTGCCCGCCTGGCCGAAGTCGATCGTGGCCGTGGCGCGCGGGCCGACTCCGTCGCACGAAATCACCGTGCCGAGGCCGTACTTGTCGTGGCTGACGCGGTCGCCGACGTCCAGCTTCAGCGCCACCGTGTCCTTCCAGCCCTTGCCGAACGACGGCGTGCCCGACGAAGACGGCGAAGAAGACCTCCGGCCGCCCCAGGTGGTCGCCGCCCGCGGGGTGCCGCGCGAACCGGAACCGAACGAGCCGAAGCCGCTGCTGGACGGCTCCAGCCGCCGCCAGTCGACGAGGTCCGGCGGCAGCTCGTCGAGGAACCGCGAAGCCGGGTTCATCGACGGCTGGCCCCACGCCGAGCGCGTGATCGCGCGCGAGACGTACAACCGGTTCCTGGCGCGCGTGATCGCGACGTACGCGAGCCGCCGTTCCTCGGCCAGCTCCGTCGGGTCGCCCAGCGCCCGCATGTGCGGGAAGACGCCGTCCTCCCAGCCGGTGCAGAACACCACCGGGTACTCCAGGCCCTTCGCGGTGTGCACGGTCATCAGCGTGACCACGCCCGCGCCGCCGTCGCCTTCCTCGCCGCCGTCCGGCGAGGGCACCGAGTCGGCGTCCGCCACCAGCGACACGCGCTCGAGGAACGCCGGCAGCGAGCCCGGCGCCGGGACGCCCTCTTCGACGACCAGCTCGGCGTTCTCGTCCGCGACGACCTCGGCGGTGATCTCGGTGAACTCCCTTGCCACGGTGACGAGCTCGTCCAGGTTCTCCACGCGCGTGTGGTCCTGCGGGTCTTCCGACTCTTCGAGCTCGACGCGGTAGCCGGTCTTCTCCAGCACCGCTTCCAGCACGTCGTGCACTTCGGCGCCGTCCGAAACCAGCGTTCCCAGCTCGTCGAGCAGCCCCACGAACCCGCTGATCGCCTTGACCGAGCGCGGGTTCAGCAGCGGCACCTTGCCCTCGACGGCGTCCCGCAGCGCCTGCGCGAAGGAGATCCGCTCGCGCTCGGCGTGCGTCGCCACGACGGCTTCCGCGCGGTCGCCGATGCCGCGCTTGGGCACGTTCAGCACCCGCCGCAGGCTGACCGTGTCCTCGGGGTTCGCCAGCACGCGCAGGTACGCGATCATGTCGCGGACCTCGCGGCGCTCGTAGAACCGCACGCCGCCGACGACCTTGTACGGCAGGCCGAGCCGGATGAAGATCTCTTCGAAGACGCGGGACTGGTTGTTGGTGCGGTAGAAGACGGCGACGTCGGAGTAGTCGGCTTCGCCCTTCTCCGCCAGCGCGTCGATTTCGCCCGCGACGAACGCGGCTTCGTCGTGGTCGTTGTCCGCGACGTAGCCGACGATCTTCTCGCCGTCGCCCGAATCCGTCCACAGCCGCTTGGCCCGCCGGTTCGGGTTCCGCTCGATGACGGCGTTGGCCGCGGACAGGATCGTCTGCGTGGAGCGGTAGTTCTGCTCCAGCAGGATGGTGTGCGCGTTCGGGAAGTCCCGCTCGAACTCCTCGATGTTGCGGATCGTCGCGCCGCGGAAGGCGTAGATCGACTGGTCCGCGTCACCGACGACGACCAGCTCGGCCGGCTCGACGCCCGCCTCGTTCGGCGCGGTCCCGGCCAGCTCGCGGACCAGCGTGTACTGCGCGTGGTTCGTGTCCTGGTACTCGTCGACCAGCACGTGGCGGAAGCGGCGCCGGTAGTACTCGGCGACGGCCGGGAACGCCTGCAGCAGCGAGACCGTGCGCATGATGAGGTCGTCGAAGTCGAAGGCGTTGGCCTGGTTCAGCCGCCGCTGGTACTCGACGTAGACCTCGGCGACGCGGCGCTCGAGGTCGTTGCCCGCGTTCGCCGCCGCGGTCTCCGGATCGGTGAGCTCGTTCTTCAGGTTCGAGATGTGCACGGCGAGCGTGCGCGCGGCGTAGCGCTTCGGGTCGATGTCGAGATCCCGGGCCACCAGGGTGATCAGCCGCTTGGTGTCGTCGGAGTCGTAGATCGAGAAGCTCGACGACATGTCCAGGGTTTTGGCTTCACGGCGCAGGATCCGCACGCACATCGAGTGGAACGTCGACACCCACATCGCGTTCGCGCGGCGCCCCACGAGGGCGGCGACGCGCTCGCGCATCTCGGCGGCGGCCTTGTTGGTGAACGTGATCGCCATGATTTCGCCGGGGTGCACCCGGCGTTCGCCGAGCAGGTAGGCGATCCGGCGGGTCAGCACCCGGGTCTTGCCCGATCCCGCGCCCGCCACCACCAGCAGCGGGCCACCGGCGTGGGTGACGGCTTCGCGCTGGGCGGGGTTGAGGTCGTCGAGCAGCTCGGCCTGCCCGCCGGCGGCGGGCTTGCGCACAGGGGTCGCGGCGGGGAGATCGAAGAGGGTGTCCATCGTCCTCCCACGCTACCCCGGGCGGGCCGGGCTCCGGCAGAAGCGTGCCGGGGCGGGCGATCCCGGGCTACCGCACCGGGCGTAGCGGGAGGTGTCGCCTGCCGCCCGACGCGCCGCGGGCCGTCCGCGCGGAGCATCGGTCCCATGGAAAGCATCCGCATCCGAGCCGCCGACGCCGAGCGCGAACGCGTGGCCTCCGCCGTCCAGACCGCCGGCTCCGAAGGCCGGCTCACCCTCGAAGAGGTCGAAGAGCGCCTCGGTCACGTCTACGCCGCGAAGTTCACCGACGAGCTGGCCGCGCTCACCGCCGACCTGCCGCGACCCGCGCCGTCGCCGCCCGGCTTCCCGCTCACCCGGGAGGCGCTGCGGCGCCACCCCGCGTTGCGCGTCCACCTCGCCGTGGTGGTCGCCGTCGCGGTGCTGCTGGTCGTCCGGTGGGCCGTGCTGGGCGCCGGCTTCTTCTGGCCGGCGTTCCCGGTGTTCTGGCTCGCGGTGAGCCTCTTGGTTCATGCTCGGGTGCGCTCGGCCCGGGAGCGGCAACGCGCTGCTGTGCCATACTGATCGCATGCGGCACCACACGGAGCGATTTTTTTACGGGACCCGGACTCCGGCTCCCGTGATCGCGTAGTGCCCGAACCGCCATCACGCCAGCCCCGGAGTCCACGGACCCGGGGCTGTCGCCGTCCCTGGGGCCGGGTCCGGGCTTCGAGGAAGAGGTCCCGATGAACGCACACGCCACGAACGCCGACGGCCAGCCCTCCGAGCACACCCCCGCGGGCGACGACATCGCGTCGCTCCGGGAGGAGATCGACTGGCTGGACAAGGAGATCCTGCGGCTGGTGAAACGCCGGGTCGAGGTGTCCAAGACGATCGGGGCCGCGCGGATGGCCGCCGGCGGCACGCGCATCGTCTACAACCGCGAGATGGACGTGCTCGCGCGCTACCGCGAACTCGGCCCGGAAGGCCGTCAGCTGGCCATGGCGCTGCTGAACCTGGGCCGCGGGCGGCTCGGCCGGTAACGGTTGGCGAATTCGGGGACTTCCCCGAGGCGTTCGCGGCCGCGGTGCAGGCAGACTGGGGTCATGGACTGGCTCGTGAACCTCATCGCCGTCATCGTCGCGCTCGCGAGCGTGCTGGCCGCGCTGGGCCATGTGGGGTATCTGGCGTTGCTCAACAACGCGGCGGGTAAGCGGGCCGGGGGGACTCCGGTCGCGCAGTACGTCAAGAGCAGGTGGGCCGTTGCCGGCGGTACCACCGCGGCCTCGCTGTTCGCCTGGTTGCTCACGGCCGGGGGACCGACGCTGGACATCTTCGCGATCATCGTCGCGGCGGGTAGCGGCGTGGTGGCGACGAAAGCGCTGCAGTCCACGCGGGACCGTTACCGCACGGGAGGCTGAAACTCCTGATCAGGGGCGATGGCGCTGCGTGAAACTTCGCAGCGTCACCATCGCCCGTTCGGTCGCGCCCGACCGAGTGAAACCTGTGCAACTTGCAGGTTTGGGGGCGACTTTCTCCGCCGGATGCTCCTAGGGTTGACGCCGTGAGGACCCTTGCGTCTGGGTCGGGCGATGCCCGCAGGACGCGCGGGGGCACTGGCCCCGCGCGCCCCCAGTCGCGTGCGCGTGCATTTGCGCAGGATTCCGAACAGGATTCCGCGCGTGAGGGTGCTCCGATCGGGTCGTCCCGCCGCCGGATGGCGTCAGGACCGCACCGCCGGGTGGTCGAGCCCACATGAGCAACGGCACGGAGTTCCACGGGCGCCCCACCGCGCCCGCGCATCCCGGGCGGCACCGGCGCGGCGGCGCGGAGAGCTGGACGCCGCCACTGCCGCAGCACCGCCCCGTCCGGCACCACGCGGCCGGGCGGACGCAGCCCGAGCCACCGGGGTCCGGTACCCGCCCTTTTCGGCACAGCCCCACGGGGCCGGTGGATCCGCCGGTCTCCGGCTCCCTCCCGTTCCGGTACGAGAGCGCCGACCCGCCGGTGTCCGGCTCGCTCCCGCTCCCCCAGCCTTCGCTGCCGCAGCCCCGTGACCGGAGGCCGGCCGCCGCGCCGCTGTTCCCGGCCTCGCACGGCAGTCTCCCCCTCTTCGAGGACGACGTCTGCGAAGACACCGGCCTCGAGGCCGCTCCCGAGCCGGAACCGGTCGCCGAAAGCCACGCCGACCTGGCCGCCCGCCGCACCCGCGTCTCGCTGGCCACGCCGGCGCCGCGGTGCGTGGACCTGGACGAAGACGACGTCCGCGTCTACTCCGCCCCGCCACTCGACGGGCTGGGCGGCTTCGCCATCGGGTCGGTGCCCGCGTCGGTGACGCCGCCGAAGACGTGGCGGAAGGCCGCCTGGTTCGCCACCGGCGCGTCCGGCGCCGTCGTCGTCGGGCTGCTGTGCGCCGGCTCCTTCCTGGTCGGGAAGCCGCCGATGGACCAGGCCGTGCAGGGTGCCTGGCCGGGTTACCAGGGCGTGCCGACGGTCGCCGACCCCACCGGCGGGTACCGGCCGCCGACCGAAGGCGGGTCCGCGGCCGGGCCGGAGACCGCGGCCCGGCCGGACAACGCCGCCGGGACGCCCCGCGGCGGCGGTGGCGCCGGGCCGGTCGACGACGCGGTCCCCCCGCCCGCCGACAGCACCGTCGCACCGGAGACCGCGCCGACCGGTCCCGCCGCCGCGACCGCGCCGCCGCGGAAGCCGCCGGTCACGCCCGCCCAGCGCGAAACGCCGGTCAAGCCGCCGTGGTGGTACTCCTTCCCGCCGGACGCCCAGACCATGGGGGACAACTCGGAGAGGTTCTTCAACACCGTCACCACCGACCCGGCCGCGGCGTCGTCGGTGACCACCGGCCGGCTGCACGACCAGGGGCCGCAGGCGCTCGCCGAGCGGTACTCCGGCATCGCCTACTTCGAGGTCAAGAAGGTCAGCATCGACCAGCAGCGGGGCGTCACGGTGAACACCGTCGAGGTGACCCACACCGACGGAACCAAGACCGTCGAAGAGCGCACGCTGACCTTCGGCGACGGCGACAAGATCACCGCTGACGGCCAGTAGCCACTCGTGCACGTGCGGTTCGCCCGTTCTGATGCACGTGCGGTGCGCCGAGCGGTTATGCCTGGTCCGGGTGGGTGACATAAGCTGCCGCTCGTCGTATTGCGACGGCATTCCGGCGACAGAGCCTGGTGGTCGCCGTCCGCACAGGGTTACCTGACGACAGCGAATCCGGAAACCGGCCACGAGTCGGCCGACCGGACCAACGGCAACCCGGCCGAACGGCCGAGCAGCCGTCCCCGGAACCCAGAGCGAGGACCTTCGTGCTTGATCGGCAGCGCACACGGCGTGAGTCACCCCACGCCGTCCGCGTCGAGGACGTCATACCGGCCGAGATCCTGGACGGCGTCGCCGACGCCGACCGCGACCACCTGGAGCAGGTTTTCCGCGACCCGCAGCGGTTCCTGCCGTCGCGGTCCGAGCCGGCCCGCGAACCGGAGCAGGCCGAGGACGACGGCGAGCCGGAAAGCCGGTTCGCGCGCCGCGCGAAGCTCACCGGGCTCGTCGCCGCGGGCGCGCTCGTCGCCGGCGCGGTGGTCGCCGCGCCGATGCTGACCAGTTCCCACCGTGCCGTCTCCGCCTCCGGCGGCCAGTCCACGCCCGCCGGGTTCACCGGAGCGGCGGAGCTCGGCGGCCTCGCCGTCCCGCAGCACCAGGCCGGGGGCAGCGCGCCGGAGCAGCACAGCGCGGCGACGCCGGAGACGCCCGCCGAGGACACGACCACGACCCGGCCGTCGAACGGCACCCCGCGCACCCAGGCGCCGCCCGCCGCGGCCGCGCCGGTCCCGGACAAGGCCGCCGACGCCCGCAGCGCGAGCCGCAAGATCCAGGCCGTCAAGGACTTCTACGCCAGGATCGCCCGTGACTCGGCGAGCGCGTTGGCGCTGCTGAGCCCGGCGCTGGTGGACGGCGCGGCCGGCGAGCTGGTCCGCACCTGGAGCTCGATGGACGCCATCGACGTCCAGGAGGCCGACACGCAGATCAAGCCGGACGGCTCGATCCTCGCGGTCGCCACGCTGCACCGGCCGGACGGCGCGCTGGTGCGCGTCACCCAGCTGTTCCGGGTCGCCGACACCGGCGGACTGATCACCGAAGCCGAGCTCGTCTCGGCCCAGTACATGTAGCCCACCGCGATCACCCCTTCACCCCAGGTTCAAGTGCCCGTGCCGGATTCGTGTGCGCAGAGTGAGCGCCTAGCCTTGTCACGGGCCGATCTCGGAACAGCCGGCTCAGAGCCCGGAGCCCAAAGGGAGGTCGCGTGAGCGACGAGGGTCGTCTGGTCGCCGATCGGTACCGCATCGTCGGCCGGATCGGCACGGGCGCGATGGGGGCCGTCTGGCAGGCGCACGACGAGGTCCTGGGCCGCACGGTGGCCATCAAGCAGCTCCTGCTCCAGCCGCACCTGGACCAGCACGACGCCGAGGACGCCCGCCAGCGGACGATGCGCGAGGGCCGGATCGCGGCCCGGCTGCACCACCCCAACGCGATCTCCGTGTTCGACGTCGTCACCGACGACAACGGGCAGCCGTGCCTGATCATGGAGTACCTCAACTCCACCAGCCTGGCCGCCGTGCTGCAGGAGCGCCGAACGCTGCCGCCGACCGAGGTGGCGCGCATCGGCGCCCAGGTCGCCGCGGCGCTGCGCGAAGCGCACGCGGTCGGGATCGTGCACCGCGACATCAAGCCGGGCAACATCCTGCTCGGCGGCAACGGCGTCGTGAAGATCACCGACTTCGGCATCTCCCGTGCCAAGGACGACGTCACGGTCACGAAGACCGGGATGATCGCCGGCACCCCCGCCTACCTGGCCCCCGAGGTCGCGATCGGCGGCGACCCCGGGCCGGAGTCCGACGTCTTCTCCCTCGGCTCCACGCTCTACGCGGCGTGCGAGGGTCAGCCGCCGTTCGGGCTGTCCGAGAACACGCTGAGCCTGCTGCACGCGGTCGCGGCCGGGCAGATCAACCCGCCGCGCCAGTCCGGGCCGCTGGCCAGCGTGCTGGCCGTGCTGCTGCACCCGGACGTCGAGCACCGGCCGACCGCCGAAGAGTGCGAGGAGCTGCTCGCGGCCGTCGCGCGCGGCGAAACCCCGCTCGGCGGCCCCGCGGACGAGACCATGATGGCGCCGTCCGCCGGCGTCCTCGGTGCGGCCGCCGTCGCCGACCCGAACGCCACGCAGATGTTCGACGAGATCCCCGCGGGTCACTCGGGCACGCTGCTCAGCGGCGGCGGTGCCCCGACGCAGGCCGTGCCGTTCTACGACGAGGACGACTACCCGGAGGCCACCGGCTACCCGGAGGACGACTACGACGGGTACGGCCGCTACGAGGACGACCACCACGCGGCCGGGGGCGTGCCGCCCGGGCTGGCCGCCACCCGCGCGGTGCCGGTGCCGCCGCACGACCAGGGCGGGTACGAGGACGACTACGACGATTACGACGACGAGCCCGCGCCGCCGCCCCCGGCCCGGTCCCGGCCGCAGATGAGCCCGGTCGACGAGGACGACGACAAGCCCGGCGCGTGGAAGCGCCCGGCGATCATCGGCGGCATCGTGGTCGTGGGCCTGGTCGCGCTCGTTGTCTGGCTGCTGAGCCCGAACAACCCGGAGGCGCCGGCCGCGCCGATCTCCAGCCCCAAGCCGTCACCCACCGCGACGTCGCAGTCGCTGCCGTCCACGACCGACGATCCGGTCAGCACGGCGGACGTGCCGCCGCCGGTGACGGAGACGACCTCGTCGTCGAAGCGGGCGACGACGTCGCGGAACACCGAAGCGGCGACGACCACGCCGAAGTCGACGACGCCGACGAAGCCGTCGCCATCCACCAGTGACGATCCGCCTTCGCCGACGACTACGCCGACAACCACACCGACGACCGCCAATCCGTGACCCGAGGTATGTATTGAGTTCCGAAGGCACCATCGTCGGCGGCCGGTTCCGGCTGGACCAGCCGATCGGCCGCGGCCGCGCGGGCATCGTGTGGCTGGCGTTCGACACGCGGCTGTTCCGCACCGTCGCGATGAAGCGGATGTACCTGCCGGTCGGCGCGGGCGAACGCGCCGAGCAGGCGCGCGCCGCCGCCATGCAGGAGGGCAAGGACGCGGCCCGGATCGAGCACCCGTGCGCGATCAAGGTGTTCGACGTGCTGCCGGACGGCCAGGACGTCTGGCTGGTGATGGAGTACATCCCGTCGCGCAGCATGGCGACGTTCCTCGCCGAGCACGGCCGGCTCACCCCCGATCAGGCGGCGCAGCTGGGCATCCAGCTCGGCAACGCGCTGGCGGCCATCCACGGGGCCGGGTTCGTGCACCGCACCCTCGAGCCGGGCACCGTGCTGCTGGCCGACGACGGCGGCGTCAAGCTCACCGACATCGGCATCAGCGGCGGCGGGCCGCACGCGGCGTACGTGGCGCCCGAAGTCGCCCGTGGCCTCCCGGGCACGCCGGCGGCGGACGTCTTCTCCCTCGGCGCGACGCTCTACACCGCCGTGGAAGGCGTGCCGCCGTTCGGGGAGGACGGCCAGTCGTCCGAGCGCCCGCCGCAGAACTCGGGCGTCCTGACCGAGGCCCTGCGCAAGATGCTGCGTGCGGACCCGGTCACGCGGCCGACGATGGCCGACACCGTCCACTCGATGCAGGCGATCACCGAAGGCCGCGAAACGGCCTTCATCCCGCCGACCGCACCCGGGATCCCGCCGCCCCCGCCGCCGCCCTTCAACCCGGGTCTGGCGCCCGCGGGGCCACCGATGCCGCCGTCGGGACCGCAGTTCCAGCAGTCGATGCCGATCGCCGCGCCCGGTTACGCCGGGGCGGAGGAGACGCAGCGGATGCAGCCGGTGGCGCCGCCGACGCAGTACGCGCCGCAGCCCGTGCCGGGTGCCTCCCAGCAGGCTCAGGCTCAGGCGTGGAACCTGCCGGTGTCGAAGAAGACGCTGGTCACCGTGGCCGCGATCCTCGCCGCGGTGCTGGTCGGCATCCTCGTCACGGAGCTGTTCTTCCTCTAGCGCCGCGGAACAGCGCCGGGTCAGCCCGGGAACTGCTCCAGCAAGCGGGAGAACGACACCGGCGTGGTCCCCGTCACCGTGCCGAGCTCGGTGCTCCGGGTGAACGTTCCCGTGTCGTGGTGCTTGCCGGCCTCGGCGACGTGGCGGGTCGCGTAGCGGGCCTCGCCGATGACCCTGACGGCCCACTCGGCAACGGTGGCAAGACACAGCGTGGGCTGTGCGTACCCGGGCATTTCCAGCGGCGTGAGAGAGTTTCCACCGTCGGCGTCCACCTGGCCGGCCGCCGCTTTTTCCACTTTGTTCATCAAACTGCGCTTCCTGTGCTGTTGCTCCAACGGCGGTCGACGCTACGTCGGAGCACCGGTGCGCACATCCACCAAGATGAGGGGCACCGGTAGCGCCGCTCGCGACCGTCGACGCAGCCGGTCAGGCGACCTTGGCGGTCGCCGCGCGCATGGCGTCCAGCAGCGTGCGGACGGCCGGGTGGCCCCAGGCCCGCGACGCCACCGCGGCGTGGATCGCGCGGACCGGCTCGGGGTGGCGGATCCGGCGGACGACCACGCCGGGGTGCTGCGCGCCGAGCCCGAGTTCCGGGATCAGGCTGACGCCGATGCCGGCGGCGACGAACCCCTGCGCCGTCTGGTAGTCCTCGGACTCGACCACGACGTTCGGGGCGAAGCCGGCGGACGCGCAGGCACCCTGCAGGATGTCACGGCAGATGCCGGGCAGGCCGTCGACGCCGACCCAGGGCTCCTCGGCGAACTCCGTCAGGTCCAGGACGCGCTTGCGGGCCAGCGGGTGGGCCTTCGGCAGCACGGCCCGGTACGGGTCGTCGAGCAGGTGCACCAGCTCGATGCCCTTGGCCGGCGGGGTCTTGCGCGGGAAAACGGTGATCGCGACGTCCGCCTCGCCGGATTCGACGTCCAGGATCGGGTCGTCGAGCTCGACCAGCTTGAGGTCGAGGCGCACGCCGGGGTGCTCGCTGCGGACCGCGGCGATGGCGGGCGGGACCAGCGACGCGCCGGCCGTCGCGAAGTAGCGGATCGAGACGCGGCCGGTGCGGCCCTCCTTGAGCTCGGTCAACGCCGCTTCGGCCTTGGCGAGCTCCGCACTGAGCGTCTCGGCGTGCTCGGACAGCAGCGACCCCGCCGGGGTCGGCCGGACGCCGCGCCCGACGCGTTCGAGGAGTTCGGTGCCGGCTTCGCGTTCCAGCGCGGACAGCTGCTGGCTGATCGCGGACGGCGTGTAGCCGAGGTTGCGGGCCGCGGCGGTGATCGACCCGCTGGTGATGACGGCGCGGAGGACCTGCATGCGGCGGACGTCGAGCATGCCTCGATCGTACAGCTCGGCTTAAGTGTTCCTGCAGTTATTTTCGCTTGTCCTTACGTCTGGCGCCGACAAAGCTGGCGTCGGTTGCTGAAGGAGGACTGGGGTGGGCGAGACGAAGACCCTGCTCAGGATCGGTGCGCTGGCGCTGATGTGGGGCTCGAGTTTCTTCTGGATCAAGCTGGGGCTGGGGATGTTTTCGCCGGTGCAGCTGGTGCTGGCGCGGCTGGTGCTCGGCGCCGCCATGCTGCTGGTGCTGTGCCGGCTGCAGCGGGCCCGGCTCCCGCGCGAGCGCCGGACGTGGGGGCACCTGGCGGTCGCGGCGTTCTTCCACAACGCGCTGCCGTTCCTGCTGTTCGCGATCGGCGAGACGACGGTCGATTCGGGGATCACCGGCGTCCTGAACTCGACGACGCCGCTGTGGGTGCTGCTCGCGGCACCGCTGATGGGGACGTCGTCGCGGATGACCGGCACCCGGCTGGCCGGGCTCGTGGTGGGCCTCGGCGGCATCCTGCTGATCTTCGCGCCCTGGCAGGCGTCGGGCCTGCTGAGCTGGGGCGCACTGGCGTGCCTCGCGGCTGCGGCGAGCTACGGCTTCGCGTTCGTCTACGAGGGCAAGTACCTGTCGGACTCCTCGTCTTCGCCGTACTCGATCGCGGCCGGGCAGATGATCCTGGCCAGCGGGATGCTGGTGCTGGCGCTGCCGGTGGGCGGGTTGACGCCGGTGCACGTGTCCACCGGGCCGCTGCTCGCGGTGCTGGTGCTCGGCATCGGGTCGACGGGGATCGCGTTCGCGCTGAACTACCAGCTGCTGGCGAGCGAAGGCGCGGTGGCGGCTTCGGTGGTGGGGTACCTGCTGCCGGTGGTGTCGGTGCTGCTGGGCGCGGTGTTCCTCGGCGAGCAGCTGCACCTGCGGGTGATCGCGGGCATGGTCGTCGTGCTCGGCGGGGTCGCGTTGACCCGCCTCCGGAAGCCGGAGCGAGAGGCTTCGGACGTGCCCGGTGACCAGGCGGATGGGCTTGGTGACGACACCGCCGGGCGGGCGCCGCGGCCTCTCGCTCCCCTGGCGGACTGACGGTTCAGACGAGACGGCGGTCGGAGGCCCAGCGGGAGAGCTCGTAGCGGTTCGAAAGCTGGGTCTTCCGCAGCACGCTCGACACGTGCGTCTCCACCGTCTTCACCGAGATGAACAGCTCCGACGCGATCTCCTTGTACGCGTACCCGCGCGCCAGCAGCCGCAGGACGTCGCGCTCACGGGGCGTCAGCAGGTCCAGCTCCGGGTCGTTGATCGGGGCCGAACCCGGACGGTCCGCGAAGGCGTCCAGGACGAACCCGGCCAGCCGCGGGGAGAACACCGCGTCGCCGTCGGCCACCCGGACCACCGCTCGGACCAGTTCCTTCGACGAGATCGTCTTCGTCACGTAGCCGCGGGCGCCCGCGCGGATGACCGCGATGACGTCCTCTGCCGCGTCCGAGACCGACAGGGCCAGGAACACCACGTCCGGCAGCTCGGGACGCACCCGGCGCAGGACCTCGGCGCCGCCGCCGTCGGGCATGTGGACGTCGAGCAGCACCACCTGGGGCTTCGTGCGGACGATGCCGGTCACCGCTTCGGCCACCGAACCGGCCTCGCCGACCACCCGCACCTCGTCGGTGATCGAGTCGAGTTCGGTGCGCACGCCGGCGCGGAACAGCGCGTGGTCGTCGACGAGGAACACCTTCACCGGTTCGCGCTGGGTGTCAGTCACGAGTTCGAGCATAGCCGCCTCACGCCGCTCCCTTGCCCGCTTTCACCGGCATGGCGAGCTGCACCTCGGTGCCCTCCCCCGGCGCGGTGCGGACCTTGCAGGTGCCGCCGTGGCGGGTCATCCGGCCGCGGATCGAGTCGGCGAGGCCGTGGCGGTCGTCCGGGACGAGGTCGGGGTCGAAGCCCTTGCCGCGGTCGCGGACGAACACCGTCACCGACGTCGGCTCGACCTCGGCGAAGACGCTGACCTCCTCGACACCCGCGTGCTTGGCCGCGTTGACGATGGCCTCGCGCGCCGCCTGGACCAGCGCGACCAGCGATTCGTCCAGCTCGGCGTCGCCGACGACGACCTGGCCGACCGAGATCGCGAAGGTGTCCTCGACTTCGCCGCACGCCGTCGCGAGTGCTTCGGAGAGCTGGCCGGTCGCTTCCTCGACCTTCTCGGCCGGTTTGCCGTAACCGTTGGTGCCGTAGAGCCAGCCGCGCAGCTCGCGCTCCTGGCTGCGGGCCAGCCTCGCGACCTCGCGCGGCTGCTCGCTCTGCTTCTGGATCAGCGCGAGGGTCTGCAGCACGGAGTCGTGCAGGTGGGCGGCGATTTCGGCGCGCTCGTCGGTGCGGATGCGGGCCTTGCGCTCGTCGGAGAGGTCCCGGACCAGCCGCAGCCAGAACGGCACGGTCAGCACGGCGACCCCGATCAGGGTGGCGATGACGGCGATGAGCGCGAACTGGACCTGGTCGAGCGTGCCGCTGCGCAGCACGACGACGGTGATGCCGGTGATCACCAGCGCGACGCCGGCGACGATCCGGATGGCGGCCGACCAGCCGCCCCCGCCGAGGAACGCCCCGGCGAAGCCGTCCTTCGCGCCGACCTTCCAGCGGCGGCGCTGCGACTCGTCGGCCTCCCGCCAGACGACCGCGAGACCGATCATGGCGACGGCGAGCGGCACGGCGACCCAGCCGCTGATGAACCCGGTGAGCGTCCCGCTGGCGACGGCGAGGCCGACGCCCAGCGCGATCAGGCCGAACGCCTGCTGCCGTTCCTTCGGCTTCGGCGTGTCCGCGGCTTCCTCGGACTGCTGCTGGACGAACACCCAGAGGAGGCCGTAAGCGAGCAGCCCGGCGCCGTTGAGCGCGGCGAGCAGCGCGAACGCCGTCCGCACCCAGAGGACCGGCACGCCGAGGTGGTCGGCGAGACCGCCGGCGACACCGGCGATCGCCCGCCCGGACCGGCGCCGGAACATCTTGGGCGCGACCGGGTCGGTGGTGGCGATCGCCTGCTCGGCGGTGACGTGGTCGAGGGACTCCTGCACGCCGTCCATGGTCACACGCACCCGGGTCCGGTTCCATCGGGGAAACCCCTGAACCGGGGAACCGCCCCAGGCCCGGGGAACCTCAGGGACCATCCCGGATGTCCCGCCGCCGGGAGTGCCGCATGCTTCTCGGTATGAGTGGTGCGAGCGAAACGCGGTCACCGAAGCCGGGTGCCTTGAACGGCTTCGAGGAGACCGTCAAGGACTTCTGGGTCAGCCGGCCCCGGCGGCCGCATTCCGGGCGGAAGCTGGCCGGGGTGGCCGCCGCCATCGGGCACCGGTACGGGATCGACCCCGTCGTCGTGCGGATCGCCCTGGTGGTCACGACGATCTTCGGCGGCTTCGGTGTTCCCTTCTACCTGCTGGGGTGGCTGTTCCTGCCCGGCGAGAGCGACGAGGTCTCCGGCTTCGAAGGCCTCATCGGGCGCGGCCGGTCTTCGGTGTCACCCGCCTTCGCCGTCGTGCTCATGGTCCTCACCGTCCTCACCGCCGGTGGCTCGATCAGCGGGTCCTGGTTCGACGGCGGCGGGCTCATCAGCTGCGCCCTCATCGCCACCGCGCTCTACCTGCTGCACCGCAGCCGCGGCCACGAGAACCGCCCCGCGCCGGTCGCCGCGCGGACGTCGAACCCGGCCTTCACCGGAAACGGAGCCTTCACCATGACCGACACCGCCGAGGCGCCGTCACCGGCCCGCGGCTGGGATCCCCTCGCCGCCGACCCGGCCGGCTGGGACCTGCCCGACGCCCCGTCCGCCCAGGAGCCGCGGCCCACGCCGCCGCCGTCGTACCGGGCGCCGCAGCGGCGTCCGCGGTCGAAGGTCGGCTCGGCCACCTTCGCGCTCGGCGTGCTGACCGCCGGTGCCGGCGTGCTCGCCGGCCTCAACGGCGCCACCTGGTTCGACGCGCAGCACATCGTCGGCCTGGTGCTCGGCGTGGTCGGCATCGGGCTGGTCGCCGGCGCGTTCGCCGGCGGCGGGCGCGGCCTGATCGGGCTGGCGGTGCCGCTGGCGATCGTCGGCATGGTCCTGACGACGTCGCCGTTCAAGGACTTCGACGTCCGCGGCGGCGTCGGCGACCTCAAGCCGACCCCGCAGGCGATGGCCGAGCTCAAGCCGCTCTACCAGCACGCGGCGGGCGACATCGACCTCGACCTGACCAAGCTGCCCGTCGGAGCGCCGTACTCCACGACCGTGTCCAACGGCGCGGGCGACACGACGGTCATCGTGCCGGAGACCGCGGACGTCACCTTCGACTGCCGCACCGGCGCGGGCAACGCGACGTGCCTCGGCCGCGAAAGCGACGGCGTCGACCAGGACTCGCTGGTCGGGACGGACTACGGTTCCGACGGCCCCGGCGGCCAGAAGATCACCCTGAAGGTCTCGAACAGCGTGGGCAACGTGGAGGTGCGGCGTGACTGACCAGAACCCTTACGCCTACGACAACCCGGCCGGGACCGAGCCCGCCAAGCGCAGCGTGGACGTCTTCGCCCTGATCGTCGGGATCGCGACGCTGCTGGTGTCGGCGTACGTCCTCTCGGACGGCGCGAGCTGGCTGCCCTCGTTCGACTTCCGCTGGGTGATCGCCGGCGGCGCGGTGTTCGTCGGCCTGCTGCTCCTCGCGGCGTCGTTCGGCGGCAAGCGCCGGCGCTGAACCGGACACCACCACTCTCTCGAGGCCCTGGATCCCACGCCAGGGCCTCGAGTCCTGTTCAGGGACAGGTCACTCCCACTCGATGGTGCCCGGCGGCTTGGACGTCACGTCCAGCACGACCCGGTTGACCTCGGCGACCTCGTTGGTGATGCGCGTCGAGATCCGCTCCAGGACGTCGTAGGGCAGGCGCGTCCAGTCCGCGGTCATCGCGTCCTCGGACGACACCGGCCGCAGCACCACCGGGTGCCCGTAGGTCCGGCCGTCGCCCTGGACGCCGACGCTGCGGACGTCGGCGAGCAGCACCACCGGGCACTGCCAGATGCTGCGGTCCAGCCCGGCCGCGGTCAGCTCCTCGCGGGCGATCAGGTCGGCCGCGCGCAGGGTGTCGAGGCGCTCCTGGTCGACCGCGCCGATGATCCGGATGCCCAGGCCGGGGCCGGGGAACGGCTGGCGCTGCACGATCGTCTCCGGCAGGCCCAGTTCCAGGCCGACCCGCCGGACCTCGTCCTTGAACAGCAGCCGCAGCGGCTCGACCAGCTCGAACTCGAGGTCGTCCGGCAGGCCGCCGACGTTGTGGTGGCTCTTGATGTTCGCCGTGCCCTCGCCGCCGCCGGACTCGACGACGTCCGGGTACAGCGTGCCCTGGACCAGGAACTTGTAGTCGCCCTGGGCCTTGAGGTCGCGCTCGGCCTGCTCGAAGACGCGGATGAACTCGCGGCCGATGATCTTGCGCTTCTGCTCCGGGTCGGTGACGCCGGCGAGCGCGTCGAGGAACCGCTCGCGCGCGTCGACGGTCACCAGGTTCACGCCGGTGGCGGCGACGAAGTCGCGCTCGACCTGGGTCCGCTCGCCCGCGCGAAGCAGGCCGTGGTCGACGAACACGCAGGTCAGCCGGTCACCGATGGCGCGCTGGACGAGCGCGGCCGCGACGGCGGAGTCGACGCCGCCGGACAGGCCGCAGATCGCCCGGCCGTCGCCGATCTGGTCGCTGATCCGCTTGACCTGCTCCTCGACGATCGAGGACGTCGTCCACTGCGGCTTGATGCCCGCGATGTCGTGCAGGAACCGGCGGAGCACCTCCTGGCCGTGCGGCGAGTGCGCGACCTCCGGGTGGTACTGGACGCCGGCGAAGCGCCGCTCGACGTCTTCGAAGCCGGCGACCGCGGCACCGTCCGAAGAGGCGGTGACGACCGCGCCTTCCGGAGCCTTGGTGACGCTGTCGTTGTGGCTCATCCAGGCGGGCTGGTGCGCGGGCAGGCCGGCGTGCAGGACACCGCCGTCGCCGGTGACGCGGACCTCGGTGCGGCCGAACTCGCGGACCCCGGTCGGCTCGACGACCCCGCCGAGCGCGCTGGCCAGCAGCTGGTGGCCGTAGCAGATGCCGAACATCGGCACGCCGGCTTCGGTGAGCTTCGAGTCCATGCCGGGCGCGCCTTCGGCGTAGACGCTCGAAGGACCACCGGAAAGGATGATGGCCGCGGGGTTCTTCGCGAGGATCTCTTCGGTGGACGCGGTGTGCGGGACCACCTCCGAGTAGATCTGTGCCTCGCGGACGCGCCGGGCGATCAGCTGCGCGTACTGCGCCCCGAAGTCCACGACGAGAACCGGACCGGTGGGGTTGGGCACCTGGCGCCTCCAGACGAGAAGTGGGTTCGGTCTCCATCGTCCCAGGTGGGCTGGGTCACCCGGGATTCAGGGCCGCTCCTGTCCGCGATCGCGCCTACGGTCCTCGGTATGGCTGTGAACTGGACGAAGGAACTGACCGACCAGCTCGACTTCCACTGGAAGATGCACACGCGTCCGAAGCTCGAGGGCCTCACCGACGAGGAGTACCTCTGGGAGCCGGTCGCCGGGTGCTGGACCGTGCGGCCGCGGAAGTCCGACGACGAACCCGGCACGGGCCCGTTCACCATCGACTTCGCCTACCCGGAGCCGGTCCCGCCGCCGGTCACGACGATCGCCTGGCGGCTCGGCCACATCCTCGTCGGCGTGCTGGGCGCGCGGATCGCGTCGCACTTCGGCGGCGAGCCGATCGGCTACGACACCTACCCCTACCCCGGCACGGCCGCCGAAGCACTCGCCGAGCTCGACAAGCTCTACCCGCAGTGGGTCGCCGGGGTGCAGTCGCTCGACGAGGAGGCACTGGCCCGGCCGTGCGGACCGGCGGAGGGCCCGTACGGGCAGTACCCGATGGCCACGCTGGTGCTGCACATCCACCGCGAGATGATCCACCACTGCGCCGAGGTCCTACTGCTGCGCGACCTCTACCGGAGCCGGTAGCAGCAGGAAGCCCAGCGCCAGGCCGAGCAGGACGGGCAGGCCGTGGTTGTCGTGCGCCACGGTGTCGACCACGGCCAGCACCGGCAACGCGAAGGCCAGCACGCGCAACTGCACCGGCAGCACCACGCCGTAGCGGCGCGAAGCCACCATGACCACCGCCGCGAGGCCGCCGATCAAGCCGGTGGTGCACATCGAGTTGCCCGCGCCGACCGGGTTGAGCCAGACATAGCTCATGAACTGCCCGAACAGGCCGCAGCCGAAGTAGAGCAGCAGCCACTTCGCCCGGCCGAACACCCGCTCGGCGACCGCGCCGAACGCCGCCAGCCAGAGCAGGTTCGAGACCAGGCCGTATGCCCGGCCGTCCTGGAAGAACATGCCCGTGACCAGGCGGTACCACTCGCCCGCGTCGATGCGTGCCGCGTCGCGGTTCACGGCGGCGTACAGCGGCGGGTGCACCAGCTGCGCGATCCCGCAGGCCAGCGTCACCGCGAAGACCGCGGCGGTCAGGTACGGGCGGCGGCCTGCCGGGAAGAGGGCCGCGAGGGGATTGCGGGATGCGGGGCGCGTGGTCATGGACGAAAATCTAGGCGCGCCACCGCGGCCGCACCCCGTCCGTTTGTCACGAACCTCCACGGGAAGGCCCCGGTATGCGAGCGACAGTCGTCTACGGCGCCGGCGACGTGCGGGTGGAGACCGTCCCCGACCCGAAGCTGGTGGAGCCGACCGACGTCATCCTGCGGGTCGTGCGGTCCTGCGAGTACCGGCCCGGCAGGGTCTTCGACCGCACGATCGGCGTCGAAGACGTCCCGGCGGGTTACCGCGCCATGGCGGACCGCGAAGCGCTGAAGGTGCTCGTCAAGCCGTGACCCGTCCGGGTGGGGGTCCGCCGGTCGCGCGCCCACCCGGATTACGTTGGTACGCATGGACATGATCACCCCCGAGCCGCGCCCCGCCTGGATCGCCGGCCGCCCCGAACCGGGCGCCACCACGCTCGTCGTGCACCACCCGTACGACGGCAGCGAGGTCGCCACGGTCGCCGTGCCCGGGCCGGACCAGGTCGAACGCGCGGTCGCGGCCGCGGCCTCGGTCGCCAAGGAGTTCCGGCGCAGCCCCGCGCACCTGCGCGCGGGCGCGCTCGAGCACGCCTCCCGCGTGCTCGCCGCGCGGGCCGAGGAGATCGCCGAGGTGATCACCGCCGAAAACGGCAAACCGCTCAAGTGGGCCGAAGCCGAGGTGAAACGCGCGGTGTCGGTGTTCCGCATCGCCGCCGAGGAGGCCCGCCGCTTCACCGGCGAAGTCCAGCGCCTCGACACCGACCCCGCGGGCGAGGCGCGGCTGGCGCTGACCCGCCGCGTCCCGCGCGGGCCGGTACTCGGCATCGCGCCGTTCAACTTCCCGCTCAACCTGGTGGCGCACAAGGTCGCGCCGTCGCTGGCGATCGGCGCGCCGATCATCGTCAAGCCGGCGCCGCGGACGCCGCTGTCGGCGCTGATCCTCGGTGAGATCCTGGCCGAGACGGACCTGCCGGAAGGCGCGTTCTCCGTGCTGCCGCTGGGAAACGAGGAGACGCAGGCGCTCGTCGCCGACCCGCGGCTGCCGGTCGTGTCCTTCACCGGCTCCGGCCCGGTCGGCTGGTCGCTCAAGGACGCCGCACCGCGCAAGCACGTCGTGCTCGAGCTCGGCGGCAACGCGGCGGCCGTCGTGCTGCGCGACTGGCCCGACCCCGAAGGCGCCGCGCACCGGATCGCCACCTTCGGCAACTACCAGGCCGGCCAGTCCTGCATCGCGGTGCAGCGGGTGATCGTGGACGCCGCCGTGGCAGGCGAGTTCGTGCCCGCGCTGGTGGAAGCCGTCGAGGCGCAGCGCACCGGCGACCCGTACGACCGCAACACCGACGTCGGCCCGGTGGTCGACGAAGCCGCCGCGGAACGGATCGTCGCGTGGATCGACGAGGCTGTCGAAGCAGGCGCGAAGGTGCTCACCGGCGGCACCCGCGACGGCGCGACGGTCGCCCCGACGCTGCTCACCGACGTGCCGCCGAACACCAAGGCCTGGAACGAGGAAATCTTCGGCCCCGTGCTCGCGGTGTCCATTGTAGACGGTGTGGACGAGGCCTTCCGCTCGGTCAACGAATCCGCCTACGGCCTGCAGGCGGGCGTCTTCACCACCGACGTCCAGCTGGCGTTCCACGCGTCGGCGGAGCTCGAGGTGGGCGGCGTGATCATCGGCGACGTCCCGTCCTACCGCGCCGACCAGATGCCCTACGGCGGCGTCAAGGGCTCCGGCGTCGGCCGCGAAGGCGTGCTGTCGGCGATGCACGACCTGACCGAGGAACGCGTCACGGTCTTCACCGGCATCGACCTCTAATCCATCCATGCCCCCGCCGCCACCCTCAACGGAGGAGCTTCGCTCCGCTGATCAACTTATTACGCCCTGCCCGAACCGGAAGACGTTCTGGGGGTCGTACTTGCCGGCGACGTCCTGCAGGCGCTTGGCGTTGTCGCCGTAGTAGGCGGCCTTCCAGTCGGGCAGGGCCGGGTCGATGTAGTTGACGTACCCGCCGCCCGCCCCGGCCGCGGCGAGCCCCGCGACGACGTCGCCGACCGTCTGCGTGACCTTCGCCCGGGTCTTCGCCGTCGCGGACGCGTAGACCTGGACGCTGGCCAGCGCGTCGCGGTGCCAGAAGGCGGTGGCGTCCTTGGCCGGCCCGGCCACCGCGCCGCCGAGACCGTCGATGAGCAGGTCCACGCCCTGCTTGCCGTCGGCGACGGCGACCACCTTCGCGGCGTCGACCGGGGCGGTGATGATCCGCGAGGACGCGACGAACGCCTGGCGGTTCGAGCTGCCCTCGAAGTACTTCATGGCGCCGAGGTAGTCCAAGGTCTTCACCACGCGCTGCGTCGGGCGCGCGCCCGCGTTCGTGGTCAGGTTGTTGAGCAGCGTGGTCAGCCCGGCGCCGCCGCCGACGTAGCAGCCGCCGACGCGGCACTGGACCGGCGACCCGCCCGAGAGCACCAGGTTCGCCCAGAGCTCCGGCGGCATCGCGGCGATCCACTGCTGCCACGCGCCGAGCACGCCCGCGCCCGACCCGGCCGGGAAGCGCAGCGAGAACACCGTCAGCTCCGGCGGCGCCGGATCGGTGTCGAAGGTGAACTCGGTGACGACGCCGAAGTTGCCGCCGCCCCCGCCGCGCAGGGCCCAGAACAGGTCCGGTTCGGAGCCGGCGGACGCGGTGAGCGTCCGGCCGTCGGCCGCGACGACCCGCGCGGAGCTCAGGTGGTCGCAGGTCAGGCCGTACTTGCGGGACAGCACGCCGATGCCGCCGCCGAGGGTCAGCCCGGCGATCCCCACCGTCGGGCAGGACCCGGCGGGCAGCGCGCGGCCGGCCCGCGCCAGCGCTGCGTAGACGTCCTTCAGCTTCGCGCCGGCACCGATCACCGCCTTGCCGTCCTGGACGTCGATCTTGTTCAGCGCGGCGACGTCGATGACCAGCCCGCCCTGGGGCACCGAGTAGCCGGCGTAGCTGTGGCCGCCGCTGCGCGCGGCGATCGTGACGCGCCCGGCGGCCGCCCGGACGCAGGCCTGGACGTCCTGGACGGTCGACGCGGTCGCGACGGCGACCGGGTTGTTGCCGTCGAAGAGCTGGTTGAACCCGTGCTTGGCGGTGTCGTAGCCGTCGACGCCCGGGCGCAGCAGGTTGCCGGTCAGCTGGGAGCGCAGGTCGTCCCAGTTCGGCGGGCCGGTCGGCAGCCTGCCGGTGGGCGGGGTGGACGTCGTGGTCGCCGGAGCGGTCGAGGCGACCGGGGCCGCGGGGTTCTCCGGCCCGCACGCGGCAGCGACGGCACCGGCGGCCGAGATGCCCGCGACGCGCAGGAACGTCCGCCGTCGGACGCCGGGCCGCCCCTCGTCGTGCTCACTGTCCACAGCGGACTCCTCGGTGCCGGGAACGCCCAGTGTAGAGCGGGCGCAAGGCGTTCACCGGGCGGAGCGGACCGGTCACGCCCAGGCCGGGATCCGGGGCACGTCACCGTCGAGGGCGGCGCCGTCGGAGCGCCCGCTGAGCCAGGCCAGGAGCGCGCCGGCGGACCCGCGGACGGTCGTCTTCGGGGCGGCCCCCATCGTCCACTCGAACCCGTCGGCGGCCAGGCGCAGGGCCGGGAGGTGGGCCCCGCGCGAGGTGACGGCGTGCTGGACGACGTCCTCGGTGAGCGGGCCGAGCAGCGCGAGCACCCGGTCGAGGTCGTAGCCGCGGTCGAGGTCGGCGAGGTGGATGGTCAGTTCGGACAGCCGCATCCGCGCCACGACGGCCCCGGTGACGGGCGCGTCCTGCCGGTTGCGGGCCTCCCGCGCCCAGGCGTCGTCCGGCATCGCCGCGGCGTACTGCTCGAAGCGCCCGGCCGACGCGACGAAGTCCGCCAGCAGCTCGCCTGCGGCCCGCTGCGCACCGGCCTGGATGTCTTCCTCACGAGCTTCGGGGCTGGGGTACATCGGGGTTTCGACGCCGGTGTTCGCCCAGGTCAGCAGGTTGCGCAGGCCATCGGCGTTGCGGGCGACGTGCGCGAGGACGTGGGCGCGCGACCAGCCGGGCAACGCGCTGGGGGCGCGCAGCTCGGGTTCGCCGAGGCCACCGATGGCCCGCGCCCATTCGTCGTCGAGCTTCCGGATGCCGCCGAGCAGTGCGTGTGCCTTGTCGGATGCCGTCACGGCCCCGAGTCTAGGACCGTCGCAGGGCCGCCGGGGCGTCCGCGGGAACGGCCGGGTTCTTCGGCGCGATCGGCTCCAGCCGGGCGTAGGGCACGTCCTGCGGCGGCCGCGGGTCCGTCTCGCCCTTGTTCGGCCAGAAGGAGAACGCGCGCTCGGCCTGGGCGGTGATGGTCAGCGACGGGTTCACGCCGAGGTTGGCGGTGATCGCCGCACCGTCCACCACGGACAGGCCGGGGTAGCCGAACACGCGGTGGTACGGGTCGATGACCCCGTCCTCGGCCGTGGCACCGATCGGGACGCCGCCGATGAAGTGCGCGGTCAGCGGGATGTCGAAGATCTCGCCCCAGGTCCCGCCGGCGATGCCGCCGATGCGTTCGGCCGTGCGCTCGTTGGCTTCGTGGCCGGCCGGGATGAAGCTCGGGTTCGGCTCGCCGTGCCCCTGCTTGGACGTGTACTTGCGACGGCCGAACAGCCCGCGCTTGGTGAACGTCGTGATCGAGTTGTCCAGGCTCTGCATCACCAGCAGGATCACCGTGCGCTCGCTCCAGCGGTAGCCGTTGAGCATGCGCGCCGACTGCAGCGGGTGCTTCAGCAGGAATCGGACCAGCTGCTGCCAGCGCGGCACCGGCGAGGCGCCGTCCGTCGCGATCGTCTGCAGCAGGCTCATCGCGTTGCTGCCCTTGCCGTAGCGGACCGGCTCGATGTGGGTGTTCTCGTCCGGGTGGATGGACGAGGTGATCGCGACGCCGCGGCTGAAGTTGCGGCTCTCGTCGACGTCGGTGCGGGCCGCGCCGATGATGGCCTCGGAGTTCGTGCGGGTGAGCTCGCCGAGCCGTCGCGAAAGCCGCGGCAGCCGCCCGGTGTCCTTCATCCGGTGCAGGAGGTTCTGGGTGCCCCAGGTCCCCGCGGCGAAGACGACCTTCTCCGCCGTGATCGTCGTCCGGAACTTCTTCGACGTCGTCCCGGTCTTCTTCAGCGCGATCTCGTAGCCGCCGTCGATCGGCGCCACCGAAGTCACCGTCGTCAGCGGGATGACCTGCGCGCCGTCCTGCTCCGCGAGGTAGAGGTAGTTCTTGACCAGCGTGTTCTTCGCCCCGACGCGGCAGCCGGTCATGCACGAGCCGCACTCGGTGCAGCCGGTGCGCGCGGGGCCTGCGCCGCCGAAGTACGGGTCCTGCGCGTGCTCGCCCGGCTTGCCGAAGTAGACGCCGACGGGCGTCGGGTGGAACGAGCCCGCAACGCCCATGTCCTTCGCGACCTCGCGCATCACGACGTCCGACGGCGTGATGGTCGGGTTCGTGACCACGCCCAGCATCCGGCTCGCCTGGTCGTAGTGCGGCGCGAGCTCGGCCTCCCAGTCGGTGATGTGCGACCACTGCCGGTCCGCGTAGAACGGCTTCAGCGGCCGGTACAGCGTGTTCGCGTAGACGAGCGAGCCGCCGCCGACACCGGCACCCGCCAGCACCATGACGTCGTTCAGCATGTGGATGCGCTGGATGCCGTAGCAGCCGACCTGCGGCGCCCACAGGTAGCGCTTGAGGTCCCACGACGTCTTGGCGAACTCGTCGTCGGCGAACCGGCGGCCCGCCTCGACGACCGCGACCCGGTAGCCCTTCTCGGTGAGCCGCAGCGCCGCGACGCTGCCGCCGAACCCCGACCCCACCACGACGACGTCGTAGTCGAGGCCACCCGCACTGGTGGTGGTGTTACTGGCAGTCACAGTCGGAGCGTAACTCCGGCCGCGCGTTCTGACCAGAGGTAAGTTACTCACCGGTCATGCTTGTCCGACGACAATAGTGGGTAGCCCGGCGATGCTTGATGTCCACGCCGGCGAATCACCGCCGGTCGGGGCACAAACGCGGGAGACACGATGAGCCCACGAACGCTCACCGGTTGGCGCAAGTCGAGCCACAGCCACTTCGAAGAGAACGCCTGCGTCGAGATCGGCACCGGCCCCGGCGTGGTCGGGGTCCGGGACACCAAGCAAGCGGTGCCCCGGCCGGTCCTCGTCTACTCCGCGGCCGCCTTCGCCGCGTTCCTCGGGCACCTCACCGCCGGACGGTGAGGCCCACCCGCTGGAACTCCTTGAGGTCCGAGTAACCCGTCTTCGCCATCGCGCGGCGAAGCGCTCCGAAGAGGTTCACCACGCCCTCCGCGTCGGACGACGGCCCGAACAGCAGGGTCTTGAGGTCGACGGCGTAGTCCGGCCCGGCGGCCACACGCGAGCGCGGCAGTGACGGGTGCGCCGCGGCCGCCGTCCAGTACAGGCCCTGACCGGGCGCGTCCGAGGCGGCGGCCAGCGGGGAGCCGAGCATGACGGCGTCCGCGCCGCACGCGATGGCCTTGGCGATGTCGCCCGACACCGTCATGCCGCCGTCCGCGAGCACGTGCACGTACCGGCCGCCGGTCTCGTCGAGGTAGTCGCGGCGGGCGGCCGCGGCGTCGATGATCGCGGTGGCCATCGGGACGCCGATGCCGAGCACGCGGTCGGTGCTCGTCACGCCCGGCGTGTAGCCGTGGCCGACGATGACCCCGGCCGCGCCGGTGCGCATGAGGTGCATCGCGGTGCGGTAGTCGCTGACGCCGCCGGCGATGACCGGGACGTCGAGGCGGCCGATGAAGTCCTTGAGGTTCAGCGGCTCGGCGTCGCGCTGGACGTGCTCGGCGGAGATGATCGTGCCCTGCACGACGAGGATCTCGACGCCGGCCGCGATCAGGTCCGGGGTCAGCTCGGCGGCGTGCTGCGGGCTGACGCGCGCGGCCACCGTGACGCCGGATTCGCGGACGGTCTTGATCGCCTCGGTGAGCAGGTCGAGCCGGATCGGCGCGGCGTGCAGCTCCTGGAGGACGCGCCCGACGGCGGTCGGGTCTTCGAGGTCCTCGGCCGCGCGGACGAGCTGGAAGATGGCGTCCTCGACGTTGGCGTGCCGCGCCCAGAGTCCCTCGGCGTTCAGCACGCCGAGGCCACCCAGCTCGCCGACGGCGACCGCGGTGCCGGGCGAGACGATCGCGTCGGTCGGGTGCGTGACGAGCGGCAGGTCGAACCGGTAGGCGTCGATCTGCCAGGCGGTGGACACCACCGAAGAGGAGCGGGTCCGCCGCGACGGCACGATCTCGACGTCGTCGAGGTCATACGCCCGCCGCGCGGTGCGGCCCATCCCGATCTCGACCAGGTCCCGCACGTGAAGCCTCCTCCGACGACGACAATCTGCCGTGCCCCATTGTCGCTAGGCCGCGTGGGTGACCTGCGCACGGGGGTTAGAACAGCAGCAGCACCGGCAGTGCGCCGACCACCAACCCGGCCGTCGCGCTCAGCCAGGCCAGGCCGGGCCGTTCCGTGTCGGTGGCACTGACCAGCGCGACGAGCAGCATGCCTGCCCCGAGCACCACCGCCAGCCAGGCCAGTGCGCCGAGCGAATCGGTGCTCACCCGGCGGTCGCCGGTTTCGACGGCCTGGACCTTCCGCCCGACCTCGGAGACCTGCAGCCCGACCGGCAACCCCGGCTCCAGGTCGAGGTGCGCATCGGGTTCGCGGACCTTGAAGTGCTCACCGGAAGCCGTGCGGAAGACGAGTTCGTAGAGGCGTTCTCCCGAGGGTGGCTGCTCGTTGTGCCGCGTCTCGACGATGGCTTCCGTCCGTTCGGACGGCCCGAAGGATTCGAGGACCCCGTAGGTCCCGAAGGCCAGCGCAGCCCCGGCGGCGGCCGCCAAAAGCGCTGGTGAGAGCAGTTTGACGGCCACGGCTACACCCGCACGAACACGGCGACCGGCGCCAGCAGCGCACCCAAGGCGAGCGCCAGCCAGGTCGCCACCGGCGGGTACACGTTCAGCCGGACCGCGCCGAAGTACACCGCACCCAGAGCCAGGAGACTGGCGACGATCAGCAGGACCGGCCGGACCACACCCGAACGCAGGTCGACCACGCCGCCGCCCGCGCGCAGGAACGCGATGCTGCCGTCCGCCGTCGACACGTCGAGCGTCACCGGCTGGCCGTCGGGGAGGTCCAGGCCGGGATCCACCGCGGTGACGCGGTAGTGCCGGTCACCGGCGTCGACCGCGACGGTGTGGCTCACCGCGTCTTCGTCACCGCCGACCGGGAGCGCGCCTCGTGTGTGGGACACCACGTGCCCTTCGACGCGGTACGTCGGCGCGTCCCGGCCGGCCAGCACCTGGCACATCAGGCACACGATGCCGCCGAGGAACAGGGAGACCAGGGCGACGGCCGTGAAGAACACCCTGCGCAGGACCGTCATGTGTCCTAGTGCACACCACGACCGGCACGCCAGGCGATAGGCCGATTACCGTAAGCACGCTAGGTCACCGTGGCTCAGAACGAGACGCGCTCCACGGAGTCCGAACGCAGCACCGACTCCTGCTGGAACTGCTTCTTGTAGTCGGCGCGGACCTCTTCGATCTGCCGTTCGGCGTCGGAGTTCGCGAACGGGTAGAGCAGCACGATGACGTGCGTGTGCTCCCGCACGATCGAGCCGGACCCGCCACGCCACTGGCCGCTGCCGTCGAGCCGGGTGAAGCCGTCGGGGAACGCCGGGGTGATCTCGCGGTCGGAGAACGCGGCGAACTCCTTGTCGGTCACCTCGGTGCCGTCCGGCTTGCCGGTGCCGAAGAACAGCTCGGTGCGCTTCCAGATCTCCCCCGGCGACCGCACCTGGGCCGTGTCGACGGTGCTGGGTGCCGCCGAAGCCGCTACGCCGCCACCGAGTCCCAGTACCGCCGACGCGGCCGCCACCGCCACCATCCGTCGCGAAACCGCCATTCCGCTTCCCTCCTCGATCGCTGGAAACCCAGTCTCGCGATCAAGGAGGGCCGGCGGAATGTCCTAAGGGGCGGACCTCAGCGGGTGCGTGTCACAGCCGGGGCCTCGACGGTCCCCGGCAGCCAGCGGGTGCGTGTCACAGCCGGGGCCTCGACGGTCCCGCAACTAGCGGGTGGTGTAGTTCGGGGCCTCGACGGTCATCGTGATGTCGTGCGGGTGGCTCTCCTTGAGCCCGGCCGCGGTGATCCGGACCAGCTGCGCCTCCTGCAGCTGCGCGATCGTCTCGGCACCCGCGTAGCCCATGCCCATCCGCAGGCCGCCGACGAGCTGGTGCACCACCGTGGACAGCGGACCACGGAACGGGATCCGGCCTTCGATGCCTTCGGGAACGAGCTTGTCCTCGCTCAGCACGTCGTCCTGGGCGTAGCGGTCCTTCGAGTAGGACTTCCGGTCGCCTTGGCCGCGCATCGCGCCCAGCGAGCCCATACCGCGGTAGACCTTGAACTGCTTGCCGTTGACCAGGATCAGGTCACCGGGCGACTCGGCGGTGCCTGCCAGCAGACTGCCCAGCATGACCGTGGACGCACCCGCGGCAATGGCCTTGGCGATGTCACCGGAGTACTGGATGCCACCGTCGCCGATCACCGGGACGCCCGCCGGGCGGCACGCCTGGTCGGCCTCGTAGATCGCCGAGATCTGCGGCACGCCGACGCCCGCGACGACGCGGGTGGTGCAGATGGAACCGGGACCGACGCCGACCTTCACCCCGTCCGCACCCGCGTCGACCAGCGCCTGGGCGCCCGCGCGGGTCGCGACGTTGCCGCCGACGATGTCCACGGACTCGCCGAGCTCCTTCTTCAGGAGCGCGACGGTGTCGATCACCGCGCGGGAGTGCCCGTGCGCCGTGTCGACCATCAGCACGTCGACGCCGGCTTCGGCGAGCGTCATCGCGCGCTTGTGCCCGTCGACGCCCACGCCGACCGCGGCGCCGACGATGAGCCGGCCGTCCGGGTCCTTCGTCGCCCTCGGGTACTGCTCGGTCTTCACGAAGTCCTTGACCGTGATCAGGCCGCGGAGCTTGCCCGCGCCGTCGACGATCGGCAGCTTCTCGATCTTGTGACGGCGCAGCAGGCCGAGCGCGGCGTCCGCCGACACGCCGACCTGGGCGGTGACCAGCGGCGCCTTCGTCATGACCTCGGACACCGGGCGGCTGTGGTCGACCTCGAACCGCATGTCGCGGTTGGTGATGATGCCCACCAGCGTGCCGGCCGCGTCGGTCACCGGCACGCCGGAGATGCGGAACTTCGCGCACAGGGCGTCGACCTCGGCCAGCGTCGCGTCCGGCGCGCAGGTGACCGGGTCGGTGACCATGCCGGCCTCCGACCGCTTGACGACCTCGACCGCGGCGGCCTGCTCGTCGATCGGCAGGTTGCGCTGCAGGATGCCGATGCCGCCCTGGCGGGCCATGGCGATGGCCATCCGCGCCTCGGTGACGGTGTCCATCGCCGCGGACACCAGCGGGACGCCGAGGGTGATGTTCCGGGTCAGCCGGGAGCTCGTGTCGACGGCGCTGGGAACGACGTCCGATTCGGCCGGCAGCAGCAGCACGTCGTCGAAGGTCAGGCCGAGCATGGCGAACTTGGCCGGAACGGGGGCGGTGATGCCGTCGCTGGTCATAGCGGGTGAAGGGCCTTCCTGGCGCGGGATGAGCGTGTCGCTGTGGCGACTCGGAGCCTTCCCCTCATGATATCCGCCGCCTGTCGCCCGCCCCGGGCGGTGGGCGGGCCGGAGAGGCCGCCCGGTACCGTGCAGGCCGTGGCGCACGATGTCCTGCCTCCAGACCCGTTCGCGGACGACCCGGACGACCCGGCCCGCGCATTCGGAGACCCCGAGGACCGGCTGGACGAGCCGATCAGCGACTCCGAACGCACCGAACTGCTGGCCGATCTCTCGGATCTGGCCGTCTACCAGGCCCTGCTCGAACCTCGCGGTGTCCGTGGGATCGTCGTCGACTGCGGCGAGTGCGACGAACCGCACTACCACGACTGGCACCTGCTGCGGGCCAGCCTCGAGCAGCTGCTGGCCGACGGGCGGATGCGTCCGCACGAGCCCGCCTACGACCCGAACCCCGGCGACTACGTCAGCTGGGACTACTGCCGCGGCTTCGCCGACGGTGTGACGGCCAACGAAAGCGCCTACTGAGCGCTCCTCTTCCGGCTACGAAAGAAGCCCTGGTGAGTTTCCTCACCAGGGCTTCTTCGTGTCCGTGGGCTACGGCGTTTCGCCGACGCCCTGCGACTGACCGCCCGCGGACTCGCTGCGCGGCGTGCCCGGCTCGTTGCCGCTCGCGACCGTGCTGGTCGGCGGCGGGGTGGGTGTCGCGGTCGGGGTCTCGCTGCTCGGCGCCGGCGGGGTCGGGGTCGGGGTCCCGCTGCCGGGCAGGCTGGTGGTGCCGCTGCCGCTGCCGGGCAGGGACGACGCCGATCCGGCCGGTGGCGCCTGGCTCGTCGGGGCGCCGGGCGTGGCCGACGGCAGCGAAGTCTGGATCGGACCCTGGACCGGCGCTTCCGGGTTCTGCAGCTGGGCGGCGAGCTGCCGGTGCTGCTCCATCAGCTGGTCGCGGTTCTCCTCGTCGGTGACCTGCGACAGGGCTGCCTGGGCGTCCTGGAGGGCCTGGCGGGCGGCGTCGAGATTGCCGCCGGCGATGGCGAGGTTGGCCTTCTCGAGGTCGAGCTTCGCGGTCGCGGCCGCTTCGACGGAACGGGTGTGGTCGGCGTAGAGGACCTTGGCGAGGCCCCACAGCGTGTCGCCGGGCTGCGCGGAGCGCGCGGCCAGCCCTGTCCCGGTGAACGCGATCGCCAGCACGGCGGCGGCGACGGCGATCGGGACGAGCAGCCTGCGGCGGCGTCCGCTCGCGGCGTACCGTTTCGCGAGAGCGGCGGTACTGACGGTGCGCACGGCGGTGTCGACGTCGACGAGCTCGGCCAGTGGCTCGCTGTCGATGTCTCTTCGCCACGCCACCAGCAACGCGTTGAGCTCCTGGTCGCCGAGACCGTCGGCCAGCGCCGGGTCGGACCCGCCGAGCGCGTCGAGCAGCGCGTCGTCGGCCTGGACGGCCGACAGGTCGGCGGCGAACTCCGCCTCCGACGCCGTCAGGCCACTGCCGAAGACGTCGTCCGGCTCGAATCTCTTCTCGTGACCGGTCACTCAGATCACCTCCTCCGCGGCCAGGACCTTTCTCAGCCGCGCGAGGGCGCGGTGCTGGGCGACGCGGACGGCACCGGGGGTGGAGCCGACCGCGTCCGCGGTCTCCTCCGCCGACAGGCCGACGACCACGCGCAACACCACGATCTCCCGCTGCTTGTCCGGCAGCACCTGCAACAACTGGGACATCCGCTCGTTCAGCTCACCTTGCAGCGCCCGCTGCTCGGGGCCGACCCCGCCCTCGACCTCGTCGGGGATCTCGGCCACCGGTTCGGCCCGGTTGCGCGCCGCCGCGCGGTGCGCGTCGGCCACCTTGTGCTGGGCGATCCCGTAGACGAAGGCCAGAAACGGGCGGCCTTGATCGCGGTACGAGGGCAATGCCGTTAGCACCGCGAGACACACCTCCTGCGCAACGTCGTCCGCCGAAGCGAAGGATCGCTCCTGCCTGCCAACCCGGGCGCGGCAATACCGCACTACCAGTGGACGGATAGCAGCCAGCAGCCGCTCCACTGCCTGGGGATCTCCCTCGACAGCAGCGGCGACCGGTTCATCCAGTCCATCCCCCACATTGGCCATCGCAGACAACAGTCCCAGTGTTACGTGTAGGTGTGCAAAGAACCCGGCCCGTGGTCGCCTCCACCGCGCACCGGTGACCGCTACCGTACCGTCGGCTCACTCCGACCGGCGCGCGCGGTGTGCCCGGGCGCGCCGCGGCAGCCGGAGCTGCGAAGTACGGGTGGTCCTGCAGGCCCGCGGTGGTCGGCTGCGGGGACGAGATCCGCCGGAGGGGCGGGTGGCGAGGCGTGAATCCGCCACGTCGAACGCCGGAGTGTGATGGGGACCACATAGGTGCGGGCCAGGGCGGTGCGCCCTGGCCCGTCGTCACCTGGGAACCGGCCGTGTCAGGAACGGGGAGAGCGGCAGGTCAGCTGACCAGGCCGCGGCGGAAGCCGTGGGCCACGGCCTGCGCGCGGTCGCGCACGCCGAGCTTGCGGAACAGCCGGCGAGCATGGGTTTTGACCGTGTCCTCCGACAAGTAGAGCTCGCGGCCGATCTGGCCGTTGCTCTTGCCCTGGCTCATCCCGCGGAGCACCTGAAGCTCGCGCTCGGTCAGCTGGACGCCCGGGTCGGACGGCTGACGGGGCGCGGGCACCGAGGTGCTCGCGAGGGTGTGGGCCAGCGCGGCGACCAGCTCCGGCCGGGACGCGTCCCAGCGGAGGTAGCCGCGGGCACCACCGGCGATCGCGGCGGCGATGCTGCCCGCGTCGTCCGGGGCGCCGAAGACGATGACGTTCGCCTGGGGGTTGGCCGAGACGAGCCGCCGGGTGGCTTCGACACCCGTCGGGACCGCGCGCTGCGTCCCGACCAGCACGACGTCGACGGGCTGACGGGAGTACCGGGCCAGCAGCTCGTCACCGTGCGCTACGCAGTCGATGCGACTGACCCCAGGGACCGCGGACATCACTCGGGTGAGCCCTTCACGGACACTGCGTCGGTCGTCGCAGATCAAGACCGTCGTCACGGGGTTTCCTTCCTGCAGCCGGGTGACATTCCTCTTCCCCTATCGGACGCTTTAGCCCGAACCTTGACACGATCCGGTGGCTTTTTTTGAACTTTCTTAGCCCGGATGCCGGAACACCCCATTCCGACGGCTCAACCACCCGGGACGGGGACCCATGGCGATTCCCCCGCAACCCTCCTCCCGCAAGGATCTGCGCTTCGTAACACTGCGTGCAACACCTGCGCCACTCTGAATCGATACTCCTCGGCGTGTCCTGGGCGCAGGTCAGCCGCGACGAGGGCCGCAGGCCACGAAAGTGAAAGGAGTTCGCATTCCTCCGTGACCGCCATTGCATTTCCGACAAGGTCGTCCGAAATCTTCCGGTGATCGGGAGCGCCGGCCGCCCGCAGGGCCACGGCCAGCACAATCCGGGATTTTGCGGAGTGCCGCCGCGCACCCCGCGCGACGGCGGTTTCCAGAGCCCGCCCGGCGTGCGGCACGGCGGCGGCGCCCTGACCTGCGGCGAGCTCGATTTCGGCGCCGACCCAGCCACCGCGGACGGCGGCCCGCCACCCGGCATCCTCGGCTGCGGCTCGCCGGGCGAGCCGGCGCGCGGCGGCGAGGCGGCCGAGGGCGAGGTTGTCGGCGGCCAGGCCGAGCAGGGCGTCGGCGCGGGCGCCGGGGGCGTCGAGGCCGTCGGGGTCGCGAGGGGCGGCGGCTGCCGCGCCGGAGACGACGGCTGCCGCGCCGGAGGCGACGGGGGCGGGACCGGTTCCGGCCGCAGGGCCGGCTCCGGGACGGCGGGCGGCTTTCGCGCCGGAGCCAGGACCGGTTCCGGCTGCAGGGCCGGGGGCGCCTTTCGCGCCGAGGTCAGCCCCCGGTCCGGCTGCCGTCCCGACTCCCGAACCAAGGGCACCTCTCGCGCCGAGATCAAGACCAGGCCCGGCCGCCGACCCGACTCCCAAACCGAGAGCACCTCTCGCGCCGAGGTCAGCACCGGTCCCGAGGAGGGCGGCTTTCGCGAAGGCCTCACCGTCGAGCGCGCGGGCCTGGCGGTGGCCACCCAGCTGCCGCCGGTGCGACGCCAGGGTGCTGGCGGCGAGGGAGGCCGTGACCGGGTCGCTGTCGTGCCGGAGAGCGCCGAGGAGCGTGGCCGCGGCGGCGTACCGGCCCTGGGCGCCGAGGACGATCGCGGCGAGCAGCCGTTCCCGCGGGCTGCCGGCCCCGCGCACGACGGCGGGATCGGGCAGCGGATCGCTCCCGAACGCGGCGGCCCTCAGGGCGGGTTCGTGCACCCGTCCTTTCTACTGGGTGGGACCGACAAAAAACATGATCGAACTACCGCCGCGCGCCCCCTCGAAGGTCGCGAATGACTCATTCGGGACGTTTGCGCCGCCCACCGCCGCCCGCCGGCCACCGCCACCCGCCGGCTACCGCCGTCCGCCGGCGAGGACGTGCTCGATGCGGTCGGCCGCTCCCGGCAGGTCCGTCAGCAGCTCCACCTTGTCCGGGAGGGCCGCCGGGTCCCAGCCCGGGCCACAGGCGAACAGCCGGCTCCGCTGACGACCCCGCGAGACCCGAGCGAACAGCCGCGCGTCCGCCACCCCGCGGCCGTGTGCCCACAGCACCACCGCCGCCGGCGCGCTGCGGCGGACCGCCACCGCCAGGACCTCGGCCGGCAGCGGCACGCCGAACAGCTGCGCGCCGATCCGGCGTCCGGCCAACGACGCCGCGAGGGCGTACATCGGCATAGAGTCGCGCTCGCCGGGCACGCAACCCAGGAGGACCGGGCGGGTGTTGCGGGGCTCGTCGAGCACCGGCGTCGCACGGACCAGGGCCGCGAACACGCACTCCGCGAGCAGGTACTCGACCTCCGCTCCGGCGCTCGCGCCGCGCCACCGCGCTCCGAGGGCCGACAGCACCGGCTCGATCACGCCCGTCCACGCCGGGAGCACGCCGAGCTCGGCGATGGTGTCCGCCAGCATCCGCTGGACCGCGCCGACGTCCATCGCCAGCGCCGCCGTGCTCAGCCTGCGGGCCAGGCGGGACCGGATCTCGTGACCGTCGTCGGCGGCGTCGGTGCCGGGCGGTTCGCCGGGCTCCTCCGGCTGCGGCGGGCCGGAGCGGGGCATCTGCTCGAGGGCGTAGCGGGCCGCCTCGGCCGTCGACGCGCCGCTCAGCAGCGCGCGCTGCATCAGTTCGAGCCTGCCGATGTCGGAGCTGCCGTAGCGGCGGTGACGGCCGTCGGTGTGGCGGCTGGGGCCCAGTCCGTAGCGGCGGTCCCAGGTTCGGAGGGTGGACGGCGCGACCCCGAGCCGGCGGGCGACCGAGGCCACCGGCAGGGTGGGTTCTTCGGTGCCCGACCCAGCTCCCACGAGGCTCAATATCCAGGCACCCAGCGCAGTCGGCAACCGGAGGCGAAACCCCTGCTCACACATCCGGGGGATGCCTAACGGCTGAATCGACCCGAATCGCTTGAACAACTATTGGCGCGCTTCTAACGTTACCGCCGTTGCACCGAATGGAGTATCGGCACCACAGCAGAGCAGCTAGCGGCATCGACCGAATGACGGAGGCGGTCAGGATGGCAGACACGCGCAGGCTCCCAGGACCCAACGCCGACATGTGGGACTGGCAGCTCGAAGGGTCGTGCCGGGGGATGGACAGCGCGTCCTTCTTTCACCCGGACGGCGAGCGCGGCCCGGCGCGGGCACGGCGGGAGGCCAGGGCGAAGGCCGTCTGCCTGAGCTGCCCGGTCTTGGAGATGTGCCGCAGCCACGCGCTGGCGGTGCACGAGCCGTACGGCATCTGGGGCGGGCTCTCGGAGTCCGAGCGGGAGCACATCATCAAATCGGGCAAACGCGCGCTCAGCATGTCCGGCGGCTGAGCGCACCACAGGCTGAACACAACACAGACATCGGAGGGCGGCACCGGGTGGGGTGCCGCCCTCCGTGCCGTTCAGGGCAAAAAACGGGGCGGCACCTCCGAAGAGGTACCGCCCCGCTTCGCGTACGGCGTCAGTGCGAGTGGCCGTGGCCCGCCGCGGCGGGCTCTTCCTCGGCCGGCTTCTCGACGACCGACGACTCCGTCGTCAGCACGAGACGCGCGATCGAGGCGGCGTTCGCCACCGCGGACCGGGTCACCTTGACCGGGTCGACGATGCCGGCGGCCAGCAGGTCCGTGAGCTCGCCGGTGGCGGCGTTGAAGCCCTGGCCCCAGCCCTGCTCCTGCACCTTGTTGACGATGACCGCGCCCTCGTGGCCCGCGTTGGTCGCGATCCAGAACAGCGGGGCCGTCAGCGCGTCCTTGACGATGCGCACGCCGGTGGCCTCGTCACCCTCCAGGCCCAGGCCGCCCTCGAGCTCCTTGACCGCGTGGACCAGCGCCGAACCGCCGCCGGGCAGGATGCCCTCCTCGACGGCCGCCTTGGTCGAAGCCACGGCGTCCTCGATGCGGTGCTTGCGCTCGTTCAGCTCGGTCTCGGTGGCCGCGCCGACCTTGATGACCGCGACGCCGCCGCCGAGCTTCGCGAGCCGCTCCTGCAGCTTCTCGCGGTCCCAGTCGGAGTCGGTCGTCTCGATCTCCTTGCGGATCTGCGCGACCCGCCCGGAGATGGCGTCCTTGGAGCCGTCACCGTCGACGATCGTGGTGTCGTCCTTGGTGACGACGATGCGGCGGGCCTTGCCCAGCGCGCCGAGGTCGACGTCGGCCAGCTTGCGGCCGATCTCCGCGGAGATGACCTCGCCGCCGGTGACGACCGCGAGGTCGTCCAGGAACGCCTTGCGGCGGTCGCCGAAGAACGGCGCCTTGACCGCGACGGCGGTGATCGTCTTGCGCAGCGAGTTCACCACGAGGGTGGACAGCGCCTCGCCGTCGACGTCCTCGGCGATGATGAGCAGCGGCTTCTTGGCCTCGACGACCTTCTCGAGCACCGGCAGCAGCTCGGCCAGCGACGAGACCTTCTCGCGGACGAGCAGGATGTAGGCGTCCTCGAGGATCGCCTTCTGCTCCTCCGGGTTGGTCGCGAAGTGCGCCGAGAGGAAGCCCTTGTCGAACTGGACGCCCTCGGTGATCACCAGCTCGGTCGCCAGGGTCGACGACTCCTCGATGGTGATGACGCCGTCCTCGCCGACCTTCTCGACGGCTTCGCCGAGCAGGGCGCCGATGTTGGCGTCACGGGAGGTCACGGTGCCGACCTGGGCGATGTTCTCGCGGCCCTTGACCGGGGTGGCCTTGGCCTTGAGGACCTCGATGACCTTCTCCGCGGCGGCCTCGATGCCGCGGCCGATCGAGGTCGGGTTGGCGCCGGCCGCGACGTTGCGCAGGCCGACCTTCACCAGCGACTGCGCGAGCACGGTCGCGGTGGTGGTGCCGTCGCCGGCGACGTCGTTGGTCTTGGTGGCGACGCTCTTGGCGAGCTGCGCGCCGAGGTTCTCGAACGGGTCGGCGAGCTCGATCTCACGGGCGACGGTCACGCCGTCGAGGGTGATGGTCGGGCCACCGAACTTCTTGTCGAGCACGACGTGGCGACCGCGCGGGCCGAGGGTGACCTTGACCGCGTCGGCGAGCTTGTTCACCCCGCGCTCCAGCGCGCGACGAGCGTCCTCGTCGAAACTGATCTGCTTGGGCATAGCGCTTTCCGCTTACCTTTCTCTGAACGCAAGAACGCCCCGCTCCCCGGCGTTGTGCGGGGCCCGGGGCGTCATGCGCTGCGAGCGGACGTCAGTTGATGACGGCCAGCACGTCGCGGGCGGACAGGATGAGGTAGTCCTCACCGTTGTACTTGACCTCGGTGCCGCCGTACTTGGAGTAGATGACGACGTCGCCGACGCTCACGTCGAGCGGGACGCGGTTGCCCTTGTCGTCGATCCGGCCCGGGCCCACGGCCAGAACCTTGCCCTCCTGGGGCTTCTCCTTGGCGGTGTCGGGGATGACGAGGCCGGAAGCGGTCGTCTCCTCGGCCTCGCTCGTCTGGACAACGATCTTGTCCTCGAGCGGCTTGATGTTCACGCTCACCGGGTTGACCTCCACGGTCGTCGAAAGCGTTGGCAGGATGTGGTTACGGCTCTACCACCCCCGCCGTCGCGGGTGCCGGGGCTGTCGGGCCGTGCATTTAGCACTCTAGCCACGTGAGTGCCAGTCGTGCAAGGAGGGTCCACCCGACGTGGGACAGCGGGCCTGACCGGGCTCTTTGAGTCCGCGGTGGTTCCGTGGACCGCCGGTGCGCCACCACCCGAACTCCGCCATCACCCGTCGGCCGCTTACCCCCGGTGTGAGTTTCCGGTTAGGTTCTCACCTCTGGCACCTGCACCCTGGGGGTTCATTGCCCATGTCCCACCCCGTCCCGAGAACCGCGGCCGTCGCTGCCGCCGTCGCCCTCCTCACCGGCCTGGCCGCAGCTCCGGCCCAAGCCGACCCCGCGAACCAGCGCCAACGCGACTTCGCGGCGGCAGCCCGAGAGTTCAACGTCCCGGAGAACGTCCTCCTCGGCGTCTCCTACCTGGAGTCCCGCTGGGACACCAACGCCGGCACCCCGAGCACCTCGGCCGGCTACGGCCCGATGCACCTCACCGACCTGCGCGAGGCCGGAGCGGCAACCAGCCACCACGACGAAGGCACCGAAGACCCCCGCGGCGACGACGCCCGCCCGGCCCTTCACCCGCAGGCCGGGCCCGCCGCTCCGCCGCCCACGCTGCAGACCGTCGACGAGGCCGCGCGGCTGCTGAAAACCGACGCGAAAACGCTGCGCACCGACCCCACCCAGAACATCCGGGGCGGCGCGGCCCTGCTCGCGAAGTACAACACCGACAACAGCTGGTACAACGCCGTCGCGCGCTACAGCGGCTCCGCCGGCCAGGCCGCCGCGCAGACCTTCGCCGACGAAGTCTTCGACACGATCAAGACCGGCACCACCCGGACCACGGACGACGGCCAGCAGGTCACGCTGAGCCCGACCCCTGACCTGGTTGTCCCCCCGCACGCCGAGACGACGCAAAAGAACGTCGAGTGCCCGCGCAGGGTCACCTGCGAGTCGGTCCCGGCGCCGTACCAGGAGCTGCCGAAGGACGACTACGGCAACCACGACCTCGCCGACCGGCCGAACAGCCAGAAGATCGACCACATCGTCATCCACGACACCGAGGGCTACTGGGCCAACGTCCTCGACCTCGTCCAGGACCCGACGTACGTGAGCTGGCACTACAGCATCCGCTCGGCCGACGGCCTGATCGCGCAGCACGTGCCGACCAAGGACGTCGCCTGGCACGCCGGGAACTGGTACGTCAACGCGAAGTCGATCGGCATCGAGCACGAGGGCTTCGCCGCGAAGGGCACCTGGTACACCGAGGCGATGTACCGAACGAGCGCGAAGCTCGTCGGCTACCTCGCGCGCAGGTACGGCATCCCGCTCGACCGCGCGCACATCATCGGCCACGACAACGTGCCGGGCACGACGCCGATCACCATCCCGGGCATGCACTGGGACCCGGGGCCCTACTGGGACTGGTCGCACTACTTCGACCTGCTGGGCGCGCCGCTCGGCGGGTTCGGCCTGCCCGGCTCTTCGCTGGTGACCATCGACCCGGACTTCGCGAAGAACCGGCCCGCGTTCACCGGCTGCGACGGTCCCGGCACCACCTGCGTGCCGCGCGGCTCGGAAGCCGTCGTGCTGCACTCGGAGCCCAGTGAGTCCTCGCCGCTGCTGGTCGACGTCGGCCTGCACCCGGCGGGGACGCCGTCGACCATGGCCGTCGATGACGTCGGCAGCCGGGTCGCGACCGGGCAGCGGTACGCCGTCGCCGAAGTCCGGGGCGACTGGACGGCGATCTGGTACCTCGGCCAGAAGGGCTGGTTCCACAACCCGCGCAACGCCCGCGTCGCGAAGCCCGCGATCGGCTGGGTCGTCACGCCGAAGGCCGGCGTCGCGTCGGTGCCGGTGTACGGCCGCGCCTACCCCGAGCCGGAGGCCTATCCGGCGGGCGTCACCGTGCAGGCCATCACACCGCTGCCGTACGCGCTCGCCGCCGGCCAGAAGTACTCCTCGGGCGGGACCGTCGGCTCCGAGTACTACTGGGCGACCACCTTCGACCCGGCGAACCACGTGGTGGTGAAGGGCAAGCTCAAGTACGTCCAGATCCAGTTCGGGCACCGGATCGCCTTCGTCAAGGCCGACGACGTCCGGATCGTCCCGGCGTTCTGACGCACCGGGTGGAGGTCGCGCTCACGCGTCGAGCGCGACCTTCACCCCGGCCGCCTGTTCGGTGTTGCGGCGCGTCTTCGCCCACCCGTTGCGCCCACGCACCAGCCGGAACAGCGCACGCCACGACGTCACGTAGAACGTGTAGATGTACGCCGCGTAGGCGAAGCCCAGGCCCAGCCCGCGCAGGAAGTTCCTGCTGCGCAAGCACTTCAGCTGGTAGATCGGGCCCCAGACGAGGAACGGCAGCAGGCCGAACGAGCCGTAGATGGCGAACAGGATCCAGGCACCGCCGGTGAACCACGTCCACATCTGCGCCGGGTCGCCCGCGGTGCCGATCACCAGCAGCACGAACGGGATCGGGTACAGCAGCGAGCCGAGCAGCTGCAGCCACGGCTGGGCCAGGTAGTACATCATCTCCGCCGCGCCGAGCGTGCTGACGTGCGGCGAATCCCAGATCCGGCGCAGGTACCGCGCGCACTGCATGGTGCCCTGACCCCACCGCGTGCGCTGCACGAGGAACCGGCGCAGGCTGTACAGCCCTTCCTGCGACACGTGGGAATCCGGCGTGAACCCGGTGCGCCAGCCCGCGGTCAGCAGGTGGACGCCGAGTTCGAAGTCCTCCAGCAGCGAGCCGCGCCACGGCTCTTCGGCGTCGCCCGCGATCGAGTCCAACGCGGTGAGGCGGGTGAACTGGCCGTTGCCGCCCATGGAGATCGTGCCGGTGAAGCCGCGGGAGGTCTGGATCGCCGCGATCGCCGTCCGGAACTCCAGGTCCTGCAGCTGGGCGAGCTTCAGGCCGAACCAGCGGCCGAACGGGTTGCGGCTCGGCGGCGGGGTGCCGGCGTTCCCCATCCACACGTCGAGCTGCACCGCGCCGATCTCCGGGTCGCCGAAGAGGTGGTCCGCCGCGCAGACCTCGAGGCAGTTCGGCGCCGGGCGGCCGTCGGCGTCGACGACCACCACGACGACGTCGTCGCGGCTCGCGTCCGGCCCCATCCAGTCGTTCAGGGCGCGGTAGGCCGCGTTCAGCGCGTCGCCCTTGCCGGTCCGGGCTTCGGGCCGCACGCGCGGCACGAGGTGCAGGTACGGGTCGTAACCGCCGTGGCGCCGCCACAGCATCCGGACGACGCGGGCGGTGCGGTCCTCCGAGTCGTCGTCGACGACCCAGACGTGCGCCTTGCGGAAAGTCGTGCGCAGGTAGCGGATCGTCTCGCGGATGACGGTCTGCTCGTCGCGGCACGGCACGAAGAAGTGCCAGGTGAAGTCCGCCGGGTCGCCGACCGGGGCGGGCTTGCGGCGCAGGTACGGCACCACGATCACCACGACGTAGACGAGGAACGCCACGCTCATCGTGAGCGCGAACGCCTGGGTGATCGCCAGCAGGACCTTGACGCTCATGCGTTCTTCTTCCGGGTGGCGAGCCAGACGAACAGGACGATCGAAACGGCGCCGCCGAACACGCTGACCATCGAGCCGAGCAGCGTGTGGCCCCAGTAGTAGCCCTCGTCGGTGCCGAACCCGTGCACGAGCCCGACGATCGTCAGAATGCGGAGCTGGTTCACCAGTACGACGACGACCGACGAAATGCCGAGCGAAAAGAACAGCCGCCGTGCATTCGACGGCCGAAAGTACAACATGGCCATCGTCACAACGAGCAGCGGGAGCAAAAGGAACGCCGAAGAACATTCCGGCGTCATTCTCAACCCGAACGGAGCAGCGCTCGTCAACCCAAAGTAAACAGACTCCCGATCGGGTGCCACATAGACACCCGATGTAGTGAATAGCTCGAGGATCGCGCCGGCGAGCCGCACTTCCAGTTCGCGGTAGAACCGCTCGGCCAGCACCACCACGACCCCCGCGGCGGCCAGCGCGCTCAGCGCCACGACCAGTGGAAACCTTGTCATTCCTGAGTTCGGAGCGCTCGCTACCGCCACGACGTTCCTCTCGGTGTCGATTTCCCGATCAAGTTGCGGGCACCGGCGAGCGTAGGACATGCGGGCCCCGCGTTTCCACCCGGAGGGGTGGAAAGATCGCCCCAATCGGCTGGACCTTCGCCGAACTTGTTACGCCAACCGAGTGATGTCGAAAACGACCAGCGGAAACGACGGCAAGCCTTACCCGATCCGGTGATTCGGAAAATTTTGGGTGCTATTCGGCGCGGTCTTCGCGATAGTCGATCCGCGTGCCGAGTCGAGGCAAGCGAGTTCGATCCGCGCCGCCGTCACGCAACCCCGGATAAATCCAGCGAATTCGGAGGACCACTTGATGAAGAGCTCCCTCGTGCGCCGTGGCGGCCTGCTCGCCGCGGTCGTGGCGAGCGTCGTGCTCGCCGGCGCGGCCCCCGCTTCGGCGGCCCCCGGCGACGGGTCGGCGTACGGCGTCAAGGTCGACGTCAAGCTGCTCGGCCAGAACGCGGTGAAGGCGGGCCCGTTCGCGGCCGCGAACACCGCGGGCCCGACGAGCAGCAGCCTGGCGAAGGTCGACCTGCCCGGCGTCCTGACCACCGGTGTGATCAACGCCGAGGCCAAGCGCGACGAGAATTCCGGTGCGGTGACGGCGAAGGCGAGCACCGCCGACGTCGGGCTGCCGCTGCTCAAGGCGGCGCTGGGCACCGTCGGCATCAAGCTCGTCGAGGCCGTTTGCACCGCGACGCAGAAGGGCGTCGAAGGCAGCACGAAACTGGTCGGGGCGAACCTCGGCAGCGTCGGCGCGGTCGACGCGGCCCCGGCGGCGAACACGCAGATCAAGGTCGGTCTCGGCGCGCTCAACGTCGCGACGATCGTCCTGAACGAGCAGATCGAGAACAAGGACGGGAGCCTCACGGTGAACGCCGTCCACGTGAAGCTGCTCGGCGAAGGGCTCAAGGCGCTCGGCTCGGGTGACGTGATCGTGTCGTCGGCGACCTGCGGGCCGGCCGCGCCGCCGATGCCGCTGGCGTCCGGTGCCGGGCTCTGGATCGGGCTCGGGCTGCTCGGCGCCGTCGCGGTGCCGGTGGGCACCCGCATCCTGCGCCGCCGTTCCGCGCGAGCCTGAGCGAGGCGCGGATGTACAAGATGCCGGGCGCGGGCGTCGGCGTGGCCGGGGGTGGGGTCGGCACCCTCGCCGCCACCGGCGCCGACATCGGGTGGTGGCTGGCCCTCGGCGTGCTGCTGGTCCTGCTCGGGACCGTCGCGCTGATCGCCGTCCACCGCCGCAACCGCCGTCTTTCCCAGGCGCGGGACTGAGACGGCGCTCCCCTGGGCCGTCGGCGTGTGCCCCTCGCACGCCGGCGGCCCCACGGGTGGAAATTTGCCGGACAATGGACGATGTGGAGAAGGGGCGGCACGGGGTGGACGTGATGTTGCTGGCCGGGACGCGGCCGGAGGCCCTCAAGCTCGCGCCACTGGCCCTGGCGCTGGCGGCGCACCCGGTGCTGCGCCCGGTCGTGGTCCACAGCGGCCAGCACCCGGGCATGGTCGAGCAGGCCTTGGAGCCGTTCGGCCTGGCCGTGGACGTGCGGCTGAACGTGCCGCCACGGGTGTCCGGCGGCCAGGCCGAGCTGATGGCGGGCCTGCTTCCCGCACTCGACGACGTGCTGCGCCGCCACACGCCGGCCGCGCTGGTCGTCCAGGGCGACACGACGACGACGCTCGCCGGCGCTCTCGCGGCGTTCTGGCTGGGTGTCCCGGTGGTGCACCTGGAGGCCGGGCTGCGCACCCACGACCTCGCGGCACCGTTCCCGGAGGAGGGCGCGCGGCAGATGGTGTCGCGGATCGCGGCCCTGCACCTGGCGCCGACCCTCGGCGCGGCGGCCGCGTTGCGCTCGGAAGGCGTTGCGCGGCAACAGATCGCGGTCACGGGCAACACGGTGGTCGACGCGGTCCTGGAGATCGCGGCCCGCGACCTGCCCGCCCGCGACACGGCACTGGCGTTGCTGGAAATGGAGATCGCGGAGGCCGGCGAGCGGCTGGTTCTGGTGACGTCCCACCGCCGGGAGTCGTGGGGCGAGCCGCTGGAGCGCACGCTCGCGGCGGTGCAGCTGATCGT
>Ga0207678_10000227_pt1 | contig 50150 bp, 42 predicted proteins | sample KBSC63metaG_FD_184319 | JGI IMG/M metagenome (GOLD analysis project Ga0207678, IMG submission 184319) | Corn rhizosphere microbial communities from Kellogg Biological Station, Michigan, USA - KBS C6-3 metaG (SPAdes) (version 2) | ecosystem: Host-associated > Plants > Roots > Rhizosphere > Soil ... | reverse complement strand
TATCAACGGAGGCGCCACCCCGTCGCCATGGCATTCGAACGCGTTGCTGTCAGGGTTCAGGTCGGAGGGGTTTGGGAAGACCGGCGCATACAACTCGTTCGTCCATGACGATTCTACGAATCAAAGCGGGACGCGGCTGGTCAGCTACACGGGCAAGAGCTATGCGGCACTGACGCAGGGCTACCTGATCAAGCACGACGGCAACACACGAGGTCAGTATTTGGGTGCCGGCTTCATCTTGCACGCTGACGAGTTCGGTGCGGTTCGTGCCAGCAAGGGACTCTCTATCAGCGCGCACTCGAAATCCTACGACGATGAGCAGATGGGCGTGGACGAGGCTCGCTCGCAGTTGCAGCAGGCGGGAATGCTGATCGAGTCGCTCTCTAGCGCAAGCACAACCGCTCAGGCGGAATCGCTGCAAACCGGACAGGATGCGCTCAAGGCGCTGTCGAAGGACATCAAGCATCCGGTGGCGGGCGATACGTCGGGCGGCGTGACGGCAGGGGGCGGCACCGGTAGCGCCAATGGATTCGCGCAGCCGAACATACTGGTATCGACGCCGAAGGACATTGCACTGGTCGCAGACAACTCGACGCATATCGTGGCCGAGAAAGAGGTCAACGTCGTCAGTAACGAGAACACGTACGTTGCAACGGGCAAGTCGTTCGTCGTCGCGGCTGCGGAAAAGGTGAGCTTCTTCGCACAAAAGCTCGGCGCGTACTTCGTGACCGCGAAAGGCCCGATCAAGCTGTCGGCCAACACGGATGACGTGAGCGTCAACGCGGGCAAAGACGTGACCGTGAAGGCCAAGCGGATTGTGCTCGATGCCGATGAAATCATCATCAAGGCTGGCGGGTCGTACACGAGGTGGGTGGCCGCTGGCATCGAGGATGGCACGCAGGGGCCACGCACGATCAAATCGGCATCGCTCAGCCGTCAGGGGCCGAGTTCGATTGCGCAGCATATGAACAGCCTGCCGCAGGCCAAGTTTAACGATCCGTATGTGCTGCGCGATCGCATCTCTGGAGAGGTGCTGAAGAATCACCCTTATGAACTGGTGCGAGGCGACGGCACCCGCATCAAGGGAATGACGAATGAGTTGGGCCACGTTGCCGAGCAGAAGAATGAGGACATCGAGACGCTGAAATTGCATGCGCTTCGTCCGGAGCCGCCCGCGAGCTCGGGCAACGGCTCGGAATGATCTCTTCGTGACCGATTGAAACTGATCCAGAAAATCCTATGAGCGACAATCAGGCAGGTAATCAAGGGGGCAACTCGCCATTCAGCGACGATGCGGAACAGGAGGTTGTGCGCCAGATGGGGCGGACCGCACCGGATGGCTCGTCTTATGGAACATTCACCCTCACCCCAGCGAGCGATACACGGCAGAAGGAACTGCTCTGTGATGTACGACCTATTATCCCGGTGATCTTTCTGCCGGGCGTGATGGGATCATTGCTGACGGATAACGTAAATGGCGACGAACTTTTCTTTGCGCCGAACACGGATGGCATGTTCGGAAAACTAGGCGCCCTCCCGGCGCTTATTGGCTTGTGGTTCACGAGCGCGTCGGCACGGGAAAAACAATTCGATCCATCCAAGGCTGTGGTGACACCGCTCGGACCGATCAATGTTGGCAAACACGGCAAGAACGATACCCCTGAGCAGTTCGTTGACGAAAAAGAAGCGAGACGGCGCGGGTGGGGGTCGATTCACCGCACGAGCTACCATCCGGTGTTGGCATGGCTCGAAGAGACCCTGAACCAGCCGAAACTCCTGGGGGAACCGCATGGCCCGTGGGTTACGCCTGATGTCACCGGCGATAAATGGACGCTCAAGCCTGTGATTGACACCGATCCAGCCGACTACGGTGCGGTTGGTAAGGGCGAAAAGATTACCTTGGACTCTTCGAAATTTGAGCATTTCTCGAAGTTTCGGTATCGCGTGTACGCCATCGGTTATAACTGGTTGCAGTCGAATGCCGACTCGGCAAGGCAGGTGATCGATGGTTCCAATTACCTCGATCCGAAGACGCAGAAAACGACGCGGTTAATGGGGATCAAGGAAATCGTTGCCGAGAACAATAGCGGTAAGGCAATCATCCTCACTCATTCGATGGGCGGCTTGGTCGCCCGGATGGCGATTGCAATGCATGGTGCGGCAGATTTGATGCACGGGGTGTTTCATAACGTGCAGCCGGCGACCGGAGCGCCGGTTGCCGTGAAGCGGTTCAGGACCGGTGGCGGTAATGAAGGCGGAATGAACAGCTTCATTAACGGTAGTTTGGTCGGTCGTGACGCCAACGAATTCGTGGCGGTGATGGCAAATGCGCCAGGGCCTTTGGAACTGATACCAATGCCCGACTACATCAACGGTGAACCGTGGTGGATATTCGCCCGCCTCAATGGCGAACCAGTGATGCAGTTGCCAAAAGGTGGCGATGCTTACAACGAAATCTATCTCAATTCGAATTGGTACGGATTGGTTCCGGACGAGTCTTTACTAGACCCGGCTGGAACGGTGGCGAAGAAGTTGAAGGCCGACAATCAGGATTTAACCGTTGCTCAGAAATTCAAGTATCTTCTGAAGGACGTTGTTACAAAGCAGAGTCAAATTAAAGGCGTTTATCATGGAAAGACGTACGCGGCATACAACGACATCGGGGCGCTGAATCAAAAATCGTACGCCGATGCCAAGGTCGAGAGCGCGAGTAAGGGAAAGCCGAGCGTGGAAAAAGGGAAGTCGCTCGACGAGGTGCTAACTTTTGGCAAAGTGATTTGGAAGGGGAATATCCCTCCGGGCGTAACCGAAGAAGAGCTACGTGCTGCAAGATTCATGCGTGCCGATGATTCACATACAGGCAATGTGCGGGTATATTTGGATTCACGAAAGCTGTCCATTGATTTTGAGGTTCAAAAGGTTGCGAAGTTGCCCGCCGGGGCAACGGCGCCCGATCCAGATAAGAACGGAATTATTCCGGGGGATGGTACGGTACCCACATGGTCAGCCGAAGCGCAGGCGCGCGGCCTGAAGCCAGGGGTAAAAGGCGATCCGGCTCAAGGCGTGCAATTGGCTTTTTTGCAGGGGGGCTATGATCACCAAGGTAGCTATGACCATTCATGGACGCGATGGGCATTACTCTACAGCATTGTACATATTGCGCAGGATGCGCCGGAGCCGTCATGTTGAGAGGTTTACAGAAGTTTCTATTGCTTGTGGTGGGCGTGTGCGCCTGTACGACCGTATTTTCGGGGGAACCAACGATGACTAACTCCTTGCTGTCCAAGTCGCGCCCGTGGTGTATTGGCCGTTTCATATTCGATCGTCCGACGGCGAGCAAGATTTCGAATCAGCGATATGATTTTCGGGGGGAAAGGCTGACAACCCAGTACAACGTCTCGTCGGCGACATACCAAGCTGAAATTGCTGCGCGGGAAAAAGACCTGCGAACTAAGCAGCGCGTTAATCCAGTAAATTTGAAAGAAAAAACCGGTCGCGCATGGTTGGAGAAGGTCTTTTCGCCGACGCCCAATTCCCGGGTTTTTGTATTTGAAGATGCCGTGGCAAAGGTTGAAAAACTTCCTTTTGAAACTGAGGGTTACATTTTCCTTGATGAAAAATTGATTCGAACGAAAGGAATGATTGGTGCAACTGCTATCGATCGTGCGGAGGAAATATATAACGACACGATTCGTCGAATTAAAGCGCGAGACAACTGGACTATTCCGGCTGAGTCGGGATTTTGCTTCGACGGCGGGATTGTCACGGGCTCATCGAACTATACCGAGGAAGTTAGCCAGTCGTTCGCATTGATGCCGGGCCGACCGGCGTTACTGGTTATTCAGATGCGTGATGCGGTGGGCTCGAATCAAAACGAGTCACTGACTAGGACGTTGCCGCAGTTACGCGCGCAGATGGACCGGATGTCCGGACATTATCGAATCCTGCGACAGGGCAAGCGAACGGTGGCAGGGATGGAAGCCGAGGAAGTGTTGTTCGAACTCAAGGAAGGCGACATCACGTCGTACCGCTTCTATCTGCGCGCGCCAGGCGATCCGAGCACGTTGGCGAAACCGCATACCGCTATTCAGCTGTTGCTCGGCGCGAGCAGCCCCGATTTGAAACCTGACGAGGCGACGTCACCGGTCGATGAGGCCGGCGCACTGCAGACGTGGGACACGCTGTTGAACAGCCTGCGATTGCGGCCAGGCGCAGTCTGAGCGGAGGCGACATGCGACGCTACGACATCGTGAAAGGTGACACGACGACCGTCGGAGGCATCGTGCAGGGCGGTGACGGACTGGACATGCTGCACGACCGCGAACAAGCGTATGAACACGATCCGGTATGGTGCCCGGTGTGCAAGACACTCGGCGTGATTGAGTGCGACGGCCCACGTCATTCAAGCACCGGGCCGGATGGTCGACAGTCGGCGTTGAGTGACGACCTCTGTCGCTGCGCGTGTCCGACGCCGCCGAAGCTGGTGGCGTCGCAGTCGGTATCGTATACCGAGGTCTGAGCGACGTGAGGAATGTGAAACGAGACGCTCCGAAACATGGTGAGTTGGCGTGTATGCCGAGCGCATTGGATCGAGGTCGTGATTATGAGCGGTGATGCGATCGTCAGTTTTCTCATCATGCGCGTCCGCACGACCATCATGCCCGGTTGGTCATTGGCGTGCAAAGTGCTCAGCGGAACGCCGAGCTGAGCGCCGTTGATATCAAGACGGGCTGAAGCCGATACAGGATCTTTACGGGCGATGAAAAGGCGGCGCTGAACAGAGACGGGATCGGCCTGCCATCGGACGCAATTCCTTATGGGAATCGATTCAGCCGATTGCAAAGGACCAGCAAGTGGCCGATTCACAAAAGAAAAAGGGGTTAGCTTTCGCTAACCCCTTGATTCCTTTGGTCGGAGCGATAGGATTCGAACCTACGACCCTCTGATCCCAAATCAGATGCGCTACCAGGCTGCGCTACGCTCCGACGAGCCAAAGATTCTATCGTCTAATGGGTGACCGGGTCAATCAAGTTATGCGTATCGCGCACATCATCACGAACCGTTCACGATTGGAGACAATTCAGAGTGTGATCGTCCGGCACGCACCTGCGCGACCGGATCGTTCGCCGATGCATGGAGAGACATCATGATGAACCTGATCCTGTGGCGCCACGCGGAAGCCGAAGACTACGCGGCAAACGACCTCGCGCGCCAGCTGACGAGCCGCGGGCGCAAGGAAGCGCAGACAATGGCCAAATGGCTGCGCGGCCGGCTCGAGTCGAACAGCGTGATCCTCGCGAGCCCGGCGGCACGTACCGTGCAAACCGTCGAGGCGCTGACCGACCAGTACCGGACCGTCGATGCGCTCGCGCCGGGCGGCAGCGTCGACGACGTGCTGACCGCCGCGGGCTGGCCGGACGGCATCGCGCCGACGGTCATGATCGTCGGACACCAGCCGACCCTCGGCAGCGTCGTCGCGCACCTGGTCGCAGGCAACGGTGACAGCTGGAGCATCAAGAAGGGCGGCATCGTGTGGATTGCAAGCCGTACGCGCGAGGGCAGCCGTCAGGCCGTGCTGCGCGCGTTGTTGCCGCCGGACCTTGTGTGACGGGGTTTGACCGTATTGATCATACGGTTTCGCAAGCTTTCTGCTAAAGTCAATTCGGCGACACGTCATTGAATGGACACGGTCGTGCCACAGAATGGTAACGGCCGGTTACTACATTGGCTGGCATGTCGTCCTATTCCTTACGATCAGGAAAGCCTAATGCGAGAACTGCCGACGCCTACGCTCCCTTTTGCCTCGCTTCCCCTCGACACGACGCGGCGTCACCTGCCGCGCGCTGCTGAAACCGTCACATCCGAGTACCGTCTGCGTGCCGCATGGGCGCGCACGGAAGACGAACTGCGCGAGGCACAGCGCCTGCGTTACACCGTCTTCGCCGAAGAGATGGGCGCGCAACTCAGCGGCCCGTCCGGTCTCGATGTCGATCCGTTCGATGCCTATTGCGACCACTTGCTGGTGCGCGATCTCGACACGCTGAAGGTGGTCGGCACGTACCGCGTGCTGCCGCCGCACGAGGCCGCGCGTGTCGGGCGTCTGTACGCGGAAGGCGAATTCGACCTGTCGCGCCTGACTCACCTGCGCGGCAAGATGGTCGAGGTCGGCCGGTCATGCGTGCACAGCGACTACCGCAGCGGCGCCGTGATCATGGCGCTGTGGGGCGGTCTCGGCGCCTACATGATGCAGAACGGCTACGAGACGATGCTCGGCTGCGCGAGCGTGTCGATGGCCGATGGCGGCCACTATGCGGCGAACCTGTATCAATCGCTGTCGGCCAACGCGCTGACGGCGCCCGAATACCGCGCGTTCCCGCATACGGCGCTGCCGGTCGACGAACTGCAGACGGGCACCGTCGTCGCGCCGCCGCCGCTGATCAAGGGCTATCTGCGCCTCGGTGCGAAGATTTGCGGCGCGCCGGCCTGGGATCCCGACTTCAACTGCGCGGATTTCCTGACGCTGTTCCGGCTGTCGGACATCAACGCCCGTTACGCTCGTCACTTCCTGGGCTGAGCAGACCGTATCGCGCGCCGCGCCCGTCGCGGCGCGCACGCATGCGAACGCCGTCGCGTGGCACCCCGCCACCCGACGGCGTTCGGCTATTCGGACGATGTCGGCCTATCCGGCCCTGTTAATTTGAACGGTACGCGGTGACCACCGTGCGAGCGGGCGCACGTTCGGGGCGGGTCCCGCAGGCGGCGACCCGGACGACAGGGCGGCTTGCCTAGTGCTTGCGCCGCCAGTCGAGCAGATGGTGTTCGGCCATCCAGTGATGGACCATCCCTTCGCCGCCGTGGCTGCGCTTGTATTCGCGCGATTCGAAGTACGACAGGGCGACGAGCACCATCAGGCCGACGAACAGGCCGATCAGGCCAGCGATCTCTTCAGACGACATGGCAGCCTCCTTTCAACGGGCACAGCGCCATGGCTTCATACTAGAACATCCGCGGGGCGACCCCTAGCCCGGAATTCCGCTAGACTCGGCGCAGTCCAGGCGCGCGATGGGCGCGCCGTTTTCCGGAGAGCCTTCCCGATGACTCGTTTCATGCTGGCCGTGCTGGCCGCGTCCATTCTTGCCGGCTGTTCCAGCGATCCCCGCCAGGCCCGTCGCGGCCACCCGCCGCAAGATCCGGCCGATTACCACGGCGTGCCGACCGACATGACGCCGCCGTCGATGCTGGGCGCGCCGGCGCCGGCACCCGCGCCCGCGCAATAACGTCCGGACCGCGCGGTGGTCAGGCGCCGGCCGCGGGCGCGTCGGCGCCGATTCGCCGCACGAGCGCCGGCAGATAGCGTGCGAGCGTCGCGCCGCGCGCGACCATGAACAACAGCAGCGCGAACCACAGCCCGTGATTGCCGAACGGGCCGACGACGGTCAGCGTCGCCGCGATGAAGATCGCGAACGACGCGACCATCGCGCGCATCAGCGATTGCGTCTGCGTCGCGCCGATGAACACGCCGTCGAGCAGGAATCCCCACACGGACACGATCGGCGAAATCGCCGCCCACGGCAGGTATTGCAGCGCGACCGCGCGGATCTCGGCCTGGTCGGTCAGCTGCGCGACGATCCATCCGCCGGCCGCCCAGTAGACGAGCGCGAACAGCAGCGCACCGAGCGCGGACCACAGCAACGTGACGCGCACGGCCTGCCGGAATGCGGCGCGGTCGCGCGCGCCGGCCGCGGCGCCGACGAGCGCCTCGGCCGCATGCGCGAAGCCGTCCAGCCCGTACGCCATGAACGTCTGAAAATTCAGCAGCAAAGCGTTGGCCGCGAGCGTCGCATCGCCCTGTTTCGCGCCGAGATGCGCGAACCACCCGAACGCGCCGAGCAGGCACATCGTGCGCAGGAAGATGTCGCGATTGAGTACGATCAGCCGCTTGAGCGCCGCACGGTCCGCCAGCGCACGCGCGGCGATGGGCGCGAGGCCGCGCGGCCGCAACTGCCACAGCATCCAGGCGCCGAGCGCGAAGCCGCATGCGTCGGCGGTCGCGGTCGCCGCACCGATCCCGGCAATGCCCCAGCCGAAGCCGTACACATACAACAGCACGGCACCGATGTTCACCGCATTGATGAAGACCTGCGCGATGAGCGCGAGCCGCACGCGCTGCACGCCGAGCAGGTAGCCGAGCACGACGTAGTTCGCGAGCGCGAACGGCGCGCTCCAGATCCGCGCGTGGCCGTAGGCCAGCGCGGTTGCGCGAACCGCGTCGCTGCCGCCCAGCGCGGACAGCGCGAACGACAGCAGCGGCACCTGCAGCGCGAGCACCGCGGCGCCGAGGGCGAACGCGACGATCAGCGCGCGCAGCACGTTCAGGCGGATGCCGGCGGCGTCGCCGGCGCCGTGCGCCTGCGCGACGAGGCCGGTCGTGCCCATGCGCAGGAAGCCGAAGCCCCAGAACACGAAATTGAAGAACAGTCCGCCGAGCGCGACGCCGCCGAGATACTGCGCGCCGTCGAGGTGGCCGGCGACGGCCGTGTCGACCGCGCCGAGGATCGGCTGGGTCAGGTTCGCCAGGACGATCGGGAACGCGAGCGCGAGGACGCGCCGGTGCGAGACGGCGGCCGATCCGGTGCCGACTGCGTGCGGTAATGCGGAATCGGACATGGCGGACGCGTCAGGCGCGTTCCTGCACGCAGACCCACGGCGACACGACGACCGCCCACAGCTCGGGATTGCGCGCCGCGAAGTCGGCGGCCGTTTCCGCTGGCATGCGCGCGACGAGGCCGGACGACAGCCAGCGCGTGACCTGTTGCGCATCGTCGCTGGCAATCGCTTCCGCGACGCTGACGAGATCGAGATCGCGCGCGACCGACAGCAGCTTGCCCTGCGCGAAGAAGCGCTCGAGATCGCACCAGTCGATCTTGGCGGTTTCGCCGAGGAGTTTGGCGTAGAGCGGGCTGTGCGACGCGCCCGCGGCGGATTCGTGTTGGTGGGAGGACATCGTTGTGCGTTGGAAAGACTGCGTGGCGCCACTATAAACCATCCGGACGACCGGCCGGCGGCCCGGCGCGCCCACGCGGTTCAAGCGTCGCGCAACGCGCGGCGGACGATCTTGCCGGTCGCCGTCATCGGCAGGCTGTCGACGAACGCGATCGCCCGCGGGTACTCGTGCGCGGCCAGGCGCGTGCGCACGTGCGCCTGCAGCGCCTGGACGAGCGCGTCGTCGCCGACATGGCCGGAGTTCAGCACGACGAACGCCTTGACGATCTCGGTGCGCGTCGGGTCGGGCACGCCGACGACGGCCGCCATCCGCACCGCCGGATGCGTGAGCAGGCAGTCCTCGATCGGCCCCGGGCCGATCCGGTAGCCGGCGCTCGTGATCACGTCGTCATCGCGGCCGACGAAGCGCACGAACCCGTCCGCGTCGATCGTGCCGGTGTCGCCGGTCAGGAGGTAGTCACCCGCGAACTTGTCGCGCGTCGCGGCGGGATTGCGCCAGTATTCGATGAACATCACCGGGTCGGGGCGGCGCACCGCGATGCGCCCTTCGACGCCCGGCGGCAGCGGCGTGCCGTGCTCGTCGACGATCGCGACCGTATGGCCGGGCACGGCCTTGCCGATCGCACCGGGCTGCGCGTCGAACAGCGCGGCGCACGACGATAGCACCATGTTGCATTCGGTCTGTCCGTAGAACTCGTTGATCGTCACGCCGAGCGCGTCGCGTCCCCAGGCCGTCAGTTCGGTGCCGAGCGATTCCCCGCCGCTCGCGACCGATTTCAGCGCCAGCGTGTGGCGCTCGCGCGGTGCCGGCACCGCGCGCATCAGCTTCAGCGCGGTGGGCGGCAGGAACGCGTGAGTCACGCCGTGCCGCGCCATCAGCGCGAACGCGGCCTCGCCGTCGAACTTCTCGAAGCGGCGCGCGAGCACGGGCACGCCGTGATGCCACGACGGCAGCAGCACGTCGAGCAGGCCGCCGATCCAGGCCCAGTCGGCGGGCGTCCAGAACAGGCGCGCGTCGCGCGGAAAGCATTGCTGCGACATCTCGACGCCCGGCAGGTGACCGAGCAGCACGCGATGGGCGTGCAGCGCGCCTTTCGGCTTGCCGGTCGTGCCGGACGTATAGATGATCACCGCCGGATCGTCGGCGGCGGTGTCGGCCGGCACGAAGTCCGGCGATTCGGCCGCGAGGGCCGCGTCGTAGCGAAGCACGCCCGGCGCGTCGGGCACGTCGTCGCCGATGCAGTAGCACGTGCGCAGCGTCGGCAGTTGCGCGCGCAGCGGCGCGATCTTCGCGTAGCCGGCCGCGTCGGTGACGAGCGCGGCGGCTTCGCTGTTCGCGAGCCGGTATTCGAGCGCGTCGGTGCCGAACAGCGTGAACAGCGGCACCGCGATCGCACCGAGCTTGTACGCGGCGAGATGGGCAATCGCCGTTTCGGGACCCTGCGCGAGGAAGATGGCGATCCGGTCGCCGCGTTGCAAACCCGCACGCGCAAAGCTGTTCGCGAGCCGGTTAGAAGCATTCCTCAGGTCGTCGAATGTGATGCGCGACACGTCGCCTTGCGACGTTTCGTGGATCAGCGCGAGGCGTCCGCGGCCGTCGGCCCACTTGTCGCAGACGTCCACCGCGATGTTGTAGCGGGCCGGAACCTCCCACCGGAAGCGGGAGAGCAGGTCGTCGTAGCGCTCGGCGGCGGGCAGCATCGCGGGTCTCCTTCATGTCGATCGACGGATCCGGTCGATGGTTTACATCAACATTTCACGCGACCTAACCACAATGGCGTGCGAGAGATAGGGAATGTGCGGACTCGTCCAACGGGTGCGGCTCAGTGCACGATTCCGCAATGACGCATAAGATCACGACAAAACAGTGATGTGACCATGGATTTGCTTTTGATAGCTGCGGGGTTCAGCCTGTTCGGAATCGGGGCGCTGGTGGTGTTTGCCAGCCGCGTCGATCCGTTGTCCGGCCGTTTCACCGGCCGTCTGCGCAAGCGCTGACACAACCTTCCCGATTTTCCTCGCGACGACATGCGATGCATGCCGCCATCGCGTGTCGTCCTGTCGATGCCGGGCGCGTTCAGCGCGCCGGCAGGTAGCGTGCCGGATCGATCGAGCGGCCGCCGTAACGCAGCTCGAAATGCAGCGCGACGCGATCGCTGTCGCTGTTGCCCATCTCCGCGATCGTCTGCCCCTGGGTGACCGACTGACCTTCCTTCACGAGCAGCGCACGGTTGTGTGCGTACGCCGTCAGGTAATCGGCGTTGTGCTTGAGGATGATCAGGTTGCCGTAGCCGCGCAATCCGTTACCCGCATAGACTACCGTGCCCGGCGCGGCGGCCAGCACCGGCGAGCCTGCGGCGTTCGCGATATCGATGCCCTTGGATTTCGAACCGTCGAACGTGCGCACCACGTTGCCGGCGGCCGGCCAGATCAGCGCGATGCTGCTGGCCGGCTTGACGGCCGATTCGACCGGCGCGGAAGGCGCGGGGCGACTGCGTCCCGCGCTGCCGGTGCCGGTGGTCGAAGCGGCCGTGGTGCCGGGCGGCGGCGCGACGCGCAACACCTGGCCGACCTCGATCGCATCGGGGTTCGTGATCTGGTTCCAGCGCACGATGTTCGCCATCGACGTGCGATTCTCGCGCGCGATCTTGTAGAGCGTGTCGCCGCGCTCGACGCGGTAGTAACCGGGGCCGACGGGCGCGGAGCCGCACGCGACGAGCAGCGCGGCGCAGGCGGCCGCGACGAGTCGCTTCGTTGTTGTTCCGAACATTGAACCTCGCAAAACCCTGCCGCGTGATGCGGCAGGCAATACAAAACGTCAGATTTTAACGGGTTCGACCCGAGCGCCGCAGTTTCGCACCCTCGCGCGCCGTTTCGGCGCGCGAGGGCGTCAGCCGGCGAGGGGCAGCACGCGGATGCGCAGCGTGGCCGTTTCGGTCGCGCCCGGCGCGAGCATGCGCAGCCCGAGACCGTTGTGGATCGCGTCCGGCAGGCCGAGCCACGGCTCGACGCAGTAGAAGTCCGATTCCGGCTTTTCGGTCCAGGTCGTGACCGCGTACCACGGGATCGAGCCCGGTACGTCGAGCGCGATCTCGATCGTGCGGCGGCGACCCGGCATCACGATGCGCACCGGCGTGGACGGCGCGCCGTCCAGGCAGTGGAAGCGGTCCAGGATGTCAGGATCGCCGAGCGTGTAACGTGCGTCGCCGCGTTCGGGCGCGCTGATGGAGCCGTCGGCGTTCTGCGCGCAGCGGTGCGTGGGCGGCAGCTCGAGCGTGGTTTGCGCGCGCTCGCCGTGCGGCAGCGCGAAATAGAAATGGTGGCCCGCGTAGTAGGGCAGCGGCGCGTCGCCGCGGTTGGTCGTGGTGAGTGCGACCTCCAGCGTGTGCGCGTCGGCGAGCCGGTAGGTCGTTTCGAAGCGGAAATCGAACGGGTAGCTCGCCTGCAGCGCTTCGTTGCCTTCCAGCGTCATCGTGAGTGCGGCGCCGTCGGCCGACGGTTGTGCCGCGAACGGCAGGTCACGCGCGAAACCGTGCATCGGCAGGTCGCGGACCACGCCGGCGGCATCGCGCCAGCGGCCCAGTTCGCCGTCGACGCGGTGGCGGCCGAGGAACGGGAACAGCAGCGGATTGCCGCCGCGCACGCGCGCGAGGTTGCTCCAGTCGGCCGTTTCCGGCCAGAAGATGATCGGCTCGCCGTCGACGTGCCACGACAGCAGGCGGCCGCCGAATTGCGGGGCGACCCGAACGAGCGACGGGCCGGCGTGAAGTTCGTGAATGTCGTGCTGCTGGAAGATCGGCATGGCGAATCGGTATGAACGGGGTGGGCGGGGGGCGCGATGGCGCGCTCCATTATCGGGCCGCGACGCGGTCGGGGAAAACCCTTCTCGGGGAAATCGCGAGTTTTTCAGATTGTCAGCTGTCGGGATAATGCCTCTAAACCGGTGAGGTTGCCGGGTCATGACACTTCGAGGAGCGGCCATGGATCTGGCAATGGCAATGGGAATCGCACTGTTCGGCATGTTCACCGGCAGCACGGTATTGTTTTTCTACCAGCTCGGCCGCTGACGGCAATTTCTGCCGGAATCGAAAGGCCCGCCATGCAAATGGCGGGCTTTTTGCTTTCCGAATGCTTACAAATTGCAAGCGTTTGTGTGCATTGCCGCAATAAGCTGCCAAATGCCTTGGCGCGGTAATCCTGGCTGGGCATAATCGGGGCGCGTTTTTTCGGACGCGCGCTGCGTCGTCCGCTTGTTCACCCGATTGCTCATCACTAAAAGGACCGACGCGTGAGTCTCTGGTTTCTGGTATTCCTGAGCGTCCTGCAGGGCGTTACCGAACTCTTCCCCGTCAGCAGTCTCGGCCACACGCTGCTCGTGCCGGCGTTGTTCGGCATGCACATCGACAAGCATGCGCCGCAGTTGTTGCCGTTCCTCGTCGCGCTGCACCTCGGCACCGCGCTCGCGCTGCTGTGGTATTTCCGTGCGCGCTGGATCGCGCTGATCAGCGGCTTCTTCGCGCAACTCGGCGGGCGCAAGAACGACGACGGGCACCTGATGTGGGCGCTGATCATCGGCACGATCCCGACCGGGATCGTCGGCCTGCTGCTCGAGAAGCGCCTCGAGCGCGTGTTCCACGATCTGCGGATCGTCGCGGTTGCGCTGATCATCAACGGCGTGCTGCTGTGGGTCGGTGATCGCATCCAGCGCAGTCGGGCGCACCAGGCACCTGAGAAGATGACGTTCAAGCAGGCGTTCTTCGTGGGCCTCGCGCAGATCGGCGCGCTGATTCCGGGTTTCTCGCGCAGCGGCCTGACGATGATCGCCGGCAATGTGGCCGGGCTGACGGCGGAGAAGGCGGCGGAGTTTTCATTCCTGCTCGGCACGCCGATCATTTTTGCCGCGGGCGTGCTCGAGTTGCCGAAGCTCTTTCATGCGCGCGACCAGCTCATGGACGCGCTGCTCGGCGGCGTGCTGACGGCGATTGCCGCTTATCTGAGCGTGCGGTTTCTGATGCGCTATTTTGAAGGGCGCGGGCGGTTGGCTTCGTTCGGCGTGTATTGCGTGATCGCCGGCGTGTTCTTCCTCGGCTGGTTCATGCTGCATCCGCAGCCGGTTTGACGGTTGCGGCGCCGGGGTCGCGTGATATGGCGCGATGATCGGGTATAATTTCGGGCTCGGCTTCATGCCGGGCCCGTTTCGTTTCGGGGCTTTGAGTTCGTGATTGTTGGGGGGGGCTCGAAGCTTCGTGCGTCAAATGCGGCCCGGGTTTTGTGGCCGTGTCTTGTTCCCTCGACCGCCCTTAGCTCAGTTGGATAGAGCAACGGCCTTCTAAGCCGTAGGTCACACGTTCGAATCGTGTAGGGCGGGCCAGAATTCTTCGCTTATTCAAGCACTTATCCACGAGAGCGACTGCGGTTAAGTTGGCCCCATTCGCTGTTCGCAGTGAATGGAGTGTGAATGAATTCTACCTTCTGCGGCCGGGTCGGCCGCTGAGATGCAGCGCCGTTATTATTTCCCGAGTGCTTGGGTTATGAGAGTCCCTCCAACGCCCAATGCAGCACCCATGACGGCCGCGAGTAGGTTGACGAGGATGTCATCGCGCTTGCGCAACCAGAACGATTTCCGACCATCGCGGCGGATACCATAAAAGACGGTATCCCTCTTTCGGTGCGGCCTAAATGTGTCAAAAGCCATCGCCATGCCGACACAGGCTAGAGCGGCGGAGGGCACCGCGAGCCACGACTTGTAGTGAACCACGGCCTCAGTGACGCCAAGCAAAGGTAGGCCACCAGATGCAGCCGCATACCATACTCGATCTCGACCCGGGAGAAAACGTTAGGACCACTCCGCTGGCGTGCAGCCCGGCGCCGGATCGGCAATGCTCGCATCCATTCAAAATTGCCGCTGAACTGTCACTTCGGTCATCCGTCGCTCACTGCAGGTAGCGGGCGCGCTGCTTTGCGACATTGCATGGTTCATTACCCGATCCAAGCGCAAGTGCGTACGTGCGAGCCGATTCCGAGAGACGGTAGCTTGCCGTGACACCGACGAAGCTCACGTCGAGGATCGACTTTTCGACCAGTTGCGCAATGCAGTCGAGCGCGGTCGTGCGGTCGACACTGTCGTCGCAAACGACGGAGTACATCGAATCCAGCGTGAACGCATGGTCAAACCGTGCGATGCGACGAACGACGGCCTGTTCGTTGTGCGTGAGCCGCTGGAAACTCCAGTCAAATGCGGCGCGCAATGTTCGGTGTCGCGGTTGCGCCGTGCGATAACCGCCTGCGAGAAGCAGAAAGCGTTCTTCGAGACGCTGGTGCACCCCTTCGATACCCAACACGGACGCACGCCCGGCGGCGAGCTCGATCGCAAGAGGAAGCCCGTCGAGCCGGCGACAGATTTCAGCGACGAGCCTGAGTTGATGCTCGTCGTCAACTCGCACGCCGCATCGGCTTGCGCGCTCCAGGAACAGCTCGACGGCAGGCGACTGCATCAGCTTGTCGCGGCACGACGCGTCTGCCGGTAGCGCTAGCGGTTCGACGCGGAACACAGTCTCGGGCGCGATGCGAAGGCGCTCGCGGCTCGTGAGCAGCACGCGCAAGCTATGCCATTGGCCGATCAGCCGTTCCACGAGGTCCGCCACCTCGTCAACGATGTGCTCTGCATTGTCCAGTACGAGCAGTGTACCGGCGGGCCGCGAGGGCGCGGGCCCGATCTGCGCGACGGCCGCGAGCGATCCCGCTTCCTCGAGGTCGATGAATACGACATCTGACGTGCCGGCGGCGGTCGTGCGGTGCGCATGTTCAATGGCGAGGCAAGTCTTGCCGACGCCACCTGGCCCCGTCAGCGTGACCACGCGGCTGAGCGCAAAGCGACCCTCGATTTCATCAAGAGCCGTGGCGCGACCGAGCAGCGTTCTTCTGCCCGGCAATCGATGCCTCGGCGGGGTCATTGTATCCGCGTTGCGGAAGAGCGGCGCATGCCGCTCAGTCGGTACGTCGCGTCCGGGCTCCGCTGACATGCCGTCGAATACCTTGAATCGGTAGCCGCGCCCCGGTACGGTGTCGATCAGTTGACGATGGTCGCCGAGCGCTTTACGGACCGCGCTCAGATGCACATGGATGTTGTTTTCTTCGACGAACACACCGGGCCATACGGTGTCCATCAGTTCGTCCTTGGACACGATGCGCCCGGATGCAAGCACGATCACCGATAGAATGTCGAACGCGCGCGAGCCGAGCGGCACTTCGCGTCCCGCCTTGTACAGCGCACGCATGCCGAGGTTCAGTTCGAATTCCCCCAGCGCGATGACGGAATGCTCGGGGGTACTTCGATACTGCGGCCTGGCCGGCTGTTCCATCACCGTGTTCATAAGCATCGTCTGACAAAGTGTGAATGGGTTGCACCTGCCGGCGGGGCTCGGTGCGCGTGAGTTTCGCACCGTCATCTTATGAAGCGGCGGCTTTTCGGAGCGTTGCGATACCGTTAACGTTTGTTAATGTGCGCGGTCGGATGCCGCCGAGCCCCGCTGGCAAACGGCGGCAGGTAGCCCACGCGCGCCTTGATTAAAAAAATTTAATACGGGGCGGTCGCTTCATCTGTCCCGACGAGGCGATAATGAAAGGTCAGCGCGACGGTGCACTATTTCGCCCGACCTGCACACGTCGGCGGCCTTTCTGTCAGGTCGCACACGACGCGTGACCGACGGGCCGCGAATCCAGAAATGAAAATCCTCTTGGTCGAAGACAATCAGCAGGTGGCGGGCTTTCTGAAGAAAGGCCTGCTTGAAACCGGCCACGTCGTCGATTGGGCCGACAACGGCCGCGACGGCATGGCGCTCGCGATCGGGGAATCCTACGACGCGATCGTGCTCGACCGCATGCTGCCCGGCGGTATCGACGGACTCAAGATCGTCGCTGCGCTGCGCGCGGCGGGCAGCAAGGTTCCCGTGCTGATCCTCAGCGCACTCGACGAAGTCGACGAACGGATTCGCGGGCTGAAGGCGGGCGGCGACGATTACGTCGTCAAGCCATTTTCGTTCGGCGAGGTCGTTGCGCGGCTCGAAGCGCTCGCGCGGCGTTCGCAGGACAACGGCTTCGACACGAAGCTCAAGGTCGGCGATCTCTGCATCGACCTGCTGTCGCGGAAAGTGGCGCGCGCGGGCAATGCGATCCTGCTCAAGCCGCGCGAGTTTAAGCTGCTCGAATATCTGATGCGCCACGCGGAGCAGGTCGTCACCCGCACGATGCTGCTCGAAAACATCTGGGAATACCATTTCGATCCGCAAACGAACGTCATCGACGTGCACGTGAGCAAGCTGCGCCAGAAGATCGACACGGGCTTTGACCGCTCGCTGCTGCGGACCATCCGCAACGCGGGCTACATGCTCACTGCCGCCGACTGACCCAGAGCGTCTCGAGATAGGAACCATGATGCTGACGGGCTACGACGTAACGACATTGAGCGACGATGGTCAGTTCGTGCTGTCGCGCCTGACGAGCCCGGGGGCGTCGGACAGCTGGCTGACGGTCACGTTGTCGGCATCGCAGCCGCAGCCGGAAAGCCACGAGCGTCTGGAGCACGCGTATCAGTTGCGCGGCATGCTCGACGGCGCGCATGTCACGCGGCCTCACGCGCTGCTGCGCGACGAGCGCAACGCGACGCTCGTGCTCGAGGATCCGGGCGGCAGATCGCTTCGCGTGGCGCAAGCGGGGCCGTTGCCGATAGGCCTGTTCCTTACCCTTGCCGTCAACCTCGCGTCGGCGCTGCGCTCCCTGCACAGCCGCGGCCTCACGCACAACGACATCCGGCCGGGCAACATTCTCATCGACGATGCGACCCAGGCCATCGCGCTGACGGGTCTCGGCCTTGTCTCCCGTGCGCCGCGCGAGCGTCCGCGCGACGGCCCGCCCGCGATCGCCGTCGAAGCGCTTCCCTATCTGTCGCCCGAACGCACGGGGCTGATGAACCGCTGGTCTGACTCGCGTGCCGATCTGTACTCGCTCGGCGTCGTGTTGTACGAAATGATGACGGGGAAGTTGCCGTATCGGGCCGCTTCGGCGGCGGAATGGCTGCATTGCCATACGGCGCAAGTGCCCATTCCGGTGGCCGAATGCATCGACGGCGTGCCCGCGCAACTGAGCGCGATCGTTGCACGCCTGCTGTCGAAGGACGCTGCGCAGCGCTATCAGACCGCAGCAGGGCTCGAACACGATCTGCGGCGCTGTCTCGACGCATGGCGCACATCGGGCAACGTCGAGGCGTTCGCGTCGGGTGCCTCCGATGCGCCCGATCAGCTGCAACGACCGTTTCGTCTTTATGGACGCCAGAAGCAGCAGCACAAGCTCGAAGCCGCGCTGGAGCGCGTCGTGCAGAGCGGCGAGACTGGCGTGGCGTTGGTGTCGGGCTATTCGGGCATCGGCAAATCGACGCTCGTGAGCGGGTTGCGCATGACGCCTGCTGCGTCGCGCGGATGGTTCGCATCGGGCAAGTTCGAACGCTACAAGCGCGACATTCCGTACGCCACGCTCGCGCAGGCGTTCCAGACGCTGATCCGCGAGCTGATCGACGACGGCATGCGCACACACGCGGACCTGCGCCAGCGCCTGCACGAGGCGCTCGGCGCGAACGGCCAGCTGATCGTCGATCTGATTCCCGAGCTGGAGGCGATCGTCGGGCCGCAGCCGCCCGTGCCCGAACTCGCGCCGCAGGAAGCACGCATGCGCTTTCTCGCCGTGTTCACGCGTTTCATCGCTGCGTTCCCGTGCGACGGCCAGCCGCTCGTGCTGTTTCTCGACGACCTGCAATGGAGCGACGCGGGCACGTTCAGCGTACTCGAACAGCTGTGCGGGCCGGGCGCGCGCAACGTGTTCGTGGTCGGCGCGTATCGCGACAACGAAGTGGGCGTCGCGCATCCGCTCAGACGCACAGTCGATCTGATCCGGCAGACGGGCACGCGCGTCGACGAAATCATGCTGACGCCGCTGCAACCTGACGACGTCGCGCATCTGATCGGCGACGCCCTCACGACCACGCGGCCCGAACTGGAGGGCCTGAGCCGTCTCGTGTTCGAGCGCACGGGCGGCAATCCGTTCTACGTCGTGCAGTTTCTGCAATTTCTCGCCGACGAGCGTTTCCTCGCGTTCGATCTCGACTGCCGCATCTGGACGTGGGACAACGAAAGGCTGCGCGAAGCGCGTTTCGCGGACACCATCGTCGATTTGATGGTCGGCAAGATCGAACGGTTGCCGCGCGGCACGCAGGCGTTGCTCGAACAGTTCGCGTGTCTGGGCGGCCGCGCGACGTCGCCGCTGCTCGCGCGCATCAGCGGCCTGGACGAGGCGCAGGTGGCCACGACCCTCGCCGATGGCGTCGAGGCCGGCCTGCTGTACCGCAGCCGCGAAGGCTATGCGTTCGTGCACGACCGCGTGCACGAGGCGGCGTATGAACTGATCCCGCCGCAGTTGCGTGAGCAGGCGCATCTGCGGATCGGCCGGATTCTCGCGGCGCAGCCGGCTACGGACGAAGCGCGCAGCATCTTCGAGATCGTCAACCAGTACAACCGCGTCATTCCTCTACTCGACGATCCCGCCGAGCGCGCGCGGGTGGTGGACTTCAATCTCGAGGCGGGGCAGCGCGCACGCGCGTCGGCGGCGTACAGCTCGGCGCTCGCGTACCTCTCGACGGGCAGCGAACTGCTCGGCGAAGCAGGCTGGGACGCGGACTATGCCCGCAAATTCCAGCTGGAATGCCAGCTCGCCGAATGCGAGTTTCTGACGGGCGCAATGGAAAGCAGCGAACGACGGCTGTCGATGCTCGACACGCGCGCGCGCACGCTGGCCGACCGCGCGGCCGTCACGTTTCTGCGCGTCACGCTCTACACGGCGCTCGATCGGATGAACCTCGCGGTGCAGACGTGCCTCGACTATCTGCGGCACGTCGGCATCGGCTGGGATCCGCATCCGGGCCGCGACGCGGCGCGCGCAGAATACGACACGCTGTTGCAGGGCATCGGCGGCGCGCCGATCGAAACGCTGGTCGATCTGCCCTTGCTCGACGACGCGGGACTCGCCGCGACGATGAACGTGCTGACGGCCGTGTTGCCGCCCGCGTTCTTCAGCGATGAAAACCTCGTGTGCCTCGTGCTGTGCCGGATGGCGAACCTGAGCCTGCTGTACGGCAACAGCGATGCGTCGTCGCTCGGCTATGCGTATCTCGGCATGGTCGCGGGTCCGTTGTTCGACGACTACGACGCGGGCTACCGCTTCGGCCAGCTCGGCCTCGCGCTCGTGGACAAGCGCGGGCTGGACCGTTTCAAGGCGCGTGTCTACATGTGCTTCGCGTATCACGTGACGCCGTGGACGCGGCCGATCCGTACCGGTTTGCCCTTGCTGCGCCGCGCGTTCGAAGTCGCGAGCGAAGGCGGGGACCTGACCTACATCGGTTTCAGCAGCTGCTGTACGGTCACGACGCTGATCGCCGCGGGCGAGCCGCTCGCGGAAGTCGAGCAGGAAGCGCAGCGTCGCCTGCAGATCGTTCAGGCCGCGAAGTTCGGCCTCATCGTCGACATCATCACCGCGCAACTCGCGCTGATTCAATCGTTGCGCGGCAACCTCGACGCGCATGACACGCTTCCCGATCGCTTCGATGACGCGGCGTTCGAGCAGCGCCTCGACGGCGATCCGAGTCTCGCGATCGCGGCGTGCTGGTACTGGATCCGCAAGCTGCAGGCGCGCTATCTGGCCGGCGATATCGAAGGCGCGATGCATGCGGACAGCAAGGCGTCGCCGTTGCTGTGGACATCGTCGGGTCATTTCGAAATCGCCGAGTATCAGTTCTTTGCGGGGCTCACGCGCGCAAGCTGGCACGACGGCGCGCCGGAAATCGCCAAGGCCGGGAATCTGGACAAGCTCGCCGCGCATCAGCGGCAGCTGGCGCTGTGGGCCGAGCACTGCCCGAGCAACTTCAGCAGCCGCGCGGCGTTGATGAGCGGCGAAATCGCTCGCATCGCGGGCCGCGAGTTCGAAGCGATGAACAGCTACGAAGAAGCGATCCGTCTCGCGCGCAAGCATGATTTCCCGCACGACGAAGCGCTCGCGCACGAGATTGCCGCGAAGTTCTATCTGGCGCGCGGCTTTACGACGACGGCCGCCGCGTATGTCCGCAACGCGCGCCGCGCGTGGTTGCGCTGGGGCGCGATCGCGCGCGTGAAGTCGCTCGATCGGCGTTATGCCGAGCTGCTGCGCGAGCCCGTCGAGCAGGCGCCGGCGCCCGGCGTCGTCGCCGAACAACTCGACGTCGATACCGTGGTGAAGGCGTCGCAGGCGATCTCCGGCGAACTGGTTCCCGAGCGTCTGATGCGCACGCTGATGACGATCATGCTCGAACACGCGGGCGCGCGGCGCGCGCTGCTCGTGCTGCCGCGCGCCGACGCGTTGTGGATCGAAGCAACGGCGGTGGCGGGGCGCGAAGGACCGGAAGTGCACTTCGACAGCAGACCGGTGAATGCGCAGGATCTGTCGAGTGCCGTGCTGCTCGAAAGCATTCGCACGCAACGCGCGTTGCTGATCGACGATGCGATCTTCGACCAGACCTGGTCGGCCGACGAGCATTTCGCCGCGCAGCATTCGCGTTCGGTGCTGTCGCTGCCGCTCGTCAAGCAGTCGAAGCTGATCGGCGTGCTGTATCTGGAAAACGAACTCGCGCCCGGCGTGTTCACGCCCGCGCGTCTCGCCGTGCTCAGGCTGCTTGCGTCACAGGCGGCCGTGTCGCTCGAAAATGCGTCGCTCGAAGAGAAACATGCGTTGCTTGCCGAGAAAGATGCACTGCTGCATGAAGTGCATCATCGCGTGAAGAACAATCTGCAATTGATCAGCAGCCTGCTGAATCTTCAGGCGGAGCGCGTGACGAACAAGGCCGTTGCCGAACTGTTCGCCGACAGCCGCAACCGCGTACGCTCGATGGCGATGGTGCACGAGAACCTCTATCGCGCGGGCAACTTCGCGCGCATCGCGATGACGGCGCACGTGAAGACCTTATGCGGTCATCTGGCGCGCGTCTACGACATGGGGCGACTAGGCGTCGACCTGCAGATCGACGTCGACGACATTCAGCTCGACATGAACCGCGCGGTGTCGTGCGGTCTCGTCATCAACGAACTGGTGTCGAATGCGCTCAAGCATGCGTTTCCGGATCAGCGCGGCGGCGTGCTCAAGGTCGAACTCAAGGCGATCGACGACCAGCGCTGCGCGTTGATCGTCGCCGACGACGGCGTCGGCCTCGCGCCCGGCTTTTCGTTCGAACGCGATGAAACGCTCGGCTTGCGCCTCGTTCACGACCTCGTGCTGCAATTGCGCGGCCGCATCGATATCGCGCAGCAGCACGGCACCACTTTCACCATTCAATTCAATGCAGCAGAACGTTGACAGCCACACGCCATGACCAGCGCGCAGATCTTGATTGTCGAGGATGACCGCATCGTCGCACGCGATATCGCGCAACAGATGAGCCGCGCGGGCTATGTCGTGGTCGGCAGCACGGGTAGCGGCGAAGAAGCGCTCGCGCTGGTCGAGACGCTGCCCGCAGGCAGCAAGCCGGATCTGGTGCTGATGGACGTGCGGCTCGAGGGCGAACTGGACGGCATCGACACCGCGCGGTGTATCCGCGAAGCGCGCGACATTCCCGTCGTGTTTCTCACCGCCTACGCGGACGAAGAGACGATCCGCCGCGCGACGGCAGCGGAACCGTACGGCTACGTGCTCAAGCCATTCGACGACATGCAATTGCGTACCGTCGTCGAAATGGCGCTTTACAAGCACGGCGCCGAGCGGCGTTTGCGCGAGAGCGAGCAGCGCTATGCGATCACGCTGTCGAGTATCGGCGACGGTGTGCTGTCGACGGATGTGGATGGCTTCGTCACCTTCGTCAATCTCGCCGGCGAAGCGCTGACGGGCTGGTCGCGCAGCGAAGCGACGGGACGGCGGCTGGGCGAGGTCTTCAGTCTGCACGATGAGAGCACGCACGCACCGATCGAGGATCCGATGGCCGCCGTGCTGCAAACCGGGAGCGACGGCGGGCTGCCCGCGCGCGCCATTCTGCGCGCGCGCGGCGGCAGCGACCTGCCGGTCGAATGCACGGGCACGCCGATGACGGACGAACGCGGCGTGCGGCAGGGCATCGTGATTGTGTTTCGCGACGTGACGCAAAAGCGCCGCGCGCAGGAAGCGGAAATTCTTCGTGAGACCAATGCGCGACTCGAAATGGCGATGTACGGCTCGAATGTCGGCGTGTGGGAAATCGACATGCCCGAAGGCGATCACAAGCGCGGCTTCGCTCGCTATTCGAACATCTACGAGTGGCTCGGCTTCGACACGCCGCAAGCGCGCCTCGATTACGAAGCGTACATGAGCGTGCTGCATCCCGATCATCGCGACAGCACGGATCGCGCGGTCGCATCGTTCCTCGAAAGCGGCGACGGCCTGTTCGAGCTGGAGAACCGGCTGCGGCATCGCGACGGCACCGACCGCTGGGTGCTGGTGCGCGGCACCGCGCGCCGCGACGCGATGGGCAAGCCGGTGCGCTTCGTCGGCAGTCTGGTCGACATCACGGAACTGAAAATGACCGAGCAGGCGCTGCGCGCGAGCGAGGAGCGCTTTCGCGGCACCTTCGAAAACGCCGCGGTTGGCGTCGCGCATTGCGATCTCGATGGGCGCTTTCTGCGTGTGAATCATCGGTCGGGCGAGATCGTCGGCTGGCCGCGGGACGCGTTGCAGCACCGACGGCTTCACGATCTGATTCATGCCGATTTCAGCGTGGCGAGCATTGAGCGGTTCCGCCTGCTGACGGAAGGCAAGCTCAAGCATTATTCGGAGGAAGTGCCGCTCGTCAGGTTCGACGGGGAGCGCGTGTGGGTAACGCTGTCGGTTGCGCTTCAGCACGACGCGTCAGGTCAGACGGCTCACGTCATCGTCATCATTCAGGACATCTCCGAGCGCAAGGCGCTGGAAGAAACGGTGCGCGTCGCGAAGGATGCGGCGGAAGCGGCCAGCCGCGCGAAGGACCAGTTCCTCGCCAACATCAGCCATGAGCTGCGCACGCCGCTCAACGGCATTCTCGGCTATGCGCAGATACTCCAGCGTGACGTGCGGCTCGACACGCGCCAGCTGGCGAGCGTCGGCGTGATCGAGCAGAGCGGGCAGCATCTGCTGACGCTGATCAACGATATTCTCGACTTCGCACGTCTGGGCGCCGGCAAGCTGGAACTGCAGGTCGGCGAAGTGCCGCTGCGCGGGTTTCTCGAGACGATCGCGGAAATCGTCGCCGTGCGCGCGCAGCAAAAGCGCCTCGTGCTGAACTATGTGGCGGCGCCGGATCTGCCTGCCGTGGTCCGTGTCGATGAGCGCCGGCTACGCCAGGTGCTGCTCAATCTGCTCGCGAATGCCGTCCAGTTCACCGACCGCGGCGAGGTCACGCTGTCGGTCAGCCGAGGCGCGGCCGGGCGCCTGCGCTTCGAGGTGCGCGATACCGGTATCGGCGTGAGCGCCGACCGGCTGGAAGCGATCTTTCAACCGTTCGAACAGGCGGGCGATCACACGCGACGCAGCGGCGGCGCGGGGCTGGGTCTCGCGATCAGCCAGCAACTCGTGCGCATGATGGGCGGCGAGATCGAAGTCACGAGTTCGGCCGGAGAGGGCAGCGTGTTCGGTTTTGAACTGGATGCGCCCGCGTCGGCGGCGTGGCCGTGCGAGCGCATACCGCGTCTCCAGGCGGACCACCTTGATGGCGCGCGCCGCGTCATTCTGGTGGTCGACGATGTCCCCGCGAACCGCACGCTTCTGGCGGAAGTGCTGGGACAGGCGGGCTTTCGGGTGATCGAAAGCAGCGATGGGCGCGATGCGCTCGACAAGGCTGCAGCGTGCGCGCCCGACCTGATCGTTCTCGACACGGTGATGCCCGTGATGGGCGGCATAGAGACGCTGCGCCATCTGCGCCGTTCGCAAACATTGGGAGCGACGCCCGTGATCGTCGTATCCGCCGACGCTTCCGAACAGAACGCACGCGCGAACATCGACGCGGGCGCAAACGTGTTTCTGGAAAAGCCGCTCAATCTCGACCGCCTGTTGGGCTCGATCGCAATGCTGCTCGGCCTGGTGACACTGCAGGGAGCCGGCCCGGCCTGCGAAGCTAACCGGCCGATGATCATCCCGCCGCGCGAGGACATGGCGGCGCTGCACCGCTATGCACTGCTCGGCTCGATGCGCGACATCAGCCGGCACGCCGATCGTCTTGCGAGTTCGCATGAAAAGTATGAACCGTTCGCCGCGCGTTTGCGGCACCTTGCCATGACCTACGAATCGCAGGCCCTGCTTTCGTTGATCGAACATCATCTGAACAACGAAGGGAGTTGACGATGCGAGAGCACAACAAAGACGCGCCCGTCGTGCTTGTGGTCGACGACACGGCGGCGAATCTGGCGCTCGTCGTCGATACGCTGGAAGCCGAAGGGCTGAGCGTGGCCGTCGCGCGCGACGGCCACGAAGCACTGCGCCGCGCCGAACTGGTCAAGCCCGACCTGATCCTGCTCGACGTGATGATGCCCGGTCTCGACGGTTTCCAGACCTGCCGCGCGCTCAAGGACAATCCCGTCACGCGGGATATCCCCGTGATTTTCATGACCTCGCTGACGCAGACCGAGGACAAGATCACGGGTTTCCGCGTCGGCGCGATGGACTTCGTGACCAAGCCGCTGCAAATGGAAGAAGTGGCCGTGCGCGTGCAGATGCATCTGAAGCTGCATGCATTGCAACGCTTGCAGCAGGAACAGAACGCGAGGCTCGAAGAAGAGATCAAGACGCGCGTCCAGGCGCAGGACGCGTTGATCGAAGTGCTGGACGGCGTTCGCAATGTGTCGAACGCGATTGCGCACGATCTGCGCACGCCGCTCACCGAACTGCGTTCGAGACTCGAGGTGCTGCTGCTCGGGCTGCGCAAGAAGGGCGACGAAGACACGCTGGGCCAGCTCGAAGTGGCGATGGCCGACGTGGACCGCGTGATCGGTATTTTCAATGCGCTGCTTCGTCTCGCCGAGATCGATGCGGGCGTGCGGCGCTCGGGTTTTGTCAAAATCGACGTCGTGACTATCCTGTCGGATGCCGTCGAGTTCTATCAGCCCGTCGCGGAGTTGCGCGGCATTTCGCTGACGCTGTTGCTATGTTCGGAAAGGGAGGTGCTGGCCGACGTCGACCCGTTGCTGCTTGCGCAAGCGATTGGTAACCTGATCGACAACGCGCTGAAGTACGCGCAGGACAACGGCGAGGTCGAGGTGTCGCTGTGTGAGCGTGACGACCGTATCGACGTCACGGTGTCGGATGACGGACCCGGTATCCCGCTCGCCGAACGGTCCAAGGTGACAGAGCGGTTCTATCGCGGCGACCGAAGCCGGGGAACCCCTGGCGTCGGACTCGGGCTCGCGCTCGTCAAAGCGGTGGCGACGCTGCACCATGGTTTTTTGGAATTCACTGACAACGAGCCAGGCCTTGCTGCCACCATGACGATCCTCCGGTTCAGCTAGTTGGGAGCCACGGGGTTCAAGAGGGCCATTTCAGAAAATGCGTACCCCGCTGCGGTACAAGTGCCACCGGCAGGCCGCAACATCGATCAGTTCAGTCGCTCCCGCGGACGTCTGCAAACCGACACTGTATCTATCAGCAGCCCTCGCATCTGCCCCATGCGTGGCGCACGTAATGGAATTTCAGCCGCACGTTGAGGAGCCAGGAAACAGGTTCATTGACAAGCCCGAAATCAACCCTTCTCCTGAGCACGTTCTTGTCATTCGCGGCCTCAAGAGCCGGAATTTTCCAACTAAGACCGGGACGGAAATTGGGCCAGCCTCAGTCCATTTGTGTCACTAATCGCTGACCAGCAGTAGTCTCTCTTTTGGGGAGCTGTCTCGCATCCGCGGAGAGGCTGCCGAATGGGCACACCAACTGAGACAGTACTCAGATGAAACGCTATATGGTCCTAACGGACGACAAGACAACAGCGGCCGGTACGGTACAGGCTAAGGCCACCCACGCTCTGCAGTGGACCAATGTCCACGTTGCACATGAGAGATGACGTTGTGTGCCAGCCTGCCATTCGACCGGACCGCCGGGTCAGTGCGGCGACAACATGCTCGCCACGCAATGAGCCGTCGACTTCAACGAACAGGCATTCCTGCGGGTAGTTGTCCACGATCGTGAGCGTAGCGATCACTCAATTCATCGATCCACATGCGCCGACGCAACGTCGCAATCAAACCAGCCGATCACACCGCTCACCAACCAAACGCAACGCCGCCTGATTTCACAGACCCTCGCATGGTTCGTCCCTGCAGCAGTCCTGCCGAATTTCCGGCAAGGTCGTCGCGCATCCATTCCCGGGAGAACATCATGCGATATCCGTTGCAGTACTCCGACGCACACGCGTCTGCGCCGCATCCATCCGACCTCGAACCCGACCCACACTCACCGGCGCCGCGGCCGGACATCGAGGAGGCGTGAGCCATGAGCAACGAAGCACTTGACCCGCTGCTGCGGCAGTTCGCGGAAAAGCGACTGGGGCGGCCACTCGAGCCGCGCGAAGAACAGGCACTGCTGGAGCGGCTACCGAGCAGGCACACCACCCAGCTGGCGCCAACCGCCGGCACGGCCATACAGGCACCCGCCGCGAACCCGCCGCAGTCGCAGCCACAGCCGCAACCGAAAACCCGCCAGGAGGCGCGCGAGCAGATCAAGCATTTCCTGCAGCTCAACCAGCAAAAGGCGTACGAGAAGATGCGCGGCATCCTGCAGACAATCGATGCGCAGAACGAAACAACCCTCGGCATGCTGGCGTCGGAACAGCGAAAGGTGTCCGGAGTACTCGACGCACACGAGCCGCCGGCCGACGCTCAGGCATCCGGCGCGGCCGACATCCAGGACAGCACACGCGAGGCAATGGCGATGATCGGTGAACAACTGACGGGTCTCATCCGGCAGGAAATCGATGCGTGCTTTCGGCAATACGTCGACGTACTCGCCGTCCGGCTCGACGCGATATACGACCGCCTCCAAAGTATCGGCGCCAGTCCGACCGAATTGTCGGAAAAAACCGCGCCGGATGCCGCCGCCAGCGCGATCGTTCACGACACCCCCGGCCCAGCGTCCATGTAGTAGCACACGGGTCATGCGGCTGAACGCGAAAAACGGCCAGCCCCGATGTGCGCCTTCTCAACTACGTGAACCAAGGAGCAACAAATGACTGAAAAGTGTCAAGTGTGCCAAGTCAATCCCGCGATTACGGATGCGGTCACACAGGTCAACGTCAAGGTGGTCGCCGAAGCGCCGGCAATGGCGATGGGCTCGCTGTACCAGGCCCAAAGTCATTCGCTGAGTATCCTGTTCGAGAACGCGGTGCAGCAGCAGTCGCAGGCCGCGATCCAGTCGCAGACGTCGACGAACGTGGGGACGATGCAGCTCTACACGATCGGGCCGGAAAGCGCAGGCGCGGCCGCCACGGAAATCGGCTCGAACGGGATCATCTCGCTGCTGGCCGACGTGATCGCGATCGGCAAGGCGGTGGCTCGTCCGTAAGGCGCCGTCGCAACACCGTGGTTGAGCGGCGGCGCAAGCGGTACGAACCGCCAAGGCCGCCGCGCCGCGGATCCGCAGCACGGCCGCCGCGCCCAGCACAGCGGTGCCGTGTGGTGTTCCGGAGCAACTGACAGAACTGACAGAACGGGCAGAGCCGATTCGATGCGGCGCCCAATCGCAAACCAGGAGAAACTCGATGGGAAACGAAAACGATACGACCATTGGCGACCCGACCGACGCCTGCGACTGCAAGACCTGCGCGGTCAATGCCGCGATCACCGACGCGGTCACGCAGACCAACGTCAAGGTGGTGGGCGAAGCGCCCGCGATGGCGACGGGCTCGCTGTACCAGGCCCAGAGCCATTCGCTCAGCGTGCTGTTCGAAAACGCCGTGCAGCAGCAGTCGCAGTCCGCGGTGCAACTGCCGACGTCGACGAACGTGGGGACGATGCAGCTCTACACGCTGGGGCCGGCGAGCGCAGGCGCCGCCGCGACGGAAATCGGCTCGAGCGGCGTGCTTTCCGTGCTGGCTGACGTGCTCGCGATCGGCAAGGCGCTCGCCTGACGCGCAACCTGGCGTTGACGCCTGGCGGCGGCCGCGGTGGCGGCCGCCAGGCACCCGACGTCGTGCCGACGCCCGCGAAGGCGGGCGCCCGCGCCGCATCGACGGCCGCGCGGCGCGCTTCGCCGACCGACCCACTCATGCTTTCGCCGTGACCGCGTCGACTGCGCCGCTGCGGCGAGCAACAACAGGAGTAACGACATGCCGGAACAGGCCTCCGCCGCGATTGCCGATGCAGTCAAGCAAGCCAACGTCAAGGTGGTGGGCGAAGCGCCCGCCGTGGCGTTAGGCACGCTCATGCAGTCGAACAGCCACGCGTCCGCGATCCTGCTTCACAACGCGGTGCAGATGCAGGCGAACCAGGCGGCGTCCAACCTCGCCGCCACGACCGTCGGCATCATGCAGCTCTATGCCGGCTCGCCGGTGGCGGCGGCTGCCGCGGCACGATCGTCGAACGACAGTTTCGTGTCGCAACTGGCCGCCGTCGCGCAGTTGATGAACGCCATCGGTCACTGGCGCGGCTGATCTGCACCGCGCGCCGCGTAATCCTGCGCGCAACCTCCTCACGCCGCGGCGCCGCACGACGACGTGCGCGCCGCGGCATCAATTGGCGTCGGCGATATACCGGAGCCGCTCCGGTTTCTCGATCGTCACACCGTGTGCGTGAAGCCGGATCAGGCCGTCGCGCTGCATCTTCTGCAGCGTGCCGTTCAATCGCGGACGGCTGACGTTGAGCATCGCGGCCAGGATGCTCTGATTCTCCGGCAGCGGCACCTCGACGTCGTTCCCTTGCATGCGATTCAACAGATGGCGCGCGAGCCTTGCCTCGAGCCGGTACAGGCACGCCGACTCGGCGAAGTCGCTCAGCTGGTGGATGTGCAGGCACAGCTGCTCGTAGATGCGCTCCATGAAATCGGCGTTGGCGCGCAGCGGTGCGAAGTGCTGGCGATGCAGCAGCGAAATGCGGCAGTCGTGACTCAACTGGGCGGTGAAGCTGCGCCGGTGCGCGCGAAGGAGGGTGCTTTCACCGATGAGTTCTCCCGGCACCGAATGGCCGAGAATGATTTCGCGTCCGCCGGGTTCGTGCAGTGTCTTGTAGACGCGGCCGCGGTGTACGAAGGCGACGAAATCTTCCGGGTCGCCCTTGAAGAACAACATTCGGTTGCCGTGTTCGGGCCAGGGCATGAGATGCCGCTCGACGTGGGCGAGCAGGCTTTCCGGAAGATCGGTGAGTATCCGTATAGTGCGCAGCGTTTGAGCGTTAGCAAGGGCAGGCATGTTTTCCGTGCGAGGTTGTTTGACGATGCGGCCACCTAGCGGAAAACGCTGCTTCCGGTACTGCGTGAAAAAATAATGAAGATACCGAAATAATCGACGATCAGTCCGGACGCGACGGCACTTTGGCGGCAATGACGTTCGGGCGACCGACATCGATAGCGGCGTGCCGGCGCGCGAACGCGTCGCGACGCTAGTCGTTCTTTTTTCATCGCAATGCCGTTATTTACGCCCGGCAGAGTGCCTGACACGGCGGAACGGGCGACGCTCGTGGGTTAAAAATTTCCGTTCACAATAATCAAGAAAATTGACCAAAACGATTATCTCAATAACGGTGTTACGCGGGTAACAGCGCCGTTCTCGGCATCAAATCGATTCTGTGTTTTCCATAAAAACGGAGGGCACGGAATGACAACCTCGAACCCGCACGCTGCCCCGCCGGCCGCGTCACAGGCGCAGCAGCTCGATCGTACGTGGCGTGAAATGCAGGGGAAATTGCGGCGGCGCGCGCGCCTCTTGTGCAAGGGGGATATTTACCGTGCCGACGAATTGCTTTCGGATACCGCACTCAAGGTTCACATTTACCTGCAGCGTTCGCCCGAGCGCGTTCGGAACCTGGCCGGCTTTCTCTTTCTGGCGCTGAACCACGCATTCCTCTCTGGCGCGCGCCAGCGTCAGCGCGAAAACGGCATGCTCGAATACGACTCCAGCTGGGACGACGATCACATCGCCGAGCTGGCGGGCCACGCACCGTCGATGGAGCAGCAGTTGCTGCTCCGACAGCAACTGCTGCGTCTCGACCAGGCGCTGTCGATGCTCCCGCAGCAGCAGCAAATCCTGTTCACGCTGAAGTTCGAGGAGGACATGCCCTATCCGCATATCGCGGCGACGCTCGGCATCAACGAGCCGCTTGCCAGAAAGCGCGTCGAGCTGCTGCGCAAGAAATTGCGCGACGGACTCGCTTGAGCGCGTTCACGAATGCGGGGACGCAGCGTTCCTAACGGCATACGCGGTGTCGATGGCCTGCCAGCCCGCCCGTTCCTTCAACCGCATGCCGGAGCCGAGATTCGAGGAGGCCTCGTGGCAGACAAAGTCAATGAGCAGGTTACCGACGCACTGACGCAGACCAATGTCAACGTCGTGGCTGGATCGCCAGCCCAGGCGCTGGGCACGCTTTACCAGATGTTCAGCCAGGCGGTCGGCATCTCCGCACAGAACATGACGCAGCAGCAGGCGGCGCTGAACCAGATTTCGAACGCCGTCGTGTCGAAAGCGGTGGCGATGATCCTGTCCGTCGAAGCGTCGCCGAAGGCGGCGTCGGGCGGCTCATCGGGCGGCGCGCCGCATGCCGCGACGGGCGGACCGCAGACGGGTTCCACGCATTAGCACGTGCAGACTCTCGGGATACCTGAACCATGAATATGAAAGGCCTTTTGGGCGGGCGCGGCGACGACCCGCCGCAGACGCCGCGCGATGTCGACGACGCCGCAGCCGAAGCCGAAGCCACGACGCCAGCCGATGTCGCGCCGGTTCCCGCGGCGTCGAAGGTCGGCGCGCGCGCGTGGCCGGTCAACCGGCTGCGCAGGTTCACCGATGCGTTGAAGGCGCCGAACCAGATCACGGGCGGGCCTGGGCCAGGCGGCTCCGCGCTGCAGACCGTGCAGGCGATCAACGCGGAAGCGGCGTCCTACGCGACGACGCAGATCGCGGTCGGCCCGAACATGTTGATCACGCAGGCGGGCGGCATGGTTGCTCAGGCGGCGGCCAACTACTTCGAGGCGTCGACGTCGCTGGCGATCGCGGGCAAGAGCGTGCTGATGAAGGATCTCGCGCAGAAGACCATCGACGAGAACGTGTCCGGAATGGCGATGGATGCGATGGGCCTGCTGTTGACGGACCTGTTCGTCGCGACCGCGGCACTCGTGGCGGGTGCCGCGGAAGCGATCGAAGGAGAGGCCGCGAGCGTCGCGCTCGACAAGATCGACGAGAGCTTGCAGAAGTATCAGGCGCTGTTGGACAAGAAGGGCGCGTAGTGCGAGCCGGTGGCGGCGGACTTCCAGCCTGCCGATCCTCGGGAACGAGCGGAGAAACAATAAGTAGATCGACAGATCGAGAAATGGCTACCGTGTGCACCAGCGAGATCGCCTGCATGAACGACGACGGAGAAGCGGCCCGCGTCGGCCACGATAGGCCGATCCATTACCGAGTCGAAGACGAACGTCCCGGGCAATCATCCCCGTGAACACAGATCGATTGACTCCGGTATGCGCAGCGACAAAGAATCAATCGACACGATCCGCCGCGCCGTCAGCCCGGAGGCGGGAAGTGAGCAGCGGGGCCGACGCACGTCCGCTTCCCGAACACGTCGCGGCTCCGCCACCAGCAGTCCCATCGAGTCATGCGAGGAACCCATGCCCTACATCATTCAGAACGTACAAGGTCCCGCGCCGCTGTCGGTTGGCGAGCGCATCTGGGGTGACGCGACGGAAATCGATTTTGGCGCGATGACGAGCTGCATCGCGCTCGTCGAGCAGACGCCGGGCAAACCGGCGTCGGTGCGCGCGATCCATCTGTCGATCGTCAGCGGAGATGGCACGCCGGTCTACGATCCAGCGTCGAACGTGGCCGGACAGGTCGGCGCGATCATGCAGCCGACCGGCAACCTGCGTGCGTGCCTCGGGCGCATCGAAGTCTGGCAGGGCAGCGAGTCGCAACAGCTGCGGGATTTCTTCGCCGGGCTGATGCAGAGCCTCGACATGACGACCTGGGTTCCGCTGCCCGATGGCAACCTGCGGGTGCGGTTCAACGGCGGTGTGATCCAGTATCGGGAGGGCAGCGGCGCGTGGATCGACGTGTAGGCGGCCGGCGCCCGCGACGCGAAAAGGGCACCGGCTAATGCCATTCAGGTAATCGTGGCGAAACTCAAGGAAACGATGTCCGCGAGTCGCACGCTCACGTCTGCGTTCGCAGATCGAATATGCAGGTCATCGGTGTCCACTTCAGACCGGCCGGTGTCCACGGCGTGGGGGCCTGGAATGTCCACATCACGTCTTCCCAAGCGCGAACCGTCGGATTTGCTTCCGCGGCTTTGGCCATGCGTTCGGCATCGAACACCGCGTCATCGGTGTCCATCACCATCGTCATGCGCGTGCCGAGGCGGAAAATTTCCATACCGCGTACCCCATGCTCGCGTAGATGCCGCAGCACGTCGGGCCATACGGCACGGTGATGCTCCTCGTAGCGAGCGATCAGATCAGGATCGTCTTTCAGATCCAGTGCGAGACAGTAGCGCATAGCGACCTCATGTTGGAAAACGCCCGAAGAGCGTGAACCGTCGACTGTTCAGGATCACGCATCAACGGGTAACGAAATACGTGCCGCGCGTTTGCCCGGCACGGCGCCGCCTTGACGGCGACAGACCTGAGCCGCAATGTCCAGCGCGTGCGAGCGCATGTCGATCAGGAGCGAGAGCGCCTCGTCGAGCAGATCTTGTTGCTGCGCCGATAGCTGCAATTCGCTTGTGCGATCGCGCGGCGCCGATTGGGGCGGGTTCATGTTCATGGGTGACGATTTCCGGAGATGTGTGGGAGCAGGGCGGAATATCACATGATCGGGCCGCGCAGCCACGGCACGAACTCGCGGTCGCCCATGCCGTTCTGCTCGCTGCAGGTGCGCGCGCCCGACGCGACGTCCAGCATCAACCGGAATAGTTGCGCCCCCGCCTGCCCGACGGAAAGCGAACCGTCGACGATCTCGCCGCCATTGAAATCCATATCCGTGCGCATCCGCTCGAACAGTCCGGTGGTCGTCGCCAGCTTGATGGTGGGAACCGGCTTGGAGCCGAACACTGAGCCGCGCCCCGTCGTAAAGCACACCAGATTGGCGCCTCCGGCGATCTGTCCGGTGGCGGATACCGGGTCGTAGCCGGGCGTGTCCATGAAGACCAGGCCCGATTCCGATACGCGGTCGGCGTAGTCATAGACGGCGTTGAGCGTGCTGCTGCCGCCCTTCGAAACCGCGCCGAGCGACTTTTCGAGAATGGTCGTGATGCCGCCGGCCTTGTTGCCGGGCGAGGGGTTGTTGTTCATGTCGCCGCCCGATTCGCCCGCATACCGTTCCCACCAGCGCAGCTTGTCGAGGAGCCGCTCGGCTACGACGCCGGACGCGCGTGCGGTCAGCAAATGTTCGGCGCCGTAGATTTCCGGTGTCTCGGAAAGGATGGCGGTGCCACCGTGGCGAACGAGCAGATCGACGGCTGCCCCGAGCGCGGGATTCGCGGTGATCCCCGAGTAACCGTCCGAGCCGCCGCATTGCAGGCCCACTATCAGCCGCGCGGCGGGAACTTCGGTACGCGTCATGCGATTGGCTGCCGTCAGCATTTCCCGGACGATCGCGACGCCGCGCGCGACGGTTTCACGCACGCCGCCTTCATCCTGGACGACGAGGGTCCTGACCGGGGAAGCGTTCGTCGTTTCAACGGACGTTGCAAGGTCACCGACCTGGTTCACCTCGCAACCGAGGCCCACCAGCAGCACGGCCGCGAAGTTCGGATTGCACGCGTAGCCGGTCAGCGTGCGGCGAAGTACGGCGATGCCGTCTCCGGTTGCGGACATCCCGCAGCCGCTCTGATGCGTGATCGCGACCACACCGTCCACCGATTCGAACGGAGCCATCGCGTCGCCCTTGAACGCGTCCGCAATCGCGTGACAGACGCTGGCGGAACAGTTGACGCTGGCGATGACCCCGATGTAGTTGCGTGTGCCAACCTGTCCGTCCGCACGCACGAACCCCTGAAACGTCTCCAATCGGTCTGCCGGCGCGAGCGCGTGACCGGCATCGACGTGCGCGGCACGATGCGCGTGATGCTCGGGCATGCCGACGTTGTGAACGTGAACGTGCTCGCCGGGCGCAATATCGTTCAGCGCGACACCGATCGTTTGCCGGTACTTGATCACCGGACTGCCTCGCACGATGCGACGGGTCGCTATCTTGTGGCCCGCCGGAAGGGAGGTCACAGCGATGGTCGACAGGCCATTCACTTCAATCGACGTGCCGGCCTCGAGCGTTCTCAATGCCACCGCTACGTTGTCGTCGCCATGAAGCATGACGACCATCCGATCATTCATGATGCATTTGCCTCTTTGGTTGAGGGTGTCACGCCATGCCGCGCGAGCGTATCGCGTAGCCGAGTCTGATCAGGCGCGACCCCGAGCGAATCGCCCAGTTCGATCAGCGGCAGAATCCGCCGCCGGACTTTTTCGACATGGTTGCCGGCGATGTCCGCGATGTGATGGTCGAGATACGGATTGAGAAACCGTTCGCGCACGCTTGCAACGTACTGTTCTGCGCGAACGCGCATCCCGAGCGCATCGAACACGGGCAAGACTTCCTCGCCCCAGACGCCCTCGATGCCCTCGCGCAGCGTCGTGTCGTTCATCGCGTCGAACACGGTCTGCGCGCTGCTGCGGCGCTGCACGAGCCACTGGTCGGCGAGCCAGGTATGCCCGATGTTCAGGAAGAACAGCTTGAGCCGCTCGTGGCTGAGCAGGTCGTCGGTCACGACGATATGTTCATGCGTGCACGGCAATTCCATGCCCGGATGTCGTTCGATGGCCCAGAGCGCGTAGGGCTCGGCCACGGCGCCCACCGGTTCGATCGGTTCGGACACGATCCGGTCGACCAGCGAGTTGACCCAGATGCATCGTTGCGACAGATACGTGACGAAGGGCGCGGGCAGCGCCCATTGTTCAGCGAGGCCGATGACCAGCGCGCGTAGCGTGTCGCCGTTGCGCGCGACGAGTTCGCAGGGAAAGATCGACACGCCCGCACCGGGCCGTGCGCGCCATCGTGCATGCAGCAGCGTGAGCAGCTTGGCGGGGAAGCTGCGCGGGACATGGCTCTCCAGCGCGAGCAGGGCAGGCGAATCGCGCTCGTCGAGACGATAGCCGGCGTCGCCGGTATTCGACACAATGACGCGGACGTCATGCGTCACCGCATGCCGGATCATCCCCCAGTCGCGATCGGCGATCCACGCAGCGCGCACGGCGCGGCAGTGGACGACCGTATCCACGATCGCACCGTGTTCCCTGCCGCGGATCTTCACCGGATAACTGCCTGACTGGGCCAGTGCGGCGATGCGCGCATGGCTTGCCGGGTTGTCGGTGGTCTGCACCATGCGGATCCCGCCGATCGCGTCGCCGCGCTCCAGCGCCTGGGATACGAACAGGGCGACGTGGGCCTGGAGAAACCGGCTGGTGCCAAACTGAAGAATCGGTTCACTCATCTCGAACGGTTCCCGCGAATTCGGTCAGCACTCGACCAGCGCCTTGACGACGGTCTGCCCGGGTTCCATCAGTTTAGGGAACTCGACGGGAACGTCCGACAGGCTCATCCGATGCGTATTGAGCGCCTTGTCCGGAATGCGGCCGGCGCGCATCGCGTCGAGGACGGTCTCGAAGTCTTCGGCGGTGGCGTTGCGGCTGCCGAGCAGCGTTGCTTCGCGCTTGTGAAACTCCGGATCGGAGAACGTGATCTCGCCCGGGACAATCGAAATCAGCACGTACTTGCCGCCGTGCGCAATGAACTCGAAACCGCGATTCATGGCCTTGACGTTACCCGTCGCATCGAACACAACGTCGAAAAACTCGCCGTTGGTCATCGTCGACAATTCGTCGACGTCGTTCGGCCCGGTCTGCACCGTCGCAACGGCGAAGTGTTCGCGGCAGAACGCAAGGCGATCGGCGCGTGTGTCCAGACAGGTGACGTGTGCGTCTCTCAGCTGGGCGAACAGCATCGCCGCCATGCCGATCGGCCCTGCACCCACCACGAGGATCCTTTGGCCTGCGGACACGGCGGCACGCCGCACCGCGTGCGCGCCGATGGCCAGGAATTCGATCATCGCCGCCTGGTCCAGCGTCACTCCTTCGGCCTTGTGCACGAACTGCGCGGGCACCGACAGATATTCGGTCAATGCGCCGTCACGATGCACCCCGAGCACCTTGATGTTGACGCAGCAGTTGGTCTTGCCCTGTCGGCACGCGATGCACTGTCCGCACGACAGGTAGGGCATCACGTAGACCGCGTCTCCAGGCGCGACATGCGCGCCGGGATCGGCCTCGGCGACGATGGCGGACAGTTCATGGCCCATGACGCGCGGATATTGCAGGTAGGGTTGATTGCCCGAATAGATGTGCATGTCGGTGCCGCAAATACCGACTCGCTGCACGCGCAACAATATCTCCCCTTCGGCGCGGGAAGGCGGCGCGCGATCTTCGTGGCGCAGTATGCCGGGCGATTCGCAAATGATGCTGAGCATGGTGACGTCCTCGTTATTGAGCGTGTTGATCGCCGGACGGCCGATCGATTCTGTAGAAGTGGCATGCATTGCCGCCGAAAACGCGCGCGCGTGCGTCGGGCCCGAGGAAGCGGTCGCAGCATTGTTCGCACCATGCGAGCCAGGCCCCGTAGTCACCAAAATGGCCGGCAAGGCGCGAGACGGGCCAGTCGCTGCCCCAGATCAGCCGGGACGCGCCGAACCAGTCGCAGACCGCGCGCACGTACGGCTCGACGCGCAGGAGATCGGGATGCGGGCCGGCTTCCGTCCACATTCCGGAGAGCTTGCAGTGCACGTTCGGATGCGCGGCGAGTTCGCTCATCGCGGCGTGCCACGCTTCACTTCGGCCCGATGCGATGGGTGGCTTGGCGGCGTGGTCGATCACGATGCGCAGGCGAGGGTAGCGGCGCGCGAATGCGAGCAGCGCGGGCAGATGGCGCGGCGTGACCAGTGCATCGAAAGCGAGATCGTTCGCGAGCATGGCGTCGATGGCCGGCTCGAGAATTGGATCGTCGATCCAGTCGTCATCGGCAAGATCCTGCAGCATCGGACGAATGCCACGGAATTTCGGATCACGGGCGAGCGACGCGATATCGGCCGGCGCGTCCGCGGATTTGAGGTCCACCCATCCGACGACGGCCGACACGAAGCTCGTCCGGGATGCAACGTCGAGCAGATAGCGCGTGTCTTCTTGAGTCGGTAGCGACTGGACAACAACAGTCCGCTGCACACCGGACTGCGCAAGCAGCGGTTCGAGATCCTGCGGACCGAAGTCCCGATAGATGGCGTCCAGCGTTTGCGGGGGCCAATAACCGTCGCGACTGGCCATCTGCCAGAAGTGCTGATGAGCGTCGATCCGGAATATCACGCGCACACCTCCGGAACCGGCGCGGCTGCGGCGATCAGCCCATCGCGTTGCAACGCAGTCCAGAGCTCCGGCGGGAGCGGTGTGTCGAGCCAGGCGATGTTCTTCTGCAACTGCTCGATACTGCGCGCCCCGACCACGCAGGACACCACAGCCGGGTGGGCCAGCGGAAACTGAAGTGCGGCCGCGGCAAGCGGTACGCCGAAGCCGGCACATACGTCGGCGAGACGCGCGACCTTTCGGACCACTTCGGCCGGCGCATCCGCATAGTTGAACTTGCCGTTTCCGACCAGCACGCCCGAGTTGAAGACGCCTCCGGCGACGATCCGAACATCGTTGCGCACGCATCTATCGAGCAACGGCGAAAGCGCCTCCTGTTCGAGCAGCGTGTAGCGGCCCGCGAGGAGCACGACGTCGAGATCCGCCTCCTGCATCGCGTCGACGGCAACTTCCCACTCATTGACGCCGAGTCCGATGGCGGAAACGGCACGCGCATCGCTCAGTTCGGCGAGCGCCCGGAATCCGCCTCCGCGGGTCAGCTGTTCCCAGTAGTGGGCATGCCGATCGCCGTGCGTGGCGGCGCCGATGTCGTGAACATAGAGGATGTCGATCGTCCGCATGCCGAGGCGTTGCTGGCTGTCCTCGTACGAGCGCATGATGCCGTCGAACGTGTAGTCGAAGTGAGGCCGGAAGGGCAGAGGGTGCGCCCAACCGTCGTCGCCGGGTTGAACCGTATCGTCGGGCCGCATGAGCCGGCCGACCTTGGTGCTCAGTACATAGCGTTCGCGCGCCCGCGCTTGCAGCGATTGTCCGATGCGCCGCTCCGACAGCGTGTAACCGTAGAACGGCGCGGTGTCGAAATAACGGATGCCGGCCTCCCACGCCCAGTCGACGAGCGCATCGGCCTCGGCGGTCGACATCGACTTGTAGAGGCCGCCCAGTTGCGAGCAACCGAAGCCCAGTGTGCTCATGACCAATCCGCTACGGGGTAGCGCGTGCGTTGCAATGGCTTTCATGGCGTGTATGTGAATGGAGGAGGTGCCGACGGGCGGCCCGGCGGAGCGCCGCCGCGACGGCGCGTTCGTCAGTACAGGACGTTCTTCGCCGCAGGCGAGTCGAGATTCTGCTTTTCGACCATCAGGACGCCCGTGTCCACCTGCTTGGAAACAGGCTTGCGCCCGATCACGTTGACGAGGGTCTCGATGCCCTTGTAGCCCATCTGGTACGAGCTCTGAACGGCGATGGCCTGAATCGTGCCGTCTCGAACGAATCCCTGGAGGTCCTGATTGCCGTCGAAGCCGATCGCCACGACCTTGCCGCCTTTGCCCGACTGCTGCAGCGCGCGTCCCATCCCGACGGCGGTCGGTTCATTGGCGCCGAAGATGCCCTTGAGGTCCGGGTTCGCCGACAGGACGTCGGTCGTCTGGTTCAGCGCATTCGCCATCTGCGACTGCGAATAGAACGGCCCCACCACCTGCAGCTTCGAATGCGCGGCGATGTACTTGCGGAATCCGCCGACGCGGCCGACTTCCGAACCGGCGCCCGGCACGTACGACATGACCGCGACCTTGCCGGTCTGCCCGACCCGGTCGATCATCGCTTTCGCACAGAGTTCGCCGGCTTTCGCGTTGTCGGTCGACAGGAACGACTGGTAGTACTGCTTGCCGGCATCGGATACGGTCGAGTCGATCAACACCACCGGAATATGCGCTTCCCATGCTTTCTTCATGGCCGGCACGAGTGCGTCCGGATCCGACGGCGCGAGGACGATGCCGGCGACATGCCGGTTCACCGCGTTCTCGACCATGTTGACTTCGTCGGCAATCGCCGATTCCGCGGCGGGGCCCTGGAACGTCATCGTGTATCCCTTCGCATTGGCCATGGCGGCGGTGGCGCCTTTCTGCACGTTCTGCCAGTAGTTCGAATTGGCCGTCTTCACGATCACCGCAATTTCGCCTCCGGCGGCCTGCGCATGCGCGCCGAACATCGCGCACAAGATTGCCGCCGCTGCCAATACGGATAGTTTTTTCATGTCTCGCTCCTTGATGGTGGTTGGAACTTCGTCTTGTGACTACAACTTCCGGTTGCGGAGTTGATCGATCCACACGGTGCCGAGAATGACGACGCCGATGATGATCTGCTGGATGAAGCTCGACACGCCGTTCATGTTCAGGCCGTTGCGCAGCACGCCGATCACGAATGCGCCGATGGCGGTGCCGGAGATCGTGCCGACGCCGCCCATCAGCGACGTGCCGCCGATCACGGCGCTTGCGATGGCGTCGAGTTCGTACATCACGCCTTCGTTCGGCTGCGCCGTGACGAGACGCGACATCAGTACGCAACCCGTGGCGCCGGCGAGCAATCCGGAAAGGACGTAGGTAAACAGCTTGACGCCTTGTACGTTCACGCCCGACAGACGTGCCGCTTCCGCATTCGATCCGACCGCGTAGATGTGGCGGCCCAGCGACGTTCGCGACAGCAGCACCGACACCGCCACGAACAGCACCACCATGATGACGACGGGGTAAGGAATGCCGGGAAAGATCGTGTCGGGAAAGCCGTCGGCCCCGATATGCGAGATCTTGAAGAGGGCGCCGTTGCCGAGTTCGCCGAACGCATCGCCGAGCCCCGACACGGGTCGGGCGCCGGTGATCTGCAACGCGAGCCCGCGGGCGACCAGCATCATCCCGAGGGTGGCGATGAACGGCGGCAGCCCCATGTGCGTGACGCAGATCCCGTTGACCCATCCGCATGCAGCGCCGACCAGCATGCCGCCCAGCATCGCGACGGGTACCGGAATGCCGGCCTTGACGAGCAGCGCGGCGGCGACGCCGGCCAGTGCGAGGACCGATCCGACCGACAGATCGATGCCGCCGGTAATGATGACGCACGTCGCGGCCACGCCGAGATACGCGATCGACGTCACCTGAAGCGAGACGGTCATCAGGTTGCCGACGGAGAAGAATGCGGCGCTGGTCAGCGAAAACGCGACGATCAGCACGACCAGGCTGCCCAGCGCGGCAAATTTCTGGATCAGGTCGCGGCGTCGCTGCCGTGCCTGTTTATCGCCGGCCGGCGTGCGGCCCGATGTGATGTCAAGCATGACTTCTTCCTGATGCATGATGCAAGATCTCCTCCTGATTGGTCTTTCCGGTTTCAAGCACCGCGGCGATACGTCCTTCGTGAAACACGGCAATGCGATCGGTCATGCCGAGCAACTCGGGCAGTTCCGAACTGATCAGGACGACACCGACGCCATCGGCCGCCAGGCGGTCCATCAGCCCGTAAATCGCGTATTTCGCGCCGACGTCGATGCCGCGCGTCGGCTCGTCGAAAAAGAGGATGCGCGAGCCGCGGTATAGCCATTTGCCGATGACGATCTTTTGCTGATTCCCGCCGGACAGGTTCCGCGCGATCTGCGCGACCGTCGGTGTGCGGATGCCCAGTTCGCGCACGTAACGCTCGGCGATGGCCGTTTCGTCGGCGAACCGCAGGAAGCCGCGCGACGAGATCGCCGCGACGTTGGCCAGCGTGATGTTTGCGGCGACCGGCATCGCCAGCGCGAGGCCGTCCTTTTTCCGGTCTTCGGACAGGTAGGCAATCCCGTGGCGAATGGCCTCGCGCGGCGAGTTGATCTCGACCGGCGTATCGCCCAGCAGGATCGAGCCGGCATCGGGCCGCTCCGCGCCGAAGATCGCGCGGGCGACTTCGGTGCGTCCCGCACCCATCAGCCCTGCGAAGCCGAGAATTTCACCCTTGCGAAGTTCGAACGACACGGGGCCGAACGTGCCGGTTCGTTGCAGGTCGCGCACCTTCAGCAGCACGTGATCCGTGGGCGTGGATCGGCGCGGCGGGTAGGCATCGTCGAGTGGACGGCCCACCATTCGGGCGACGATCTCGTTCACCGACGTCGATGCAAAATCGCTCGTGGCAATGTGGCGCCCGTCGCGCAGCACCGTGACGCGATCCACGATTTCGGCCATCTCGTCGAGTCGGTGCGAGATGTACAGGATGGCGACGCCTTCGCTGCGAAGCTCCTTGATGATGCGAAACAGCTGCACTGTTTCCGATTCGGTCAGCGACGACGTGGGTTCGTCCATGATGAGCACCCGCGCGTCGAGTGACAGCGCCTTCGCAATTTCCACCATCTGCTGCTGCGCGATCGAGAGCGCGCCGACCAGCGTCGTAGGCGACACGTTCAAGCCGATTCGTTGCAGACACAACTGTGCGGCGCGGTTCAGCGCGCGGTAGTCGACGAACGGGCCGCGCTTCGGCTCGCGTGCCAGGTAAATGTTCTCCGCCACCGACAAGTGGGGCACCAGGTTCAGCTCCTGATGGATGATCGCGATGCCTGCGGCTTGTGCATCGGTGGCGGACGAAAACTGCACGGGCGCCCCGTCGTAGAGGACGACGCCGTCGTCCGCGCGGTATTGCCCGCTGATGATTTTCATCAGCGTCGACTTGCCCGCGCCGTTCTCGCCGCAAACGGCATGAACCTCTCCCGCTCGTAGATCCAGATCGATGCCGTCGAGCGCCACGACGCCGGGGAAGCGCTTGCCCACGCCCTGCAGCTGCAGGATGGTTCGAGCAGTCGGCCCGCCGCGCGAAAGGGGTGGCGATGGCCGCAAGTCGGCAGGGGTCATGCGTGTCTCCGTTGGTCACTGGCGCAGGCATCGAGCGGCAACTGGTCAGTCCAGTTGCGATGAATTCAAGGATGGAGCGCACATCTGGTCAAGCCAATTGTGATTATGTTGAAGTGACCATACCAATGGTGTAAACCCTTGTTCCGGGTCTATCCCATGCTGGTCGGGCGTTTAGCCACCGTGGTAGACTCCGCGTGAACGCGAAGCTCCGGCCATTTCGGTCGACCATTTTTCGGATCATGAAGCAGACAGAACCAAAGCGGCTTTACCAATCCGTGGCCGCGCAAATCCTCGCATTGATCCGTCAGGGTGGAATTCCTGCTGGTGGGCGACTGCCGCCCGAGCGCGAGCTCGCGACCACGCTCGGCGTCTCGCGCCCGTCGTTGCGCGAGGCCTTGATCGCCCTCGAAATCGGCGGGCAGATCGAGATACGTCTTGGCTCGGGGGTCTACGTTCGCGATCCTGGCGAGAGTGACGGGGGCGGCGTGCCCGCGTTGGGAGAGAGCCCATCGGAGTTGATGCAGGCGCGCGGTGCCATAGAGGGTTCGGTGATCGTGCTGGCCACCGCGCGATTCTCGGCAGCCACGCTGGACCGATTGCGTCGCACGGTCGAGCGCATGAAGCGGCTCGCCGTCGCGGGCAAATCGCCCGTCGACGCGGACCGGCAGTTTCATATGCTCATTGCGGAGGTGGCAGGCAACTCCGTGTTGAGCCGCTTCGTGGGCGAGTTGTTCGATAGCCGACACGACCCGATTGCCGCCGCGATTCGCGGACATTCGGAAAGCCCGGAAACCTGGGCCGCCGCGGTGCGGGAGCACGAGCAGATCCTGAAGGCGTTGCAAGCGGGCGATCCGATCGCTGCGCAAACCGCGATGCGCGCCCATCTTCAGGCGTCGGAGGAACGCTGGATCGGCGGCGCATTGCAGCACGGGATTGCGCCCTGACGGCGCCGATGCCGGTCCCGCGAAAGCGCTGACGTCCAGCCCGCGCAGGCATGCGCGCAATGCCGAAACGCGTGCATTCATCTCGCGTTCGGCAGGCTCGCGGAATCCCCCTGTCGCCCCCAAGCCGCCCCGTTCTGACGACAAAGCGCAATTCATCTGATAATACGCGCGGCGATCCACGCGAACGAGCAGTCGCGCGAATCCCGCCGAACCGTTGCACAGGCAACCAGGCGGCAGCATCGCCCCAATTGCGTCGTCACCCGCCGCAATCCGGAAAACGAAACGGCGTCAGGCCCACCTGGTCGTTCGGAATGTGCCCAGCGCCGTTCAAATCCCCACACGACGCCCGCGCGACGCGGCGTCGCAACCAGGAGGTGAACGATGATCACGCTGACCGTCAACGGTGGCGAACGGCATTTCGACGGCAATCCCGACATGCCGTTGCTCTGGTATCTGCGCGATGTCCTCGGGCACACGGGCACCAAGTTCGGCTGCGGGATGGCGCTGTGCGGCGCCTGCACCGTGCATCTCGACGGCGTCGCGATCCGGTCGTGCATTACACCCGTCGCGGCCGCCGCGGGCAAGAAGGTGACGACGATCGAGGGTCTGTCGACGGACGTGAACCATCCGCTGCAGCAAGCGTGGCAGGAACTGAACGTCGCGCAATGCGGCTACTGTCAGTCCGGGCAGATCATGCAGGCCGCGTCGCTGCTGAAGACGAATCCCCATCCGAGCGACGCCGACATCGACGACGCGATGTCCGGCAACATCTGCCGCTGCGGGACCTATACGCGTATTCGCGCGGCGATTCGACTGGCGGTGCGCCGCGGAGGTGCCGCATGAACGCGCCGGAACTCTCCGTCCACAATGAAAGCCGCCGCGCATTGCTGCTCGGCTTCGCATCCGGCGGACTGCTGCTCGCGTTCGGCGTGCCGTCGCTTGCGCGCGCGGCCGCGCCCGTGCAGCCGCCGGTCAGCCCGAATCCGCAGTACGGCGGCGCGGGCATGCCGCACGGCTTGCGTGACGATCCGCACCTGTTCGTCGCGATCGCGCCCGACGGCACGGTGACGGTGACCTGCATTCGCTCGGAGATGGGGCAAGGCGTGCGCACGAGCGTCGCGCTCGTGGTTGCCGACGAGCTGGGCGCGGACTGGGCACGCGTGAAGGTCGCGCAGGCCGTCGGCGACGAGCCGCGCTACGGCAACCAGAACACCGACGGTTCGCGCAGCCTGCGCCAGAGTTTCGCGGCGCTGCGCCGCGCGGGGGCGGCCGCGCGCACGATGCTCGAGCAGGCCGCGGCGGCGACCTGGGGCGTCGACGTGCGTCAAGTGAAGGCGACGGTGCACGAGGTCGTCGATACGAAAACCGGGCGCAAGCTCGGCTTCGGTGAACTGGCCGCGAAGGCGGCCGCGCTGCCCGTACCCGATACGCAGAGCGTGGCATTGAAGGCGCCGGCCGAGTTCCGCTACATCGGCAAGGGCGAAACGGCATTGATCGACGGACGCGACATCGTCGGCGGCCGCGCGCACTACGGGATCGACACGCGGCTCGACGGCATGCTGTATGCGGTCGTCGCGCGTCCGCCGGCCTATGGCGATACGGTCGCATCGTTCGACGCGTCCGCCGCGGAAAAGCTGCCGGGTGTCGTCAAGGTTGTGCCGCTCGCGTCTGCGCCGCTGCCGTCCGGGTTCCAGCCGCTCGGCGGCGTGGCCGTGATCGCACGCGACACGTGGACGGCCGTCCAGGCACGCGCCCGACTGAAGATCGACTGGAAGCGCGGGCCGCACGCAGGCTACGATTCGGCGGCCTACCGCAAGACGCTCGAAGCGGCGGCCGCGCAGCCGGGCGACGTGATCCGCGACGACGGCGATACGGCCGCGGCGCTCGCGGGCGCCGCGAAGCGGGTGCGTGCAACGTACTACATTCCGCATCTCGCGCACGCGACGATGGAGCCGCCCGCGGCCGTCGCGCGCGTGGCCGACGGCCGCTGCGAAGTCTGGACCTGCACGCAGGCGCCGCAGACCACGCGCGACGAAATCGCGAAGGCGCTCGCGCTGCCGAGCGAGCGCGTCGCGGTCAACGTGACGCTGCTCGGCGGCGGCTTCGGCCGCAAGTCGAAACCGGACTACGTGGTGGAGGCCGCGCTGCTGTCGAAGGCGGTGGGGGCACCCGTCAAGCTGACGTTCACGCGCGAGGACGACATCGCGCACGACTATTTCCACGCGGTGTCGCTGGAAGCGTTCGATGGCGGCCTCGATGCGGCGGGGAAGGTGGTCGCGTGGCAACATCGCACGGTCGCGCCGTCGATCCAGTCGACCTTCAGGGCCGGCGTCGTGCACGAGCAGCCGGGCGAGCTCGCGCAAGGCATCGCCGATCTTCCGTTCGCAGTCCAGAACGTGCGGATCGAGAACCCGGCCGCGCAGGCGCATACGCGGATCGGCTGGTTCCGTTCGGTGTACAACATTCCGCATGCGTTCGGGATCCAGAGCTTCGTGTCGGAACTCGCGCACGCGGCGGGCCGCGACCCGAAGGATTTCCTGCTCGACCTGATTGGGCCGGCGCGGCGTTTCGAGCCGCACATCACGGTGAAGAACGTGAACTACGGCGAGGATCCGGCGTTGTATCCGGTCGATACCGGACGGCTGCGGCGCGTGATCGAGACGGTTGCGCGCGAAGCCGGCTGGGGCCGCAAGCTGCCGAAGGGGCGCGGGCAGGGGATCGCCGCGCATCGCAGCTTCGTGTCGTACACGGCGGTCGTGTGCGAAGTGCAGGTGGCCGCGGACGGCGCGATTTCGGTGCCGCGCGTCGACATCGCGATCGACTGCGGGCCGCAGGTCAACCCGGAGCGCGTGCGCTCGCAGCTCGAAGGCGCGGTGGTGATGGGGCTCGGCATCGCGCTGCACGGCGAGATCACGTTCAAGGACGGGCAACCGGAGCAGAGCAATTTCAACGGCTTCCAGGTACTCCGGATGAACGAGGCGCCGCGTGAAATCCGCGTGCATCTGGTCGCGCCGGACGACTATGCGACACCGCTGGGCGGCGTGGGCGAGCCGGGCCTGCCGCCGGTCGCGCCGGCGCTGACCAACGCGATCTTCGCGGCAACCGGCACGCGGATTCGCAGCCTGCCCATCGCCGATCAGCTCGCGAAGCAGAAGGCCGGTTGATACGCCGTCGCGCGCCGGGTGCGGCGCGCGCACGGCTTTGCGGCGCCGCTGGCGCCGCGCACCGATCGAACGCCTGAGCTCGCCGCACGGCGGCGCGAAGCGGAGCATTGTTATTTGCGAACGACCGTGCTAAATTCTGCGCCAGCACTTGCAGTCACCGACCCAATCATCCGGGCCGGCAACCGGCGCCCACGCGCGCGCCGGCGCGCCGCCCGACCGCGAAGCATGGGACCAGAGTAAGCGCTAAAGCGCCAACTCTGGTCGACCGCGAAGCATGGGACCAGAGTAAGCGCTAAAGCGCTAACTCTGGTCGACCGCGAAGCATGGGACCAGAGTAAGCGCTAAAGCGCTAACTCTGGTCGACAGGAGACAGACGTGATGGAGCATGCATCGATCGAGCGAGCGCCGATCGACCGGATCGCGCACGCGCGGCCGTCGGCGATGGGGAAAACGCAGGCCTTGCGGAGGGCGTCACGATGAGCCTGCTGATGTCGCGACGCGATCTCGCGTTCCTGCTGTACGACTGGCTCGATGCCGACGCGCTCGGCGCGCTGCCGCGCTATGCGGAGCACAGCCGCGAGACCTTCGACGCGGTGCTCGATACCAGCGAGCGGATCGCGGCTGACCTGTTCGCGCCGCATGCGGCGCGCGGCGACCGCGAGGAGCCGCGGTTCGACGGCGAGCGCGTGACGCTGATCCCCGAAGTCGAGCCGGCCGTGCGGGCCTTCGCGGCGGCCGGCCTGATCGCCGCGGGCCAGGACGAAGCGTTCGGCGGGATGCGGTTGCCGAAGCTCGTCGAAGCCGCATCGTTCCTGTTCTTCCAGGCCGCGAACATCGCGACCGCCGCGTATCCGTTCCTCACCGTCGCGAACGCCAACCTGCTGCTCGCGCACGGCAGCCCCGCGCAGATCGACGCGTTCGCGCGTCCCGAGCTGGAAGGGCGCTTCTTCGGCACGATGTGCCTGTCGGAGCCGCAGGCCGGCTCGTCGCTGTCCGACATCGTCACGCGCGCCGATTTCGAGTGCGCGTCGCCGCTCGGCCCGCGCTACCGGATCACCGGCAACAAGATGTGGATTTTCGGCGGCGATCACGAACTGGCGGAGAACATCGTCCATCTCGTGCTCGCGAAGATTCCCGACGAACAGGGCCGGCTTCCGCCCGGCACGCGCGGCATCTCGCTGTTCATCGTCCCCAAGTACCTGCCGGCCGACGACGGCGCCGCGCGCGGCGAGCGCAACGACGTGGTGCTGGCCGGCCTGAATCACAAGATGGGCTATCGCGGCACGACCAACTGCCTGCTGAACTTCGGCGAAGGCACGCGTCATCGTCCGCAGGGTCGCGCCGGCGCGATCGGCTATCTGGTCGGCGAACCGAATCACGGCCTCGCGTACATGTTCCACATGATGAACGAGGCGCGCATCGGCGTCGGCGCGGGCGCGGTGGCGCTCGGCTACACCGGTTACCTGCACGCGCTGGACTACGCGCGCAACCGGCCGCAGGGGCGTGCGCTCGGACCGGCCGGCAAGGACGCGGCCGCGCCGCAGGCGCCGATCGTCGCGCATCCGGACGTGCGACGCATGCTGCTCGCGCAGAAGGCGTACGTCGAAGGCGGGCTCGCGCTGATCCTGTACTGCGCGCGGCTCGTCGACGAAGCGCGCGCGCACGGCGATGCGGCAGTGCGCGCCGAGGCCGCGCAGCTGCTGGACATCCTGACGCCGATCGCGAAAAGCTGGCCGTCGCAGTGGTGCCTCGCGGCCAACGATCTCGCGATCCAGGTGCATGGCGGCTATGGCTATACGCGCGACTATCCCGTCGAGCGACTGTATCGCGACAACCGCCTGAACCCGATCCACGAAGGCACGCATGGCATCCAGGCGCTCGACCTGCTGGGCCGCAAGGTCGGCCAGGACGACGGTGCGCTGCTGCGCACGCTCGATGCGCGAATCGGCGCGACGGTCCAACGCGCACGGGCCGCGGACGGCGACGCGCGCTCGCATGCCGATGCGCTCGCGCAGCGCTGGGCGCGGCTCGTCGAGCTCACGCGCGCGCTGGCCGCGCTTGACGATCCGCAGGTGCGGCTCGCGAATGCCAGCGTCTACCTGGAGGCGTTCGGCCATCTGGTCGTCGCGTGGCTGTGGCTCGACGTGACGCTTGCCGCGCACGGGCACGACGGCGATTTCCACGACGGCAAGCGCGCCGCCGCGCGTTACTTCTTTCGCTGGGAACTGCCGAAGGTGGATGCGCAGCTCGATCTGTTGGCGAGCGTCGATACGACGACGCTCGAGATGCGCGACGCGTGGTTCTGAGCGTCGCGATGCACGGATGACGGTGCCGCGGTGCAGGCGGGTGTGCGTGCGCCGCGCGTCGCTCGCGCGGGTGTGTCCCGCTGCCGTATCGATGCGCGGCGACGTCGCGCAAGGAGAGAGGAAAGCATGAAAGCCCTGATGTGTACCGCATTCGGCCCGATCGACCGCTTGCGTATCGACGACGTCGCGATTCCCGAACCGGCCGCGGGCCAGGTGCGGATTCGCGTGAAGGCGGCGTCGCTCAATTTCCCCGATGCGCTGATCGTCCAGGGGCTGTATCAGGTGAAGCCGGCGCTCCCGTTCTCGCCCGGTGCGGAATTCGCCGGCGTGATCGATGCGGTCGGCGACGGCGTGAGCGCATGGCGGCCGGGCGACGAGGTGGTCGCGTTCACCGGTCACGGCGGCTTCGCCGAGCAGTGCGCGGCCGACGTGCACCAGATCGCG